>Ga0209810_1000396_pt1 | contig 99714 bp, 96 predicted proteins | sample Coa_R1_7_FD_187159 | JGI IMG/M metagenome (GOLD analysis project Ga0209810, IMG submission 187159) | Surface soil microbial communities from Centralia Pennsylvania, which are recovering from an underground coalmine fire - Coalmine... | ecosystem: Environmental > Terrestrial > Soil > Unclassified... | reverse complement strand
AGAACCTCGAGTCCGGCCGACGGATCAATATCAGGACAACCCGAAGGCGTCAGCCGGAATCGGTGGGTCAGACCGGACTCGAGGAACCCACCACACAGTGACGCCCCTCGAATCCCCACCCGCGGATGGTGCCCGAAGCCGTCACGCACATCCTCGCTGCCGGATGTCGGCCGCGACCTAGGGTCCAGATTTGGGCAGGGTGTCCGCCCATAACGATCCGAGCCCGCCCTCAGGCAACATACGTTGTCACCCTCGACCTCCAGTTGGTGAGAACCTTCCCTACTGACTCAAGGGTGGGCCGTCAGCTCCGGGGGTGGGCCGGCGCCATCGCGCGTTTATCGCGCGTCCCAGCCCGTCTGACGCCGTCCGTTACGTGCCCGTCTCCTCGTCAGGGCGCCCGTATCCGTCCCTGTCAATCCGCCCCGGTCACGGAGTCCCGCCTTCGGGACGCTGAGGTCGCGGGTTCAAATCCCGCCTTCCCGACTCACCCTGTGTCCTGTCCCGGTAGTTCCTGGACAGGTTGGTTGCAGCTGATCCTTGACGGTTGGGTTCGGCTGATCCTTGACACGACTTCGGCTGATGCTTGACAGCCCTGCCCGGAGATCCCTTCCTGAGCCTCGCGGCGGGAGGGAGGGGACAGCGCTCGTGGAGCTCAGCGCGGTCGAGCAGAGCTACGCAGCGGTTTGGGGGCGAACCCCCCTTCGCTTGACGGACCAGCGCCGGTCCGGTCGCGGGAACTCCAGGTGCCCTCGCTCACCGATGCCAGAGCAACCAGCGAGACGGTCGGCGTGGGTTTAGGCCGTGACCAAATGAGAACGCGTCTTGTCAGCTGTGGAAGGCGTCCTTGACCTTCTCGCCGGCCTGCTTGAGGTCACCTCTGACGCGGTCGCGCTTGCCCTCACGTTCGAGAGAAGCGTCCCCGGTTGCTTTGCCGGCGACCTCCTTCAGCGTTCCCTTGACCTGCTCGGTCTTGTTCTTGGCCTTGTCTCTTCTGGACATCGGGTTCCTTTCGAGAGCCGTTGGTTGCGGATGGGCCGGCGCGGGCCAGCTCGCCGTGCTCAAGGGTGGGCGCAGCGGGCTGGCGCCGTAGGTTTCCGGTATTGGTTAGATGACTTCGCGTTCCCGTACCACCGACTCGCGTCGCGTCGTCACAGGCGCGCCGCCGACGGTAGAGGTCGTGCGGTGGAAGCCACCCCAGGTGCTCCAGAACACGCATGAGAGCAGGAAGCCGATGCCACCGACGACCATCAGGATGACCCCGATGGTGTTGAGGTTGAAGCCGTGCGAATTCGTGACCTTGATGGCGAAGCTCAGGATGGCTCCTATGGCCACCACGATGAGGCTAGGGACTATGCCCATGATGTCTTTCCTTCTTTCTCGCCGTGTCCACTGGGCGCGCTCTGCGCCCCTGGGGGTCCAATGAACTGTTCGATCCTGCTCCCGGTTCCGAGGAACCGGTTGCTCAGCGACGCCGAAGCATGCTGACAACGACGACGATGATGATGATCACGACGATCGTGCCTAAGCCGATGTACACGATTGGCTCCTTTCTGGTACGCCGATGCTCCGCACACCTGCCGGGCCGTCAAGGCGTCCGGCGGGCTCCGGGTGGGCTGGGTGACAGGGCGCCGGGACGCCCGACTGGCGCTCGAGCCATGGCGTAGCGACGAGGATCAGTCCCCCCAGCACGCTTGGGCCGGCCAACACGACAGCAGTCATTGGTCCTCGCCCCCGCCCGGCACGATCAGATCGGACAGCCCGTGGAGCTCCAACACCCGAACGGCCAGCTCCGATGGCGACCGGACTGTCAGCCGTCGGCCGTGCTCAGCCAGCGCCTGGGCCACCTGGCTAATGATCCGGACCGTGCCGCTGTCGATGAAGCGGGTACCGGCCAGCTCAACGACGACCGGGCCGTCGTGAGCGCGTATGGCTCGATCCAGCATCCGCGTGACAAGGGGAAGAGTGGCGTTATCGGCTTCGCCTTGAAGGGCGACAACGCTCGCCGGGCCCTCGGTTGACATGGACACCACCAGCTGAGGAGCGCGCCGCGCCGAGGGTCTCTGGGTGGTGAGGGTCATCGCACAACTCCCTGGTCGAAGAAGCGCAGCTAATGCGCTACCAGGGTCCGGAGCAACGCTCCCGGAGGCTGCCGGTGCTGCGGCAGAGTCAACACGGTACGGGCGTCACCCCGTGTCGAGACCAATGGTACGCCGGTTGTGTCGAAACAGCAACCACGGCCGCGTCAGCGGCGCGCACGGGCACGGGTGGTGTTACGCATAGCCGACCGAGGCGACATCCCGGGCCCATGAACCCGCCGGTTTCGCCGCTCGCCGGCTCGAACCTCGGGTTATCACAAGGGAACCGACAGCAGGACGGCCCCGACCGCAGACCCAACTTGAATGACCCGACGCCAGCGCGGCAGTCGGACACTGTCTGACCAACGGCTGATCGCCACCGGCTATCTCTCGGGCTATGCACAGCGGCCCAAGGTCCGGGAGCCAGAGTTGGCGTAAGAATCACCTTAAGTCTGCATGGCCTACAGGCAACGCCTCTCGGCGTGCCGCCACCGCGACCCAGTTCCGAAATGCTCGATTGGGACAGGCCCAGGCTGGGGAATCTCGGTCGGGTGACCCCGACTGCGGGCCGCAGGATTCGGCCCGGCTCCGTAGAAGAGAGCACCACGATGGGCGTGGCCACCACGGTCGACGGGGCGTCCGCCGGGCTGCACGAGCGCCCGGTGGAGGCGGCCACCAGCGAGGCATTCCGCTCGACCAACCTCGACATCGTCCGGGCGGTGGCCGCCCTGGCCGTGCTGACCGGCCACTCCTACATCCTGTCGGGCCACTACCTGAACCCGGCCGAGCTGCGTCCCGACCACCTCCTGCTCACCAACATGGCCGCCGGGGTCTGGTTGTTCTTCGCCCTGTCCGGCTACCTGATCGCCGGGCCCCACATCGCCGCCCTCGCCGCCGGGCGCCCGCTGCCCGATCTCCGCTCGTACGCGTTGCGCCGGGTGAGCCGGATCTATCCGCTGTACCTGGTCGCCTTCCTGATTGCCGCCCTGGTCGCTCCCATCTCGCCGATCAGCCACTGGTGGCAGTGGCCGGTGCACCTCACCCTGCTGCACAACCTGGTGCCGGGCGAGGAGCAGGCGGTGCTGTTCGCGTCGTGGACGCTCACCATCGAGGCCCTCTTCTATCTAGTTGTCCCCATCGCCGCCCGCGCCGTGCGGAGGGTGCACCCTGGCCCGATCGGCCTCGCCCCGCTCACCGGAGGGGTCCTCGCCCTATGGGCCGGCAGCCTCGTGCTGACGGCCATGGCCGACGTCGTGCAGCCCACCCACATCAAGGTCGGGCTCTGGCTGCGCTTCCTCCTGCCGTCCACCCTGTGCATGTTCTGCCCCGGCCTGCTGGTGTCGGTGGCCGCCCTCCATCGTGAGGACGGGCGGGTGGGCAGGGTGTGGCGGAGCTTGCGCGACCGTCCCTTGGCGTGGCTCGCTCTGGCCGGCGTCTTCGGCCTCATGGGCTGCCTGTTGGAGACCAGGACGTGGTCGTCGTTCATCTACGACGCCGAGCGCATCCCGTTCGCTGTCGCCAGCGGCATCGTCGTCGCCCTGGCCGTCGCCCAGCCGGAGCGGCGATCGCTGCCGTTCCGTATCGGCGCCGCCCTGGGCCTGGTGTCCTACGGGATCTACCTGTGGCAGGCGGTGATCCTGCAGATCGTCTTCCCGAAGAGGCTGTGGCTGGCGCCGCTGGCCCGCACCGGCCCGCTGCCCCTGCTCGTCCACTGGCTGTACCTGCTGGCCCTCACCCTCGTGCTTTCGACGGTCAGCTGGTTCGTTCTCGAGCGGCCGGTCATGACGTGGGCGAGGCAGTACGCCCGCCGCCAACGGCAGCGGCGACTGACCGGGCCCGCCGGCCCGCCTCTCAGGCCGCCGGTCGGAACGACATCAGGAACCGAGCGGTCTCCGGCGCCGTCGCGGTGATCGCCGTGACCATGTAGACGACGCTCCCGTTGGAGACGATCAGGTCCCCTTCCGCCGCGTTGGGGTCGGTCAGGGTGTTGCCCTGGTTGAGGGCGTTGTTCTCCGTTCCGAGGAATTCGTAGCCCTTCAGCCCGTCGACGGTCACCGGGTTCAACCCCGGCACCTGGGTGGCCTGCGCCATGAAGGCGTTCACCGCCGCCGCCGAGGGCAACCGGTCCACCAGCACGACGTAGGTGGGGGGATGGGGCACCGGCGCCGAGTTGGCGAATATGTCACCGGTGTCGGGGCTCACCCAGTAGCCCCAGACGTGGCTTCCGGCCGGGGCCTGGCCCAGCAGGCTCGGGGTGTCGGCCGCCTGCCGGGGCGGGGTCGGAAAGGCCGCGGTGAACTGGCCGCCGGGTGGCCCGTACTGCGGCCCGGCCGGGGAAGCATGGCTGGCGGCGGCGCTCGAGAGCCCGGCCGGCACGGCACCGCTGGGGGCGCTGACGGCGACGGGATTCCCCCATGAGCTGAACACAACCCGCACGGCGCTGGCTCCGGACGCCACGTCGAACTCCACCGGCAGCGGCTCGGACGTCACCGACACGTACATGGTGCCCGACAGGTCGGGGGCGGCCGTGGGCTCACCCGTGACGGCCACGACCTGCTGGCCGTCGCGGGTCGCGACCGCCGACTTGGTGAAAGGAGCCACCAGCTTGAAGCCGTTCAACAACGACGCCAGGGTCATCCCCTTGGAGATCGTCTCGTAGCCGGCGTCCCCCGGCGACAGGTACAACCAGCGCCCGGCCAGGGACGCGGTGTCAACCCCAGGGAGATTGCTCACGCTCAGCGCCTTGGCGTCGGCCTGGAAGTAGACGCGCGACCCCACCAGCAGGGTGACGGCGTGCATGCCGCTGCCGTCCATGACCTGGCGGCCGAGCGAGGGCCCGGAGTCCTGCGAGATGGTGATGGCCTGGGCGCCGGTGAGCGTCTGGGTGATGTGGGTCCAGCCCCGGCCGTTGGCGTCGGCGACGGCCCGGGCCAGGAGCTGGTCGGCCGGCAGGGCGACGACCGACTGGTCGACCCCATTGCCCGACCGGAGAACGAACACGGCGGCCACGACCGCCAACACCACGGCCAGCGCCGCCGCCACTGCCGCCTTCGGCACCCGCACGCCGGGGCGGCGCACGGCGGAGACGGCCCACACGTCGCCCGCCGACTCCCCGGCGGCGGGGACACCGGTGGCCGCCGAGCTCGACGGGGTCCGCAGGTGGCTCGAGCCGGCCGGGCGCACGGTGCCAGGAGGGCTCAGCGGCGTCGACCCCGCCCGCCGGAAGCCCGCCGGCGTCTGGGGCGCCGGCGGGGCGACCGGAGACCCGACGCCGGGAACCTTTGGGGCCGCCGCGGGAGGCGGGGCGGCGGCCGCGGTGGTCGCCGGTCGGACCGGGGCCGCGGGCCGCTCGGGCGCCGGAGCGGGCGGTCCTCCCCCGAGTACGGCGTGGAGCTCGGCCTCGAGCGGGTCTAAAGCGTCCGCCGTGGCCACGGCCGGACCGCAACTGGGACACAGACCGTCCGAGGCGCTCAAGGGCGCGGCGCACGAAGGGCACCCGTTCGTCACCAGTAAGTGTTCGGCCGAAATCCGGCGGCCTTGAGATCTGAGTGCGGGGGCGGCCTCAGCCGGCGCCGGAGGGCGGCGCCACCCCGACCGTCACGTAGGTGGGGAAGGCGATTCCCGCGGCCCGGACGACTCGCTGCTGGGATCGGACCACGAACCCGGCCCGTTCCATGCGCTGAGCGAGCTCGGCGCGGGTGGGCCAGCGGGCGGGCTCCCCGAGGAGGGTCGAGCCGGCCCGGAACAGGGAGGCGGTGGCCCCGAGACGCGGGTTGACCACGGCGATGATCAAGCGGCCCCCCGGCCGCAGCACCCGGCGCAGCTCGGCCAGAGCCCCGTCAGGGTCGGGGAACCAGTGGAACGAGTCGGTGGAGGTGACGGCGTCGACCGATCCGTCACGGATGGGCAGGCGGGCCGCATCTCCCTGCAACCAGGCGGCCGGTACCCGCTTGGCCGCCGCCTGTTCGAGCATGCCGAAGGAGAAGTCGCAGCCGGCGACCAATTCTGCCCGAGCCGACTGAGCCAATCGGCTGGTCAGGTTGCCGGTGCCGCAGCCGATGTCGAGCAGCCGCTTGAGGTCGCCCGAGGCCAGCTCGCGCAGCACCCTGGCGTGCACCGGCCGGTAGACGGCGAGTTGGACCGGCGCCAGGTCGTAGACCCGCGACCAGGCGTCGAAGAAGAGCCGGTGAGGAGCCTTGCTCATACGGCCCAGCATCTCACCGGGTCCGACGGCGCGACGATGCAGGGACATGACCGGAGACGACGCCCGGGGGCCGCAAGAGGTGACGGTGGTGCGAGCGGCCGGCGGGACAGCTCGTCGATCTCGCCCCCTGCTCCTGGCCCTGGCCGCCATCGCCGTCCTGCTGATCGGGGGCGCCGTGGCCCTCGTCCGGTCGGGTGGACGCTCCACCCCTTCCTACCCGGCGGCGTGGGACCCCCGGGTGTCCGGCATCGTCCAGTTCGTGGAGCAGCACCGGGGGATGCTCTTCGAACATCCGGTGGCGGTCCGGTTCCTGCCCGACTCGCAGTTCGAGAAGAAGGTCAGCGTTCCTCAGCCGACCTCCAAGAGCGACAAGGAAGCGCTCAGCCGGGCCCTGGGCGAGCTGCGAGCCCTCGGGCTGGTGCACGGCGACGTGAACCTGGTGGCGTCGATGAACTCGCTTACCCAGTCCGGCGTGGTGGGGCTGTACGTGTACCAGGACAAGACCGTCTACGTGCGGGGAACGACGATGACCCCGTTCGTGCGGGTGACGCTGGCCCACGAGCTGACCCATGCCCTGCAGGATCAGCACTACGACCTCACCAAGGTCGAGGCCAGGATGGCCAACACCGACGAGGCCGCCCTCGTCTCGTTGATCGAGGGTGACGCCATCCGCATCCAGAACGCCTACGAGAAGACGCTGTCACCGGCCGACCAGCAGGCCTACCAGGACGAGCAGTCCTCGGCTCAGACCCGAGCGGCCAGCCCCGGCCAGGTGCCGCCCATCCTGCGCGACATGCTGTCGTTCCCCTACATCTTCGGCCCGACCTACATCGACACGCTGGACGCCGGCGGCGGCACCGTGTCGATCGACGATGCCTTCTCGCGCCCGCCGGTCGCCGAGGCCCAGATCGTCGACCCCGTCCAATACCCCACCGGGTGGAAGCCGGCGGCGGTGCCGGTTCCGGCCATCCCGGCCGGCGACAAGCGGGTCGACACCCCCCAGCCGTTCGGACAGGTGAGCTTGTTCGAGGTGCTGGGCAGCCGGTTGGACTACGCGTCGGCGTGGCCGGCCGTCCACGGCTGGCAGGGCGACAACTCGGTCCCCTACCGCGACCACGGACGCACCTGCGTGGCCATCGCCACCCGCTTCGCCACGCCGACCGACGCGGCCCGGTTCGCGGCGGCGGCGACCCGATGGGCGACCAGCATTCCCGGGGCGGCCGTCACCTCGGCCGGCTCCGGCGTCGGCCTGCGGTCCTGCGATCCGGGCGCCGCCGCCCCGGCCCCGCCACAGGTGACGCCTTCACCCTTCGACATCCTGTCGGCCCGCTCCGAGATCATCGACAGCCTGATGACGGCCGACTCCGTGCAGTTTCCAATGGGGGCTTGTGTCGCCGATCAGATGATCTCGGCCCTGGGCGCCAACGGCATCGAGGTCCTGAACAGCCAGCAGCGGCTGACGCCCGACCAGCAGGCCAATCTCGAACGGGTGGTGGCGACGTCCGCCTACCAGTGCCGCCGGAGCGGGGTTAGCTGACCGTCGCACGCCGGAGGGTCAGAGGTGGCGCCGTCTGGTCAGGCCCAGCCGGCGCCCCTCGCTCTCCAACCAGTCGCGGTGGTCGGGGTGGGCCACGGCGACCAGGGCGCCAGCCCGGTCGGCCAGCGACCTCCCTTTCAGCTCGGCGACTCCCCATTCGGTGACCACGTGGTCGACGGTGTTCTTCAGGGTCGTGACCACCGACCCCTCGGTGAGCGTCGGGCGGATCCGGCTGTGCCCCTCGGACGTGGTGGAGCGGAGGGTGAGGAAGGCCTTGCCTCCCGGCGAGTACATGGCTCCCCGGGCGAAGTCGGCCTGCCCGCCACTCGAGGACCAGTACCGCCCGGCGATGGTCTCCGAGGCGGCCTGACCCATCAGGTCGACCTCGGTGGTGGCGTTCACCGAGGCGAAGTCGGACTCACGGGCGATCACCCGGGGGTCGTTGACCCAGTCGACCGGCAGCAGCTCCACGGCGGCGTTCTCGTGCAGCCAGTCGTAGAGGCGGCGGCTGCCGAGGGCGAAGGTGGTCACCACCTTGTGCCGCCTGAGCTGCTTGCGGGTGCCGGTGACGGCCCCCGCCTCCACTAGCTGCATGAGGCCGTCGGACAACAGCTCGGTGTGCACGCCGAGGTCGCGGTGGTCGCGCAGGCTGGATATGACCGCCCGCGGAATGGCCCCGATGCCGACCTGGATGGTGGCGCCGTCACCGATGCGCTCGGCCACGTAGTCGCCGATCCGCTGGTCGGCGCCGTTGGGTTGCTTCGCCTGCAGCTCGGACAGAGGGCTGTCGGACTCGCACCACCCCACGATCTGGCTGTGGTGGATCTGGTTCTCCCCGAAGGTGCGGGGCATAACCTCGGTCACCTCCAGGAAGAAGGGAACCTGGCCGATCAGGCTGGCCACGTAGTCGGCGTTGGTGCCGAGGCTGAAGTAGCCGTGGCGGTCGGGGGGCGCGGCCCGGGCCATGACCAGGTCGCAGCGGGTCTCGGCCCGGAGGATCCGCGGGACCTCGGAGAAGTGGTTGGGGACAAGGTCGCACTGGCCCGCCCAGTAGGCAGGGCGGGTGGCCTCGGAGAGGAAGTAGCTCACGTGGGAGAGCTGGCCGGGGAACTTCCCGCTGATGTAGTCGCGGGGCTGGAGGGCGTGCATCTGGTGGACGCGCACGCCGGACAGCTGGTCGTGGCAGGACTCCAGCGCGTCGAGGAGAGCGGGGGGCTCACCGTTGGCCAGCGGCACGATCACGTCGGCCCCCGGCGACAGGTGGGCGAGCACCGCCTCGGGTCCGACGGGCGGCGGCACCCGGGCGACCCCACCCCCCGCGTCGTCGGCCATCAATCGTCAACCTACCGGGCCCGCCGGTAGCCTCCGCCGGCGATGGACGGGGACCTGCCCACCACCCCGCTGCCCGCTGACACCGTCGGGCTGCTGGAGGGCATCGTCACCACCCGGGCCATCCGCCGTTACCGCCCCGACCCGGTCCCCCCCGAGGCCCTGCGCACCATCCTGTTCGCCGCCAGCCGGGCACCGAGTGGATCGAACCGCCAACCCTTCCGGTTCATCGTGCTCACCGACGGGCCGGTGGCCGCCCGGGCCAAGGCCCTGATCGGATCCAGCGCCAGGAGGATCTGGGGCCACAAGCGGGCCACCGACCGGTACGACGAGGGCAGCGGCGCCCGCGCCGACTCACCCAAGGCCCGCATGGCGCGCACCATGCAGCGTTACGTCGATGACTTCGAGCGGGTGCCGGTGCTGATCCTGCCGTGCCTGGTCCGCTACCGCGAGCCCAACCCCTTCGAGGGAGCGTCGGTGTACCCCGCCTGCCAGAACCTGCTGCTGGCCGCCCGCGCCCTGGGCTACGGCGGGGTCATGACCGGCTGGCACCAGCCGGTCGAAGCCGACCTCCGCCAGCTGCTGGCCGTCCCCGACGGCGTCCTGCTGGCGGCCACGATCACCCTGGGCCGGCCCGAGGGGTCCCACGGGCCGGTCCGGCGCCGACCCCTCGGCGAGCTGGTCCACGGGGAGCGCTGGGGCGAGGCTCCCGGGTGGGCGGTGGACCCGCCCGGCACCCGCCACACCGCCGCCGGCCCGGCCGGTGGGCCCCGCAGGGCAGAATCACCCCCGAGCAGGAGGACCGAGTGACCCCAGCGGCGAGCCGTCCGTACATGCCTGGCTACGGGATCGTCGCCGCCGACGAGGGGCGGGGGCTGCTGCCCTGGTCCTGGGCCGAGGATCGTCTCGTCGCCTCCCACGACTACTGGCTGGCCACTGTCACGCCCGACGGCCGCCCCCACGTGATGCCGGTGTGGGGGGTGTGGGATGAGCAGGCGGCGTGGTTCAGCAGCAGCGGCACGTCGCGCAAGAGCAGGAACCTGGCCGCCAACCCCCGGGCGGTGATCACCACCGACAACCCCCTCGAGCCGGTGGTGGTGGAGGGCGACGTCGAGCGGGTGGGCGAACAGGATGTGATCGCCGCCTTCGCCGCTCGGGTCAACACGAAGTACCGGACCGACTACTCGGTGGACTTCTTCGTGGACAACGCCTGCTTCCGCCTCACCCCATCCTGGGTGTTCGCCCTCGACGAGGCCGACTTCACCGGCACCCCGACCCGCTGGACGTTCCCGGCGTGACCACCACCTCCGCCACCGGGCTGCTGGCCGAGCTGGACCGGGTCGGCTTCGCCGTCATCCCGGACGCCTTGACCCCGGAGGGGGTGGACCGGGTCCGCCGGGCCCTGGAGCCGCACCTGGCGTCGGGGCCCGCCGGCCGCAACGACTTCGAGGGGTTCTCGACCCAGCGGGTGTACTCGCTGGTGGTGAAATCGCGGGCCTTCGACGAGCTCATCCTCGACCGGCGGGTGCTGGACGTGGCCGACACGGTGCTGGGAGCCGGATTCCTGCTCACCGCCACCCTGGCCATCAACATCGGCCCGGGCGAGACGGCCCAGTCGATGCACTTCGACGACGGCTTCTACCGGATCCCCCGGCCCCGCCCCCCGGTGTCGCTGTCGACCTTGTGGGCGATCGACGACTTCACGCCGGAGAACGGGGCGACCCTGATCATCCCGGGCAGCCACAAATGGCGGGACACGCCGCCTGCCGGGGAGGAGGAGACGGTGACGGCCACCATGCCCTCGGGGTCGGCGCTCGTCTACTACGGCACCCTGGTGCACGCCGGCGGGGCCAACCGCACCGACCGCCACCGCCTGGGTGTCTCCATCCAGTACTGCACGGCGTGGGCCCGCCAGCAGGAGAACTTCACCCTGGCCTTCGGCGTCGAAGGGGCCCGGGCGTTGCCCGAGCGGCTGCTGGAGCTGATCGGCTACAGCATCCACCCCCCGTTCATGGGCATGATCGACGGCCGTCATCCCCGCAAGCTGCTCGACCGCTGACCGGTCAGCTCAGCTGACGGCCAGGCCGGCGGCCGGCCCGGAGCCGGCGGCCGAACCGAAGAACCCGGCGTCGCCGAAGGTGAGGACGCCCCCGTCCGCCCCCGCCATCCAGTAGCCGGCGCCGTCCGGCGTGGCCGCCATGCCGACCACCGGAGCGGCCAGGCGCAGGTTGCCCCCTGAGCCGTGGAAGCCGGCGTCGCCGAAGGTGAAGACGCCGCCGTCCGATGCGACCAGCCAGTAACCGCCTCCGTCGGCGGTGGCGGCCAGGCCGACCACGGGACGGTTGAGCCGGATGGCCCCGGTCGAGCCGAAGAAGCGGGCGTCGCCGAAGCTGAACACGCCCCCGTCGCGGGCGACCAGCCAGTAGCCCCGCCCCGACGGGGTCGGGGCCATGCCCACGATGGGCTGGTTGAGCCGGCTGGCCCCGGTGGACCCGAAGAAGCGGGCGTCGCCGTAGGTGAAGATGCCTCCGTCCGACGCCACCAGCCAGTACCCGGCGCCGTCGGCCGTGGCGGCCAGGCCCACGACCGGTGCGGCCAGGTGCAGGTTGCCGGCCGAGCCGTGGAAGGCGGCGTCGCCGAAGCTGAACACTCCCCCGTCCGCCCCGGCCATCCAGTAACCGCCCCGGTCGGGCGTCGCCGCCACCGCCACCACCGGGGCGGCCGGGGGCGCCCCCAGCCCGCCGTAGTAGGGGGCGTCGCCGAACGCCGACACCCGTCCGGCGGGGCTGGCGACCCAGTAGCCGCCGCCGGGGTTGGCGGCCGGGGCCGGCGCCGCCAACGGCACCGGGGACCGGTAGTAGGCGCCCCCCTGCATGCGCAGGTAGCCGCCGTCATCGTCGGCCACGGTGGAGACGTGGTCGTTGCAGATGGTGCCGCCGCCCATACCGGCCCCGGTGCACGTCGATGGGGGGTTGGTGACGCCGTCGGCCTGGGCGTCGGTGTGGGTGGTGCTTCCCCCGTTCCCCCGGCCGAAGAGGACGGCGACGACCCCGGCGGCCACCAGCTCTTGGGGATGGTTGAGGAAGTACTCGGCCCGGTTGTCCTGGGTGTGGCCGGCGCTTCCGTCCTCGGTGTCGAAATACTGGTTCCCCTCCGGAACCTGCCACACCACGGCGGCGAGCCCGGTGGTCGCCGTTATGGCGGAGACGTACTGCTCCCAGCGGTGGAAGTTGGGCAAGGTCGAGTTGGTCCGGTCCCACCACACGCCGCTCACCTGCGAGTCGCGGTCGGCGACGTCGTTGAAGACGAGGTCGTAGCGGCCTCGCTCGGCCCCGGCCGCAGCGGCGAAGGCGCCGGCTTCGTCGCCGAGGTCGGTGGCGTCGGTGGAGGCATTGGTGTCGGACCCGATGTCGACCCGGGTGGCCCAGTCCGACACGTGGAAGGCCAGGACCACGTTGGGGGCGTACAGGTCGCGTAGGTGGGCGAGGGCCAACGAGAACCCGCGATAGGTGTCGGGGAACCCGGCGACGTCGGGATCGCCGCTGGAGGCAACCTCCGCCTTCACCAACGACGGGTCGTTGCCCTGCCCGGTGCAGTAGCCGTAGCAGGAGCCGGTGTCGAGGGCGGCCTGCTCCATGTAGCCGGACAGGTCCGGCTCGACCTGCACGATCGTCTTGCCCCCGAAACCGGCCACGCCGTCGTAGGTGCCGGGGCCGAGGCGCTTCATCAGGGTGGCGAAGTCGGCGTAGTAGGACGCCATCAGGGTCGGATCGTTGAGGTGGGTGAGGTCGCGCTGGGCCTCCCCGCACGAGGAGCAGGCGCCCGAGCTCTGCAGCAGCTCGTAGTAGGGGAACACGGGGATGTACCCGTCGGCCGCCGCCGACTGGGCGTAGTCGATCGGGTAGGTCCCGTTGGCGTTCCACGTCTGCCAGCCCGACGAGGTGTTCACCCCACCGGCGATGTATGTGTAGGCGTAGTCCCAGGGCACACCGGAGCTGGGCATCCACCCGCCGGCGGCCACGTCCTCTGGCCCGGCCGTCAGTCCCAGCCCGAGATGGGCCGGCAGACCGGGCGGCACGTAGGGAGCGGCGGAAGCGTCAGCGCGACTGCCGGCGGGCCAACCAGCCAGGGAGCCCGCCGCCGCGGCCAGGGCTACGGCGACCCTCAACATGCGCCCGGCCACGCCCACCCCATCGGGCGGGGTCGGCCGGCCCTTTAGGAGCCGGAGCGCGCCGCCGCCGGGCCCCGCGGCCCGGCGGCTCCACAATGGGGCTCGGGGGTGAGCCTCCGTGCTCCTCCCGGTCAGCTTGCCAGCTTCTGACGGGCGTCGCGGATGGCGTCGCGGGTGCGGTCGATGACCGCCGCCATCGGGCCGGCCAGCAGATTGGCCGTCGCCGTACCCGGCACGTTCGGGTGCGGGTGGGTGGGAGCGGTCTTCTTGGCCAGGTCGAGCACCCGGCCCACCGCGTTGAGGCTGTCGTCGTCCTTCACCTCGCGCAGCTGGGGAAACACCTGGGTCTCCTCGCTCTCGGCGTGGGCGAGCACCGCCGTCCGGAACTGCTCGAACTTGGTGTCGAACTCCGTGCTGCTCACGTCCAGCTTCTCGAGATCGGCGAGCACCTTCTTGGCCTCGTCCTCTTCCTTGATGCGGGCGTCGGCCAGGTCGTCTCCGCCGTCGACGTCGCGGCGCACCAGCGGGTAGATGACCTCCTCCTCGGCGGTCTCGTGGCGGGCCAGCTCGAAGACCAGTCGCTGGAAGGCTGTCTGCTTGTCCTCCCCCGTCTTGGAGGCGATCTCGGTGAACAGCTGGCGGACCTCCTGGTGGTCCTGGAGAAGCGCTTCGATGGCGTTGAGGTTCTCACCCATGTCGCATGCCCCTTTCGAAAGATCTCGTCTTCACTTGTTGTTATTGGGTGATACCCGGGTCATCGGTGGGCAATCGCCGCGTGGCGCCCAACCGCTGTTGGGGGTACGGGTGTATGTCAGGTGTGGCGGCCATGGACATCGCTGTTGTCGGCGTGTTCGTCGTCGGCGGCTACTGGCACGCGCGTCAGCGAGATCTGATTCGACGAGACGCGAAGGTCTGGCCTCCCGCCGCCGCTATGCACTCGCTCGACGCCGTCGAGGAGCCGGCCGGGGAGGGATCCCTCGCCGAGCTGGCCGAGGAGGACGCCGCCCTCGAGCAGACCTTCGCCCGCCAGGAGGTGGCCCGCCTGCTCGGCCGGCTCCACGGCGAGGAGCGCACGGTGGTGATCCTCCGCTTCTTCCACGACCTCACCCAGCGCGAGATCGGCGAGCGGATCGGGCGGAGCCAGATGCACGTCAGCCGGGTGCTCACCCGGGCGCTGCAGACCATGCGCGAGGCGACGCCCGAGCCCCTCACCGCCTGAGCCCGGGCTTTACCGGCGCCCGCTGGGGGAAACACCCTCCGCATGCTGCCCGAGGCGCCCCGCGAGCGGATCGAGGAGGGCATCCACGCGGGCATCGAGCGGCTGACCGAGCACCTCGGCGGTGTCGCCCGCCGCCGGGTGGTGGTGATCCTCGCCTGTGTGCTGGCCCTCGACACCGCCGACAAGGGAGCGATCGGCGCCCTGGCCGCCCAACTGGAGCCGGCCCTGCACATCGGCAACACCCAGGTCGGACTGCTGGTGGCGGTGTCCACCCTGATCGGCGCGGTCATGACCCTGCCCATCGGGGTGCTCACCGACCGGTCGAAGCGCACCCGCCTGCTGTGGATCAGCATCATCGCCTGGGGGATCGCCCAGGCGGCCAGCGGCCTGGCGGTCAGCTTCGGGATGCTGCTTCTGACCCGGGTCGCCGTCGGGGCGGTGACGGCCACGGCGGGGCCGGTGGTCGCCTCGCTCACCGGCGACCTCTTCCCCGCCGGCGAACGGGGCCGGCTCTACGGGTTCATCCTCACCGGCGAGCTGATCGGCGCCGGCGCCGGCATCCTCGTCGCCGGCGAGGTGACCGCCCTGCTCAGCTGGCGGGCGGCGTTCTTCGCCCTGGCCGTGCCCAGCCTGGTGCTGAGCTGGGCCGTTCATCACCTCCTTCCGGAGCCGGCCCGGGGCGGCCAGAGCCGCCTCGAGCCCGGAGCCGAGGTCATCCCGTCGGAGGAGGAGGTGGCCGCCCACCCGGAGGACTACGAGCCCGAGGCGTGCGAGGAGTCAGGCGGCGACGCCCTCGTCCTGCGCGAGGTGGAGGCGGCGGGCATCGAGGCGGACGAGGAGGTGGTGCTGCACGAGGACCCGGACCGCCTCAACCTTTGGCGGGCGGTCCTCTACGTGCTCCGGGTCCGCACCAACCTGGCGCTCATCATCTCGTCCTCGCTCGGCTACTTCTTCTTCGCCGGCGTGCAGACCTTCGCCCTCATCTTCCTGCGGGGCCGCTACGGGCTCAGCCAGTCGACCGGCACCCTCCTCCTTCTCCTCATGGGCGTGGGAGCGGTGGCCGGCGTCCTCGTCGGGGGGCGCACCGCCGACCGGCTGCTGCGGCGGGGCCGCATCGACGCCCGCCTGGTGGTGGGGGCCGTCGGCTACATGGTGGCGTCCCTGGTGTTCCTGCCCGCCCTCTGGAGCGGCGTGGTGGCGTTGTCCCTGCCGCTGTTCATGCTGGCCGCCGCCGCCCTGGCCGCCCCGAACCCTCCGCTGAACGCGGCCCGCCTCGACGTGATCCCCTCCCGCATGTGGGGGCGGGCCGAGGCGGTGCGCACGGTGGTGCAGACCCTCCTTCAGGCGTCCGCCCCCTTGTTGTTCGGGGTGGCGTCGGTCGCCTTGGGCGGCGGCCAGTCGGGGCTGGGCGCCGGCATCAACTCGGCCCACGCCCGGGTCAGCCGGGCGACCGGGCTCGGCCTGCAGCACACCTTCCTTCTCATGCTGGTGCCCCTGGCGGCCAGCGGGGTGATCCTCCTCTTCGCCCGCCGCCGGTACGCGACGGACGTCGCCGCCGCCGGTGAGTCCGACCGGCGCACGGTGGAAGAGCCCGAGGTCGCCCACCGCTGAGGCCCGGGCAGGGCGCAGCCGCCCGGCGGCCGCCGGCGGGGTCAGCCGCCGGCGGGGCTCGGCAGCCGGCGGCAGAGGGCCTGGCCGCCGCCGGAGGCGACCAGTCGCCGGCCGGGTGACCACAGCCGCCCGGTCCAGCCGATGAGACCGTCGCCGGCCGCCGGGGCGTGACCATCGGCCAGCAGCCACGGCTCACCGGGGCAGGGCTCGTGGAAGGCCACGTACAGGTCGAGGCTGGGGGCGATGAACGGCGGCATCTGCCAGGCGTGAGGCCCGGTCGCCGACGGCCAGCTCTGCACGTCGATCAGGACCACGGCCCGGCAGGCGTCCACCCACGGGTCCTCGAAGGTGGCGGTGGGGCGGAAGCGGGCCCAGGTTCGCCACTCGGGAGGCAGCGGCCCCGGCGGGGGCCAGTCCTTGCGGAACTCCAGGGGGCGGGACTCGAGGTTGTTCCAGAACGGGTAGGGCGGCGGGGCGTCCTCCGGCACCAGCTCCTCGACCGGGCGGAGCTCGTCCGGGCCGGCCACCTCCGGGGGGTCCGGCAGGTGGTGCTCCAGCCCCTCCACCGGCCCCACGCTCCACACCGTGGAGTCCAGCACCGTCTTGCCGCCCTGGGTCATCACCACCCGCTGCGAGCAGGCGGTGCGAGCCTGGCGCAGCAGGGTCACCTCGATGTCGACCGTGTCGAAACCCGCGACCGACAGGTAGTGGCAGAAGAAGCTGGCGGGGCGATCGAAAGGACTCTCGGCGCCGGCCGCCCGCAGGGCCACGGCGGCGACGTAGCCGCCCATCGGCCCCCAGATCTCCCATTCCTTGCTGAGCGTCGCCCGGTAGCGACCCTCCCCTACCGCTTCGACCGCAGTGTCGACACCGAGATCCCCCACACCGTCAGTCTCTCAGGTCCGCCCTTCGGCCTTCAGGTCGATTATCAGGGGCCGGCCGGCTCGTGCAGCTCGGCGTCACCCGGCACCGTCACCCGGCGCAGTCCCTCCCAGCCCTGGCGCACGGCGACGAACCCACCCCGCCGCTCCCCCGACTCCAGCACGGCGGCCAGCCAGAGGGCGAGCAGGGCGACGCGCAGCACCGCCGCCGTCTTCCACCCCAGATTCAGCAGGGCCGGGGCTCCGACAACGGCGGCCCCGGTGAGGAAGACGGTCAGGTTACGGGCGGAGGTGCGCAGGCTCAGCGCCACCCGGTGATGCCACACGCAGGCGACGAGGAAGGCGGCGCCCGACACGGTGTAGGCGACCGACACGCCGGTGAGTCGCAGATGGCCGATCAGCGCCCAGCTGAGCACCAGCCGGACGGCGAAGTAGCCGCCCCAGAGGCTGAGGTAGGCGACCAGGCGGGGAAGGGCGAGGAGCGAAACGCTGTAGGCGAGGGCGGTGAAGTAGAAGACGTCGCCCAGCACCCACCACGGGGCGAGGCCGACCGACGGCAGGAACTTGTGCGAGTACAGCCCGAGAGTGAGCGGGTGCCACACCGCCAGCAGGAGGGAGCCGCCGACGGTGAAGCCGAGAGCGACGAAGCGGACCGTCTCGTTGATCTCGCGCTCACGCTCGTCATGGGGGATGCGCTTGCTGAGGGACGGCAGCGTCTGGGCCCACAGCACGTTGGTGATGAGCACGCTGGCGTAGGTGCTGAGGGCGACCGGCACCTGGAGCAGGCCGTTGGCGCTGTCCCCGAGGCGGTGAACCACCATCGTCCGGATGCCGAGATTGGTCGCTTCCGTCAGGGCGCTGACGGCGAGCATCGCCGCGCCGTAGCTGAGCATGGCCTTGACGACCGCCGGCGACAGGGACAGTCGAAGCGAAGGTCGCCACGGCAGGGCCCGGCGGGTCCAGTGCCAGAAGAGGGCGAAGCGGATGAGGTTGGCGGCGCCGACTCCGACCACCGCTCCGGGCACCCCGGCCAGCCACATCCCGCCGAGATAGGGAACGAAGCCGAGGACGGTCGAGGCCACCGCCGCCTTGGTGTAGAGCCCGTAGCGGCCGGCGCCGAGCTGCACCGACTGCAGCAGGGCCTGGGCGATCAGGTCCGGAACGATGGTCACCGCCACCGCCACCAGGGCCAGGGTCACCCGCCGGTCCCCGATGATGCCTCCGGCCACTTGGGGCAGGAGGGCGAGCATCAGTACCGACGCCACCGCCCCCGAGGCGACGATCAGCCGCAGCGAGGAGGACAGCGCCTCGTCGAGGCCCCGGCGGTCGCCTTCAGCAGTGGCTTCGGCGACCCTCTTCACGAGGGGCGTGCCCACGCCGAGCGAGAACAGCGTCTCGATGAACACGACCACGGCGGCCAGCTGGGCCAGCACGCCGACACCGTGAGGGCCCACCAGCAGCGCCGAGCTCTTGGCCCGGGCGAACCCGACGAAGACGTCGACGACGGTGAAACCGCCCATGGCGGCCGAGACACGAAGAAGGCGCTTCACACCTGGCTTCCCGACGGAGCCACGCGGCTCCGCCCGCAAACTAATTCGGCGGACCGGTCGCCCGTTCCTGGCCGGTGCGGCGGTGGGCCGGCGGGCCGGTCAGGCGACGATGGGAGCGGCGAGGGTCATCCCGCCGGTGGAGCCGTAGAAGGAGGCGTCACCGAAGGCGAAGATGCCGCCGTCGCGGGCGACCAGCCAGTAGCCGCCGCCATCCGGGGTGGCCGACACCCCCACGATGGGCTGGGCCAGCTTCATCGCCCCGGTCGAGCCGTGGAAGCCGGCGTCACCGAAGGCGAAGATGCCACCGTCCTGAGCGACCAGCCAGTAGCCGTGACCGTCCGGTGTCGACGCCATCCCCACGATCGGCGCCGCCAGCTTCAACGCCCCCGTCGAGCCGTGGAAGCCGGCGTCACCGAAGCTGAAAATGCCACCGTCCTGAGCGACCAGCCAGTAGCCGTGACCGTCCGGTGTCGACGCCATCCCCACGATCGGCGCCGCCAGCTTCAGCGCTCCGGTGGATCCGTAGAAAGCGGCGTCACCGAAGGCGAAGATGCCGCCGTCGCGGGCGACCAGCCAGTAGCCCCCGCCGTCGGGGGTGGAGGCCATGGCCACGATGGGCGCCGCCAGCTTCAAGGCGCCGGTCGAGCCGCGGAAGGCGGCGTCACCGAAGCTGAAGATGCCGCCGTCCTCAGCGACCAGCCAGTAGCCGCCGCCGTCGGGGGTCGACGCCATGCCCACGATGGGCGCCGCCAGCTTCAAGGCGCCGGTCGACCCGTGGAAGGCGGCGTCACCGAAGCTGAAGATCCCGCCGTCCTGGGCCACCAGCCAGTAGCCGTGACCGTCGGGGGTGACGTTGCCGCCACCGCTGGTCTGAGGGGCACCGCCGGTCGGGCCGGTGGTCCCACCAGTCGTCGTGCCACCTGTGGTCGTCCCACCGGTGCTGCCCCCCGTCGTGCCGCCAGTGGTGCCGCCGGTCGTCCCGCCTGTTGTCCCACCCGTCGTACCGCCGACGATGCCGCCGGTCGTGCCACCCGTCGTGCCGCCGGTGATGCCGCCGACGGTGCCGCCCGTGGATCCGCCCGTGATCGTTCCGCCCGACGTGGTCCCGGTCGTGGTGCCACCCGAGGTGGTGCCGGTCGTGCCGCCCGAGGTCCCGCCCGTGCTGGGGCCCCCGGTGGTCCCACCCGAAGTGGTGCTCGGGGCCGCCACCTGCACGGCGACGGTGGCCGGCTGCGAGTCCCAGCCGTAGTTGTCCACGACCGTGAGGGACACGGTGTAGGCGCCGGCTTGCGAATAGGTGTGGCTGGGCGCCTGGCCGGAGCCCGTCGTGCCGTCGCCGAAGCTCCACGACCACCCGGTGACGGCGCCGCCCGGGTTCGGGTCAGAGGAGGAGACTCCGCTGAACGAGGCCGCCTGTCCGGCCACCGGCTGCGCCGTCGCCAGGGCGGCGCTGGCGACCGGGGATTGCATCCCTTGCGCGCACCCGCCGGCGGCGTTGCTGTACTCCTCTTGCGTGTAGTAGTGCCCGGTGCCCACGACCTGGTTGTAGAGCGCGCCCGGCGACCCGCCCAGGCTCGGTCCGAAGGTCCAGGCGCACTCGTCGCCGTTCTCGTAGCCGTTGCTGTCGAACCACGCCGTGCCCAGCGGGTCGGTGATGGCCTCGTTGGCCTCGTGCGACAGGAGGCTCACCAGGGCGTCGGCGTGCTGGTCGCCGTTGGGTGACTGCCCGGTGCCACAACCGTTCAACGGGGGATACGGGAGGTTGGCATAGAGCGCCTCGCGTCCCGCCGATCCGACACCGGAGTGGTATCCGCAGAACACATTCGACGAGCAGGTGTTGGCGGTGGAGTCCATGCAGGTCTCCACCCCCGAGGGCAGCATGATCCCGTAGAGGTGTCCGAGGTCGGCCGGAAGCCCTTTGGACGTCACGAGGGACTGCAGCTCCGACTGGACCTGGGCGTCGGTCAGACAGATCGAGTAACCCGTGGCCACCGGGCACCCGCTCGACGGGAAGGCGGCGGTCACGTCGATCTCGCCGCCGAAGTGCGACAGGTAGCTGATCGACTGCTTGGCGCCGTTGGTGGTCTGGTAGTACTGGGACGCCACGGCGAAGACGTTGCCCGGCGTGCCGCTGGCCGCCGCCACGTTCTGGAGGTAGCCGTTGACGACGCTGGTGAACGTGGAGGAAAAGGTATGTCCGGCGGGCTCCCAGTACACGGCGTAGATCGTGTTCTCCCCGACCGTCTGGGTTCCCATCACCGGTCCGCCGTTGTAGAGCAGGGGCGGTGTGCACCCCGAGCAGGCCGAGCTGGCCGCGGCCGAGCTGGCCTCCGAGCTGACCGCCCGGGGGCTGGCGGCCAGGGGTCCACCGCGGGGGATGAGACCGTGAGCGTGGGCGGAAGCGGGAGCGGCCGAGGAGACGGCGGCCGAAGCGGGCGCGGCGGAAGCAGGCGAGCCCGAGGCCGCCACCATCCCGACCGTGGCGACGACCGAGCTCAACGCTGCGACCGCCACCGCCCGAAACCGCTTAGTCACCGCTCCTCCTCGGTCTCCGATGCAGGCCGACCGCCGCCGGGGCGCGCTGAACGAGCGCATCCTTTAGGGGTTCGACCACGGCGCCTGAGTGGCACCAAGCGACCACCGAATACATCGGCTCGTTCCCGGCCGGCCTGAAGAGGACGTTCTCCGCGATTCGCCGGCGGTCGGCTCATGCCAAGCTCTGGCTGTGACCGAGTTCTGGACCCTTGGAGTGGGGCTGCCGAAGATCGCCGCCCGCCAGGCCGAAGCGGCCGAAGGTGCCGGTTGGGACGGGCTCCTGCTGGTGGACTCACAGAACCTGGCCGGGGATTGCTACGTGGGTCTCGCCATGGCCGCCCGGGTGACCGAGCGGATCGGCCTGGGCACCGGGGTCACCAACCCCGTCACCCGCCATCCCGCCGTCGCCGCCGGCGCCATCGCCACCGTGCAGGCGGAGTCGGGCGGCCGGGCGGTCCTCGGCATCGGCCGGGGCGACTCCTCCCTTGCCCACCTCGGCCTGGCCCCGGCGTCGGTGGCCGAGCTGGAGGCCCACGTCGCCGCCGTGCAGGCCTACCTACGGGGCGACGAGCTCCCGTTCGGGGCGGCCCCGTCGCCCGGGGGGCGGGCCCTGTCCACCCTCGGGCTGGCCGGGCAACCCTCGGCCAGCCGTCTGCACTGGCTGCGACCCGATCAGCCCAAGGTGCCGGTGGACGTGTTCGCCACCGGTCCCAAGGTGCTGGGCGTGGCCGGTCGCCTGGCCGATCGGGTCACCTTCGCCGTCGGGGCCGAGGCCGAGCGGGTGGTGTGGGCCCGCGACACCGTCCGGCGGGCCCGAACCGACGCCGGCCTGGACCCGGAGGGGATCGACGTGGGCGCCTGCGTGAACCTGGTATGCCATCCCGACCCCGACGTCGCCCTGGGCCTGGCCAGCGGGGGCCTCGCCTCCTTCGCCCGCTTCTCGGTCATGCACGGCACACCCACCGGCCCGGTCTCCGACGCCGAGTCGTCCGCCCTGAGACGCCTCCACTCCGCCTACGACATGAACCGCCACACCATGGCCGGCTCCCCCCAGGCGGGGGCGCTCGACGCCGACTTCGCCCACCGCTTCGCCATCCTCGGCCCGGTCGACCACTGCGTGGCCCGCCTCAACCAGCTGGCGGCCGCCGGGGTCAGGCGCTTCGTGATCATCGGGCCGGCGGCCGACGCCGACCGGGCCGAGGGTCGGGCCTCGGTGGCCCGACTGGTCAACGAGGTGGTTCCGGCCGTGCGCGAAGCGGCGGCGCCGTGACCCTCGCCGAGCTGCAGGAGCTGATGAGCCGCACCTACGGCGAGCGCGACCGCCACCGGGGGGTGCCGGCGACGGTGGCGTGGCTCACCGAGGAGGTCGGGGAGCTGGCCCGGGCCGTGCGCAAGGGAGACCGCGCCGAGCAGCTGCACGAGCTGGGCGACGTCCTAGCCTGGTTGGCGTCGCTCGCCTCGCAGATGGGCCTGTCCCTGGAGGAGGCGGTGAGCCGCTACTCCGGCGGCTGCCCGAAGTGCGGGTCGATCCCCTGCCGGTGCCGCTGAGCCGAAAGGGATCAGCCCCGGCGCTCGAGCAGAGCCTCGGCGATCTGCACGGCGTTGAGGGCGGCGCCCTTGCGCAGGTTGTCGCCGGCCACGAAGAAGGCCAGCCCGTGCGCCGAGGTGGGATCCTGACGGATCCGGCCCACGTAGCTGGGGTCCTGCCCCGCCGACTCGATCGGGGTGGGCACGTCGGTCACCACCACCGCCGGGGCCCGTGACAGCACCTCGACCGCCCGCTCGGGGGTGATGGGGCGGGCGAAGCCGGCGTTGATCGACAGGCTGTGGCCGGTGTAGACGGGCACCCGGACGCAGGTGCCCGACACGGCCAGGTCGGGGATGTGCAGGATCTTGCGGCTCTCGTTGCGCAGCTTCTGCTCCTCGTCAGTCTCGCCCGACCCGTCGTCGACGTACTGGCCGGCGTAGGGCAGCACGTTGAAGGCGATGGGCCCGGCGTACACCGACGCCGGGGGGAACTCGACGGCCCGGCCGTCGAAGGTGAGGCGGGCGGCCCCGTCCCCCACCTTGGCCACCTGGTCCTCGAGCTCGGCGACACCCTTGCCGCCGGAGCCGGAGACGGCCTGGTAGGTCGACACGACCATGCTGACCAGTCCGGCCTCGTCGTGCAGGGCCTTGAGCACCGGGATGGCGACCATCGTCGTGCAGTTGGGGTTGGCCACGATCCCCTTCGGGATCCGGTCGAGGTCACCGGCGTTGGCTTCTGGCACCACCAGCGGGACGTCGGGGTCCATGCGCCAGGCCGACGAGTTGTCGATGACGGTGGCGCCGGCCGCCGCCACCCTGGGGGCCAGGTCGCGGCTGGTGCCGGCCCCGGCGGCGAACAGGGCGATGTCGACCCCGGAGTAGTCGGCGGTGGCGGCGTCTTCGACCACCACCTCCCCGTCGCCCCACGGAAGCTTCCGTCCGGCCGACCGGGCCGTGGCGAGGAAGCGGATGTCGTCGAGGGGGAAGCGGCGCTCGGCCAGGACGGTGCGCATGACCCCGCCGACCTGGCCGGTCGCTCCGACAATGGCTACCCGCATGCCTCCCAGGGTACGGGACGGCGGCGGCGGCCCCGGCGAAATAGCCGCCCCGCTGGGGCTACCGGCCGGCCTCGACGGTGGTCTCCCCCAGCTCGAACACGTCGTGGAGGGCCTGCACCGCCCGCTCCACCTCACCGGCCCGCACCACGCAGGAGATGCGGATGGCCGAGGTCGAGATCATCTCGATGTTGACGCCGTTGGCGGCGAGCGTCTCGAACATGGTGGCGGCCACCCCGGGATTGGTCTTCATGCCCGCCCCGATCAGCGACACCCGGGCCACGTCCTCGTCCGCGCTGACCTCGCCGGCCCCGATCTCCGGGGCCAGGGAGTTGGCCACCTCGAGGCCGGCCCGCAGCTCGCGGCGGGGCACGGTGAAGGAGATGTCGGTCGTCCCCTGCACGGACGTGTTCTGCACGATCATGTCGACGTTCACGTCGCGGTCGGCCAGGGCCCGGAACAACCGGGCGGCGATCCCGGGGCGGTCGGGGACCCGGGTGACGGTCACCTTGGCCTCGGACGTGTCGTGGGTGACCGCCGAGATGATGGCCTGCTCCATGGCCCCTTCCTCCTCGTCTTTGACCCAGGTCCCCGACTCCCACGTGAACGCCGAGCGCACGTGGAGGGCGACGCCGTGGTTGCGGGCGAACTCGACCGCCCGCATGGCCGGCTTGGGGCACCCGGTGGCGGTCATCTCCAACATCTCGTCGAACGACATCCGGGCCATGCGCCGGGCGCCGGGCACCAGCCGGGGGTCGGCGGTGAACATGCCGGTGACGTCGGTGTAGATCTCGCACACGTCGGCCTTCAGCACCGCCGCGATGGCCACGGCGGTGGTGTCGGACCCGCCCCGGCCGAGGAACGTCACGTCGCGGGTCTCGGTCGCCATGCCCTGCGCCCCCCCGACAACCGGCACGGTGCCGGCCGACAGGGCCTCGCGGATGCGGTCGGCGCGGACCTCGAGGATCTTGGCGTTCTGGTGGGTGGCGTCGGTCATGAAGCCGGCCTGGCTCCCCGTCAGGGAGACGGCCGCCAGGCCGACGTCGGCCAGGGCCATGGTGAGCAGGGCCATGGCCTTGCGCTCACCGGCGGTGATGAGCATGTCCATCTCCCGACCTGGGGGGGTGTGGGACACCTCACCGGCCAGGCGGATCAGCTCGTCGGTCTCCTTGCCCATGGCGCTCACCACGACCACCACGTCGTTGCCGTGCCGGCGGGTGCGGGCGACGTGGTCGGCGACCTCGCGCATACGGTCGATGTCACCCACCGAGGTACCGCCGTACTTCTGCACGATCAGCGCCACGACGACGACGGTAGCAGCGGGGTTGGGCCTCCTTTTCGGGCTTTCGGCGACCCGACTAGGTTGACCCGGCAATGCCGACCCCGAAGCGTCAGCGCAAGCGCGAAGGCCGCCAGCTCCGCCAGGCCCAGCTGGCCGCGGCCCGCCGCCGGTCCAAGCGGATCCGCCAGGGGATCCTCGGCGGGGTGGTGGTCGTGCTGGTCGGGGTGCTGGCCGCCGTGTTCGGCTTCAGCCACGACTCGACCAAGGTGAAGGCAGCCGGAACCACCACGACCACGTCGTCGTCGACCACCACGTCCTCCACCACCACGACCACCCTGGCCCCGGCGGCAGCCCAGGCGGCGGCGGCCGCCGCCGACGCCAAACCGGGCTGCCCCAAGCTCGACGGCAGCTCGGCCAAGACGACCACGTGGACGTCGCCGCCGCCGATGTGCATCGCCCCGGGGGCCACCTACGTCGCCCACGTGACGACCGACGTCGGCTCGTTCGACATCACCCTGGCGTCGCAGCTGGCGCCGAAGACGGCCAACAACTTCGTGTTCCTGTCGCTGTACCACTTCTACGACGGCATCGTCTTCCACCGGGTCATTCCCGGGTTCGTGGTGCAGGGAGGCGACCCCACCGGAACGGGGACGGGCGGGCCCGGCTACAAGTTCGCCGACGAGCTGCCGCCGGCCGGCGCCTACAAGATCGGCTCGGTGGCCATGGCCAACTCGGGGCCGAACACCAACGGCAGCCAGTTCTTCATCATCACCGGCCAGCAAGGCGTCCAGCTGCCGCCGAGCTACTCGTTGTTCGGTCAGGTCACCACGGGTATGGACGTGGTGAAGAAGATCGAGGCCGACGGGGCCGCCTCGGGCACGCCCAAGGTCGAGCACCACATGGTCAAAGTCACCATCAGCGTCACCTGAGCCTCACAGGCAAGGAGAAGGCATGCCGACCGACTGCCCCAACCCCGACGGCTCCAGCCCGAAGCGCCAGAGCTTCGACGGGCCGCCGCCCATGTGCATCGATCCGGCCAAGCGCTACACGGCGAAGATGCAGACCTCGAAGGGTGAGCTGACCATCGCCCTGGACCCGGTGGCGGCGCCCAAGACGGTCAACAACTTTGTCTTCCTCGCCCGTTACCACTACTTCGACGGGATCGTGTTCCACCGCATCATCCCCGGCTTCGTGGTGCAGGGCGGCGACCCGGAAGGCTCGGGTCGGGGCGGACCGGGCTACCGCTTCGAGGACGAGCTGCCCTCGCCCGGTCGCTACGAGATCGGCTCGCTGGCCATGGCCAACGCCGGACCCAACACCAACGGCAGCCAGTTCTTCATCATCAGCGGGCCCGACGGGGTGCGCCTGCCCCCGCAGTACTCGCTGTTCGGCAAGGTGGTGGCCGGCCAGGAGGTGGTCGCCGCTCTCGACGGGGTCGGCACCAGCTCGGGACGGCCGAAGGAGAAGGTGACCATCGACTCGGTGACCATCACCGAGTCGGACTGATCAGGGAAGGACGTCGAGGCCGGCGGGCTCGCCGTCGACGAACACCGACACCTTGCCCGACCCGGCGGCCCGCCAGGCCCCGTTGGTGCCGCGGATGATGCCGGTGCGCTCCTCCACCCCCACGAGGGGCAGGCCGGTCGGGGCCAGGTCGAGGGTGCGGGTGACCTTCTCGTGGGACCAGGTGTCGAAGTGCGGGATGACGGCCACCTGCTCGACCAGCCCGAGGCCGACGGTGAAGGCCCCGCCCCGGGGATCGACCATCGGGTCGGTGAGCACCATGGCCCCGGCCGAGGAGCCGGCGACGATGGCCCCGTCCTGCCACGCTTCGACCAGGGCGTTCCACACCGGCGAGTCCTTGAGCACCGAGCGCAGGTGCAGCGGGGACCCTCCCCCGAGGTAGATGAACCGGGCCGCCCTCACCTCGGCCGCCATGGCCTCGTCCTCGGCGTCGGGCCGGCGCAGCACGGAAAGCCCCCGGGCCCGGCCCCCGATGGAGGCGAACCACCGCTGGGCCGTCTCGACCGCCCGGTCCGGGTGCTCGTAGGCGGCGGCCGTCGGCAGCACCAGCACCTCGGGCCGGCCGGCCTCCTCCAGCAGCTCGGCGTCGAAGCCACAACCCTCCTGCCATTCCGCCCCCCCGACGAGGAGAAGCGGGCCGGTGCCGCTCACGCCGGCACCCGGCGGGGGTAGTGGCCGGGCTCGACCGGGGGCGCCACCCGGGGGCGGCGGGCCTCGCCCTGCACCCCGTAGTCGGCCAGCACCCGCACCAGCGGCAGGCGGAAGCGCTCGACGTCGCCGATCATGAGCCCGGCCCGCCGGATGGACATGGTCACGTCGCGGTCGAGGTGGCAGCCGGGCACCAGCCGCTTCCACGCCGGGGTCAGCCCCCGCTGCACGACGCCGGCCAGGCCCGGCGACCGGACGTGCTCGAGGAAGAGCAGCCGGCCCTGGGGGGTGAGCAGCTCGGCGATGCGCCGGGCGGCCGAGTCGGCGTCGGGCACGGTGCACAGGGTCAGGGTGCTCACGGCCGTGTCGAACGAGCCCGGCTCCAGATCGGCGTCGTCGATACCGGCGGCCACCACCCGGACGGGGGCGCCGCACTCGCCGAGGCGGCGCTCGAGGCGCCGGCGCATGGCCCCGTCCGGCTCGAGAGCGACCACCTCGGTGACCGCCGCCGGGTAGTGGGCCAGGTTGTGGCCGGTGCCCGCCCCCACCTCCAGGACCCGGCCGGTGGCGGGGGCCAGCAGTCGCCGGCGCCGGTCGGCCAGGCCCGCCGCCTCGGCCGGGGCGCACATCCGGTCGTACAGGGCGGCGTAGAGGGGGTGGTCGCTCATGGCCGGCCCACGCTACCCACCTGGAGCCGATCGGAGGTCGGTCGGTAGCATCCCCGGCCATGTCGATCAAGCGGGTGGGAATCGTCGGCTCCGGAACCATGGGATCGGGCATCGCCGAGTGCGCGGCGGTCAACGGCTACGAGGTGGTGCTCCGCTCGCGCCAGCAGTCGACCGCCGACGCCATGCTGGCCGGCCTGGAGAAGTCCCTGGGCCGGGCGGTGGAGAAGGGCCGGATGGAGGAGAAGGACCGCGACGCCGCTCTCGGCCGGGTCAGCACCACCTCCGACCTCGGGGAGCTGGCCGAGTGCGACCTCGTCCTCGAGTCGATCGTCGAGGACCTGGCCACCAAGAAGCACCTGTTCAACGAGCTGGACCGGATCTGCAAGGACGGGGCCATCCTCGCCACCAACACCTCGACCCTGCCGGTGATCGAGATGGCCATGGAGACCGGCCGGCCCGACCGGGTCTGCGGCATCCACTTCTTCAATCCCGCCCCGGCCATGGCCCTCGTCGAGCTGGTGCGGCCCCTCACCGCCAGCGAAGAGACCATGGCGGCCGCCCGGGGCTTCGCCGAGGGCTGCGGCAAGCAGCCGGTCGAGGTGAAGGACCAGGCCGGGTTCATCGTCAACGCCCTCCTCTTCCCCTACCTCAACAACGCCGTGCGCCTCCTCGAGGGCGGGGTGGCCTCCAAGGAGGACATCGACACGGCCATGAAGGGGGGCTGCGGCTTCCCCATGGGCCCCTTCGCCCTGCTCGACCTGGTGGGCCTGGACGTGAGCCTGGCCATCCTCGACGCCCTCTACAACGAGTTCCGCGACCCCAACTACGCCGCCGTGCCCCTGCTACGCCGGATGGTCGCCGCCGAGCAGCTGGGCCGCAAGACCGGCGCCGGCTTCTACGACTACAAGAAGAAGTAGCGCGCTCCCCCGGCGCCGGGCGGCGTCGGTGGGATGACAGCCCGCCGGTCGGGGAACGAGAATTGCGTCATGGCTGATCGTCCCTGGGTAATGCGCACCTACTCCGGGCACTCGACGCCCCGGCTCACCAACGAGCTGTACCGGACCAACCTGTCGCGGGGCCAGACCGGCCTGTCGGTGGCCTTCGACCTGCCCACCCAGACCGGCTACGACCCCGACGCCGCCCCGGCGGCGGGCGAGGTGGGCAAGGTCGGGGTGCCCGTCGCCCATCTCGGCCACATGCGACAGCTGATGGACGGCATCCCGGTGGCGGAGATGAACACCTCCATGACGATCAACGCCACCGCCGCCTGGCTGCTCGGCCTGTACATCGCCAACGCCGAGGACGGCGGCGTCGACCCCAAGGTGCTGGCCGGCACCACCCAGAACGACATCGTCAAGGAGTACCTGTCGCGGGGTACCTACATCTTCCCGCCGGAGCCCAGCCGGCGGCTGATCGTCGACATGGTCGCCTACACCGTGCGCCACGTGCCCAAGTGGAACCCGATCAACGTGTGCAGCTACCACCTGCAGGAGGCGGGGGCCACGCCGGTGCAGGAGCTGGCCTACTCGCTGGCCACCGCCATCGGGGTGCTGGACGCCGTGCGCAGCTCCGGCCAGGTCACCGACGACGAGCTGCCCGAGGTGGTCGGGCGCATCTCGTTCTTCGTCAACTCCGGCATCCGCTTCGTGGAGGAGACCTGCAAGATGCGGGCCTTCACCGACCTGTGGGACCGCATCTGCGCCGAGCGCTACGGCGTCGCCGATCCGAAGCTGCGCCGCTTCCGCTACGGCGTCCAGGTGAACTCGCTGGGGCTGACCGAGTCCCAGCCGGAGAACAACGTCCAGCGCATCGTCCTCGAGACCCTCGGGGTCACCCTGTCGAAGCGGGCCCGGGCCCGGGCCATCCAGCTGCCGGCGTGGAACGAGGCCCTCGGCCTGCCCCGCCCGTGGGACCAGCAGTGGTCGCTGCGCATCCAGCAGGTGCTGGCCCTCGAGACCGACCTGCTCGAGTACGAGGACCTCCTCGACGGCTCCAAGGTGGTGGAGGCCAAGACGGCCGAGCTGGTGGAGGCGGCCCGGGCCGAGCTGGACGAGGTGCTCGAGCTGGGCGGCGCCTTCGAGGCCATCGACGAGCTGAAGGGCCGCCTGGTCCGCTCCCAGGCCGAGCGGGCCCGGCGCATCGAGAGCAGCGAGCTCAAGGTGGTGGGGGTCAACTGCTTCACCGACTCGGCCCCCTCCCCCCTCGCCGGCGAGGAGAACTTCTTGAAGGTCGACCCGGCGGTCGAGACCCAGATGCGCGAGGACGTGTCCGCCTGGCGGGCCGAGCACGACGGCGACACCGTGCGCCGGGCCATCGACGACCTGCGCCGGGCGGCCGAGTCGGGCGACAACGTGATGCCGGCCACCATCGCCCTGGCCCACGCCGGGGGCACCACCGGCCAGTGGGCCGCCGCCCTGCGGGAGGTGTTCGGCGAGTACCGGGCCCCCACGGGCGTGGCGGGGGCGGTGGGCCACCGGGGCGCCGAGATGGCGCCCGTCGCCGAGGCCGTCCGCTCGATCCCCGGCGGCCCCCCCCGGCTGCTGGTGGCCAAGCCCGGCCTCGACGGCCACTCGAACGGGGCCGAGCAGGTGGCGGTGGCCGCCCGCGACGCCGGCTTCGAGGTCGTCTACCCGGGCATCCGGCTCACCCCGGCCCAGATCGCGGCGGCCGCCCGCGACGAGGACGTCGACATCGTCGGCCTGTCGATCCTGTCGGGCAGCCACCTGGAGCTGGTCCCCGAGGTCCTCCGGCTGCTGCAGGAGGCGGGGGTGGACGCTGCCCTGGTGGTCGGCGGCATCATCCCCGAGGCCGACCAGCCCAAGCTGCTCGAGATGGGCGTGACCGCCGTGTACACCCCGAAGGACTTCCAGCTGACCCGGATAATGACGGAAATGGCGGAGATCGTCAGGTCCCGGCGGCGGCCGGTCCTGTCCGGAACTACCTGATTCAGGGCGCACCTAGACCGCCGGGGCGGGGGCCGCGCCCCTCCCGCTGCCAGAACCCGCCAACCGACGCCCCCGTTCCCGGCTGTGGTTATCAGGCGGTATTCCCCAGGCTTTTCCACAGACGTCGGATAACCGGGGAAATCTGTTGTTTCCCTGGCGGACATGTCCACGTCACGCCGGGGCGAATCCGCAAATGGCCGCTTAACAGCGCTGAAACCGGAGGCGACCAGGCCGGGGCCCGCCGCCGGGGGCGCGTATCCCCAGCGGTTCTCCCCAGGGGTTGACGGGCTAGTCCCGAAGGGGGAGCCGGAAGCAGCGATCTTCGAGCCGGCCGAAGGAATAAGCGGCAAAAGCCCCTTCGAACATGGCCCGGGTCCGGTCGGACCAGTCGAGGGCGGCGGGAGAAGAGATCCGCCGCATGACCTGGAGGACGCCGCCCTCGTAGACCCGGTACTCGGCCCAGCAGCCGGGGAACTCCTTGACGCTCGCCACCTCCACCCACGCCACCGGCCCGGTGGCCGAGAACCGCCGCACCCGGTTGCGGTGGGTGTGGCCGGCCAGGTAGCCGACCAGCCGGGGCCGGCGGGCGAAGACCTCCACCAGGGGCTCGGAGTCGTCGGGACGGACCCCGTAGTAGTCGGCCTGGCGCTGCTGGTAGTCCGGGCTCCAGGGGTGGTGGTGGCCCATGACCAGGACGGGCCGGTCGGCCCGGGCCGCCAGCTCGTCGAGCCACTCCACCTGCTCGGCCGGCACCCGACCGGTCGCCCGCCGGGCGATGGTGGTGTCGAGCAGGGCGACGATGGCGCCGGGCAGCTCCACCGCGAACGGGGGCCGGCGGGTGAAGGGGGCCACCCCGTAGGCGGCCGGCCCGGTCGCCACGTCGTGGTTCCCCGGGATGGCGGCCAGCCGCTGCCCGAACCGCCCGTAGCACTCGACGAAGGCGGCCAGCTCCTCGGACCGGCCGGAATCGGTCAGATCACCCTTGGCCACCACCAGGTCGACGCCGGCCGCCTCCATCTCGTCGGCCGCCGCCCCGTTCATCGTCTCCGGGTAGGGGTCCTCGCCCGGCCCGGACGACAGCACCGGCCCGGTCGGGAGGCCCTCGATCAGCCCGGCGTGGGTCTCGCCGAAGTGGAGGTCGTTGACGGTGCCGACCCGGCACAGCAGCTCACCCGGCGGCCGGTCGAGGGTGCGGAAGGCGACCCCGTGGGCCGAGTACTCCGTGGCCGGCCGCAATCCCTCCATGTGGATCACCGCCGGGCCCCGGTGCCCGGATGACGGGGGGTAGTGCAGGACCGCCTCGTCCTCGGCGACCGTGGTCACCTCGGGCAGGCGAGGGTCGGGCGGCGGCGCCGGGTGGGCGTGCTCGACGGTGGAGCGGTCCGGCATGGTCAGCAAGGGTAGGCCCCCTCCGGGGGCTCCCATCTGGCGGCCCCCAAGGCGCCGCCAGAGTCGGCTTCAGCAGCCGCTGCTGGTGTTCTGGCCCGGCATCCAGGACGAGTGGGTGAGCCAGGCCCCGCCGCTGGTGTCCTGGCAGGCACCAACCTCGGTGTAGGCGGACACGCCCCACGGCCCCATGTCAGTGGTGAGGTTGCTGTCGAAGTTGATGGTGAGGTTCGGGCCGCCATTGCAGCTCAGCGTGTTGATGATCAGGGCCCCGTAGTAGGTGCTCTTGCACCCGTCTCCGATGAGGTAGGCGCCCGGGGCGTCGATGATCCCACCGATGGTGAACGAGTTGCTGGAGCCGCTGGTGCTGCCGAAGTTGCCCACCCCGTTCGAGTACCACTGGAAGTCGTAGGCGTCGGGGTACAGGTTGGCCGGGAAAGAGCCGCCGGACGGCTCGTAGTTGACGTTGAGGCCGGGGGCGTCCCAGTCGGTGGTGGCGGTGGTGTTGAGCGTCGAGGGAAGGTCGATGTAGATCTGGACCTCGCCGTTGTTGTTGCTGCCCGACCCGAGGGCCAGGTCACCCACCACCAGCACCGGCGCGTCACACAGGTAGATGCCGGGCGTGACATAGGTCAGCTGGCCGGGCGTTCCCATCTGGTACACGCCGCCCGCCAGGACGCTGTCGGGGCACCCTTGGTAGGCGTTCAGGCTGTTGTTCGGATAGCCGGGGGGATAGACCGGTGGCGGGTTCCACGACCCGGTGGCCGTCGTGGCCCCCGGGCACTGGTTGCCGGTGGTGCTGGCCGAGTTGCCCTCGAAGACCGTGCCGGACACGTTGGCGGGAAGCCCGCCGGCGTTGCAGTACAGAGTTCCGTCCGAGCCCACCTGGACCTGACCGCTCGGGTTGACCGGCCCGGACCCCTGCGTGTAGCTGTCGAACGTCGCCTGGTTGATGTTGCCTCGATAGTCGAGAAGGTTCTTGCCGAACATGGCGAAGGGGAACAGGGCGGCCCGGCTCACGGTGGACTGGATGCCATGAGGTACCCCGTGCAGCGAGCCCAGCGACTGGACCTTCCACTGGTTGTTGTTCACCAGAATCGCCCGGTACTCGACTCCGGCCGCGCCGGGAACGGACGCTTCGGCGCACCCGCTAGGGGGACCCACGCAGAAGCTGGCGGAACGGCCCTGATCCAGCTGGAAGAGGGCGTCGGACAGCCCGGCGTCGGCATTGGCCAGCGCCCCGGAGAAGTTCTCCTGATGGGTGACCACGTCCACGTTGGCCACCGTGCGGGCCATCAACGTGGTGCCCATGATGAGGATGATCATCAGCACGGCGACGGCGATGAGCATGTCCCCGCGCTCGTCGCGGGGGCGGATCTTGGAGGGGAGGCGCTTCAGGGGCATTGGATCTGGTTCCCTAACGGGCCGGAGAACTGGTTGGGAAGCTCGAAGTCCTCGTCCACCTCGATGGGCTGGGGCCCGGGGTTGATGGCGCTGACCACGGTGACCGCCACCCGGTCGGTGCACTGGGAGATGATCCCCAGCGTTACGGCGCTGTTCGATTGGCTCTGGGTGACCAGGTCGGCGGCCCCGCTCACCGCGTTCTGGTCGTACAGCTTGAACAGGGGCTGGCAGGGCGGCGACGAGGAAAGGGTCGTCGTGCTGGTGCACGGGGTGTTCTTCACGCTGGTGAGCACGTAACGCTGGTTGGACGAGGTCGTCCCGTCACAGGCCGGCAGGGTCGCCGCCGGCGAGGAGAGGATGTCGCGGCAGAGGTCCTGCGATGTCGGGTTGAAGACCCATCCGACCGTTGTCTGGGCGCCCCCGGTCGGGTTCACCTCGCTCATGACCAGCTGGTTGAAGTACCAGGTCGTGGGGGTCGGCTGCCCGCCGGTCGTGGTGGGGGCGGTGACTATGTAGGCGGCACCCCGGAGGTCGCGGCCGATCTGGGTGACGGCGAACATCTCCTGCTGCTCGTTGGTCACCAGGGCGTCACCGCGCGCCGACGCCCGGGTCAGCGAGGTCAGCACGTCGCCCATGATGAGGATGATCACGAGGAAGATGCCCATGGCCACCACCAGCTCCACCAGGGTGAAGCCGGCGTCGTCCTGGCGGCCCTGCTCGCGGCACCGCTGCATCAGGCGGGCGACCCACATCAGGGGCACCCCGTTCCGTTCCTCTTGAGCTGGCAGAGGGTGACGGGCTGGCTGACCGAGGTGACGGTGCCGTTGACCACGACGGTGAAGGGGATGGTGCCACCCTGCCAGACGCTGCCGGACTGGTAGGCCGACCCCGTGAGCGTGCCGCTACCCGACATGTTGGCCAGGTAGAAGGTGGTGTTCTTGCCGGGTGGCTGGGTGGAGTACTGCACCTGCACCGCTCCCGCCTGGCAGGTCCCGTTGGCCTGGGCGGTGATCGAGAATCCCCCGGACGGGCTGGTGAGGTTCCCGGAGAAGTCCACCGTCCCCGTGCTGGGCGTCACCGTGACGCTGGACACGGTGCAGGGAGGCGTCGTCGGCAGGGTGATGGAGGTCGGCGTGGTAGCCGTCGGAGTCGACGAGACGGAGGCCGACTGGGCCGAGACCTGGAACGAGTAGGTGTGGCCCGGGGTGAGGTTGATGACCGTGGCGGACGTGGAGGCGGTCGGGTAGTTGCTGACGAACATCGACCCCGACCCGTTGGCGTTGGTGTCGTCGGTGAACTGGATGGTCCACCCGGTGACGAGGACCGGCGTGGTGACGGGCGGCGTCCAGCTGACGTCCACCGCCGTGGTGGGGTTGACCGAGTCGTCGGCGATCGAGGCTGATTGGGGGGGATTGGGGATGGCGGGGGACCCGCCACCGCCGCTGCCCAGGTCGATGTTGCGGGGGTCGTAGTTGTTCTGCCCGGTACCGGAGTAGGCACCCTCGCCACCCGGGTAGAGGGCCGACGTCTCCGTCACCGTGTGGGGCCCGTCGGCGTCCGCCCACGTGACGGTGCCCACCGTCTCCTTGTAGGCCCCCGGCTTGAGCGTCCCTTTCACGTAGGCCGAGGTCCAATAGACGCACACCTGGACGCTGAAGGTGATGCCACGGATGGGCCCAACCGTGGAGGCCCCTCCCGGCGCCAGCGCCGACGTGGTCACGTTGTTGACCAGGTTGGAGCCGGGGCACTGCGTGTTCGAAGGGGCGGGGTTGTTGCCCGCCGCCCCGGTGAACCCGACCTGGTAATACTGGTCGCCGCGTAGCTCCTCGAGCGCTTGGACGGCGATCCCGTCAGCGGTCGTGCGGTTGTTGCTCGTCGTGGTGGCCTGCAGGGAGCCCCAGAACGCGGGCCCGAGACTCACCATCACCAGAGCCAGCAGGCTGATGGCGATGATGAGCTCGACCACGGTGAAGCCCGACTCGTCCCTGTTTGTCCGAGTCCGCTTGCAGCGCGCGACGAGGCCGGAGACACCGGCTCGAACTCCCACGTCGCGAGCTATCGGCGCGCCCCGACTAGGCGCTTTAGTTATGTGTCCTGGGCCCCCCGGGCGGGGGATCTACCAGCTAAAGCCAGAGAAGCTGGACGACGGCAGCTGATTGGTCCCTATCTCCGTGTAGCTCGACACGCCATACGAAGTTCCCATATTGCCCAGGTTGCTGTCGTAGTACAGGTGAAGGTTGGGGCCGCCGTTGCAGTTGTACGACCCGACGATCAGCGCCCCGTAGTAGTAGTCCTTGCAGCCGTTGGCCGTGAGGGTGGCGTAGGGGGCGTAGAAGATGCCCGCCATGGAGTACGCCGTGCTCGCTCCGTTGCTGTTTCCGATGGCGCCCGTGACATTCGAGTAGATCTGGAAGCGGGAGGAGAACGGCAACGATCCGGAGGTGAAGTTGGTGTCCCCGGCGAAAACGATGTTGCTGGCCGGCTGGTCAATGTAGAGCTGGACCACTCCCCCGTTTACCGTGCTGGTCGAGTCGACGGTCAGCGGGCCGACGGTGACGTCCTGGTTGCACTGGTAGATCCCGGGCTCGACGAGGCCGGTGAACACGCCGGTGCTGGGACAGGCCAGGACAGTGGAGCCTGAGGGCGGGCTGAGCGCGATCACCGGGTTGTAGGACGTGGCCGTGGTGGACGATCCCCCACAGCTGCTCCAGGTGGAGCTCGGGTCGTTGCTCTCGGTTCCGGTCAGGGTGCTGGTGACCCCGCTGTAGCTGTTGCTGACCGGAAGGGTGGTGCCGTTGCAAACCAACCCGCCGCCGCCGTTGGCGTCGTCGCTACCCACTCCTACGCTCCCCGACACCCAAGTGCCACCCTCGGTGAAGTTGCGGATGTCGGACCCGGTGACGGTCCCGTTGAGGGTGAAGTTGTTCACTCCGAAGGCGGCGTACTTGAAGGCGCCGCTGGCCAGGCTCACCCCCGCCCGAATGGCGTGCGGCACGTTTCCGGTGGCGTTGGGTGTCACGCCCTCGGAATAGATGGTCCACTGGTGGTTGCCGTTGAAGATGGCCTCGTACTTGACGTTCCCGAGGCCCGAGACGGTTTGTCCGCCCGTGCACCCGGGCGCGCCACCACAGAAGGACGACGTCTGGCCTTGGGCCAGCTGGAACATGGCGTCGGCCAGACCCCGGTCGGCCGCTCCGAGGGCCCCTGCGAAGTTCTGCACCCTCACGGTCGTGTGATTGTTCGCTATGGCACGGGCCGTGAAGGTCGTGGCCGCCGCCATGATGATCATGATGATGGCGATGGCGATTATGAGGTTGCCTTCTTCTCCCCGATTGCGTTTCAGCATTGGGTTCCATTCGCCGCTATGTTGGCCGGCTGCAAGACGGCCAGCTGGTTCCTCAACTCCACGTTCTCGTTCACCGAGTACGGCTGCAGGTTGGAGACCGGTGCGGCACTCAGCGTGATACCGACCCTCGCCGTGCAGCCGGTCGAGCTGGTTGACGACGTCGTCGGGGTGGCAGCCGACCCGCCCAAGTTGTACAAGGTGAACGGGGTGCATGACTGTACCCCGGTGAGGCTGAAGCTGTTGGTGGAGGTGATGCCGCCGACCCCGAGGGTGCGGCTCAGGGTCGAGCCCGAGCAGGTCCAGTCGGCCGTGTCCCCGGGGGTGACGGTGACGACGGCCGATCCGGTCTGGATGGCCGAGTTGTTGATGGTGGCCTGAGAGCCGTCAGTCGAGACTCCGACGATGAAGGTGTTGGCCGGCAGGTAGCCGCCGCTGGCTGCCAGCGAGCCGACATCCGAGCTGGAGAACGTGGCGGCGGACGCCGACAGCAGGTCCGTGCCACTTGTCATCGCTGCCGTCACCGTTCGGGCTGACGCGGTGTTGCCGGGGCTGTTGACCAACGTCATCTTCAGCTCGCTGCTGTCCGCCACCAGAAGGGCGCTCTCGCTGCGGAGATCACGGCCCAGCTGGGTGAGGACGTTCTCCACCTGCTGCTGGTTGGCCACCAGGGCCTCGCCCTTGTCGCCCGCCCTCACGATCGACATCAGCACGTCGCCGAAGACGACCAGCACGATGCTGAAGATCAGCAGGACGATCGCCACCTCGATGAGGGTGAAGCCCGAGTCGGCGGCTGGGCGTTCAGCCACGCCCTGTATCCCCTCTCTGCGCGTCACGGGAGCCCGAGCCATCATCAGTTCTTGACCGTCAGCCCGCCGGTGACGGTGACGGATTGTCCGCTCGGATTGGTGACCGTGACGTTGTAGGTGCCGGTAGTGGAGCCGGCGGTTACCTGCACCGTCAGGGTAGTGGAGCTGAAAGACGTGACAGTCGCGCTCCCCCCACCCCCCGAGATCGTGACCGTCGGTGTGGCGACGAAGTTGGTGCCGCTGATGGTGAGCGTGGTCGTCTGGCTCTTCTTGATGGACGAAGGATTGATCGAGGTAACCGTCGGCGCGGGAAGGGTGGTCGTCGTGGCGGTCGTGGTCGTCGTGGTGGAGGCCACGGTGGTGCTCGTGGTGGAGGTCGAGCTAGATGTGGTCGACGTGGATGACGACGACGTCGACGTGGAGCTGCTGGTGGTCGGAACCGGGCAGGCAATCGTCGTCGCCGTGGTACCCGGGTCGAAGTTGGCGCACGCCATGTAAGCCGTCTGACCGCCCGGATAGAGAGCGGAGGTTTCGACGACGGTGTTGAACCCGTTGGCGTTCGTCTGGCTCACCTCGTCGTGCCAGGTGACGGTGACGACCGTCTCCTTGTAGGCGCCGGGGTAGGAGCCGTCCCCGGCCGAGGCCCAGTAGGCGCAGGCGACGACGGTGAAGGTCTGGTGGCCGACCGTCTGGGTCGAGGGCAGCACCGCCGACGTGAGCCCCGACGTGGCCACCGTGACCGGGTATTGACCGGTGCAGGACGACGGCTTCGGGTTCGTGGCGCTGTACCCGACTTCGTAATACGGGAGCGAGCGGAGGCTCTCGGTGGCCTCGATGGCGAGGGAGTTGGCCTCCTCGCGACTGTTCATCGTGGAGCTGCTGCGGAAGGCGGCGTAGAGGGAGGGGGCGATGGCGGCGACGACCAGGGCCATCAGGGCGAGGGCGATGGTCAGCTCCACCACCGTGAACCCCTGCTCACGGGACGCTCGAGCGCGGCGATACCAGCCACGCAAGGCGGCGGCAATCATCCCGGCCCCGGGTAGGCCCACTCGCACGCTGGCCTAGATCGGCACTCCCCCGTGCGCTATGAGCGCTCGGCGTGCTTCGCCGGAGTTGGGCGACCGTTGATTTCAGTCCGGCGGGCTCCAGGCCGAAACCAACGGGTTCAGCTGCGCCAGGGGCGGGGGCGCCGGGCCGGCAACGGCCTGGACCACCACCACCCGGACCTCCTCCAGGCCGAGGGCTGCCGGCCGTGAGGCGCCCCCGTCTCGGCCGCCACCGGCCGGGGCCAGCACGTCTCGACCGCCGCCGCTATCGCCGCCACCACCTCGGGCGGCGGCGCCGGCTGCGACGGCTCAGAGCGGGACATTGCCGTGCTTGCGCCGGGGGAGCTCTTCCTTCTTGGTGCTGAGGATTTCCAGGCTGTGGATGAGCACCCGCCTGGTGTCGGCCGGGTCGATGACGTCGTCCACGTATCCCCGCTCGGCGGCGATGTAGGGGTTGGCGTAGCGCTCGATGTACTCCTCGACCAGCTCGTTGCGCCGCGCCTCGGGGTCGGCCGCCTCGGCCATCTCGCGGCGGAAGACGATCTCCACCGCCCCCTGGGGCCCCATCACCGCCAGCTCGGCCGACGGCCAGGCGTAGGCCAGGTCGGCCCCGATCGACTTGGAGTTCATGACGACGTAGGCGCCGCCGTAGGCCTTGCGGGTGATGACCTGGATCCGGGGCACGGTCGACTCGCAGTAGGCGTAGAGCAGCTTGGCCCCGTGACGGATGATGCCGCCGTACTCCTGGTCGGTGCCGGGCATGAACCCGGGTACGTCGACGAAGGTGATGAGGGGGATGTTGAAGGCGTCGCAGGTCCGCACGAAGCGGGCGCCCTTCTCGGAGCTGTCGATGTCGAGTACGCCCGCCAGCACCTGGGGCTGGTTGCCCACGACCCCGACCGGTCGCCCGTTCAGGCGGGCGAACCCGCAGGTCAGGTTCATGGCCCAGTTCGGGAAGTACTCGAAGTACTCCCCGTCGTCCACCACGGCCGAGATGACCTTCTTCATGTCGTAGGGCTGGTTGGGGCTGGACGGCATCATCTCCGACAGCTCGGGGGTGAGCCGGTCGGGGTCGTCGCTGGGCATGACCAGCGGCGGCTCCTCCAGGTTGTTGGAGGGCAGGAACGACAGCAGGTACCGGACGTCGTCCAGGCAGTCCTTCTCCTCGCCCGACACGAAGGTGGCGACCCCGGACTTGGTGGAGTGGCTGACGGCCCCGCCCAGCTGCTCGAGAGTGACGTCCTCGCCGGTGACGGTCTTCACCACGTCGGGCCCGGTGATGAACATGTGGCTGGTCTCCCGGACCATGAAGATGAAGTCGGTCATGGCCGGGCTGTAGACGGCGCCTCCGGCGCAGGGGCCGAGGATGACGCTGATCTGGGGGATCACCCCTGAGGCTTTGACGTTGCGGTGGAAGATGCCGCCGTAGGAAGCGAGGGAGACGACCCCCTCCTGGATGCGGGCGCCGGCCCCGTCGTTGAGGCCGATCATGGGCACCCCGACCGAGGCGGCCAGGTCCATGACCTTGTGGATCTTCTCGGCGAACACCTCGCCCAGGGCCCCGCCGAACACGGTGAAGTCCTGGCTGAACACGCACACCTTGCGCCCGTCGATGGTGCCGAACCCGGTGATGACGCCGTCGGTGTAGGGCCTGGTCTCCTCGAGGCCCATGCCGTGGGCCCGGTGGCGGGCCAGCATGTCGAGCTCCTGGAAGGAGCCGTCGTCGAGCAGGTAGTCGATCCGCTCGCGGGCGGTCATCTTGCCCTTGGCGTGCTGGCGCTCGACGGAGCGCTCGGATCCGGCGTGCAGGGCCTCGTGCCGGCGGCGGGCGAGCTCCTCGAGGCGCTCCTTCATGGAATGGTCCGACATGGCCGGGAGGCTACGTCAGGCCCGGTCGCCCAGTCCTGCGACCCGCTCGGCGAGGCTGGCGGCCCCCAGACGCTCGCAGGTGGCGGCGAAATCGGGGCGAGGGCCGGCCCAGCGCAGCTCGTCCACCGAGCCCAGCAGGGAGCGGTCGACGACCAGGGTGGCCAGCCGCTTGAACAGCAGGGCCTGGTCGCGAGCGGCGGCGAGGGAGCCGGCCAGGCGGACGGTCCCCCGCAGGCGGTGGAAGACCCCCGGGTCCCACGTGGCCGGGGTGTCGGGGATCTTCTCGATCTCCCCGTAGACGGCGAGCACCTCGGCCGCTGACCGGGGACCCCAACCGCTCAAGCCCGGGTAGCCGTCGGAGCTGTCCCCGACGAGGGCCAGCCAGTCCGGCACCGAGGCCGGGCCCACCCCGAACTTCGCCCGGACGCCCTCCTCGTCGAGGACGGCGCCCGTGCGGCGGTCGAGCTGCACCACCCGGGCGTCCCTGACGCACTGCCCGAGGTCCTTGTCGGGCGTGCAGATGAGGACCCGCTCGACCGAGGGATCCTCGGCCGCCACCTCGGCCGCCGACGCCAGGGCGTCGTCCGCCTCCAGGTCGACCATGGGCCACACCTTGACGCCCATCGACTCGAGCGCCTCCTCCAGCAGGGGGAACTGGCAGGTCAGCTCCTCGGGCATGCCGGCGCTGCTCTTGTAGGCCGGCCACAGGTCATTGCGGAACGACTCGATGACGTGGTCGGTCGCCACCCCCACGTGGGTGGCGCCGTCGGCCAGCAGGCCGGCGACCGTGTTGAGCACCCCCCGGGTGGCGGCCCGGCGCGACACCTCGCCGCCGGTGCCCCCCTTGCGCAGGGCGGGCTGGCCGAAGTGGTGGCGGAACAGCTCGTAGGTCCCGTCGATCAGGTAGATCTGCAAGCCGGCCATGGGTGCCCTCCGGGGTCAGCACCCAGTGTCGCCCACGGCGGGGTCAGCCGGAGGCCGAGAAACGGTTCGACAGCGCCATGACGTCGTCGACGTAGTGGGCGGTCGCCGGGCTCACCCCGTCACGTCGCACCGAGGCGAGGCCCTGGTAGTAGGCGGCGACGGCCAGGCGCATGTCGCCGTTGGTCTGGTGGAGCAGCCAAGCCAGGTAGGTGGCGCTCATCACGATGTTGTCGGCCGCCTGCGTCGGGTCGAGGCGACTGCCGAGGAGCTCGGCATTGACGAAGGCGATGGTGTCGGCGGTCAGCTGCCCGACGCCGATCGCCCCCGCATCCGAGCGGACGGCCGCCTGCCAGCCCGACTCCTGCCAGGCCAGACCCTCGAGCACCGACACCGGCACGCCGGCCGCGCCGGCGGCCCGCACGAAGTGGGGGCGCAGGGCGGCGGCGGCCACGCCCACCGGGTGAGCGGTGCTCGCCGAGGTGGCGGCCGGCGGGATGGTCAAGCGGGTGCCGTAGCGGACGTGGTCGGGGTCACGGAGGTGGTTGGCGCGAGCGAGCCCAGCCACGCTCACGTGGAACCGGTGGGCGACGCCCCACAGGGTGTCCCCCCGGGCCATGACGTAGGTGCGCGTCGGTGTCGCCGCCCCCGCCGGCACGGCCGCTTCGAGCAGGGCGGTGGCGGCCAGGGTGACGGCAGCCAGAAGGGAGAGACCCACCGATGGCCTCCGACGCCCGACTCGCCCGAGCAGGGCCTTCGGGTGCTGGGTCACTGATCGCCTCATAAGCATCAACAGTAACTTCATCAACAACAGTCACGACAATCGCGGTGATACAGCCCTCTTGTACCGTTTGGAAATCGAACGTCTGTTCGAGATGGGGGTAGGAATGACACTCACCAAGGAGCAGCAAGCTTCCCGGCTCGGGGACTGGCTCACCGATGTCCAGGTTGAGCTCGACCGGTCGGAGGCCGGTTGGTTGTTGGGCCTGGCACTCTTCGACGACCGCCGGGGCTGGGCGGACGATGGGCAACGCTCGTGCGTCCGGTGGCTCCAGTGGCGCTTCGGCATGAGCAGAGCCACCGCCTTCGAGAAGGTCCGTGTCGCCCGGTCCCTGCGACAACGGCCGGTCATCCGAGCGGCCCTGTTCGCCGGAGAGATCTCCTACTCGCAGGCGCGGATCATCACCAGGTTGCTCATCAGAGACGACCGGGTCGACCAGCTCCTGGTCGACTTCGCCCGCAGCGAGCCGATCGAGCAGCTGGAACTGGCGGTTGATTTCTGTCGCGACCGGCTCGCCTCGGCGAAGTCAGTCACCAGCGAGTCTCCACGTGGAGACCAGGAGTCTCCCGGTGGAGACAGTCTTCAGCTGGTGACTGAGCCAGGACGGGACGTTCGCCCCTAACCGCCGCCGCCAGGGGCGGCCCAAGATCACCGCATGCGCATCCTCATGTCCGCCACCACGGCGCCCGAGGCGGCCCAGATCGCCGACCGGCTCTCCGCCGCCGGCCACCAGGTGGTCCGCTGCCACGAACCGGCGGACCGGGGACTGCTGTGCTCCGCCCTGCAGGGCCGAGCCTGTCCCATCGACGACCAGGTTGACCTGGCCGTGGCCGTCCGCGAACGCCCCACCCCCTACCGCGAGCTGCTGGAGGACGGGGTGGTGTGCGCCATCCGCAGCCACATCCCCCTGGTCGTCACCGGGGTCACCGCCGCCAACCCCTACCGGCAGTGGTCTACCGAGATCGAAGGCGAGCTGACCCCCGAAACGGCCCAGGCGGTGGTCGGCGCCCCCCTCCGGGGCCTCAGCCAGAGTGCGACCGAGGCCCTGCGCTCCTGGCTGGCCGCTACCAGCCGGCCCGGGTCGGGGGAGGACCGGGTGGCGGTGCGGCGGGTGGCCGGCGGGTTGCAGGCCCAGGTCTTCGCCCCCGGTCTCGACGGCCCCGGCCGCGAGGTGGCCGCCGTCCGGGTCCACCAGTCCATCCGCGCCGCCGATCGCACCGCCCGGGCCGTCGACGTCACCTTCGCCGGCGACTGATTCCCCCGAGCCGGCGAACAGCCGGTTGATCTGCCGGCCGGTCCTGACCGGAAATCCGCTACGGCTATCGCACTTTTCCCGCCGCTGGGGTAGGAAGTTTGAAATTTCTGTCTAATACCTAAAACGCCGTCACCGGACTAGTCCATCTGCGTCATTGACGTAAACGGCCCGTCCGGCGGGTCAGAAGTGCCAAGACGGACCAAGACAGCGCGAAAGGTGCCGACAGATGCGCTAGGTCAAGTGGCTGATTGCCGCCTCCGGAGGAGCACTGGTGATCGGGGCCCCGGCCGCGGCCATCGCCGCCACGGTGGGCTCCACCGCCCCGCCCGGGGAAGGTGAGGGCTACGTCGTCCAGGTCGGCCCCTCCTCTCAGCCCATCGCCGCCCTGTCCCACACCCACGCCAAGTCCAGCAACGGCACCAGCTCTTCCAGCGCCAACGTGGTGGAGGTCCAGGGCCAGCCGCTTTTCAACGACCACCACTTCGGGGGCAAGACCAGCCAGACCGGCAAGGGCAGCGCCAAGGACCACGACGCCCTCCTCGACACCAGTGCCATCCTCGGCGGCGCCTCCCCCATCCGGGTGCAGGTGACGCCCTGGAGCTCCGACAGCACGGTGGCCGACAATTCCACGGGCGGCACCACGGCGAGCTCGGACGCCACCGCCGAGGCGGCCCAGGGCACTCTCGGCAGCGGAGCCAGCTCGGTGACCGTCGACGTGTTGAAGTCCACCTCGTCGAGCAGCTACAGCACCAGTTCGAACGGCGATTCGAGCAGCACCGGTGACACCACGACCGACGGGGCGATCATCGACGCCGGCGGCCCCAACGGCCTGGTGATCGACGTGCTCCACTCCCAGGCCAGCACCAGCGCCAACGGGACGCCGACGCAGAACGCCTATCTGGTGTCGGTCAACGGTCAGCAGATCCTGTCGGCCGACCAGGTGCAGCAGATCTGCAAGAACCTGAACATCCAGGGGCTGATCGGCCTCAACTGCGTCACCACCAACGGGGGTCCGGGCCACTCCTTCGCCCAGGACGTCGCCGCCGCCATCGGCGGCCCCAACGGGCTGCCCGTGAACCTGTCGACCGCCTCGGCCAGCGGCGGTGGCACCCCGAAGGTGGCGGTGTCGGCCGCCCTGCCGTCGAGCCCGGCGCTGGCTCCGGCGCCCACGACCGTGACGCCTTCGGGCCGGCTGCCCTTCACCGGCGCTCCCCTGCAGTTCCTCGCCCTCGTCGCCGCCGCCCTCCTGGCGCTGGGGGCCGCCGTCACCCAGCTGGCTGCCCGGTTGGTGCCCGGGCTGCTGGGCTGACCACCCGATCGTCGCCGACCGGGCCGCCACCCTTTCCGGCGGCTCAGGTCGGCGGCCGGGGGGCGTCGGCCAGCAGCTCCTCGGGCAGGTCGACCACGCGGGAGCGCAGGAACTCGCCGAGGCTCTTGGCCTGGGCGTCGGGTCGTACCGAGGCGGCGACTCCCTCGCCGAGGATGCCCACCACCACGAAGTTCAGCGCCCGCAGGTTGGGCAGCTCGTAGCGGCGGATCTCGAGCGGGGCCGCCTCCGGGATCAGCTGGGCCAGCCGCGCCGCCGTCAAGTTGGCGGCCAGCCAGGCGTAGCCGGCGTCGCTGCGGGCCCAGACGCCCACGTTGGCGTTGCCGCCCTTGTCCCCGGACCGGGCGCCGAACACGGTGCCGAGCGGCAGCCGGCGGGTGGGCCCGGACGGCACGGGGTGGGTCGCCGCCGCCGGTGGTTCGGCCGGCAGGTCGCGGGCCGGCGCCGTCGGGGTCGGCTCCACGTGGGCGGTGGAGCCGTCGGCCCGCACCACCACCTGGTCGATGACGTCGGAGGGCACCAGCGCCGGCCAGTAGACGCCGTAGGCCGACTCGCCCGACGGACCGCCGGTCATGGTGAAGCCGGGGTAGCTGGCCAGGGCCATCTCCACCGCCGCCGCCGAGAAGGGCCGCCCGACCTTGGTGGGGTCGGGGTCCTTCACCGTCACCCGCAGGTGGGCCTGGGCCTCCTCGTTGCTATCGGCGTCGGGCTTGTCCATGCGGATGAGGCGGACGTCCACCTCGGCGAAGCGGTCCTCCCCGCCGACCAGCTCGAACAGGGTGCGGCGGGCCAGGTCGGCCTTGGCCTCGATGTCGAGGCCGGTGAGCACGAACGTCATGGTGTTGCGAAACCCGCCCACGTAGTTGATGCAGACCTTGGTGTCGGCCGGCGCCGGCTGGCCCCGCACCCCCGACACCCGCACCCGGTCGGGGCCCTCCTGGTCCAGGCGGATGGTGTCGAAGCGGGCGACCACGTCGGGGTTGGCGTAGTCGGGGCCGCCGATCTCGTAGAGGAGCTGGGCGGTGACCGTGCCCACCGACACCAGCCCGCCGCTGCCTTCGTGCTTGGTGATCACCGCCGATCCGTCCGGGTGCATCTCGGCGATCGGGAAGCCGGGGCGGGTGAGGCCCGGCACCTCGGAGAAGAAGGCGTAGTTGCCGCCGGTGGTCTGGGCGCCGCATTCGAGGATGTGGCCGGCGACCACCGCCCCGGCCAGGGCGTCCCAGTCCTGGCGGGCCCACCCGAAGTTCCACGCCGCCGGCCCCACCACCAGCGAGGCGTCGGTCACCCGGGGGCATACCACCACGTCGGCGCCGCCCGACAGCGCCTCCACGATGCCCCACGCGCCCAGGTAGGCGTTGGCCGTCACCGGCTTGGCCGGGGCCTCGGCCAGGGGCCGGCCCGTCTCCATGTGGGCCAGGTCGTGGCCGGCGGCGGTGAGCTCCTCCATCCGCCCCAGCAGGTCGTCGCCTTCGATGTGGGCCACGTCGACCGTCACCCCGAGACGGTCGGCCAACTCGCGCAGCTTCTCGGCCAGACCGCGGGGGTTGAGCCCGCCGGCGTTGGTCACCACCCGGATGCCGCGGTCGACGCAGGTGCCGAGCACCTCCTCCATCTGGCGGAGGTAGGTGGTGGCGTAGCCGGTGGCGGCGTCGCGCTGGCTGGTCTTCCACAGGATGAGCATGGTGAGCTCGGCCAGGTAGTCGCCGGTGAGGAAGTCGATGGGGCCGCCTTCGACCATCTCCCGCGCCGCCGACAGGCGGTCGCCGTAGAAGCCGGAGCAGTTGGCGATGCGCAACACCGGCCGGCCCGGGCCCGGCGCCCCGCTCACTGTTCGCCCCCCCGGGCCACCGGGCGTCCGGTGAACTGGCCCGGCTGGCGCCCGGTGCCGGCCGGTCCGGCGAAGGCCTGGGCGATGCTCATCCACTCGGTGGCCACCGGGCCCTCGACCGACAGGCCGGTGTCGGCGAGGTGGCGGCGCTGGGTGACGACCAGGGCGAAGTCGAGGGCGTCGCCGGTGACCCGGTCGGGCGCCGACTCCTCTCCCCACGACCACTGGTCGCCCGCCGGGCCGGCCAGCTCGACCCGCACCGGCGTGGTCGGCACCGGCCGGCCGTGGACGGTGAAGCTGTAGTTGATGGCCCGCACGCCGATGTGGCACACGTGGCGCAGCCGGTCGCTCGGCTGGCGGGCGGCGCCGACGGCGTCGAACACGTCCTGGCCGTGGGCCCAGGTCTCCATCAGCCGGGCGGTGGCGAAGCTCATGGCGCTCATCGCCGGCCCGTACCACGGGATGCGGGCGGCGGGGTCGAGCGACCCGAACACCTCGAGCACGTCAGCCCGGGCCCGGCGCCACCAGTCGAGAACCTCGGCGCCCGACATGGCCCGGCCCCGCTCGATCGGCGCGTCGCTGTAGCCCACCGGGTCGGCCATGGCTTCCGCGACCGAGGCGGCGAAGCCGTCGGCGTCGGTGGCGGCCAGCCTGGCCGTCTCGTCGAAGAATGCGAGGTGGCTGATCTCGTCGCGCACCGCCCATCCCTCGGCGGGGGTGGGGGTGTCCCACCCAGACTCGTCGAGCGCAGCGACGAGGCGGTCGAGCTCGTCGTGCTCGGCGGCCAGGTCGGCGCAGATGGCGGCCATGCCTCCCATCAGCGGGATGCTAGGCCGCCGGTGCCGTCCTCCCCGCCCGGCGGGCGACCAGCCAGCTGCCCCATCCGGCCTCGGACGCCACCGCCTCCCACTCGCCGGGCAGGGCGGCTAACACGTCGTCGGCCGGCAGCCAGATCGGCGTGGCCTCGGCCAGGGAGCTGATCCACACCAGGGCGCCGTCGGGGGCCAGCACCCGGTCGACCTCGGCCGGGAACAGGAAGCAGTTGACCACCACGACGACGTCGGCCGAGCCGGCCGGCACCGGCAGGTGGGCGCAGTCGGCCCGCAGCCGAGCCCCGAGCTGGCGGGGGACCCGGGCCAGCATCTCGGCCGACAGGTCGATGGCCACCACCGTGTCGAACCGCTCGGCGAGGACCTCGGTGGCCAGTCCGGTGCCGCAGCCCGGCTCCAGACAGACCCCCGTGCGGAACGGTCCGCCCCTTTCCAGGGCGTCGACCAGCGGCTCGGTGCGGGCGGTGTTGGCCCGCTCGTTCCAGTCCGGCGCCAGCCCGTCGAACAGCTCGGCGACCTTGGCGGCCCGCTCGGGGGTCCAGCCTCCGGGCTCGAAGGCGACCTGGCGGGTGACGGCCCGCATGGGATGGTCGGGGCCGGCGACGTCCGGCCGGTCCGGCAGCAGCGGCGCCGTGCGGGGCAGGTGACGCAGCGAGCTCAACGGCCGTAGCCGGCCAGGTCGGCCATGTCGCCGAACAGGCCGGCGGGGCCGGCCGACCCCGGCTCCGCTCCGAGCTCGCGGTACACGGCGGCCACGTTGACGGCCAGCCGCTCCGACTCGCCCCACCCGGCCCAGGCCAGGTCGGTGGACCCCTTCACCTCTGCCAACAGGTCGCGGGCCGCCTCCAGGGCCGACATGCCGGCCTCCCGCCGCCGGCCGGCGCCGTCCCACACCCAGCCGAGGTACTCGGCCAGGGCGGCGACGGCCGCCTTGCCCGTCACCGGGCCGTGGCCGGGGACGACGGTGTCGACGTCGAGGTCGGCGATCAACCGGCAGGCCGCCACCCAGTTGGAGATGGGCCCGGCCCACACGATCGGATGGCCGCCGTTGAACAGGATGTCGCCGGTGAAGACCACCCGCTCGCCCGGAAGGTGGACGATCACGTCGCCCCGGGTGTGGGCCGGGCCCACCTCGATCAGCCGGACCGCCCGGCCGCCGACGCTCACTTCGAGCTCCCCGGTGAACGTCTCGTTGGGCGGGGTGAGGGTGACCGAGCCGAAGTCGAAGGCCCCGAAGATGTCGGTGAGGTAGCGACCGGCCGGGCCCATGGCGGGGGCGGCCTTCATGAGATCGGCGAGGCGCGACGGCGGCAGCTCCGCCATCTCCTCCGCGCACCGCGCCGAGGCGACGATACGGGCGTCGGCGACCAGCTCGTTGCCCCAGCAGTGGTCGCCGTTGGCGTGGGTGTTGACCACGGTGCCGATGCGGCGGGCGGCGGGGACCGATGCCCGCATGGTCTCGAGCATGTCGGCGGTCAGCTTCACGTCGAACAGGGTGTCGACGAGCAGGGTTTGGTCGTCGTCGGCCACCAGGCCGGCGTTGCTCCAACCCCATCCCCCGTCGGGCTGCAGGTAGGCCCACACGCCGTCGGCCACCTGGGTCAGGCCCTTCTGGTAGGGACGGGCCACCCCGCGCTATTCCTGGACGAGCTCGATGAGGGTTCCGAAGGCGGCCTTCGGGTGGACGAAGGCCACGGTGGTGCCCCGCGATCCGGGGCGGGGGGCCTCGTCGATCACCCGCCCGCCGGAGTCCTTCACCGCCTGCAGGGCCCGGCCGCAGTCGGCCACCCGGTAGCCGACGTGGTGGATGCCCTCGCCCTTGGAGGAGAGGAACTTGGCCACCGGCGAGCTGTCCGAGGTCGGGGTCAAAAGCTGGATGTAGGAGTCGGCCACCTTGATGAGCGCCTCCTCCACGCCGTCGGAGTCGATCCGCTCGCGGTGGGCGACGGTGGCGCCGAAGGTGTCGGAGTAGTAGGTGATGGCCGCCTCGAGGTCGGACACGGCGATGGCCACGTGGTCGATCTCGGTGAGCAGCCCCGAGCCCCCCGCGGCGGCGTGGTCCGGCGCGGTCGTCATGCGCCGTGCCTCTGGAACAGGGTGATCTTGTCCTCGCCGACCTTGGCCCGGAAGTCGGGGTCGTCGATGCCGAGGCCTTCCTGGGGGGCGAGGCAGAGCACGCCGAGCTTGCCCTCGTGCAGGTTCTTGTGGATCTGCCAGGCCGCCTCGCCGGTCTCCTCCAGCGGATAGACGGCCGACAGGATGGGCTGGATCTTGCCCATGGCGATGAGCCGGTTGGCGTCCCACGCCTCGGCGTAGTTGGCGAAGTGGCTCGACTTGATGCTCTTCAGCTTCATCCAGAGGTGACGGTTGTCGTACTCGATCATGTAGCCGCTGGTCGCCGCGCAGGTGATGACCATCCCGCCCCGGGCGCAGACGAACACCGAGGCCCCCATGGTCTGGCGGCCGGGGTGCTCGAACACGATGTTGGGGTCCTCACCGACCAGGGCGCGGATGTCCTTGCCGAACCGGCGCCACTCCGACTCGTCCTGGGTGTGCTCGTCCGACCAGAACTTGTAGCCGTTGGCCTTGCGGTCGATGACGTGCTCGCAGCCCATCTCCTGGAGCAGCTTCACCTTGTCGGCCGAGGACACCACCCCGACCGGGATGCCGCCACCGTTGAGCACGTACTGCACGGCGTAGCCGCCGAGGCCGCCGCTGGCCCCCCAGATGAGGACGATGTCGCCCTGCTTCATGTCGGCCCCGTTCGGGCTCACCAGCATGCGGTACGACGTCGAGTTGGTGAGGGCGTTGCAGGCCGCCTCCTCCCACGACAGGTGGGCCGGCTTCGGCATCAGCTGGTTGGCCTTCACCAACGCCAGGTCGGCCAGGCCACCAAAGTTGGTCTCGAAGCCCCAGATACGCTGGTTGGCGGCCAGCATCGAGTCGTCGTGGGCCGTCGGGTCCTGGTCGTCGACGTGGTTGCAATGGATGGTGACCCGGTCGCCCGGCTTCCAGTTGCGCACGGCCGACCCCACCCGAATCACCACACCGGACGCGTCCGAGCCCACCACGTGGTAGGGCAGGTCGTGGCGGGCGCCCCAGCGGCTCTCGCGCCCGAGGCGCGACAGGAAGCCGAAGGTCGGCAGCGGCTCGAAGATCGACGTCCACACCGTGTTGAAGTTGATGGCCGCCGCCATGACGGCCACGTAGGCCTCGTCGGGGGCCAGCTCGGGCACCGGCACCTGCTCGACCCGGATCGACTTGCGGGGATCCTTGTCACCAGAGGCGATGCCCTCGAACATGCCCGCGTCCTCCTTGCGGACGAGGGCGGCCCGGTAGGTGTCCGGCAGCGGGATGGCGGCGATCTCCTCGCCCGACGCCCCGCTCTGAATGGCTTCCAGGAACGCTTGCACGGCCACCGAAGCTACCCGGCGCCCGCCGTCGGGCTCCAACGGCGACGGTCCGGTTGGACCGGCCCTACCAGCGGGTTCGTAGACTGGGCCCCTCACTAGGGAGGTACGACATGCCTGGTTCGGTCATCGTCTCGGGGGCCAGGACGCCCATCGGCAAGCTCTCCGGCGCCTTCACCGACTTCGCCGCCGTCGACCTGGGCGGCTTCGCCATCGCCGCCGCCCTCGAGCGGGCCGGGGTCACCCCCGACCAGGTCCAGTACGTGCTCATGGGCCAGGTGCTCCAGGCCGGGGCCGGCCAGATCACCGCCCGCCAGGCGGCGGTCAAGGCGGGCATCCCCATGACCACCCCCGCCACCACGGTCAACAAGGTGTGCCTGTCGGGCCTCAACACCATCTACCTGGCCGACCAGATGATCTCCTCGGGCGAGTACGACATCATCGTCGCCGGCGGCATGGAGTCGATGACCAACTCCCCCTACCTGCTGCCCGGAGCCCGGGCCGGCTACCGCATGGGCGACAACAAGATCGTCGACTCGATGATGTACGACGGGCTGTTCTGCGCCTTCGACCTGTGCGCCATGGGCGCCGGCACCGAGCGCTACAGCCGGGCGGCCGAGATCGCCCGCGAGCGTCAGGACGCCCTCGCCGCCGCCTCCCACGAGCGGGCGTCGGCCGCCCAGAAGGACGGCAAGCTGGCTGACGAGATCACCCCGGTGTCGGTGCCCCAGCGCAAGGGCGACCCGATCGTCGTCGACACCGACGAAGGGGTCCGGCCCGGCACCACGACCGAGAGCCTGGCCAAGCTGCGCCCCGCCTTCGAGGCCGACGGCACCATCACCGCCGGCAACGCCAGCCAGATCTCCGACGGCGGCGCCGCCGTGGTGGTCATGTCCAAGGCCCGGGCCGAGCAGCTCGGCGTCACGCCGCTGGGCGAGATCGTCGGCTACGGCCAGGTCGCCGGGCCCGACCCGTCGCTGCTCACCCAGCCGTCGCGGGCGACCCGCCAGGCCCTCGAGCGGGCCGGCAAGAAGGTCTCCGACGTCGACCTGTTCGAATTCAACGAGGCCTTCGCCGCCGTCGGAATCGCCTCGATGGACGACCTCGGCATCTCCGACGACATCGTGAACGTGAACGGCGGGGCCATCTCCCTCGGCCACCCCATCGGCATGTCCGGCACCCGCCTCGCCATCACCCTGCTCTACGAGCTGGGCCGGCGGGGAGGCGGCACCGGTGTCGCCGCCCTGTGCGGCGGCGGCGGCCAGGGCGACGCCGCCGTGCTGCGCACCATCGCCTAGCTCCTAGCGGCCGGCGGCCCGCCGGCTCAGACATCCACCTCGCGGCGGCCCTCGAGGGCCCGGCCGAGCGTCAGCTCGTCGGCGTACTCGAGGTCGCCGCCGACGGGAAGGCCGCTGGCGATGCGGGTCACCTTCACGCCGAGGGGGTGGAGCAGCCGGGCCAGGTACATGGCCGTCGCCTCCCCCTCGAGGTTGGGGTTGGTGCACAGGATCACCTCGGTGATCCCCTCCCCGTCGAGGCGGGCGAGCAGCTCTTTGACCCGCAGCTGGTCGGGCCCGATCCCTTCGATCGGGTTTATCGCCCCCATGAGCACGTGGTAGCGGCCCCGGAACTCGCCGGTCTTCTCGACGGCGACGATGTCGCGGGGCTCTTCGACGACGCACACCACCGTCGGGTCGCGCCGGTCGTCGGCGCAGATGCCGCACAGTTCCCCCTCGGCCACGTTGAAGCACCGGCGGCAGAACGAGATCCGCTCCTTCACCTCGGTGATGGCCCGGGCCAGGCGCAGGGCGTCCTCGCGGGGCAGCTTCAGCAGGTGGAAGGCGATGCGCTGAGCCGACTTCGGGCCGACGCCCGGCAGACGGGACAGCTCGTCGATCAGCTCCTGGACCGGGCCGGCGTACACCGCTTCAGGCGGGGCCCTGCCCGCCGCCCTCCGGCAGCTCGGGATCCTCCCCCGGCCCCGGCAGGCCCGGCATCCCCCCGAGCCCGGGCAGTCCCCCCGCCAGCCCGCCGGCCAGGTCGCCGAAGGCGCCCATCGCCTCCTGGTTCAAGGCCCGGACCTGACTGACGGCGTCGTGGAGGGCGGCCAAGACCAGATCCTCGAGCATGTCCACCTCAGCCGGGTCGACGGCGCCGGGGTCGATGTGGACCGAGCGGAACTCGAAGTCGCCGGTGACCGCGACCCGCACCGCACCGCCGCCGGCGTGGCCCTCAACGACGTGGGCGGCCGCCTCGTGCTGGGCGTCGGCCAGCTGCTGTTGGATCTGCTGGGCCTGGCGCAGGAGGCCCTCGAGGCCGCCCAAGGCGGAGAGCGGGTCCTGTTCGGTCACGCCTCCGCCTCCCATGACGCCCCCGGGAAGGCCTCGCGCAGGCGCTCCTCGGGGGTGGCCGGCCCGTCGACCGGCGCGTCGGTGAGGTCGGCGATGTCGACGTGGTCGTCCGGGGTCACCTCACCGGAGCCCGAGCCGGGTCCGTCCTCCACCACCAGCCGCAGGGGCACCCGCACCCCGAAATGCGACGAGAGGGCGGCCTCCACGTCGGGGCGGACCTCCTCGCTGAACTTGCGGTGGGGCTCGTTGGGAAGGGCGAACACGGCGGTGCCGTCCTCCACCTCTACGAAGCGACCCACCCGGTAGAGGGCCTTGGCCCTGCCCTTCAGGCTGGCCAGTACGGCGTCGCCCCAGGCCTGCACCAGCTCGTCGCGCCCCGGCAGCTGCCCGCCACCGGCGGGCGCCGCCGCTGACGGCGGAGCCGACGTCGGGGCCGGCGGCGCCTTCGGGGGGGCAGGCGGCCGGCCCGGGCGCGGGGACGGGCCGCCGGGCGGGCGCGATTCCCCGGACTGCTTGCGCACGGCGCCGAGCGCGGCCCGGGCGCCGGCGGCCGGGCGATCACCGGACGGGGGTGCCTCACCGGAGCCGGCCTGGTCCACCGGTGCCTCGGGCGCCGGCGGTTCGGCGGCCCGGGTCGGCGCCGCCGGGCGGGCGACGGGTGCGGCCGGGGGGGCCTCCCCGGCCAGCCGCCGCTCGAGCCGCTCGATCCGCTCCACCAGCGCCTCGGGCGACGAATCGGCCTCGGGGCGGGCCAGGCGCACCAACGCCACCTCGAGGCAGACCCGGGGGTCCAGGGCGTCACGCATGTCGACCAGGGCGGCGCCCACCACCTCCATGGCCCGCACCAGGGCGGCGGTGCCGAGCCGCCGGGCCTGCTCGGCCAGGTGCTGGCGGGCCTCGTCGGGCAGGCCCACCAGCTCGGGGGCCATGGTGGCGAGGAACCCGTTGCGCAGCTGCTCGAGCAGGTCGGTGGCCAGGCGCTGGGGGTCGCGGCCCTTGGAGTGGGCCTCGGCCACCGCCGACAGGACCAGGGCGGCGTCGCGCTCGACGATGCCTTCCACCAGCTGGTCGAGGGCCTCGGTCTCCTCCTCCACGGAGCCGGCCGCCGCCACCTGGTCGAGCACGGACAGGGCGTCGCGGGCCGACCCGTGGCCCCGTCGCACCGCCAGGTCGATGGCCTGGTCGGGCAGCTCCAGACCGGCGGTGGAGCTGACGTCGCGCAGCAGACCGGAGAGGAGCTCCCCCCCGAGCAGGCGGAACTCGAAGTGCTGGGTGCGGCTGCGGATGGTGGGGAGCACCTTCTGGGGGTCGGTGGTGGCCAGCACGAACACCACGTGGCCGGGAGGCTCCTCGAGGGTCTTCAGCAGGGCGTTCGACGCCGCCGCCGACAGCATGTGGACCTCGTCGACGATGTACACCTTCCACCGCCCCGGGGTGCCGAGGGCGGCCCGGGCCACCAGGTCGCGCATGGCCTCCACGCCGTTGTTCGACGCGGCGTCGAGCTCGTGGACGTCGAGCGAGGTGCCGGCGGTCACCGCCACGCAGGAGTCGCAGACCCCGCAGGGTTCCCCGTCGGACCCGTCCGTGCAGTTGAGGGCCTTGGCCAGGATGCGGGCGGTCGAGGTCTTGCCCGTCCCCCGCGGCCCGCTGAACAGGTAGGCGTGATGGACCGTGGCGTCACGGGCCGAGTTGCGCAGGGCCCGGGTGACGTGGTCCTGGCCCCTGACCTCGGAGAACTTCTGCGGTCGGAAGCGGCGGTACAGGGACTGGTAGGGCTCCGCCACGAAAGCCGAGACTACCGCCCCCCTGGGCCTGCTCCGGGCCCCTCCCGCGGGCTGCGGGTTCGCTCCGGCGGGGCTGGCGGCGAGCCCGGTCGGCCGGTGCGACGGCCAGGCTGGCTGCGGCACACGGCGCCTTCCGCTGAGAGCTGCTGCCTTCCGGCCCTGACTCGGTTCACGGGGCGCTGTTGCGCAGGACCCGGCCGCCGCACCGGCCGACCCGCTCGTTCGGCCCGGTTAGCCTAGACGTCCCTCGGAGGGGTGCGAGAGCGGCCGAATCGGCACGATTGGAAATCGTGTGTCCCGCAAGGGACCGTGGGTTCAAATCCCACCCTCTCCGCTCATGTCAAGTCCCTGGTCAGCGGGGGTGCCTGTCCCCCGCTAGCCAGTGGACCGGTAGCCCGACGGGAGTCCTCGTCTGCCGTTGACCACCAAGTTGACCACCAAAATGCGCTCGCAAAAGGAGCGCTCACATCGCGCACTGCTCCGCACAGAGCCCTTCAGCCGGCAATTCTCCACAGCCTCACCCGCTTTGGATTGGGGGCCTCGCCGCGGGAAGCCAACGGTTGTCTCGCGGCCGGAGATGTGCGCCGATGACGCCCTCGAGGCGCCGCACCTCCGCCTCCGGGGTGCTGTCCTCCAGGGGGATGGCGTAAACCACCGCCCAAGTGGAGCGCTTAACCGGATCCGTCAGGTGTTCGCGCAACCGACACGCCAGTCCGCCGCTAGCCCGCGCTACGGAGCCAACATTTCGGCAGTTTCCCTCAGCGTCATAGACGGCGTAGACCGCTCTGCCCCAAGGCAGCGGGAACGGGAAGCCGAGGCGGATCGGCCAGGGGTATGACCGAAGGAGGTGCCGGCCGGCGTAGCCGGCCAGCACCTCGTACTCGTGTTTGGTCACGCGGACTCCTCAGCCTCAGCCGGCTCGTCGTAGTCCTCGTACGCCTCGTCTGGGCCCTCGTCGTCCGCGTCGGGATCGTCCTGCTGGAAATCCCCGAACTCGTCGAGCTGGTCAGGGGTGTGGTGCTCCTGCCAGGTCACCCCGTAGATCGCCAGCTTGGTCGCGATCCGGTCCAGCTCAGCCCGCAACTCGGTGACCTTCCCGAAGGAGATTCCCTGGACCTTCACCACCGAGTTCCCGTTCCCATCCTGGATCGCCTCCAGAGACCGGAGGGCGGTCGCTACGCCCGCCACGGATCGGTCCATCTCCCTCAGGGCCCGGGCGAAGTTCGGGCGCCGGGTGGGGTCGCCCTGCTTGCCGTCCGGGGTTGGAAATGCAGTGCGCAGCCAGTCGAGGGAGATCCCGATGGCCACGCCGGTGGCGTCCACCACGGGGGATCCATCTCGGTCGAGAGCCATAGGACGCCGACCCGACCGGCTCTCCGTCACGATGTGGGCGAGCACGTCGATCCCGTAGTCCGAATGCATCATCTCCCGGAGGACCTGGGACGGCTCGCGGTTGTCCGCCCCAGGATCGGTAGACCTCACCTGGCGGCGCAGTGAACCCCACCTAGCCAGCCAAAACAGGGCCAGAAAGGCGAGCTCCCGAGTGGCCATGCCGACAGGCTCGCCGCCATCGTCCGCCACTGTCTCGGACGCGCCGGCCTTCGCCAGCTCTCCCTTGGCAGCCTTCGCCAGCTCGGCTGGGGTCTTGTGGGTCGGCCGCCATCCGGTGGCGTTCCATTCTGACATCTCGATCAGGCGCGACCCGAGGATCGTGCGGGCGACGTCGAGCTCCGTCCGGGGGATGGTCCGGAGCCCTCGCATCATCAGCTCCACGAGCGGCTTCAGGCGCTCGTCCCGCCGGGGCTTGATGTTGCGGGTCGCCAGCTGGCGCAGACCATCGTTCAGGATCTGCTTCATCGCGTCGTCCCCGAGGCGGGCCAGGATCTCTACAGCGCGCTGGTCAGGTGAGGGCCAGAACCCCGCTGCGGTCGCCTCCGCCGGGTTGAGGAGCCCGGAGATGTAGTCGATGTAGCTCGAGTCCCAGCTCGCCTGGCGGGCGAAGGACCCGACCACGGCTGAGGCCTTGGTATCCAGGTCCGAGGAGCCCGGCCAGTGACGAGGCGGGTCGATATGGATCCCCGCCACCCACGAGTCGATGGCGTCCGCGAAGGTGACGCCGGAGCCGGGGTCGGGCCTGAAGCCGATGATGACCTCGGCAGGGATCGTTGCCACCCTGAGCATCGCCTTGTCCTTGGCGGTGACGCTGGCCTCCGGTGACTCAGTCAATCGGCGCCACTTCCGAACGAGTCGCTCCAGCTGGCCGTCGTCGGCAGTCTTATACGCGTCGGTAGGGTCATCGAAGCCAATCTCGCGCCGGGCGATCGCTGCCCGAGTGGATCCCTCCGCGGTCATCACGACGACCAGATCAGGTGTGCCATCCCGGTGGCTGATCACCACGGGGACGGCGACCACCGGCTTCATCACGCCCTGAAGGGGAATGGACTCCTCGAGCGCCTCGGCCGTCTCCATGAGGGAGTTGATGCTCTGGCCCAGAGCGTCGGCGAGGTGGTCGGGATCCTCGACCTCCAGGCCCAGGTGGGGTAGCCCGCCCTTGGCGGAAAGAGCCCGCACGAGGGGCGGCCGGATCTTTCGCGCGGCGGGGTCGTTAGATGTGGCTGCCGGGAACCACCTGTTACCTGCACCACGGGGGTTGACCGGCGATGGCAGGACGGCCGGCGTCCAGAGCGGGGTCGTGATGGCATACAGCTCGGCCCCCGGAACCCGCAGGACCTGCCGGGCGGCGAGCAAGGCTCGGGCGGCCTGGGGATTAGCGATGGCCCGAGCCATCGCCTGCGCCACCACGGGATCGTGACCGAGATCCTCCTCGAGGGTCGCGGCCAACTTGGCCCTGGCCACGCCCTTCGCGATCAGCGGAGGCCGAGTGATAGGCCGGTCGGGCAGGGTTACGGCGTCTTCCGCGATTCGCTTGCGACGGACCCTGATGATTCGGCGGGCACCGGCAGTGCCGGTGCTGCCGTTGGGCGTGGCGCGCCCGGATGGGGATGACGGGGTAGGCAAGGCGCCTCCTTCTTCAGTTGTCGGACACTGCTCCTTTCAGCCAGGTGTCCGACGCCGAAGCCTCGGGCGCCTCGCCACGCAGACGGTCCCACCCTGAACGGTGGGCGTAGCCCCGTGACGACATCGGGTGGGGAGCCGTGCCCGAGGTCCGAAGCAGCAGCTTCGGACCGCCGGATCAGGGGGAGGGGGGAAACCCAAGCCCTGATGCCGTGGCCGTGCAGCACCACTCGACGTGGCAGACACATGATACGGCTCCTGTCAAGCCGGCGCCGAGGGTGCCCCTCGCCAGTCGGCAGGTTGAACCCCTCGTGGCCCCCGACCTCCGTGGCGCACCGGGGGGCGTGCCTCACGAGATACGGGCTCACGTCCCGGCACCCGACAAATGCCGCCTTCCGCCCGGGGCGGGACTTTCCGCCACAGATTCCACCCGAGCGTCCCGGCCCCGCCTGTGGTTTCATCGCTGAGGTGTTGGTCTACGCAGCCAGCTTGGAGATGAACCGGCGGGGATCTCCGGCCGAACCAGCGCCACTCGAGGAGATTGCTGAGGTTGTTGCTACCTGGGCCGGGATCGGCTCAGGTTGGGCCACAGCGGACAATGAGGGACGGCGGGGCGCCAGGGTCCATACCGAACTTCTGGGCCCCGATGATCGTGGGCTACGCGGGTGGCGTCTCCAACTGTCCCACCCTGACCCACGTGACCAAGGCTTCCTCTGGACGGTCACGGTGACCGCTCTCCAGGACGTGAAGACGGAAGTCGGGGTGCGCCTCGACCGAACTCGGATCGCTTCGGCACTTGGTCTGCCCCGAGAGACTCCTGCCCCACCTGGCTGCATCCCGGCTCTTCTCGACGCCGCCACGGTTGAGGCCAGAGACGGCGGTCGAACAATGACGACCAACGTCTGGGTAGTCGGCGAAACGGAGGCGGCTGAACTCGCGGCGCTGGTCCGCTCGCGGACCCGCCGGCTGCCGATAGTCGGCTTCACTCCGAGAGACGACGACGCCGTGGATGGCGGGGTTCTGCTGGGGCGGATCGTCGGCATCGCCCATGTCGCTCTCATCCGGTCCGCAACCACCTGGCAGCTCGACGGGCTCCTGCCTCCGGGCTTCAACGTGTACGGCGGCGCCGTTCGTATCTGGTGGCCCGGAATCACACCCTCCTCGGACCGTTGGGATCACAAACTCTGGCCCGCCGACGTTTCTGCCCGCCGCCTGAGTAACGAGGTGGTCGAGATGGTCGCCCAGGCCAGCCTCGCCGCCGCCCGCGTCGACCCTCGGACTGTACGTCTCGAAAGACTCACCCGCGACCGGGAGCTCAAGGCCCTTCGCGACGAGATCGCTGAGTTGCGGGGCCGTTATGCGCAATCAACAGCTGCGCAGGATGGTCTTGCAGACGCGACGGAGGCACGCATCCGGCTGGAGGAGGCGGAGAATGCCCTCGCGGCCAAGCTAACGGCGGAGCGGGATGAAGCCGAGAGTCTTGCTGAGGCATATGCCAGGGAGAATGATGAGCTGCGCGTGCGGGCTGGCGTGGCTGAGCGAGAGCGCGATTACCTGCGCTCTGAGTGCGATCGCCTACGTGAGGTAGTCCGCACCGGAGGACCTCCATCGCTCGATGGTGGGCAGGCAGCTGTCGTCCAGGAGATCGAAGAAGAGATCAAAATGCGCGGCGACATCGATGGCGCTCGCCATCGAGCCTTCACCGTTGCACCGCAATTCGCACCGATCTTGGAGGCCCATGGAGCCCGATACCGGCCAAAGGTGATCAAGGCTTGTGCTGACGTCGTTCTCGGGGCGCCAGCACTCCTCGGCCGGCGGGAGGATCACGTGCTGAGGACGGGCGACGGTGCCAACGATGCGGTCAGGACGCGTGCTCGTGACGGAGCTGAAGCTCGTCGTTGCTGCGTCGAACAGGGTACGCCTGGCGCTCGGCGCCTCCATTACTGGGTAACGCCAGAAGGTGCCGTAGAGTTCGCGTCTGTGAATGTTCACGATGACATGAACATTCCCGACTAGCCAATTCGCAGAGATTGCCAGCATCATTTAGGTGGATCGGTGCTGGCATGATTGATCTTGTAGCCGGTAGGAGTGGAGCCGACCGGCTTCCTCAGCCGGCCGTCTGGCGGCCAGGACTGGGCTTCGGAATCAGCGCCCGATCCATCGCATGGGCGGCGTCGCGCATGACGTCAGGTAGAACGTGCGTGTAAGTCTCCATGGTCAGGGCGTACGATGAGTGCCCCAGCGTTTCCATGACCACCCGCGGGGCTACACCTTGTGCGAGGAGCAAGCTGGCTGCTGTGTGACGGCAGTCGTACAGGCGACGGTGAGGAACGCCCGCGCGTCGGAGAAGCCGCGTGAACTGGCGGGACACCTGGGTCCTGTCCAGAGGTCCGCCGAACCGCGTCGTAAAGACAAGATCGTGGTCATGCCAGCCCTGCCCGGCAGCCAATCGCTCAGCCGACTGCCGCCGGCGATGCTGAACGAGTGCCTGAACGCAGACCTCCGGCAACGGGATGATCCGGCGGCTCTTTCGAGACTTTGGAGCCTTGAACTTGAAGTCCGTCGCGCGTCGGCGTTCCAGCGCCTTGCGTATGTAGACCACTCCCCCATCGAGGTCGACGTCGTCCCACGTGAGCCCGAGTGCCTCGCTGGGACGGAGGCCGAGGGCCATCGCTACGGTGAAGAATGCTGACAACCGATGGTCGGCCGCGGCTGCGAGGACCTGATGGGCTTCCGTCGCCGAGAAGGGCCGGACAGGTTCGCGGTCGACGGTTGCAATGTTCACGGGAACCGCGACATTGCGCACGACCAGTCCCCATTTCACCGCGACAGACAGAGCTGCACGGAGGGTGGCGTGGATGTACTGCACTGTCCGAGGCGAGAGCCCCTGGTCGGCTTTGGCGTTGACCAGCTCCTGGACGTGTGCGGCGGTGAGCTGCGCCAAGCGGACGTGGCCAAGGGTGGGCTTAATGTGACGACGGACGTTAACTTCGTAGCCGATCCAGGTAGCGCGTTGGCGCGTAGGCTTGATGACCTCGTCGAGCCATCGGTCGAGAAATTGGCCGACTCTGATCTTCGCATCAGGAAGAGGCGCTTGACCATGAGTGAGCTCGAGCGCCTTCCGCAGCTTCTCCGCCACCTCTGCGCGTGTCGTGCCGTAGAACGAACGCCGTACGCGCTTTCCTTCGATCCATCCGAGATCGACTCTCGCTTCCCACCGGCCGTCATCACGCTTTCGGATCATTCCTTCGCCATGACCCCGACGGGACCGCGTAGGTTTGCGGCGATTCACGTTGGAGGTCATGGACCACTTCCTTCGCAGGGCATGGCATCGAAGGTACCGACAGGCTGTGACGACAGCCCTGCTCGACCACTCCTGGCAACCTCGGATGACGGCCACCACGATGGCCGTCGGCCGCCGGCCATCCACGATGTAGCGAGCAGCCCGCTCTGCCGGTGGGCTCGGCTCCAGGCCGGGACAGCTTCGAGGGCAGCGGTCATACTGTCGCACCTTCGCTCAGGCGATCAACCAACTCAACCAGAGCTTCTACCGGTATCCGCCGGCAGGTACCCAGCTTTACCGACCGAAGGATGCCCATCTCCAGCAGTTCGTACAGCTTGGAGCGGCTGATTGACAGCTTTTCCGCCGCTACTGCAGGGGTGACCAGTAACTTCTCGTCCGGCGTCACAGCTCAACCTCCGTGGTGGTTGCCACCACCGCGACCGAGCGGGTCGTGTGATGCCGCTCAACCATCTCATCATCCAGTCCACCTCGTTGGCTCGTGGCTTGCCCGACGTGGATGGAAGCCGAGCCGACGAGGTCAGCAACCTTGGTTGTCAAGCTGCCCATGGCCCCTCCTCCTTCCGGGCGAGCTGGCGGTGGCGGGCACGCAACTCCGCATGCCAGCGGGCGAGCAGGGCGTCCCCCTCGGTTGCGTGGCCGACCCCTGCGAAGCGCCATGAGCCGACCTCGATCTCGTCGACGGCGATCTCCTCGCCGGCGATACGCAGCGCTTCGGCCTTGCGGAACTCGTGCCGGGCGGATCGCAGCAGGCCGAAGGTGGTGGAGTAGGCCCGACTCTTGGTCATCCAGTGGCCCCGGAAGCCGAGGCAGTGTGCCCAGGCTCGCAATCGCAGATGCGCCAGTGCATCGGAGCCCCCGAGACGCCAGGCCGTACGGACCAGAGCCTCGAGGTGATCAGGCAGGCCCAACCCCGGTATGTCGGCCTCGGTGATGCGGTGGTCGAGAGCGCCGGCGTCATCGGCCGACTTGGTGGAGTACTTGGCCAGGTAGTTGGCCACCCGCCGCCGCTCCGCGCCGCTGACGACGCCGACGTCGAGCTGAGAGCCCCAACGGATCGGTTGTCCGTCTCGCAGTGGGCTCGGAGCCTGCACCCGTCCAGCGGCTAGGTGCACGGCGTCCGCCAGTCGTGCGGCGTCGAGATCCACCTCGCCTCCATCCCGGGCGTCGATCCGCAGCACGGCGTGGACGTGGATGGAGCCCCGCCGCTGGTACTCGACCACCTTCACGAAGCTGATGCGATAGCTGGCGGCGAAGGTCCGAACGGTCATCGCTGATTGCCGGGCCATGGCCCGGGCGGTGGCGATCATCGTCCGACGCCACAGCTCGGTCACCCGCGCGTTCCAGATGACAGCAGCTTCGTAGTCGTAACACTCAGGGCACAGGGGTTTGCCTACGACGTCGTCGGCACCGGTGTGACGTTCCCAACACGCGAGTTGTCGTCCGTGGCGGCACCTGCCCTGAGGTCCCGGATGACAAGGACCGTTGTCGGCCTGGCGATGCACGGCGCCAAAGCTCGGCGCCGTCAGCGTGACGAAGACCGTGGGCCGATCGGTGACGGATTCGTCCGTTCCTCGCCCCCCGGCCATGCCGGCGGCCACCAGCACGCGGGCGTCGCCCTTGTAGAGCTGCGAGCAGGGCCGGCATCGGGTGGTTCGGCGAGACCCGCAGGCCTTCAGGAGCACCCCGTCGGGTTCGCCTTCGGTCGAGAACCGGGTGCGCAGCTCGCCCGACGACGAGTCGACGACGTCGACCTTGCCCACCAGCCGGACCGGCCGGGCGCAGCCCCCGGAGGAGGAGAGCTGCGCCTCGAAGGCCGGCCAGGACGGCGACGCGATGCGCTCGACCGCCTCGGAGATGGCCAGGTCATTCATCGCCCTGCCCGTCCTCGAACTCGCGACCGAGGCGCGCGGCCCGGGTGGCGAGGCTGTCCACAGCGTCGTCGTCGAGCCAGTGGGTGCGCAGGAGCTGTGGCACGCCCGACTCGTGCAGCAGATAGCCGACGCCCCTCGTCGCCGGGTCGATGCTGGCCGCCGAGTAGCCCTCGGTGGCCCAACCGGAGCCGAGGATCGTGTCCGAAGCCGCCGCCGTCGAGCAGCGCATGGCCAGGCGGTAGCCAAACAGGTCCCGCAGGCTGGTGGGCACGACATCAGAGCCGGGCTTCTGGGTGGCGACCACCACGACGATGCCCGCCGCCCGTCCTCGAGAGACAAGGTCGCGGAGCACCTCGATGAAGGCGTCCCGGGCCTTCTTGTCCGGACCAGTGAGGTAGTGGGCGAGCTCGTCTACCACCACCAGGTGCAGGCCGCTCCCCGCCTTCACCTTGCGCAAGCCGGCCTCGAGCAGCAACTGGTAGCGGGAATCCATGACCGACTGGACCCGACGCAGGAGCTCCACCGCTTCCCACACGTCGAGCCCGGCCGAGTCGACGGCTGCCTTGCGCCAGGCGGCCAGCTCCACCAGCTTGCCGTCGAGCAACCAAAGCTGGGCCAGGGGATCGAGGGCGGCGGCGGCCACCAAGAGGTTGATGGCCCCCGACTTGCCGGCGCCGGGCTCGCCGCCCAAGAGCAGGTTGTGCTCGGGCAGGCTGATGCTGATCGGGGCGCCACCTTCACTGACTCCCAGCGGCACCGGCTCCCACAACGACGTCGTCGGACGACGAAGCCACGGCCAGTCCGGCGCCGGGCGGGCCAGCGGATCGCTCATCAGCACCGACACCAAAGCGACGCCGGCGTGGTCTGGATGGCGGCCCACGCGGACGGCCTTGGCGCCGAAGCAGGCGGCCAGGGCCTCGGAGCACTTGGCCAGCTCCGTCACCGTGGCCCCGCCGGCCACCCGCAGCGCCCCCCGCTCGCCGAAGCCATAAGCCTCGACCTCGAGCGGCACCGGCGTGCGCTCCGGCGCGACCAACGCCAGGTTGTGCTCCCAGCGCCGGAGCCGGCGGGAGTCGAGCAGGCGCTCGAGCAGCGCCTGTCGGGCGGCGCGCACGAAGGCGGCCACGGCCACGACGGCCACGCTGCCGATGAGCAACAGGCTCGGCCCCCCGACGGCGCCAAGCACGATGCGCAGGGCGACGAAGGCGCCGGCCAGGCCGAGCTCGGTTCGCCACCGTCGGGTAAAGCCCCGCCAGCGGAGCGGGTGGTTTCTAGCGGCGGGCATGGCGGGCCTCGGCTCTCTTGGCCACGATGGCGAGGAGCCACACCGTGGCGAGAAACGTGGTCAGCGCGTCGGAGGTGAGCGCCACCGCCAGGAGCACGAAGCTCCCGGCGGCAGCGGCCATCCGCCCGATCACGACGCCGCCCGCTCGGGGCGGGCAGCAGCCACGGGCTCGATCGCCTTGGCCCAGTAGGTCACCCCGGAGCGTCCGGAGCGCCTGCTGGTCCAGGGCTCGATCGACAGCCCGGTCACCTTGGCCTGGGTGTTGGTCACCAGGCCCTGGGGCTCCCCGGCCACCTTCACCGGGATGACCTCACCGGGGCCTTCGGCAATAGCGAGCAAGGAGACCCGGAACACAGGCCGACCTGCCTCGTCCGTCTCGGGCTTGGTGCGGTCGTCCCAGTCCATGACCGCCTCGGGGGCACCGGCGCAGGTGAACACGACGCCGGCGGGATCGATGGGCAGCTTCATGGGAGCTGTCCCCTTTCTCCGGGCCTGGGCCCGGGGTCGGTGACCCGGGGACCTCCCGGGCCACACCGGTTGCTCCACCAACCACTGGCGGTGGGGCGCGAATCGGACAAAGCTCTGGAGGAAGAGCTGGGGGAGCAGGAGGTGGGGGGATGCTGGGGCGTTCCCTGAGAACCCGGGCGGCGACCGGAGCAGCGCTGGTCGCTCTCGTGGTCCTGGTGGCCACGTTCTTCGTCCACCCCGGACCGTCGGGCAACTTGCTTGATCCCGGGACCGGGCCCCATGTCCTCAACGCCGATCCGGGCGTGGTCCTCACCCACCCGTCGGACCCTCGGGTGCAGGGCCTCTATTTCACGGGCCAGATCACCGGATCGGGGCTGTTCTCCGCCATCGGCTCCGGCTCGGACCGGGTAGTCGCGCCATCCGGGGACCTGATCGCCGTGGTCGAATTCGCAGGGACGCTCGACTCCAACGCCCTGGCGGCGGCGCTGGACAACTCCGGCCCGAGGCTGAGCGCCGCCATGGTCGTGGCCGGCAGGTCTTGGCCCCTCGATCTGTCCTCTTGGATCACCAGCGCCAGCTTCATGTGGGCCCAGGCCGTGCCCAAAGGCGCCCCGGTCCTCTTCCAGCTGAACGACGGCGGGGCGCTGACCGACTACTCGGTCAACTACGCCCGCCTCGTCGCCCCGGTCCCCGCCGTGTCGTACCGCTCGTCCAGCAGCGCTGTGGTCGACGCCGCCCCGGTGACGAGCGCAACCGCTCCGGCATCCGTCGCCGACCCGACTGATCCCTCGTTCGACAACCCCTCGGCCAGCGCCACGTTCCAGATCGACGGCGCGCAGCTCGCCTGGTACGGGCCCCACGCGCCCAGCGAGCACCCCGGGCCCGGCCAGGCCTTCCTGCTTCTGCGTTGCCGCGTGTACGGGCCGTCGGACTACGGGATCCAGGTCACCTGGCCCGCCGACCGGCTCCAGCTCCTCGTGCCCGGCCACCAACCGATCGGCGCCGGCCACGTAGACAACTGGTGGATGGGCGTGGCCCAGGACGTCTACTACTGGACGGTCCCGGCCGACCTGCGCCACGCCCAGGTGCGCTTCGAGCCGGCCAGCTTCGGTCCGGACCAGACGGGCGGTTGGAACTTGCACATGACCGCACCGGCCACCCTGAGCCTCGACTTCCCGGCTTCGGGGGCTCCGCCGCCGAGCATCGACGCCCAGGCCGCGGCCCATCCCCCGGTGCCCGGCGGGTCCGACCTCGTCTGGCTCCTGCGCTTCGCCCTGCTGGTCGGCTTCCTGGTGGCCGGCACCCTGGCCTTCGCGTCCGAGCGGGCCGACATCGCTCGGCCGGTGCGGGTCTTCGTCATCGTCGAAGGCGAAGAGGGCGCCAAGCTCGTGCCGACGGGGGAGCCTCCACAGCCCGAGGCTCCCGTCGTCGCCGAGGTGCCCGTGGACGTGGTCGACCTGCGGGAGCCCGACGCGGTGGTCACGGCGCCCACCGGCGCTGAGGAGGACGGCACGGCCCCCGACCTGGCCGAGGGTCCGGACGGCGCTGCCCTTTACCTCATGCGGACCGGCGTCGGGGCGGTCGGGCGGCTCGGGGACCTCGACGAACGCCACCTGCGGGTGCTCGTGATCATCGCCCTGGCCGGCGGCGGGGACCGGCCCCTCGATGAGGAGCTGATCCGCAGCCTCTACGGCACGGACCTCAAGGAGCCCGGCACCAAGACCATCGAGAACTACATCTCGGACCTGCGTTCTCTGCTTCCGCCCGGTGCCATTCCCCGCTTCGACAAGAAGGCGGGCTACCGGCTCACCGACGCGCTGCGCGTCGACGTGGTCGAGTTCGACCGCGTCCTGAAGCGCGCCTCGGGGCTGGCGGGGGCCCCCCGGGCGGAGCTGTTGGCTGAGGCTCTCGACCTGGTGCGGGGCGTGCCGCTGGTCGCCTTCGGCACCTGGAACTTCGCCGTGGAGGAGCGCAACCGCCTGGACGCGGTCATCGAGCGAACGGCGGCCGAGCTGGCCGCGTGGCGGCGCGCCGACAAGGACCTGGCCGGGGCGGATCGCGCCCTGCGGGCAGGGCTGCGGGGCTACAAGTTGTCGATTCAGCTCTGGGATGAGCGCCTGCGCATCGCCAAGGCGGGAGGGCCTGTCCCCTACGAACAGGTGCGCTCGGCGGCCCGGGCCGCGCTCGGGGAGCTGTTCGGCCTGCTCGAGGAGGCGGGGCCAGCGCGGCCGGAGGAGCCGGCGTAGGGCCTGGGAGGCGGCACCAGGATCGAGTCGCACGGGGATGAGCGTGCGCCCCGGCGTTCCCAACCACCCTCCCAGCCGACTTCCCAACTGGCAGAAATCGCGGCGGGCGCCGAGCGGGCCGTGCAGGCACGAATCCCCAGGTCAAGGCGGGCGCGACGCGCCATTGGGAACTCCGTTGGGAACTCACCTCGGGAAAGAATTTTCGCCCGAAAGGCATCCATGGGGCGCCGGCCGTGGCTCGGGAGGGCCGCAGTGTCAAGGCCCGGTCGCACCTCCTCCCGGTGCTGCTGGCGCCCGGTCTGCTGCCGGCTCCCTTGGCCCCTTGACCCTGCGTCCCTCCCGAGCAAAGGCGCTCTCAGGCCGGTCGGACGGAGCCGACCGGCCGAGGGTCCGACCTGGGGCCCGTCTTTAGCCGCCGGCCGGGCCGGGGCAGCCGGAAGGGGGTGATCCCGAGACCTTCCTAAGCTCGCCGGGGTAGTACTGATTCATCCACTGGCCTGGGACATAGCTGATGCCGTTGGCGATGGCGATTGCCAGGCTCTCGGCCATTTCGGATGTGGCGAGGGAGATGACGCTGTCGGCGGTGCGCTGCCAGTAGATGTGGACCCGGCCGATCTCGGAGGTGAGCTGGTTGGGGACGACTGGGGGTGTAGTGGCCAGGAGGGCGGGGTGGCCTTGGATGGTCACCTGTTTGCTTACGAGGCCGGTCGGGACCATTGACGCCAAGGGAACGGCGGGGAGGACCCGGACTGTCACGACCGGGCCGAGCTCGGTCTTGGCAGAGGCGGGCAGGCCGTAGATGACCGGTGCGGCCCGGGGGTTGGTCTCGCTGCCGGACACCAGGACCAGGTGAGTGGGGACGTACGTCGCCCGGATCGACTCGCCCACCCTGATGGGGCCCCCGATCGGATGGCAAGGGGCGGCGGCCGGCCGGGTCGAGCTTCCGAACAGACCCAGGACGAGCGCCACAACCACGGCCGTCAGCCCGACGGCCACGGTTAGCACCATGAGCAGACGCCTACCGCGGAGCCACTGGCGCACACCTCAGCCTGCCTGCTGGCCACTCCAACTGCAGCCCGGCCTCTCGCAACGCCGCACGACGGTCAGCTCGTCAACCTCGGTAGACGGGCACCAGCTCCGATGGCAGCCAGCTCCAGCATCCGACTGCCGATCGATGCCAAGGAGGCTTGGATCTTCTTCGGATCAATCTCCGGGCCCGGCGCCTTCGGCGCCGGCCCGGCTGTCCGGAGAGGAGCCGAGCCCGCGTGTGACAACTTCCTTCACGGGTTCAAGGGGCGTGCCCGGGCGAATCGAGCACTGATCACGGATATTCGAGCCAAGGCTCAAGGCCCCGAAACGCCTCCCTTTCGACGTAGTCCACCAGTTTGCTGAGAAGGACGTCGACGTTGTCGGTCCATTCGACCGTGCCACCGGGAAGGATGAGCTCGATAACCAGGTCAGCCCGACGCTTCGTCCGGGTCCTGAGGCCGGTCTCCGGATAGTCCCTTCCCTCAAGCGCTCGGATCTGCCGGAAGCCCGGCCGGAGCGTCTCGTCGTCGTGGATGTCGAGGCGCCATGGCTCGCCGTATGGCCATCCGAGGACGGGATGGAGGGCCCGGTGCTTGTCGACTCGGTCGAGCTCATGCAGTACCCACAGCGGGTGACGGTGGGGCTCGGACGCCTTGAATGGCTGAAGGTTACGGATCACCCGCCTGGCGTCGAGGTCCTTCACGCCCTCGATCTTGGCCAGGCCGCTCCCATGGACCGGCTTGCCGTTCTTGCCTCGCTCCAGGTACTTGGTCTGGTCGTCGAAGATGGGGAACTCGGAGCGGGGAGGCGCATTTCCAGTCCCTCCAGAGAGGTCCCAAATCATGTGATCGAGCGCCGATCGGAGGTTGTGAACACAATCGCCAAAGATGGCAGCCCACCTCAGCGGTGGGCCCCGGAGCCACTGGTAACGATGCCACCGAGCTGCGATATAGATCACGGGGTCGCCGGCCGCCCACGCGTCCACCTCAGCCGCCAACACCCCGAGGTGTTCGCGGGCCCGGTCGATCTTCGTCCGGATCTCCTTGATGCTCATGACCCAACGTTGCGGTGCCGGCCGCTCGCGATCGCGTGTTGATGGCGTAGCTGAGCGTTGAGCGCCTCGTCGACGAGGTCAGATGCGGCCAGGGCTGCGGCCCCGATTTCGACGCGAAACCCCGACACGACCAGCCAGTAGGTCTCGTGACCCCTCTCAGAATGGATCTCGAGCGGACCCATCTTCCCGGCCTTCTGAAGGTTCCCGGCGCCTTCGTGGTAAGCGTCGAAATGCGTCAGCACATCACGGATCTTGGTCGCGTCCCCCACCGCTCCCTTGAACGTCGCCAGGGCCTCGCGGAGGGGCTTGTCGGTTTGGCCGCCGGAGCTCGTGGCTCGAAGCATGGCTTGGGCCCCCCGCAGGACCTGGCGGAGGGCGATCACGAAGAGATAGGCGTCGACGAAGCGCTCGACCCCGTTGGTTGCAGCGTGTACCCGCTCCGCCTGTCGTGCGACCCCGTGATGCCACGCGCCAAGAGGGCCCGAGAGCTCGGCCGGGAGGGTGAGAGGATTGACAGTCCCGCTCATGGCCCGGAGCCCCAGGCGGCATCGTCGGGCAGATGTCGCAGGAACTTCTCGCCGTACCCGGTGACTGCCCAAGTGTCCTCTGGTTCGTCACCGATGCTGAAGACCATGCCTGTGCGAACCCCACCTCGGCGGACCAGGCCCTCTTGTTGCAGCCGAGACAGGACGGGATCGAGGCCAACCGGGTCGCCTGGCCAGCGTTGCTCAATCTCGCGCCTGTGCCACGGTCCGACGTTCCGATAGCCCCGCATCTGTCCGGCTCCGGGCCGATCGGGATTGGCAAGCAGAACCAACACACGGATGTGGATCGGATCGACCCGGTCGACGGTACCTATCATGACGCCGAGTAGGTCGATATCGGCGTCGTCCTCGAGGGCCGCTGCCGCCACCTGAGCTAGAAGCCGGCGCTTGTCCCGGTTGCCCGTTCGGGCAGCACCGTCCAAAGCTGCCTCGACAACCTGCAGCGCACGGTCGTCCTCTAGCAAGCGCTTGCCTACCTCCTCGACCGTGCGCTTGACGAGCTCATCGATCAACTCGGAGAACTCCTGCGGACGGGCACCGCGCCTGGTCGACAGGACGTTGTACAAGAAGCCGCCCACGCTGGCCACCGTCTGCAGGGCCTGCTCGACCTCCGCCGGTGTCAGGCCGCTCATGGTGCCGTTGCGGCAGGAAGCCAGGCCATTTCGCGGAGTAGCTCGCGGTTGAGGTCCCGGGTCTGATCGTAAGGGTGTCTGATGGCGACCAGCACCCCTAGATCCTCCTCCCCGTCGATCAGCTCTGCCACGTCGTAGAGGATGAGGCGACCTCTGCGGGGCTCGCCGTGCTCGCCGCGGTCGCGTATGACGCGGTGAGGTGGATGCATGCCGCTACTTACTCCGCGTTTGATCTGGACATTTCCACATATCGCGCTCGGAGCTGAGCCAGGGATGCACGGTCTCCGGAAGTGACGGACCAGGCGACCCAGCCGTTTACAGCTCTTCCGGCTGTGGCCGCCCTGCCGGCCGTCGAAGGACTCCGGTACTCGGCCCCCTGGAATCGCAGTGTGCCGGACTCCGTGATGGTCGCTACGAGGTCGTCGGATTGACGGAATGACAACTCGTCTCCGGGTTGGAGAAGACCTGCGTCGACGAGTTCGCTTAATGAAACGAGAGAACGTCCGCGTTGCATCAGGACCTCCTAGTCTGCTTCCGGAGATATCTCGCCAGCTGCTGAGGCGGGACTAGGCGGGACATCAACTGGTATGGGGGGAGGCGGAGCCTCCCGCAGACCCTGCAGTTCAACACATGCACGGTATAAGACACGTTCCAGCTCGTAGGCAGTGGGAACTCCGGCGCGTCGTTGGTAGCGAGTGAACGAATCCGTTGGCTCGTAGCAGTAGAGACCGACCGCATCCACGACCTGAGCGGCCGTCTCGGCCCATCGGACAACCGCTGCAAAGTCTCTATCACCGAGGACTCTGACGCCCATGAAGAAGAAGATCTTCGGCCGGCTTGCGTGCAGCCATGTTGACAGGTCACCGCCTCCGGCGCCGCCGAGCGTCGGAGATTGCCCGACCATCGTCAACCGCCGAGCGGCTTCTCCCTTGAGGTCTATTGACTTGAAGGCGAGCTCGGTGACTCGCTTCTTAGCGTCCATGGAGCCGGGACGGCCCTGAGCTCGCTCCCCAGGAGAATTAGCGTGCTTGGGTGTGCCCATCATCTTGGCCTCTAGAAGAAACTCGATCTCACGACCAGGATCTCCTGGGTAGACGCCATCCAGGTTGTGCGTAGGCACGATGAGCCCTGGAACGCCAGTGCGCACGTACAGGGACTCCACCTCTGAACACTGAATCAGCAGGAGGGCGAGAAGGTCGTTAAACCAATCGCCCTTGCCGTTCTGAAGTGCGGCACTAAGTGCTCTGCTCTTCTCCTTTGCAGTCGAGTCGCCTTCCCATGACTGTGGCAGACTCGAATCAAAAGCGGACATTACAGCGAGGAAGTCCTCTTCTACCTGATTCCAGCTAGTGACCCTCCTCTGCGAGAGAGAATCGTAGAACTCCCTCAACGGGCGGCAATGCGGATTGGTCCGGAGCGTCCGTCCGCTTACAGATCGAGGTTGACGAGGCGAGACACTTGCCGGAGGCATGACGGCCTACTTCTTCTGCAGAGATGACGGGAGTTCAGAGATGCCAAAGACGCGCCGGGATACGTCGGTGGCTCTGTCGCGGTCACGCTCATTGAAGGACTTGCGAAGTTCCTTGCAGTCCAGAGCGGAGAGTGACTGCCGCGCTGGGACTCGAATCTTGCGCAGGTACTGGGCTTGGAACCGGTAACAGCCCCCGCGCATCTTCACGCAGTAGGTCCCAACGAATAGGTTGGCGATATCGGACAGCAGAAGGCCACCGAGCACCTCGAGATCCCACTCGGACGAGGTGACGAAGTACAGGTTGTGATGGGGGTAGAGGTAACCGGGTTCGAGGACTGGATGAATCGATGCCTTCATATCCGGAAGAAGGAGTTTGGGCGTTGTCTGCAAGTGCGGCCATACCCGGTCAATGGTTCGGTACCACGTATGTGGCCGTACTTTCGCGATGTGCCGATTGGCCAGCGCCCGCCGGTGCCTCTGTAGATAGACCTTGAGCTGAGGGAACTTGTTCAGGTCAACGAGGCCGTCGTCATCCCATGGATTGACGAGATGAGTCCCAGACCAGCGGACCTCTCCCGAACTGATGTCCTCGCTCATGGCGACAGGTAGTAAGCGGCTTGGCTCAACCAGCTTGGGATCTGTAGTCAGGAACGCGTCGTCGGCTCCTGTTGCAACGCCGATGCCCACCCGGCTACCTGTCCGCGGATCTTCGAGAGGTGGAAACCGGCTCTCTAGCGATCGGACAAGCGCCACGGCCTCCGGATCACCTGAGGGCCAGAGCTCCGAGCCGGAAAACCAGTCAGAAAGACGCGCCGCCGAGAAGCCTCTCCCACGTCGCGTGGGCAGCTTGGATCGAGTTGCCCACTGCCCAAACGCCGAGGCCCCTACTGGTCCGAAAGCCTTATCAGCACTTGCTACTACCGGCTTCTGTTGAGACCTCCTGCGGATCACCGTTATCGCCGGATAGGCGGAGACCAGTTCCTCGAACGCGTCCGCGTCGTGCATCTCAAGGATCACCTCGACGCTGAAGCTCTCCGAAACTAGGCGGCGGAGCTCGGCGCCATATTGGTTGTGCATCCAACGATCAGCAACGATGAAACCGAGAACTCCTCCATCAGCCAACATGCGCAGACCGCGCTCGATGAAGCCGACATAGACATCCGAGCGGCCCTTCATCGTGGGGCACGCCCGGCGGTAAGCATCCGTTCGGCCGGCTGGAACGTCCTCGAGGCGGATGTACGGGGGATTGCCGATTACAAAGTCAGCGGTCATGTCTTCCGCCACATCAAGGAGGAAGTCAGCCTGCTGAACCCACACATTCGCTAGTCGCTCGGCCCGGCGCTGGGATACGCCGGCCCCGGCCAGTTCCGACGCCACCAGTTTTCTCGCCCGCTCGACATTCTCCGGTTGGAGATCGAACGCCCGGACGGCGCGGAGATGCTCGGACAGGTCCCGCCCATGAGTACGAGCAGACCTAACCAGGCGCTCGACCATGGGGCCCAGGAACGCTCCGGTGCCGCAGGCGGGCTCCACCGCCAGCATCTCCGTTAGATCTCGCTCAGCCGTGTAACCGATCAGATCCAGGATCAGGTCCACGACCCAACGGCGGGTGAAGACCTCCCCGAGTGTCTGTACGTCAACAGGCGATGCTTGCGCGTCGGCTTCCAGCCGCAGGCTCAACTGCAACCCTCCCATTGGGACCTCCCCAGAGTAGAACGTGTGTTCGCCTCTGGACGGTACGGGAAGGCAGCGACAGCCACCCCTCGGACGGTATAGGCCGGCTCCCCAGCTGGCGTGGACCTTCGACCCGGAGTGAGGATCACGGGCCGATGGTCACACCAGCGGAGGCTCCAGGGGCCGCTCGCGCGTCCCACGCTCGGACGCCGGCTCCCCCCCCGCCCCGGGAGGACCAGCCCAGGCGCTTCCGACGGACGCTGGAGGTCCTAACCGATGCGCTGGCAGTCCTTGCACTTCGGCCGGCCGGCAGTCCCAGGGGTTCGATGCTCGGGCTTGATGCGCTTCCCCGCGGGGCACTCACTTTGGTCGTGGTACACGTCTCGCTCTCCGCCGTATTCGGGGACGATCGTGTGGTACGGAGCAACCTTCATTTACGACCTCCTTGCGCGTCACGGAACCGGTAAGGCGGCCCTGTGACAAGGTCCGGGGCAGGCCAGGGCCCCCCCGGCACGAATGATTCTGGCCCGCCTGACCACCAAGTTGACCACCAAGCCGCCGGACTCGGAGCGACGCCGGCCCACAGCGATGGACACGGCTGAGCTGCCGACCAGGGAAGTGTGCCGACCTACCAGGCCGGAAGTGTCCGCCCCATAGGCTTGGAAATCGTGTGTCCCGCAAGGGACCGTGGGTTCAAATCCCACCCTCTCCGCTGAGATTCCGCAGGTCACGGGCGGTGCGGCGCGCCGGCTGAGCCTTCGGCGCGGGTCGGCGTCGCGGCCCTTGACCGCCAAGTTGACCGCCAAGCGCTCCGGTGCCCGTCGTTGGCGCCGGCCCGGGCCCAGCTGGCCGAGCGCTCTCCGTGGCTGCCGTCCTTTGAGCGCGGCTGGCTCCGCTGTCGTGCCCGCCATTCATGCCGTCCTCATCACCGCGGCCGGCGCTCGACGGTTGGGCGGGGGCGGAGGTGATAACGGAGGTGAGAAGCGGGGTGAGCTGCGAGTGGAGCCCCGTGCCGCTCGGGCGTCCTGGGCGGTCTCGCGTCCCGAGAATTCCCGCCGAGGTGAGCTCCGGGGTGAGAAGCGAGGTGAGACCGCCGTCGCATGCTCGACCGATGTCCAGACACCGCAGCAACCAACGACGTCCGACGGCGGCCACCCGCACGATCCCCCGACCGTCAGACCCGCCCCCCGCAACGGAAGGGGCCCCCGAGCCCGACGCCGCACCGCGCTTGGCGGCGCTGTTGCTTCCAATCCCGGAGGTCGCCGCAGCCCTCGGAATTGGCAGGACGAAGATCTACGAGTTGATCGCCACGGGTCAGTTGGAGGCCGTCCACATCGGCCGGTCCTGCCGGGTTCCGGCCGACTCTCTGGACATCTTCGTGGAGCGGCTCCGAGCAGGCTGATGGTGCCGTGGGCCGCTGGCTCGCGCCGGGCTGAGGGATCGCGATGACCGGCCGGCGCGGCGCCGGCGATGGTGGGGTGCGTCTGCGCCCTGACGGCCGCTGGGAGGCGACCGTCGAGATCGGCGCCCTCGGCGGACGCCGGCGCCGCAAGTACGTCTACGGCCGGACGCGGGCGGATGTCGTGGCCAACCTTCGGTCGGCCCAGGCCAACGTGGATGCCGGACTGCCCCTGATAGACGAACGGACCCGGCTCGGGACCTTCCTCGACCTGTGGCTGGAGGAGGTCGTCCGCCCGACCCGGCAACAGGCCACCTTCCACGGTTACGAGGCCAACGTCAGGCTCCACATCAAGCCCGTGCTGGGCCATGTCCCTCTGGCCCGGCTCAGCCCGCCCGACGTCCAGGCCTTCCTCAATCTCAAGCGGCAGGAGGGCCTGGCGCCTCGGACGGTGCAGTACGTCCATGCAACCCTTCGGCGGGCATTGACGATCGCCCTGCGGTGGGGCTACGTCAGCCGCAACGTCGCAACCCTGGTCGAACCGGTGACGCTGCAACGCGAGCCGGTGGTGCCTCTGACCGTCGAGGAGGCGCGCCGACTGTTGGAGGCGGCTGCGCGGGATCGCCTCGGCGCCTTCTACGCGGTGGCCGTAGCCGTCGGGTTGCGGCCGAGCGAGGCTCTCGGGCTCCGCTGGGAGGACCTGGACCTGGACGCCGGTGTCCTTCGAGTCCGCCACGCCCTCGAGCGCCGAGACGGTCAGTTCGTGCTCAAGGAGCCGAAGTCGAGGACGAGCCGGAGGACGGTGGCCCTGCCGTCGGTCTGCCTCGATGCTCTCCGGGTGCATCGTCGGCGCCAGCTCGAGGAACGGCTGTTGGCCGGCCCTCTCTGGGAGGACCGGGATCTGGTCTTCGCGACACCTACCGGAGGACCGATCAGCCGGACGGTCGTGTCACACCGGTTCGCCCGGCTCCAGAAGGAGGCGGGCGTTCCTCACCACCGTCTGTACGACTGCCGGCATACCGCAGCGAGCCTGTTGCTTGCCCAGAACGTGCACCCCCGTGTGGTCATGGAGGTCCTCGGGCACTCGTCCTTCGCCCTCACCATGGATACCTACAGCCACGTCATGCCCGTCCTCGTGCGCGACGCGGCCGAGGCGATGGACAAGATCCTGCGGGGAGCGTCGGACGCCGGCGAGCAATGACGGACGGCAGTGGTGCCCCATCCGCCGACGTCCGCAGACGTGCGGGCACCCTTGTGCATCAGGTGTGCTGCCTGGAAGCCCCTCGCCGAGGTACCGGCTGGAGCCGTCTGCCCAGCTCGGAGCACCTCTGGCGAGGCCGCTTTCGTCGCCTACCTCCTCCTCGTGCCTCATTTGTGCCTCAAGCGGAGGGTAGTGCTGTGAGGCGTCGGACCAGGCCGCGCCGAGCCGAGGGGATGAGGACCCAAGCCCATGCAGGGATTGGACGACCAAGAAAGCCCCAGCCAAGCGTCGGTCGTGCTCGGTGGCAGTTCCTTCCATCGGTTGATCTGCGGATACTCCGGCCACGAATCTGGTGTCGTGAGGAAGTCAGCGGCTTGGCGGCGGTCTGGCGTGACGTTGCTCGCCGCGGCCACACTCCTCGACGGGTGCGGATCAGGCTCCGTACATGTGGCCACCCGGTCCAGCGGCGAGGCGACCGGCCCTTCCTCGACGACCCTGAAGTCGTTCGCGGTGACGAGCCCCGTGCCGGCGGGCCAGCCCGGCAAGATGGTGGCCGGCCCGAGCGGCGACGCGGTGTGGTGGTGGGCGGTGGGCGAGGATCGCCAGGCGCGGGTGTACCGGTTCTCCACCGCCGACCACCGGCTGGCGAGCTGGCGGCTAGGCGATGCCGAGGTCGACGGGCTCGAGAGCGGCATCCAGTACGGGATCGCCGTCGCGCCGTCGGGGGTGGTCTGGGTCGGCACCAACCTCAAGCTGGCGCGCCTCGACACCGCCACCGGAGCCGTCAGGGTCATCGACGTGCCAGTCATGGCTCCACAACAGCCGTCCCAGCCACAGGGTCCACCCCAGACCGCCAACCTCCACCCGATCGCCGGGGTGGCGGTCGGCGAGGGCGGCCAGGTGGCCCTGGCCACAGCGGGATCGACGGCGATTCCCATCTACGACCCGGCCAGCAACAGCTTCCGCCGGCTGGTCCTGCCGAGCGGCTTCGGTGCCACCGACGTCGCCTACCTGGCCGACGGCACCCTGGCGGTGGGCCTCGAGCCCCCCACGGGCCCTCAGGAGAACGGTGCCGTGCTGCTGGTCGACCCGTCGGGTCGTACCAAGCTGGCCACCGGCGTCGAAGCCGGCTTCGTGATGCCCGCCGGGGATCGCTTCCTGGCCGGCCAGGTCGGGCTCTACTGGGTCTACCCCGACGGGGCGACCAAACCCGGACCGACCGCTATTCCCGGCCAGCAATGGATCGCCTACGCCTCCTCTCACCCGGCTTGGCCGCTGCTAAACGGCCACGTCGCCGAGGTCGCCCGGGGTTATGACGGCCTCACGGACATGGCCAACGGACAGCCTGCCCGGTCGATCACCCTGGCCCTGCGCCCGTGCCCTACCGGGGCCGGCGGGGTATCCGGAGGAATCCCCATCGGACCGGGCCCCACGGCCTCGACCATGCCGACGACGACAACCACCCAGATCTGCCACACCCGAATCGGCGCCCTCGCCGCCCTAGGCAACGCCATCTGGTACCTCGAGGACGGCCAGCCCCTCATCTGGCGGGTGGGTGGTCTGTGAAGCACCGAACGAGTCTGGGGCGCCACTTGCTTCTGGCCGCCCTCGCAGCCACGGGCCTATCTGCATGCGGTTCGGCCGCTTCCTTGTCAACACAGGCCCCGCCCGCACCGGCTCGAGGACAGGTCGTCGACCAGCCACCTTCGCAAGGTGATGTGGTAGCCGGGCGCTTCGTCCGTTCAGCGGAGCTCGACGACGGCGCTCTGAAAATGTCGCCAGCTGCTGGCAGCGCCGAGCCGGAAGTCAGTCGGCAGGAGGCCAGCGTTCTGTTCGGCTCTGACGAGTCGATCAGGGGCTCAAGTGCTGGTCAGCTGCTCGCCTACGGCATCGTCAGTGTCCAACCGAGCCTGGAGGTGCAGGCCAGCAACACCCCGGCGTGGCTCGGGCTGGTGTGGGGCGGTGCCACCAGCTGTCCGGCCATGACCGCGCCCGCGGGGCCAACGACCACCACCGTTCCGGCGCCGACGCCCGGCTATCGAGCTGTGATCATCGTCGATCCGCACCACGTCTTCGACTACCGAAGCCGGGGTTCGAGCTGTGGGAGTCCGGCGACGGGGCCCAGTGCCAGTGCCGCGTCGGAGATCATCTCGGTGCCCTGGCAGCTGGTGGCCCTGCAGTCGTCGTCGGTCACCCTCCGCTACCAGGTGCCGGCCTGTCTGGCCCAGGTGCAACCCGAGCCCAGCCTCGGAGGGAACAGCAACACCGGCCAAGGCACTCTCACGATCGAGCTGACTCTTCCTTTCAACCGGACCTCATGTCCGAACGCCTGGCGCCAGACGAACGTCCCGTTCGGACCGCCACCAGGGCCCGGTGCGCCGCCGGTCCCCCACCTCAACAACCTGTCGCATGGCCCGACCGGCCCACTCGGCAGCTTCCAGCCCATCACCTGACCGAATGACGTACCCAAACGCTCGGTTCGCGGCGCCCTGCAGTTTCGGTCGAGTTCCGGAATGGTCGCCCCAGGCACTTGAAACAGTTCGCATCTCGCCGACTGCCCCCGGGTCCGGTATCCCATCTACCCGGCGTTTGGAGGCACCCGTGGGCTCCCGGGCTGATATTGGGGGCGGCAACGGCGCCAGCGGATGGTTCGTCGACCGAGTAACCCGCCAGAGATGAGTCCCTCGACAGAACTCCGGGTCCGAGTCAGGCCGGGAACCTTGTGATCGGTGCCGAGGGCGACCTGTTGACGAGGGTGAGCCTGACAACCAGCACCCCGCCAGGCCCCGCAGCGTTGTGGCCAGCGGAGCTCCGTAGGGCAGGGTGATGAGACCCGTGACCACCGCGGCCAAGAGCAGGATCGTCCTGAGACGCAGGGGACCCCTTGTCCTTCGCCGCGCTCATGATTCGATTATCGCGTGGGCGAACGCATCCCCGGCCATCGCGCTCCCGCCCGGCCGTCCCATTCGGTCTGCCGGACTGCAGATCTAACCGCCAGCCACCCCTTCTCGGGCGGCAACAGCAGGCTCCTTGCCGCTCAATCCCTGGCTTGGCCGGTTGATTGGGCCGCCGAGCCGGCACGAAACTCATGACGTGGTGATCGGTTCCCAACCGAGGCCGGCTCGGTGCCGACGCGGAGTGCCCGCTTGGTTTCTCGTGGCGGGCCTGGTGGCCGCGGCTTGCGGCGATGGCACCGGCCACGCCGCCGGTTCTGGAGTGGCAACCCGGACCGGCCAGGCCACTGCCGAGGCGACCTGGGGCCGCCTGCCTCCATCTCCCCTGTCGCCGAGGGAAGACGCGATGGGCGTCTGGACCGGACGCGAGGCCATCGTGTGGGGAGGTGACGGGCCGGGCCCCACCCCTCGGGGCACGCTTTTCGCCGACGGGGCCGCTTACGATCCCCTCACCGGTCGATGGCAACGCCTCCCACCGGCGCCCCTGACTCCTCGTATCGGCGCTGACGCCGTATGGACTGGGACCGAGATGCTCATCTGGGGTGGCTTCGACGCGCTCTATGGGGCTTCGGCCCGGCTCCGCGACGGAGCTGCCTACAACCCGACCACCCACCGCTGGCGGCGACTGCCACCCGCCCCTTTGCCCGCCGGGACGGGGGAGGTCTCGGTATGGACGGGAAGGCAGTTCCTCCTATGGGTCGGGGACCAAGGCGCGGCGTACGGCCCACAGACGGGTCCATCCTCCCCGGGGGCGGCCTATGACCCCCTGGTGAACCGTTGGCGCCGGGTTTCGCCCGCTCCCCATGGGGTCGTTGAGTTCAATCGCCAGCTGGTGGTCTGGACGGGCAGCGAGGTCATCGCTCCTGTCCCGGCGCCGCTCCCGAAGAACCTCAATCTCTGCTCGCCCGCAGGCGGATGCGGGAGTCCCCAACCGGCCGTCCAGTTCGCCGCCTACGGCCCCACATCCGATCGATGGCGCACCCTCGCGCCACCTCCTCCTTCAGTTGAAGCGATGGCGGTTGCGGCAGGCGCCTGGGTGAACGGGCGCATGATCGTGGTTCAAGACGATGGCGGTACCGCCATCGGCGACCCGGCCCATGACCGCTGGCGCCTGGTGCCCAACAGCGGCCCGGTGTTCCACCGCCAGCCCGTGCTCGTCCGGATGAGCGGCGAAGTGCTGGCTCAGGGAGGCGGAAACGCGGAAGCGCCAGCGCTCATCGAGGCGGCATTCGACACGGCTACCGGCGCTTGGCGGACACTCCCGGCGCCACCGCTGGGGTCCCGGGTCGACGCCACCGAGTTGGACGCCGGGGGCAGGCTGCTCATTTGGGGCGGCGTCGACGAGCAGACCGAGAAGCCCGGGACCTTCTATGGGGATGGGGCCATCCTCGACCTACGCGTCGGTCAGGCGCAGAACGTCCTCTCGTCCAGCGCTGCCACACCTCAGGTGAGCAGCGGGCATCCGGCTCAGCCCCCGCCTCCGAGAGCGGAGCCGTTCCCCCCGACCATCGCCGTTCACCTGCCGACCGCAACGGCTCACCCGGGCCAGATCCTTCTGGTCGACTCGGAAACGGGAGCCACGCTGCGCAGCTTCGGGGCCGAATACGACCCCTACGTGTCGGACGGCTTCGCCCTGGCCGCCGACCGGTCAGCTCTGTACTACTCGCGCCTCAACGAGCCGGCCCAGAAGATCGAGATCGTCAGGGCGCCCCTCGGCCAGGCCGGGTCGTCGGTGATCGCTGACGGAACCGACGAGCGCCCGAGCCCCGACGGCCGGCAGCTGGCGTTCCGGCCGATGAGCACTTCCGAGGGCCTGGCGGTGATGGATCTGGCGTCAGGGGCCGTGCGGACCTACCCGCCGCCGCCCGCCCCGGCGGGCTCTGACGCGCTGTACCTGTCCTGGCTGGCGGACAACCGCAGCGTCGTCGTGATCACGTCGGTCCCAGGAGGTACGTCGGGAGGCGCATGCTTCGCCCCGGCCGGGCGACCATCCTGCGGTGCTCCGCCCACGACCGCGACTCCACCTCCGCCTGAGGCGTGGCTCCTCGACACGAGCCGTTCCAATCCAAGCTGGGCCAGGCTGCCGACACCCGCCCAGAGCAACGACGGCTGGGGCGGGTACCTACTGCTGGGCCCGGGCCGGGTACCCGAGAGCTTGGCCGTCGGATGGAGCTACGGGCATAGCGCCGACATTATGACCGTCATGACCGACGGTTCGGTATACGACAAGACCGCTCTTGCGCCGGACAGCCTCCCGCTTTCTGTGGACGCTACAGGCACCAACTTCCTGATCGCCGATCGCACGGGCCTGGCCAGGATGTCTCTAAGCGACCCGGCGCCGGTACCGATCCGAGGTCCCGTGGCGGAAGCTGCTTGGTGACCGGCACCGTCCCAGCTCGACCACGGCGACTAACCCCAAACGTCCGACGCGCGCGTCCCAAAGAGCCGGCTGACGCCTCCCGCCGAGGTGCCGTACCGGGACGCTCTGTAACTGGCGGCTTTCGCCAGGTCGCCGGGCGGCGGTAGCCGGCGCTAATCGATCGATCACGCGGAGGCCGACCTCAGGTGCTCCAGCTTGGCGGCCGCCTGCTTGTCGACCTCGGGCAAGAGGTGGCCATACCGGTCGTAGGTGAACGCGACACTGGCGTGCCCCGCCCGGCGGGCGATCTCGGAGGGATCGACGCCGGCTGCAGCCAGGAAGGCGACCCCGGAGTGTTTGAGGTCATGCGGTCTGAGGGGGGCCACGCCGGCGGCAGCGACGGCTGGGCGCCAGAAGCGCCGGCGCCACTCCTCTGCGCGGAGGACCCCGCCGTCGGCGTGGGGGAAGACGTACGGATCGCCGCCGTGGCGGTCGAGGTGACCCGACAGCTCGGCAGCCACCGAGGCCGGCAGCCTCATCGTCCGCTGCCCGGCGGAGGTCTTGGGCGGCCCCTCGTGGACCCGCCCGCCCACCTCGACGACGTTGTTGGCCACCCGCAGAGTGGTGGCATCCGGGCCCAGGTCGGCCCGGCGCAGCCCGGCCGCTTCCCCGATACGCAGGGTCGCCCACGCCATCGTCAGCACCATGGCCCGGTAGCGGGAATCGATCGTGTCGGCCAGGACCTCGAGCTCGGCCGGGGTGAGGAAGCCCATCTCGGGATGACTGACCCGGGGCAGACGGACACGGGCGGCGGGGTTGGCCATCAACACGCCGGCGTCGACGGTGGCGTCGAGAAGCTGGTCGAGGATCGTGAAGGCGCGCCGGACGCTGGAGGGCGACAGTCGTGCCCCGAGAGCCGCGACCCACGCCTGAACGTCCGCCGGCGCCAGTTCGGCCAGGGGTATCCGACCGAGGAACGGCAGCAGGTCGTGGTCGAGGACCAGGCGGTCCCGGGCCCGAGTGGAGGGCCGGTGTCCGATCCGGGTCGTCCACCACCGCTCGGCGAAGACCTCCAGGTGCTGGCGGCCCGCCGCGCGGTCGATGACTCTCTCGCCGCCGGCCTCTGCTCCCGCAGCAGCGATGGCGGCGGTGGCGGCGCGCCGGGTCGGGAACGTCCCGACCGTGATCTGTCGGCCCCGCACCCGAATGCGGGCGTTGTAGCGCCCTGACTCCAGGCGTCGGATGGTCCCGAAAGCTGACTTGGCCACTGCAAGCTCCTCCCGTTCGGGAGGAGGAGTCAGGTGACGAGTTCGTGCCTCAGGCGTGCCTCACACCGGAGCTGGAACACCACTGCCTGCGCTGCGCCGATGGTCAGCTCGCGAACCCGTTCATGCCGCTGACCTCGACCGACGCGTCAGGATGGCTCCTGTCTCATCCCCGGTCACCGGCGCGACGGCGCATCAGGTGTGCTGCCTGGGAGCCCCTCGTCGAGGTACCGGTTGGAGCCGTCTGCGCAGGTGGGCGCAGCACCGGCGAGGTATGTCTCGTCGCCTACCTCCTCCTCTACTTGGCGGGACAGCCGTTCTGCTGGAACTGGGTGGCCGGGTCGGACCCGTGGAAGTTCCAGCCGTAGTAAGCAGCGGCCAGCTTCTCCGCGGAGATCGTCCGCGGGTTGGTGCCGTAGATCCGCGGTTTGTCCGCACACATGGCCTGCCATACCTGATTGGCGGTCGCATTGGGCCCGAGGGCCATGGTCTGCGACCAGCTCCGGGGGCCTCCGCTCACCTGTCCTTCCACAAAGTCCTGCCAGGCGAAGACGTTGACCCCGCCTCCGCGGCACAGGAGCGGGCCGGCGTTACCGTCTTGGTAGTAGGTCAGCGGGAGTGTGCATTCGTCGCTGACGGGCCCGACGGTGGCCGGGCTGAGGATGGCCCGAGCAGACGCTCCCGAGCCCCCATTGGTGCAAGGCAGCGGGACGGCGACCGGGTGGGGCCCGGCGGTGGTGACGGTGAACATCCCGTCGGGGCCGGCGGTGTAGATGGTGGTGTTGGCAGCTGTTGGCAGGGCGAACGTGGCAGCCGGCCTGCCGGTGGCGGCGTCGAAGCACCCCGCCTTCTCGTAGCCGGTGACGAACAGAGTCGGGCCCACGAGCGCCGCTCCGAGCCGCTCGGCGCTCTCATCGACATCTATGCCACCGAGGGTGGCCAGGCTGGACAGGTCGGACGCGCGCAGCCCCTGCACCTCGTCGGCCATGCCGGTGGCGAAGTGCACCCATACGGTGCCGGAGGCCGCCTCGAGCCCTCCACCGGCGATGCCGGGAAGGCTCTTCGAGTGCAGAACGGCTCCGGAGGAGGCGTCCCGCTCGATCACCGTCAGCGAGTTGTTGATGGCCTCAAAGAGCAGCTGTCCGTGCGGGCTGAGGGCCAGAGCAGTGACCTCGTAGCCGCCAGGAATGCGCGGGCCGATGGCGCCTGAGGCCGTGTCGATGCGCTCGAGGACGCCGTTGGAGGTGCCAACCCAGACCCCACCGGCGCCGGCGGCCAGAGACTCAGGCGGGCCATCCACGGGGACCGACCGCGCGGCCCGAAGCGTCATCGGGTCGAGTTCGACCAGCTCGTGGGCGGTGCTGGCGTCCGACGCCCCGGCAGCAGCCCACAGCCTGCTGGCCTGATAGGTGATCTGGCCCACCGTGGGCAGGACGGCGGAGGTTGCCCCCGTGGATCCATCGAGCGGGAGGCGGACGACAACTGACTGGGCCCCGGGCAGGCCACCCGAGCCGAGGGGAGCAGTCGCCACCGCAAATACGGCGTGGTCGGCCTGGATCGCCTGGCCGAGCTGCCAGCCAGCGGGCACCGTGGCGCCTCGGGCGGCCGTGGTCGGTGTGGTCGTCGAGGGGGTCGTCGAGCCCGGTGTGGCTGGCTCGGTTCTCGTGGTCGGAGGGCTGACTGTCCGAAGCTCGCCGCGCGGAGTCCGCCCGCCGACGGCTGCCAGACCAGCGGTTGTGCCCACTGCTGCGACCACGGCGGCTGCCACGGCGCCGACAAGCCGGCGACGGCGAACCATCCGCTGCGCCCGCCGGGTGACCTCCGCCCGAGCGGGGCCGTCGAGGTTGGGCGGGTTCGGGTCGTCCAGATGGGTGAACATCGCCCTCAGCCGCCCACCGGGCTCATCTGGCGGCGCAGGGCCTCGAGTCCTCGCGAGGCGTGCGTCTTCACCGTTCCGATCGTGCAGCCCAGCGCCTCGCCCACGGCTGCCTCGGGCAGGTCGGCGAGGTATCTCAACACGACCACCTCTCGTTGGCGCCGGGGCAGCCCACGCAGGGCCGCCACCAGATCGGCCCGGACGACCGCCAGATCCTCGGAGTGTTCCGACTCCGCTCGTGGTGTCATCAGGCGCTCTCGGCGCTGGCGGCGGCGCCAGACGGTGATGGCCAGGTTCGCCGCCGCCGTGCTGGCCCACGCCTCGGCGTGGTCCTCGACCTTGGGCCAGCGAACGAACGCACGGGCCAGTGCCTCTTGGCCGATGTCTTGAGCCTCCATACGGTCTCCCAGGATCCGGAAGGCGACGCGATATGCCCGGTCGAAGATGCCCTCCGCCGTGTCGTCGAAGCTCCTCATGCGCCCACCGTTCTCAACCCGGATAACGCCCCAGACCCCCTGCAAGGTTGACAGCCCCAAGAAGAGATTGACGCCGGCCCGCTCGCCCGGTGATGACCCGACGCAGCCGCGGCACGGCTCCTCGGACCGCCCACGTGCCTTTTGGAGGCTGGGCGACGCCGATTCGGGGCGCGCCGGGCGTAGGGTGGGCCCGAGACGGAAGGGCCCTTCTCGGAGCAGGACATGACAACGGCGGAACAACCACGACAGAGACCCTCCGGTGCTCGGCATGTACCGCGAACGTGGAGTCGACGGACTCTGGTCGTCGCAATCCTGGTCATGGTCGGGTCCACTGTCGCGGGCAGCTACGGCCCGCGGCGTGCAGACGCTTCGGACACCACGTCCGGTCCGGTCAGCGGATTCGGTGACGCCACGGTCTACGGGGCGCCGGCGGCAGGCAACCTGAGGTCCCCAATCGTCGGCATACTGGCCACGCCGGACAGCAAGGGATACTGGCTCGTCGGCGCCGACGGGGGCGTGTTCACCGAGGGCGACGCCGGCTTCTACGGCTCCGAGGGAGGTTCGGGCGTCCTGACGCCTCTGGTCGGGATGGCGTCAACCCCCGACGGACGGGGCTACTGGATAACCGGCAACCGAGGCAACGTCTACAACTTCGGCGACGCCACCAGTGAGCCCGGGGTCAGCGCAGTTCCCCAGGCTCCCGTGGTGGGCATCACCGCCACGCCTGCCGGCTTCGGCTACTGGCTCGTCAGCGCAGATGGCGGGGTCTTCACGCAGGGCAACGCCACCTTCCACGGTTCCATGGGAGGGACTCATCTGGCTGCCCCGGTGGTCGGAATGGCCTCCACCCCCGACGGGCAGGGCTACTGGCTGGTGGCCGCCGACGGCGGGGTCTTCAGCTTCGGCGACGCCACATTCCACGGATCGATGGGCGGCACCCACCTTGCTGCCCCCATGGTCGGCATGGCCTCCACCCCCGACGGTCACGGCTACTGGCTGGTGGCCGCCGACGGCGGGGTCTTCACGTTCGGCGACGCCACGTTCCACGGGTCCATGGGGGCCGCTCCTCCGGGCGGGAGTACCCCGGTCGCCGGCATGGCGGCTACGACCGATGGCGGTGGCTACTGGCTCACGACCACGGACAAGAGTCTTCCTCCCCCGGCCCGCGTGCCGTCCGTACTGGCGCAGTGCAACCTCCCCGGGGCGCCCCCGGCGATCGAGCCGGGCACCATCATGCTCGCCTGCGGCGACGGCAACGCCTACCTCGATCACCTGCGCTGGTCGTCCTGGACCGGGACCGCGGCCACGGCAACCGGCGTATACACCCACAACACCTGCACGCCGAGCTGCGCCGGAGGGACGTTCGTCTCCGCCCCGACCACCGTGCGGCTCAGCTACCCGGCGCAGACCAGGGCCGGGAAGGAGTTCGGGAGCGTTAGCTACACCGCGACCACTGCCTCAGGGGGATCGTCGACCTTCACAGAGGTCGCACCGACGAGTCCCGGCTGACCGACAAGCCGATCGGCAGCGCCTGCCGAGGGGACGGACCCGTGGCCCAGCAAAAAGGTCAGCGTTCAGGCCATCAACGTTCGGTATACTGAACATGTGGACTTCCTCCACCCCGTAGAGGCGATCGTCCCGGGAGCCACCGGGCGGCTTCTCGCCGCTCTCGGTCGCGTGGAGGCCGAGCTGCCCGTGGCCACCTTGGCGCAGGTCGCCGGGGTGGGTCGGACGCGGGCTTCGGGGATCCTCGCCGATCTGTCCGACCTCGGGGTGGTGACCAGGCGGGAGATCGGACGAACCGTTCTGGTGAGCCTCGCCCGGGACAACGCCGCCGGTCAGCTCATCGACCAGCTGGCCAACCTGCGCCGAGGAGTGATCGACCGTCTCCGCCAGCTCGCCTCCGAGATACAACCTGAGCCGGCCAGCCTGAGCGTCTTCGGCTCGTTCGCCCGGGCGGAGGCGGAGGCGGGAAGCGACATCGACCTTCTGGCCGTACGACATCCGGATGCCGATGGTGAGCGGTGGGCCACGTCACTGATGGAGTTCGTCCGCCGGGCGCGGACGCTGACCGGCAACCCGATAGAGGTGATCGACTACGACCTCGGCGAGTTGCGCCGCAAGACCCGAGGAAGGAGCGCCAAGGTCGGCAGGGAGTTCTGGGGCTCGATCCGCCGGGATGCCGTCATCCTGGCCGGGGCCCACCCCGCGGAGCTGCTGGGGACCGGTAATGGCACCGCGCGGCAATAGCGGTCGATCCGTCTCCCCGGCCGACGCCCGGGCCTACCTGGCCAAGGCGACGAGCTGGCTGGACGCCGCGGTCGAGAACCTGGACGCCGGCCGGTGGGACGTCGCCGCAGGGAGCGCCGTCACCGCCGGAATCAACGCGTGCGACGCGATCTCGGGAACTCTGCTCGGCCGGCGGGCCGGCGGTGACCACGCAGGGGCGGTGGCCCTACTGGAAGGTGCCGGAGAGGACGGACAGGCAGCCTCCCGGCAGCTGGCCCAGCTCCTGCGCTACAAGGCGCCGGCGCAGTACGACCCGGCGCCGATGTCCGCGGCGGATGCCCGCAAGGCGGTGGAGCTCGCACGCCGGCTGACAGACCGGGCGGGGGTTACCGTCGGGCGCCGACCGGGCAACCAGCCGGGAGCCCGCGGCTGATCGCAGGACGGCGCGAGGAGGGGAGATGAGCACACACATCACCCGGAGTGTTGGAGATGCGGATGGGCCGGTTGACCGCCAAACTGACCGCCACGAGGACGGACTCCGGCGGTCAGCGCCGGACGTCGGCGAACTTCACGTCCCCATTGACCTGCGGAAACACACGCGTGTGAATAACGGCCAACGTGCCTGCCGGCATTGGAAATCGTGTGTCCTGCAAGGGACCGTGGGTTCAAATCCCACCCTCTCCGCTCGAGGACCTTCCAGTTCCTGCGACGGTTGAGAGCCCGAACGCTCTCGGCCGTCGCGCCCCGTTTCCCGTCCCGGCCGGGCGACTGCGGCTGTTTCGCCGGGTGATTTAGCGAGCTGACGGTGCGGCCGCCACCGCTCGAGCGAGCTTGGGCAGCGCCGGCGCGGGGAAGGGCGCCACCGCGCTCACGTTGATCTCACTCAGCACATAGCTGTCCGCCCCCTCCGGGTCCTTCGCTGCGAAGAGGAAGTCGGCGTCCCACAGCGCCGGCAGCGAGCCGTAGTCGACACCCACCAGCTCCTGCAGGCCCGGGACCCACTCCTCCTCCATCGACCGGCGGAGCCGGGCGAAGCTGGCCTCGTCCGGGCCGAACATGGTCTTGGCTGACGGAAGTCCGAACACGCACTCGGGCGCGACATCGGGCGGGTACTGACGCGAGAAGCCCACCACTTCAGCCTTGACCAGGTAGCACCGCACGATGCCCTGGGTGATGAGCGGCTGAAAGGCCTGGTCGATCAGGCGACCCTCGCCGCCGTTGTACCCGAAGTACTTCTCGGCGCGGTCCATGAAGGCGCTCAGCGCAACCTGCTCAGCCGCGCCGTCGCGGCTCCTGGCGCTCTGGACCTTTACCACCGGGTCATTGCCCGCCGACTGATCGTCGCCGGCCACGCCCACTTTCCAGACGCCGATGCCGCCGTTGCCCCGGTACTGCTTGAGCACCCGCGGCCCGGATGCCAGGGTCGCCGGGAAGGAGCGCTTGAACTCCTCGGCCGTCCGGTAGAGCTGGACGTCGGAACCCCAGCCCAGGCTTCTGGTCCGATAAAGGACCTCCTTGGTGCCCATCCGGGCGATGACGTCGGGGTGGGCGGAGACCCAGACGCCGGCGCCGGACACGTCTCTCAAGAGCCGGTCCAGCTGGGCCCGGTCCCTCGATCCGGTCACGGGATCGACCCAGACGAGAACCCCGTCGACGCCGAGGAGCTGGTCCCGAACCTCGTCGGCGAACTCCTCGGAGTAGACCGCCGCCTCGGCGGCGACTCCGACCTCCGCCAGCGCCGCCGCCACCGGCGCCAGCCGCCCCCCTACCTCCGGGCCCGAGTCTCGTTGGGCGCGATCACCGCGGAATACGAGAGCGACCCGCACCAGGCGAGAGTAGGACTGCCCAGCGGGCCTCACTCACACCTTGACATCCGCCCCTCGAGGGAGGTTCAGCCGGTGCTGGCCCGGGAGCAGTACTGGCGCCGTCGACCATCGACCCGTCCGTCCGGCGCCGGCTGGGTCCCGTGGCGGGCCGGGCGGCGCCCCGCGTGCCGGGCCAGGGCCGCCCACAGCAGCTCGTCCGGGAAGACGACCTCCTGCCGGTCGCCGGGGCAGGTGCCGGTCCGGCGGTGCCGGCTGACCAGCTCCTCAGCGCTGTAGTCGCTGGCGGACAGGATCAGCCGGCCGCACCGCTCACAGACGACGGTGATCATCCTGCCCTCGCCCGTCGCCCCCATCGGTCAGCCGAGGAACCCGGGCACGAGGTGGCGGGCCAGACGGACCGTCACCGCACCCAGTCCGAGCAGGGCGGCCGCCACTGCGGCCAGGAAGCCGACCGGGGCGCCGGTGAAGGGCAGCGAGCCGGCGGGCCCGGCGGGAGTGGATTCGCCGGCGGGAGCGGTGGCCAGGGCCGGGGAGGCGCCCGGCGCCGCCGCCGCGTTCGGGGTGGCCGGAGCGGCGGCGCTGGCGGCGGGGGCGCCGGCGGGAAGGACGCCCAGGGTGCCGACCGAGCCCTGCCCGGCCTGGGCGGTGAAGGCCCCGAACGGCAGCCCGGTGGCGCCGCCGAGCGAGCCGGACGCCACGTGGGAGTTGGCGTAGCCCACCCCGCCGCCGACGTGCAGGCAGTCGAGGTTGAGCAGGTTCTGGAGATTGAGGGCCGTGCACACCGCGGCGGTGCCGTCGGTCGAGGTGCCGATCCGGTTGCCGTTCACCGAGACCAGCCACACGTTGCCGGTGCCGTTGGAGAAGGCGTCGGCGTACAGCACCTGCAGGTCGAGGCCGCCGGGGCCGCCGGCCTGGACGCAGGCGCCACACGTCGAGGTCTCGCCGGCGGAGGAGCCACCGGTCTGGCTGCCCTGGTAGGTGGCCTTCGAATGCGAGTCGACCACGGCGGCGTCGATGCCGTTGGCGCCGCCCACGTTGCCGGTGGCGACCGCGGCGTCCGACGCCGACTTCGAGCTGCCGCCGCCGGCCGAGCTGGACGCGTCGTAGGGGGCCACCGCGGCGCTGGCCGGGCCGACCTGACCGGTGCTCAGCCGGGAGCCGCTGGAGCTGCTGCCGTTGGCGGTGTTGCTCTGCCCGCCCGTGGACAGCACCGGCTGGCCGCCCACGCTGACGACCGTGGCGCCGGAGGAGGCCCCGGTCGAGCTGGCTTGGGCGTTGGTGGTGGACACGGTGGCGATGGGCTGGCTGGAGGACCCCACGCTGACCGCCGTGCTGCTGGCGGTGCCGTCGGGAGCGGGCACCACGTCGGCCCACGCCGCCAGCGGTGCGTAGAAGAACAGCCCCCCGCCTGCCGCCGCCATCGCCGCTGCTGCAACCGTCCGCTTCCGCATCACTTGTCATCCCTCGTTGCCTGGGGGCCCACCGCATCGGGCCTTTCGACTACCCAGACGGATAACCAGTGGCGTTATGACGCGGATTGACTAGATATTTCGAAAATCAGAGGTCGAGGGTCTGGAAGTCCTCGGCCAGGACGCAGTCGGGCACGCCGGTGACGGACACGCCGGCCCCGAGGTGGGTCAGGACCAGCCGCACGGCGGGAAACCGGCGCCGGAGTTCCACCACGTCGTCCACGTCCATGTGCACCGCCGGAGGCGGGTGGGGCCCGTTGCACTCGAGGACGAGCACCTCGGACTGGTCGGCGAGAACGTCGAGCCCCGGGCACGGCTTGCAGTCACCGGAGTAGCCGATCGTCCGGCCGCCGACCTCGAAGAGGAACCCGAAGCAGGCCAGGTGAGGGACGTGGTCCACCTCCACCGCCCGGAACCGCAGGGACCCGGCGGTCTGCCACGCCCCGTCGGTCTCCACGAAACGCAGGTCGAGACGCGCCCTGGCCGCCTCGACGAGGTTGGCGGTGCCCGACAGGGTCATCAGGTCGGCGAAGAACCGCTCGACCCCCGGGGGTCCCACCACGAACAGCGGCTGGCGGGGGGCGGTGCGGACCAGCTCGAGGAGCAAGAACGGCCATCCGAAGCAGTGGTCGGGATGGAAGTGGGACAGCACGACGACGTCGAGGTCGGCGGCGGAGAGGCCGCAGTGGCGCAGGTGCGGAAGGGCCGTGGGTGAGGGCTCGACCAGGAGCCGCCGGTCGATGACGAAGGCGTTCCAGTACCGCTCCGAGGCCAGGTAGTCGCCGGTGCCGAGGAAGGTGATGGGGATCACGCCGCGCCTCCCACGTGGATCCGGGCCAGGCTACCGACGGCCGATCTGTTCCCGACCTCTTTCCTGACCCCTAGGACGCGGCGGCCAGGGCCTCGTCGAACCACCGCCGGGTGGGGCCGGCGGAGGTGGCCACCCTCCCGGCGGCGGCGGCGACGGCGGCCAGCCGGCGGGCCGAGCCGGGGGCGGCCCCGTCCAGCAGGTCGTTCCAGTAGATCGACCAGGCCCCGGCCAGGGCCCGACCGACGCCCGGGGCGGTGAGCACCCGGCCCACGGCGGACACGGCTCGGGGGCGGCCGAGCATTGCCCGGTGCAACGAGGCGGTGGTCGCCTGGTAGGGGGCGTAGGTGCGCCGGAGGAAGGAGCGGTAGCGGGCGGCCGCCTGATCGGGGCCGGCCAGCACCGCCTCCGCCGCCGCCCGGGCGCTGCCCATCGCCTCGGAGATCCCCTCCCCCTGCAGGGGGTTGACCAGCCCGGCGGCGTCCCCGACGAGCAGGACCCGGCCCTCCGCCGGCCGGGTGCCCACCATGCCCATCTTGAGCCACCCGCCCAACCGCCCGGACGCGGGCGGTCGGTCGCTGCCGGTCAGCCCGACCCGGTGCAGGTGGGCGAAGAAGGCGTCGGAGCACCGGCCCGCCTCCGCTCCCGCCGTGCGGTCGGCGAGGACTCCGACGCCGAGACCGACGTTGGACCGGCCTTCGACGCCGGGGAACAGCCAGCCGTATCCCGGAAAGCCCCGGCCCGGCGACGTGTCCCACAACAGGATTTGGGGCACGTCGACGGGGTCGGCCCCGTACCAGCGCAGGGCGAAGCCCCACAGGACCCGGGCCGGGTCGATCAGACCGGCCGCCTCGGCGACCCGGCTGGTGGCCCCGTCGGCCCCGATAACCACGTCGGCGGCCACCTCCGCCCCGGTCGACAGGGCGAAGCCGCCCAGGGCGCCACCGTCACCGCCGAGCGGGTCGGTGGCCCGGGCGGTGATGGGCTCGGCGCCGGCGGCCACCGCCGCCTGGCGCAGGGTGGCGTCGAGCTGGGCCCGGGGCAGGGCGTAGGCGTAACCGGGATAGGTCAGCCCGGCGTCGCACGGCAACCGGACCCGGCGCCCGGTCGGCCCGATGACGGCCATGTCGTCCACCCGCAGGGCCCCGGGCAGGGCCACGCCGAGATCGTCGAGGAGGCGGACCCCGCGGGGACCGATGAGGTCACCGCAGGCCTTGTCGCGGGGGAAGTTGGCCTTGTCGACGAGCGCCACCGACGCCCCGCCCCGGGCGAGGACGAGAGCGGCGATGCTGCCGGCCGGGCCCGCACCGACCACCACGACGTCAAACCGTGTCAGGCTGCCCCTCCCCGTCGGCCACCTACTGTACGGGCCACCGCCGAGCGTCCCCGGGGAGGAAACGGTGGCGGTCACCAGCGATCCGAACCGCTTCGCCCGTTCCCTGTTCTCCGGGCTCGGGCGCCGCTACGACCTTCTGGGCGCCCTCCTCTCGCTGGGGCAGGACCGGCGCTGGCGCCGCCAGGTGGTGGGGAGGGTCGCCGCCGGCGTCGGCCCCGCCGACCGGGTCCTCGACGTGGCGTCGGGCACGGCGGGCATCGCCCTCTCCCTCTCCGAGACGACCGGGGCGACGGTGGTCGGCGCCGACCTCACCGAGGCCATGCTGCGCCAGGGCGCGGAGAACGTGGCCCGGGCGGGGGCGAAGGGCCGGGTCCATCTGGTCGTGGCCCGGGGCGAGCAGCTCCCGTTCCCCGACGCCACCTTCTCCGGGCTCAGCTTCAGCTACCTGCTGCGCTACGTGGAGGACCCGGCGGCGACGCTGCGCGAGCTGGCGCGGGTCGTGCGCCCCGGCGGCCCCGTGGCCAGCCTCGAGTTCCACGTCCCCCCCAGCCGGTTCTGGCGGTTCTGGTGGTGGGGCTACACCCGCCTGGTCCTCCCCCTCGCCGGGCTGCTGACCGGCGGGGGCGAGTGGTATCGGGTCGGGCGCTTCCTGGGGCCGAACATCACGGCCCACTACCGGCGCTTCCCGCTGGCCTGGACGGTCGAGGCCTGGCGGGACGCCGGCATCGAGGGCGTCGGCGTCCGGTTGATGAGCCTGGGCGGCGGCCTGGTCATGTGGGGTCGGCGGGCCGGTGGCTGAGCACCGGGCCGCCTTCTACGCCGCCCGCCCCGGCGGGCTGCGCGACTGGTGGACGCTGCTGCACCCGCCCTACACGGCCTGGCACCTCGCCTACGTGGCCATCGGAGCGGCCCTGGCCCCCCATCTCGACGGCGTCCGCCTCGGCGCCACCGTGCTGGCCTTCTTCGCCGCCGTGGGCGTGGGGGCCCATGCGGTCGACGAGCTCCAGGGCCGCCCCCTCCAGACCAAGATCGGCGACCGGGCCCTCATCGCCGCGGCCGTCGTCGCGGTGCTGGTGGCCGTGGCGATCGGCGCCGCCGGCGTCGCTCGGGTCGGCTGGGTCCTGGTGCCTTTCATCGTCGTGGGTCCGGCCCTCGTCGTGGCCTACAACGCCGAGGTGTTCGGCGGCGTCGTCCACACCGACGCCGGCTTCGCCCTGGCGTGGGGCGCCTTCCCGGTCCTCACCGCCTACGCCGCCCAGGCCGGTGGGCTGAGCTGGCCGGTGGGGCTGGCGGCGGCCGGGGCCGCCGCCGTCTCCTACGCCCAGCGGGCGTTGAGCACCCCGGCCCGGCTCCTGCGCCGGCGGGCCCGCCAGGTCCACGGCGCCGTCGAGTTCGCCGACGCCGAACCGTTGCCGCTCGACCAGCAGGTGTTGCTGTTACCGCTCGAGCGGGCGTTGCGGGCCCTGTCGTGGGGCGTGGTGGCCTTCGCCGCCGCCGCCGTGGCCGCCCGGCTCTGACCGGGCCCTCCGCCCCTCGGCGACCACGTGGCGCCGGAACCCCCGCACGGTCGTCTCGACCACCCGGTCGTGGCCCCAGCGCATCACCCGGGGGGCCATCCGGGCCGCCACCCGCATCGGCCGCTGCATCATCTCGATCGTCCAGGAGACCTGGGCCCGGGTGCCGGTTTCGTCGGGCTCCAGCAACAGCCCGGCCCGGCCTTCCAGGTCCCCGTGGACGGCGGCGTCGATGAGATGGGGCCGCTCGCATTCCTCCAGCTCCACCCGCAGCCGCATGCGGTAGGGCAGCGGCGGGCTCACCACCCCCCGCAGCACCGCCCCCGACACCAGGGCCCCGCCCTCGAGGCTGAACTCCGACAGCCACCCCCACCAGCGCTCGAACCGCTCGACCCGCTCGAACGCCGACCAGAGGTCCTCCGGACCAAGGGGAAAGCTGAAGGCGTCGCGGTACTCGATCACGTACGGCGAGGCCCCCATGGCGTCGAGGCTATGACCCGAAGAGAGAGGTCTGGCGGGGTGAGGACCCGAGGGCTCGATCCACCCGGCGCCGAGCCGGGCGGGCTTCGGCTCTAGCTGGCGGCCACGCCGCCACCGACGTCCTCGACCACGGTGGTCCGGTCGTCGGGCTGGGCGGCCGGCTGCTGCTTGAGCAGCTGCTCGCTGCGGGCCAGCGCCTGGTCCAAGTGGTTGATGAGGTCGCGAGACTGACGCAGCTGACGACCGCTCTCCTCGATGAGCTCGCCGGTGTCAATCTCCCAATCGCGGCGATCCCCCTGGGCCATACGGGTTCGATTCCCCGCAACCACCATTTCCAAACGCTGGGCGCGCGAATGACCTGGTGCCGCCGGACCCCGTTAGCTTCCGAGCCCTGTGCTGAGCGCCTTCCGGGCCGCCGCTGACGCCGCCCATCAGCTGGCCGTCGCCTCCAAAGGCCCCCCGCTGCCCGGGGTCCTGTCCAAGCTGGCGCCCGTCCTCGACCATTACGGGTACCTGGCCGTCGCCGCCCTGGTGTGCCTCGAGGACTTCGGGGTCCCCGCCCCGGGCGAGACGGTCCTCGTCGCCGCCTCGGTGTACGCCGGCGCCCACCGGCTGTCGATCGTCGTGGTCGGGCTGGTGGCCCTGGTCGCCGCGGTGGTCGGCGACAACATCGGGTTCGCCATCGGCACCTTCGGCGGCCACGCCCTGGTCGAGCGGTACGGGAGGTACGTGCGGCTGACCCCGGAGCGCTTCGAGCGGGCCGAGCGTTGGTTCAGCCGGCGCGGCGGCCTGGTAGTCATCGTGGCCCGCTTCGTCGAGGGTCTCCGCCAGGCCAACGGGATCATCGCCGGCACCACCGAGATGCCCTGGCACCGGTTCCTGGTGTTCAACGCCATCGGAGCGACGTTGTGGGTGGCGACCTGGACCACGATTGGCTACGTCGCCGGCGAGCACGTCGACCGGGTGTACTCGATCGCCAGCCGGGTCACCCTCGCCGTCGTCGGGCTGGCCATCGTGGGGCTCCTCGCCCGGTTCCTGATCCGACGGAGACGCCGGGCCCGGCGATGACAACGGCGTCGGCCGGACGGTCCCAGCACCGCCCGGACGGCCGTTTCCCCGTCGCCACCACTCGACGACCGCTAGGACTTCGACGCGGGGACTGGCAATCCTCCCCAGCGGCCGACGTAGCGTCGGGCGGGTGACCGACGAGGAGGCCATGGCCCTCGCCCTGGAAGAGGCGGAGGCGGCGCTGGCCCACGGGGACGTGCCCGTCGGCGCGGTCGTCCTCGTCGACGGCGCCGTGGTGGCCCGCCGGCACAACGAGCGAGAGCAGCAGCAGGACCCGACCGCCCACGCCGAGGTGCTGGCCCTGCGCGACGCCAGCTTGGCCACCGGCAGCTGGAGGCTGGAGGGGGCCACGGTGGTGGCGACCCTCGAGCCCTGCCCGATGTGCGCCGGGGCGCTGGTCGCCTCGCGCGTGGGTCGTCTGGTGTTCGGCGCGCCCGACCCCAAGGCCGGCGCCTGCGGCAGCCTCTACAACCTGTGCGTCGATCCCCGGCTCAACCACGAGCTGACGGTGATCGCCGGGGTGCTCGCCGAGCGCTCCGCCGCCCTGCTCACGGGCTTCTTCGCCGACAGACGCGCCCGCTAACCTCGACGGACGGAGGGATGCGAGAGCGGCCGAATCGGACGGTCTCGAAAACCGTTGTGTCCTTTGGGCACCGTGGGTTCAAATCCCACTCCCTCCGCCGGTAGTCCGAGGTCGGGGGCCCTTTCTGCTGCCATGCAGGGAGGGCCTCTGTTCCGAGTGGGGGCCGGGCCCCGCTCCCATCCCTCAAAAATCCCTCAGACCGACGTACCGGCTGGGCCGCCCGATGGCCATTACACCCCCTTCGTACGGTTCGGGCCACCTATGAGGGGCACCCTGCGAGAGACCCGGCCCGGGCACTGGGAGCTCCGGGTCAGGACCGGGCGTGATCCCCTCACGGGCTCTTACGGGCAGCTGAGCCGGAGCTTCCGAGGCACCCGCCGCGAGGCCGAGGCCGAGGTCAACCGGCTCTACGTCGAGGTCTCGGAAGGGCGGCACGCCGGCGGCAACCGGACGGTGACCCAGCTGCTCGACGCATGGATCGAGCAACTGGAGATGCTCGGCCGATCGCCGAAGACCATCGACGGCTACCGGTCGCTCATCCGCAGCCGGATCAAGTCCGGCCTCGGACATCTGGTGCTGCGCAAGCTCAGGCCGACCGATCTGGACGCCTTCTACAAGGCGCTGACCAACGACGGCCTGGCGCCCATGACCATCCGCCACGCCCACGCCGCCCTCTCGGCCGCATTGCACCAGGCGGTGAAGTGGGGCTGGATCGACCGCTCTCCGGCGGAGCGGGCGTCACCGCCTTCGGTTCCGCACTCCGAGGTCGTCCCCCCGACCGCCGATGAGATCGCCATGATCGTCGAGGAGCTCGAGCGGCGAGACCACGACCTGGCCTCGATGGTGTTCGTGGCGGCCACGACCGGCCTGCGCCGTGGCGAGCTGTGTGGCCTGCGCTGGCGCGACATCGACGTGGGCGACGGAACGCTGGTGGTGCGACGGTCGATATCCGACACCAAGAGCGCCGGAGTGGCCGTGAAAGACCCGAAGACACACCGGTCCCGCCGGATAGCCCTCGACAGTCCGACGGTGGAGGTGCTCAGAGAGCAACAGGACCGCATGGCGAAGCGGGCCGCGCGGATCGGAGTCCAGCTCCGCCCCGACCCGTACATCTGGTCACAGGATCCGCTCTGCGCTGAGCCGTATCGCCCTGACCGCGTGACTAACGCCTTCCGCAGCGTTCGCAAGCACCTCGGTCTGGAGCACATCGACTTCCACCACCTACGGCATTTCGCCGCCACCACGCTCGCCGGTGCCGGCATCGACGTCCGGACGATTGCCGGCCGCCTTGGTCACGCCAACCCCGCCATCACCCTTCGGACCTACGCCCACTTCCTCGACGTGACCGACCGACAGGCCGCCGAGGTCATGGGCAAGCTCCAGCTCCGCCGGCGGCGAGAAGAACCGTCATGACCGCCGACCAAGGTTCCGAGCCGGCCATTCGGGCCACCTTCCTCGGCCCCGGGGGCCGGCCAGTGAAGCTCACGGCAAGGACCTGGCGACACATCACCCTCCGTCACCCCGAGGTGGCTCCGATGCTCGACCACGTGAGACGGGCCATCGAGCACCCGACCGACGCCCTTCCGGGCCGAGAGGCCGGGGAGCAGTGGCTCTACCTGAGGGTCAGCTCGGCGCCTGCCCCTTGGCTCAAGGTGGTCGTACGCTATGAGGCGCAGGGTGGCGGGTGGGTGGCCACCGCGTTCCTGCGGAGGTCGAAGCCATGAGCGTCAAGTTAGGTGACGTGACCTTCGATGAGGTCGACTATGACGCCGAAGCCGACGTCCTCTACCTGCATCAGGGTGACCCGTCAGCGGCCACGGACTTCGACGAGTCCCCCGAGGGTCACGCCCTTCGTTTCGACGGCGACGGAGCACTCGTGGGGGTAACCATCGTCGGCGCCAAGCGGCTGCTGGCCAAGGGCGGCCCAATCGTGGTGACAGTTCTCGACCGCCTCGAGCTTCCGTTGAGCGAGGTCTCCTCCATCATCGACGCCGCCTGAGAGTTTGCTGGAGCCACCCGAGCCGCTATCGGCTGGGAGGGCACGGAACAGGCTCAGAGCGGTACGCGTGACCCCTGCGGCTCAGAGCCCGAAGGACATTGCGCGGTATCGTCCGTCGGCCGTCATTACCGAGTGGGTCGGCATAATCCACACCCGTCCGCAACCGGCACCTATGGGCTAATCAGCGGTGGGATCGGTCCCCGGATAGCGCACCTCCAGGCGGAGCCGCAGGTCACTCGCCTCGGACACCGCGGTGGGGTCGTCCTCCAGGAGCTGCCGGACGAGGAACAGGTGAGACCAGATTGCTCGGCTGACCGTCGTGAAGGTCCGGAGCCTCATCGGGCCACCACCGTGCATTTGCGAGTGCGGGAAGTCGCCCAGCCACCTGACACCTGTCCGAGGGCATTCGTAGACGATGACCCATGTCTCCGGGTCCCGATCCATCTCGGTCAGGTGCGCCTCCACGTACCGCTGGACCTGATCCGCCGGTAGCTGATCCATGCCCCGGCAGACGCACATCATGTTCGGGTCGTCCACGTGGCCCAGAATTGCCGAGGATGACCGCCCTGACCAGCGTCGGACCCGTCCAGGATCGTCGTACGGAGCGTTCCCTGCCTGTGGACCGCCGCCGTATACCCGACCCGACCGGCACTTTCAGCGCGGGGGTGGGTGTAGCTCTACTTCCCAGCCCTCCAGGGGTGGCTCGGCAGGCGTCCGAGAGCAGTACTGCCGAATCCACATGGCCGCCCGACGCTCCGCCTCCTTCGCATTGACCGGGTTGCCTTCGGTGTCCACCACTAGGACGTTGGCGAAGATGGCGAAGACCTGTTCCATGAGACTCGGCGACTCTCGCATGTCATCCCAGTAGTCGATGCCTTCGAGAAGGGGGTGGCCGACGGTGCCGTTGGCAACCCAGTAGGCGAATTGGCGCAGGGCACCAGACACGCCGGGAGACAAATGGTCACCGGCACCTTCCAGAGGCTGAGTCATGGCCGGACGGTACGGTCCGGTCGGTCCTTCGGCAATGGGTTTCGACCGCTCGTATTGATGCTCCTAGGGATGTCAAGACAAGGTTTCGTGGGGTAGGAGCGGGAAGAGCTCCCGGGCGACGTAGCGCTTGAGGCAGCGGATGATCTCCCGCTTGGACTTGCCCTCCTTGGTCCGGCGCTC
>Ga0209810_1000392_pt1 | contig 101122 bp, 84 predicted proteins | sample Coa_R1_7_FD_187159 | JGI IMG/M metagenome (GOLD analysis project Ga0209810, IMG submission 187159) | Surface soil microbial communities from Centralia Pennsylvania, which are recovering from an underground coalmine fire - Coalmine... | ecosystem: Environmental > Terrestrial > Soil >... | reverse complement strand
ACCTTCGGATCGTGCTTGCTCAATACCTTCGTGATCGCCGCCGTCAGCGTCGTCTTCCCGTGGTCAATGTGCCCGATCGTCCCCACGTTCACATGCGGCTTCGTGCGATCAAATTTTTCCTTCGCCAACTGGCTACCCTCGTCTTTCGTGTCCAAGCTGCTTGGAGCGGGAGACGGGATTCGAACCCGCGACGTTCAGCTTGGAAGGCTGACACTCTACCACTGAGTTACTCCCGCCCCGGCGCGGCGGCAGGCCCTGCCGCTGCTCGCGGAAGGCCGCTTGCGGCGCCGCCGCTACGGCGACTGCGACTGGCACCCTTGGCGCCCCGCGCCGGGCGGAGCCTGCCCTGGATGCCGGACTGGAGCCGATGACCGGGATTGAACCGGTGACCTCGTCCTTACCAAGGACGCGCTCTACCAACTGAGCTACATCGGCGTCAAGCCGTTCTCGGAACGCGCGGGAGATTCGCAGCCGCGCGCGCCGGCGCCTCCCTCACTGGGCCGCCGGCTTCGGATGGCTTTCCGGGCCAGCGTCCTCAGCGGCGCCGAGCGCGACGGCCTGGGCCGCCGGAAGGGCGGCAAGGTCGGCGGGGCGATGCCAAGGGGCGGGGACGTCCTCCGCTTGCCGGCGGAAGAGCGTCAGTCCCATGAGCACGAGAAGCACCGAAACCGTGAACAGCAGCAGGCGACGATCCGTGATCGTCGCAAATGTCAACACCAACAATCCCAAAAACCCCGCGACCGCGAGCCAGCGGCGCTTTTCCACCGCCGCATCGCGCCCATGCGGGTCCCGCGCACGCTCACCCGGCGCTTCCGTTGCCGCCGGGCCCCGCGCCGGTTCCTCCGGCACGGCGGCCAACGCCGTTTCCGGTTCCGGGCGCGACCTTGTTTCGACAGCTACTTCCATTTCTGCAACAACTTCTCTGGTGGACAGGGGAGGATTCGAACCTCCGTAGCCCGCAAGGGGCGACAGATTTACAGTCTGTTGGTATTAACCACTCACCCACCTGTCCCAAAAACCGCTTGGCCCGCCCCGCGCCACGGGCGAAAATGGCGGCCGGGGCCCGCCTCCGCAAGCGCTGGAGCTGGCGAAGGGACTTGAACCCCTGACCGGCTGATTACAAATCAGCTGCTCTACCAACTGAGCTACGCCAGCCCGCCCGCCGTGAACTCGCGCGAACCGTGCGCAGGCACAGGGCTCGCAAAAACAGACAAGGGCGACGGGACAGTCCTCTCCGCCGCCATGCCAAAGATCAAAAATTCAATTGTAAGGAACGCCGTCCGAACTTGCAAACGCCGCTCGTTCGCTTCCGCCTCCGCCGCCCCGCACCCGGGCTCCACGAGCAAGTATAGACCCGAAAGGCCGAACGCGTCTAGTGCAAGTATTGGTAGGGATTGACCGGAACGCCGTTGATGCGGACTTCGTAGTGAAGATGCGGTCCGGTGGAGCGGCCGGAGTCGCCCACGAAGCCGATCACGTCGCCGCGGTCCACGCGCTGGCCGGCGGTGGTGGAGAAAGCGGAAAGGTGCGCATACAGCGTGCGCAGATGGTGGCCGTGGCTGACCACGATGGCGCGGCCGTAGCCGCGCAGCAGGCCGGCATAGAGCACCACGCCGTCGGCGGTGACATGCACGGGAGTGCCGATCGGGGTCGCGATGTCAATGCCGGTGTGGAAGGCGCCTTCACCGTCGAAGGGATCCAGGCGCTCGCCAAAGCTGCTGGAGATGCGGCCGGCGACCGGCCACAGCTCGGGACGCCACAGGCCGGCGCTCAGCTTGGCCAGGAAGTTGCCGTTGAGCGCGCTGGACTCGAGCGCCTCGAAGTCCTCGACCCCGGCGTTGTAAACAGCTGCGGGATCTTCGTCGGCGGCCTGCGTGGAGCGCCGCAAGGCCACGTCGCGGCCGAGGTTGTACAGCGCGGCGACTTCGTTGGCCAAGCTGCCCAGACTGGCGACTTCGGCGCGGGTCTGGGCGGCGTCTCGGCGGGCGCTGGCGAGCTGGCTGACCAGCGTGCGCTGCTGTTCGCGCAAGTCGTCGAGACGCCGCGCCTTCGTCCACAGGCGGGTGTAGGAGCCGGCCAGGCCCAGCAGCGTGCCCGCGCCGACCACCGCGCACACCACGAACACCAGCACCCAGTGCACCGGGATCGGGATGCGGCGCAGCTGGCCGTCCCAGTCGTGGCGGACCACGAAGATGTAGCAGCGCTTGCGCACGGTCAAAGGGGGAGACTAGCAATCCCTTCCACCCAGTGTCAAGGTACGGAAGCGCAGGGTCGGATCCCGGCCGCCCGGCCAGGTCCAAGACGGAGGGAGGAACCCTAGCGGGCGGCGGCGCCGGGTTTGCGCTCGCGGAGGTAGCGGCGGCGGCCGGCGTTGACGGCGGCATGAGCGGCGGCGCGGCCCGCCCAGCCTTGACTGGTGACGTGCTTGTGCTCAAGCGTCTTGTAGCTCATGAAGAAATGCTCGATCAGACGCAGCTCGTCGTGGCTGACATTGCGCAGATCGGTGGCGGCGCGGTAGGCGGGGTCGCCGGTGGCCACCGCCAGAATCTTGTTGTCTTGCCCCTTTTCGTCCTCCATGCGCAGCACGCCCAGCGGCCGCGCCTCCACCATCACCCCCATGGCGAGCGGTTCGCTGATCATGACCAAGATGTCGAGCGGATCGCCATCGGGCGCCAGCGTGCCGGGAATGAAGCCGTAGGCGGTGGGGTAGAACATCGAGGCGTAGAGCAAGCGATCCAGGCGGAAGACGCCGAGGTTCACGTCGTATTCGTACTTGGCGCGCGTGCCGCGGGGAATTTCGATCACCGCGAACACCAGCTCCGGCGCGCGGCGGCCGATCGGCAGATCCTTCAGGTTGGCCATCACCTTATTCGAGACCGCAGGCGAGCCTAGAGCACGATCGAGGGCAGCGGCACGTCCTGGCTGGCGACGTGGAGCTGCGGACGGTGGCAGCCGCCGCCCAGCGCTTGCTCGGCGGTGAGCCGGGCGAGTTCGGGCAGATTGTTGTTTTGGCTGAGGTGCGCCAGCACGAGATGCGCGGCGGCGCCGTCGAAGCCCTCGCTCAAGAAGGCGGCGAGGCAGTCGTTGGAGAGATGGCCGACGCGGCTCAACACCCGCTGCTTGAGCGGCCAGGGATACGGGCCGGCTTTGAGCATGTCGAGATCGTGATTGGACTCGAAGACCAGGCAGGCGCAGCCGCGCACCGCTTCGCGGACGTTCTCCGGAATGTAGCCCAGATCCGTGATCAGGCCGATCTTCACGCCCTCGACCCGGAACGTGAAGGCGACGGGATCGGCGGCGTCATGCGGCACCGAGATCGGCGAGACTTCGATGTCGCCGATCGCGAACGGGCGCCCGGCGGCGAACGCCTCGACGCGCGGCAGCGGCGCGGCGGCGGCGCCGAGCGCGGCGCGGGTGCCCTCGTTGACAAACACCGGACAGGGCAGCGAGCGCGCCAGCACCGGCAGCCCGGCGACATGATCGTTGTGTTCGTGGGAGACCAGCAGCGCGGCGATGCGCTCGGGCGATTCCCCCAGCGCCGCCAGCCGGCGCAAGGTTTCGCGGCGGCTGAAGCCGGCGTCGATCATGATGCTGGTGGCCGTGCTCGAGATCACGGCGCAGTTGCCGCCGCTGCCGCTGCCGAGAATGGAGACGCGCGCCGCCACTTCCGCCATCTTAGCCATGCCGGGCCGCCCCGCGCACAGGAAAATCCCCCGCCGGGCCCGCCCTCCGGGCGCAAGCCGCGCCGGCTGGCAGCGGCGGCGGGCGAGTGCCAAAAGCGGCTTCCGGCGAAACCCGCCGGCGGCCGCACCAATCTCATGAAGCAGGAGGAATCGAGTTGGTCACGGCCCCCGGCAGCGCCGCCAGTTGCCGCGCGGCGCCGGGCTGGCCGAGAATGCCGGGCTAAGAACGGAGGCAGGCGATGACGAAGGAAGATGGCTTCCCGCGCGAGGATTCGCGCCTGGCGCCGGGGGAAACGCTGCATGAGTTTTTCGCGGCGCTGGTGGTGAAGAACTACTCGGCGGTGGGGCTGAGCGAGACCGCGCTCACCGATTACGTCACGCAAGTGCTGGAAGCCTTCGTCCGCGCCGAAGCCTCGCGGCAGCCGGTGGCGGCGCTGCTGGCGGCGAGCGATCCGGTGTACGGGGAGGCCAGCTCGTTCGCGCGCGAGGCGGCGGTGCGGCGGCGCATCGGCGACGTGACGCTGTTCTTCACCGGCATGTTCCCGGAGTCGCTGGCGCGGCGGCGCGGCGCCGACGCCCTGCTCGATTACGTGGCGGCGGGCAAGGAAAGCTACCACATCGTCAGCGAATACGAGCGCACCCGGCAGGAAATGGAGCCGCCGCCGGAACTGGCGGCGCTGGCGAGCGCGGTGCTGCGCGAAGCCGAGCCGCGCGCGCCCCTCTTCGCGCAGCTGTCGGCGGAGTTCGAGCGCTGCATGTACGGCCTCAACCTGGTGAAGAGCGAAATCGCCAGCTTCGCCGATCCCCTGCATGCGGCGGTGCGGGCACTTTTGCTAAACTGAGCGGCAGGTAAGCCGTGCCCATCTATGAGTATCAGTGCCGCCGCTGCGGGCGGCGCGTGGAAAAGATCCAATCGTTTCGCGACGCCGCGCTGACGACGTGCGAGGCCTGTGGCGGGGCGCTCGAGCGGCTGGTTTCGCCGCCGGCCATCCAGTTCAAGGGCTCGGGCTGGTACATCACCGATTACGCGCACAAGTCCACGGCGGCGCCGGCCAAAAACGGCGAGGGCGGCGGCGCCCAGCCGGCCGCGGGCCAGGCCGGCGAGAAGACGGGCAGCGAAACGCCGGGCACGAGCGAGAGCGGCGCCAAGAAAGACTCCTAGCCGCCTAGTCGAGGTGGTAGCGCTTGCGCTTCTCGAGCAGCGTCTTGCGGCTGATGCCGAGCACGCGCGCGGTTTCGCTCTTTTTGCCGCGGTGGCGCTGCAAGACGGCGGCGATATATTCCTTCTCCACCTGCTCGAGGGTCTTCTCCTCGGCGGCGACGGCGGCGCGCAGCGGCAGGTCCCGCAGCGCGATCTCCGCGCCGCCGGCGATGAACGCGCGCTCCATCATGTTGCGCAACTCGCGCACGTTGCCGGGGAAGTCGTGGCGCTCGAGCGCGGCCAGCGCTTCCGCCGTCAGCCGCGGGCGGGCGCGGCGCTGCAGTTGCGCGAACTGCTCGATGAAATGCTCGGCCAGCGGGCGAATGTCGAGCGGGCGCTCGCGCAGCGGCGGAATCGTCAGCGGCAGCACGTTCAGGCGGTAAAACAGGTCTTCGCGGAACGTGCGCTCGGCCACAGCGCGCTCGAGATCGGCGTTGGTCAGCGCCATGAGGCGGGCGGAGATGGCGATGGTGGCGCGGCCGCCGAGGCGCTCGAACCGTTTCTCTTCCAGCACGCGCAGGAGCTTCGCTTGCAGCGGCAGGCCGAGGGCGGCGACCTCGTCGAGCACGAGGGTGCCGCGGCCGGCGAGTTCCAGGCGCCCCGGTTTGCTCTGCTCGGCGCCGGTGAACGCGCCTTTCTCGTAGCCGAACAGCTCGCTTTCCACCAGATCGGCGGGCAGGCTGGCGCAATCAATTTTGACCAGCGGCTCGGCGGCATTGGGGCCGAGCAGGTGCAGCAGCTGCGCCAGCAGGTCCTTGCCCACGCCGCTTTCCCCGCGGATCAAGACCGTGGTGGGCGCGGCGGCGACGCGGGCGGCGAGCTCGAGCAAGCGGCGCGACTTGGGATCGACGGCGATCCAGGCGGCCCACACCTCGGGACGGCGGTCGCGAGCGGCGGAAGAAACTTCGCTCATGGCCGGGACCGGCGGCTCGGCCGCCGCCGCGCCGGCGCCGGGCGCGCGGCGGGCTGCCAGCGCGGCGCCTTTTGCCATAGCCGCTCGAGCGCGTAAAAGCTCCGGCCCGGCGCGGAGAAGATATGCACCACGAAATCGAGATAATCCAGCACGATCCATTCCGCGTTGGCGTAGCCCTCGCGATGCGCCGGCAGCCGCGGCGGGCGGCGCCGGCCCAGCGCGCGCTCGACTTCGTCGGCGATGGCCTGCACTTGCCGGGGATTGGCGCCGTGGCAGAGCAAAAAATAATCGGTGAAGTTCGCCAGCTCGCGCACGTCCAAGATCACCGGATCGAGCGCCTTCTTCGACTCCGCCGCGGCGAGCGCGGCACGCAGCGCCCGGCGCGTCGCTGCGTCGGATTGGGTCGCCATTCTAAGACAGGTTACAAGGTTCGGGGCGGCTTGGGGCCGCCAATTTGCTCCCGCGGGCGGGGCGCCCGCGGCGCGTTGCGCCGCGCGCGCTAGCACGCGACTCCGGCTTGCGCCAGGGCGTCCGCCACGCCGTCGTGATCGTGATCGGCGGCGACCAGCCAGCCGGCGCGCCGCAGCTCGGCGTGGGCGTTGCCTACCACCGCGGCCACGCCGGCGAACTCCAGCATCTCGAAATCGTTGTAGTTGTCGCCCACCGCCATCACCGCCGCTCGCGCCACGCCCAGTGCCGCCGCCAGCCGCGCCAAGGCCGCGCCCTTGCTCACCCCCGCCGCCAAGACGTCGAGAATGGCCAGTTGCCGCGCCGGATAGACGGTGCGGTGGCAGGTGATCTCGCCCGTCGTTGTCGCCGCCGCCAGCTTCGCGCCGATCGCGGCGATCTCCGCCGGCGTCCCGCCATACATCAGCTGCACCGGATCCTCCGTCAGGCAGCGCGCCAGCGGCGCCGCGAAGCTGAGCGCCTCGCGATTGCGCTCCAGCCAGCCGGCGAAAGCGCGGCGGCGCGTCTCCGCCTCCGCCTGCTCGTCCGGCCCCAGCGCCTTCATCACCAGCTCCCCGGGCCCTTGCCGCTCGAAGGTGACCACCAGTTGCGCCTCGAACTCCGCCAGCGCCGCCATCACCGCCGCCGCCTGCGCCCGCGGCAGATATTGCCGCCCGTGCACGGCGCCGCTGCTGTGCCGCAGCAGCGCGCCGTTGCTGGCGATCAGCCAGCATTCCACGCCGAGCGCCTGCGCCACCGGCAGCGCGAAGCGGTAGCGCCGCCCGGTGGCCAGCGCCACCGTGGCGCCCGCCGCCGCCGCCGCGCGCAGCGCCGCCGCGTTGCGCGCGCTCACCTGTTGTCGGGAGTCGAGCAGCGTCCCGTCGAGATCGACGGCCAGCAATCGAATCGCGCTTCGCGGCGGCATCGCTGGCGCCATTGTACGGCGGTGCGCGCGCCCCGGCGCACCGCCGCCCTGCGCGGCGGTGCGGCTAATGGCTCGAGGTGTTCGCCGCCTTCTGGTACGGCTTTTGCAGGTACTGCCGCGCCAGCACTTGGGCGTTCTGGGTGTTGTCGTGGGTCTGGATCGCGAGCTGGTATTCGTTGATGGCGCGGTCGCGCTGCCCGGTGAGATCGAAGATCTTGCCGAGCTGGATATGGCTCCAGACCACCACCCACGCGGGCTGCGCGTCGCCATCGATGGCGGCGCGGTATTCGTTGGCGGCTTGCTGCCAGTTTTGCTGCAGATAGTACGCCTCGGCCATGCGGTAGTGGGCCAGCGAACTGATGGGATTGGCCGCCAGCGCCGCCTGATATTGCTTGAGCGCGCCGGCGAAATCCCCCGCCGCGACGTCGTTGTCCCCGCGCGCGATATCCACCTTCACCGTCATCTCCGGCGTCTCTTTGAGCAGCCAATTGTCGGGATCGATGGTGATCTTGCGCGGCCGCGCCTCGGTCTCGAAGCTGTAATCGCTGTCGGTCCCCTCGACCATCACGCGCTTGGTCTCGGTGGCGCCGTCGGTCTCGATGCGCAGCTCGACCGGCATCGAGAATAGATCGAGTGGCTGGTGGAGTTTGCCGGTGACGCGATAATGCGGCCGCGAACTGAACGTGGGCGTGCCCGCCGCCGGCTGCCCGCTCTGCCGCCGCGGCGCGTCGGCCGCTTGCGCGATGTCGCCGAGGCGGTAAATCACGTACTCGTCGCTGAAGGTCGGCACCCCCGTGCTGCGGTACCACTCGGAGAAAAAGCTGCGCAGGTCGCTGCCGCTCGACTTTTCCAGCACCGCCTCGAATTGCTCGGTGGTGGCCGGGCGGCCGCGATACGCGGCCAGGAAATCCCGCATGCCGGCGAAGAGCCGCTGGTCGCCCAGCACCCAGCGCAGCATGTGGAACAGCATCGCACCCTTGTCGTAGGTCAGATCCTGGAACTGCGGCGAAAAGGCGTAGAGCGAGGCGGTATTGGCCAGCGCCACGTCGGGATAGCTCAGCGCCCCCACCATGAACTCCTCGATCACGTTCTGGTAGGCGGCGTTCCCCGCCACCTGCTGCACGTAGAGGCCCTCGCAGAAGCGCGCCGCCCCGTACTCCAGCCAGGCGTCGTTGAGCGTCGCCGGGCTGACCATCATCCCGAACCATTGCTGCGCGATCTCATCCATCAGCAGGCGATAGTTGAGCGTCGTGCCGATGCTGCTTTTCGAGAGCAGGATCATGTTGGGCGCGCTCAGCGACGGCAAGCTGTCGTCCGGCAGCTCGATGAAGTGCAAGGTGCTGACCGGACCCGCGCCGAAGCGCTGCGTCAGGAAGTCGTAAATGCGTCCGGCCGCCTGCCCGTACTGCTGCGTGAGGTCGGCAGGCACGTCCGGGTTGAAGTAAAAATTCGCGGTCAAGCCGCCGGCGCGCAGCGTGGTCGGGCGCAGTTGGGTGACGATCACCGTCCCGGGAAAGCTCGATTCCCGCTGTTCGTAGCGATAAAGCACCGTGCCGTTGGCTTGGGGGGTCGCGGTCGGCATGCCGCTGGCCACCAGGCCGAACTGCGGCGGCAGCGCCGCGCTCACCGTCATCGTGAAGCGGTCGGTGCCGTAGCCGAGCATCGGGAACCATTCGCCGGGATAGAGCAGGAACGCGCCGTCGGGCCCGACATAGGCGGTGCGAATGCCCGCGATCGGGCTCATCTCGGCCGTGGCCAAGATACCGGAGTAATGGAAGGTCAGGCTGGTCGTCGCGCCTTGCTGCAAGGGCGCCGCGAAGGTCACCGCCACGCCTTGGCTGGTGCGCTGCGTCGAGAGCGCCTGGCCGCTGGCGTCTTCGACCGAGGCCACCTTCAAGTTCGGGTTCAAAGCGAAGGTGACGGAGGTGACCGGCGACAGTGCCGTCAGGTCCACCTTGGCCACGGTCGCCAGCTCGTGCTGGGGAAAGTTGAAAGTAAGGTTCAGATCGTAGTTGGTGATCGTGACCCCTTGCCCGCTGCTCGGCTCCGGCGGCGGCGCCGGCGCGGCCGCGGGAGCTTTGGCCGCCTCCGGGGTCCGCGACAGCACCGGCGGGCCTTGCTGCTGCTGAGACTGCTGCTGCTGGGCTTGCGGCGCAGGTGCCGGCGCGCCCGCCGCGGGAGTTTTCGCCGCGTCCGGGGTCCGCGACAGCACCGGTGGGCCCTGTTGCTGCTGGGCTTGCGGCTGGGTTTGTTGACGCGCCCACGCCGGCGCGGCCGCCGCCATGGCCAGCAGCAGGACCGCGGCGGTCAGGGGCCGCGGGGCGCCGGCCCGGCGCGGCCGCTCCTCGCCCCTCGATGAAGATTTGGTGTTCATGCTGATTGATCGCCCGGAAAGAGCCTTATTTGCGGAATCGGCGGCGACGACGCCGCTTGCGCCCGCCTCCCGCCATCGCAGCCGCGCGCCCCAGCGCGCCGGGCTCGGTTGCGGGGAGGGCCGCCGGCGCGGTCCGCTCGCGGTCGCGCTGCGTTGTGCCCAGTTTACAACAGCCGTTTCCAAGCCCCTCAGCCAGATAGACGGATGCGCCGCGCCCCGCAGGTACGGCGCGCCCGGTGCGGGGCGCCGGAGGACGCTATCGCAGGGGCGGGCTTAGAGAAGGTAGATGACGAAGAACAGGAAGATCCAGACGATATCCACGAAGTGCCAGTAATACTCGGCTGCGGTGAGCGAGAAATGGTACGTCTGGTTCATCTCGCCGCGCTCCATGCGCCAATACACCAGCACCAGGAAGAGCAGTCCGACGCAGACGTGCAGCCCGTGGAAACCCGTCATCCAGTAAAATTGCGAGCCGAAAACGCCCTGGCTATAGGTGAACTTGTCGAAGGCCTTCAAGAAGCCCCAGTCGTAGCCTTGGATCGCCAGGAAGACGACGCCCAAGATGATCGTCGCCAGCAGCCAATTCTTCGCCAGCGCGCGCTTGCCGCCGATAAAGGCATGGTGCGACCAGTGATAGGTGAAGCTCGAGAGCACCAGCAGCAGCGTGCCGATCGCGGGCAGCGAGGTCTCGAGGCGAGGGGCGCCCAGCGGCGGCCAGGTCGTGGCGTGGCCGAAGCGGATATAGAGGTTGTGGGCGAAAAACGAACCGAAGATGGCGCCTTCCGACAACAGGAAGTACAGAAAACCGCGCCGCAAGATGGCGAAGGTGTAGTTGGGGTCCTGGTGGCGCCGCTCGGCGGCGATCGTCGTCGCCCAGCCCAGCGCCGGAATCAACACCAGCAAAATCCCCGCCAGCACCAAGAGCGGCAAGGCGTTGAAGCCCGTCGCCACGAGAAAGAAAGCGGTGGCGAAGACGCCGATGCCAAGGGCGAGCAGGATCGGCCACGCGCTCGGCTGCGGCGCGTGCGCCGAAGGATCGGCATGCGCCGCGGCGGCGGCGTGGGCCGGTGCTGCCGCGGAATGGGATTCGGTGGCCATCGTTCGATCGTTGACCTCGTTCTAGAAATCGGCCTTGTAGGCGGTGTGGGACCAGGGGAATTGCCAGATCACCGGCCCCGGGCGCACCCAGCCGCCGCGCACCAGCCAATACGACGAAAGCAAAAATCCCACCGCCAGGATCCCCAGGATCCATGCGAAGCGCAAATTGCGGCGGCGCAGCCGCGGATCATAGGGCGAGGGCGGCCAGGCCCGCGACGCGGCGCCGCCGGCCCCGCCGTTGGCGGCCGCGCCGTTCACCGGAAGCAAAATCGGTTTCCTCATGGCTACTTCGGAAACAGCGTATAGTTCAGCGTCACTTCGGTGACGGTGCCCGGCAAGCCGGGATTGACCTCGTAAATCACCGGCAGCGTCTTGGTCTGATGCGGCGCCAGCTCCTGGTCGCTGAAGCAGAAGCATTGCATCAGCGCCAGCGTCTTGGCTGCCGCCTCGGGATAAATGGCGTGAATCGCGCGGAACCGGATCGGCTGGTCGGTCGGGTTGAAGAATGTGTACGCGTTCTCCACCCGTTCGCCCACCTTCACGCGCTGCAGGGAGTCCTTGGGCTCGAACTGGATCGGCAAGGCCGTCGAGACCTCGCCGGTGAACATCATGTTGAGCGTGCGCCCGTCCGCGGCGGTCGTGGCGGCGCGGTTCACGGGCGCGACGGCAATGCCGTAGTGCTCGCACCAGACGCGAAACAGCGGGATGTTGGCGAAGGCGAAGGCGAACATCACCGGCACGATCGCCAGCAGCAGCCAAGCCATGCGGCCCCGGTGCTTGCGCGCGGAAATCGGTGCGGGATGAGAGGAAATCCGGCTCACTGCGACTCCTTTCAACCCTCCTCGTAAACCGGAACTTCGTCGAAGTTCCAGGCCGGCGGCGGGCTCGGCACCATCCACTCCAGCGACTGCTGCACGTCGTTGATCTTCCACGGATCGGGCTCCGGCGTCGGCTCGCCGTGCCGGATCGAGTGGATCACGTTATAGGTGAAGATCAGCCCGCCCGCCAGCAGCAGCAGGAACCCAAGCGAGATGAAGCGGTTCAAGTCGGTGAATTCGGGCCGGTAGAAGGCCACGCGCCGCGGCATGCCCTCGATCCCCAGGATGTGCATCGGCGTGAACACCCACAGGAAGCCGATGAAGAACAGCCAGAAATGCCAGTTGCCCAGCTTCTCGCTCAGGCGGCGGCCGGTCATCTTGGGGAACCAGAAATACGTCGCCGCCATCAGCCCCATCACCGAGCCGCCGAAGAGCACGAAGTGCAGGTGGGCGACGATGAAGTAGGTGTTGTGCACGGCGATGTCGAAGGGCACGATCGCCAGCACCACGCCGTTCAAGCCGCCGATCACGAACAAGCCGATGAAGCCCAGTCCGAACTTCATCGCCGCGCTGAAGTCGATCGTGCCGCCCCACATCGAGGCCAGCCAGGAGTAAACCTTCACCCCGGTGGGCACGGCGATGATCAAGCTGGTGGTCGAGAAGAAGATTTGCGCCTCGGGCGAAATGCCGCTGGTGAACATGTGGTGCGCCCACACCATGAAGCCGAGCACGCCGATCGAGGCCAGGGCGTACACCATGCCCTTGTAGCCGAAGACCGGCTTGTGCGCGAACGCAGGCAGCACGTGCGACATGATCCCGAACGCGGGCAGGATCATGATGTACACCTCGGGATGGCCGAAGAACCAAAACAGGTGCTGGTACAGCAGCGGATCGCCGCCCAGGCCCGGCTGGAAAAAGCCGGTGTGGAAAATGCGGTCGCTCAGCAGCATCACCAGCACGCCGCTGAGAATCGGCACCGCCAGCAGCAGCAGCCAGGCGGTGATTTCCGTGGCCCAGACGAAGAGCGGCATCTGCATCCAGCCCATGCCGGGGGCGCGCATATCGGCGATCGTCACCAGGAAGTTGACCGCGCCCATGATCGAGCTGATGCCCAGCAGAATGATCGCCAGGCACCACAGGCTTTCGCCCGCCCCCGGAGAAAACTCCGCGCCCGAAAGCGGCGGATAGCTCCACCAGCCGCCCTGCGCCGAGCCGCCCACCGTGAAGAAGCTGGCGTACATCATCAGCGACGGCGGAATCAGCATCCAGAAGCTGAAGGCGTTGAGCTTGGGAAACGCCATGTCGCGCGCGCCGATCATCAGCGGCACCAAGTAATTGCCGAAGCCGACGAACGCCGGCATCACCACCATGAAGATCATCACCGTGGCGTGCATCGTCAGCATCTGGTTGAAGAACTCGGGCTTGATGAAATTCCAGTTGGGATCGTAGAGGCGCAGCCGCACCATGCCGGCGAACAGCCCGCCCACCCAGGCGTTGACCAGCGAAAAGATCAAGTACATCAAGCCGATCTTCTTGTGATCGGTGGTAGTCAGCCAGTCGAGCAAGCCGGTGTAGTGTTTGGCTTCCGGCGCCGCAGCAAGCGCCACTTCCGCGCTGCTCATAGACCCTCCTTGGCCAGCCCGGCGGGGCGCGGCCGCGCCGGTGCCGCCGGGCTCGCCGGCTTGGCGCCCGCCGGTGCCGCCGGCTGGGCGGGTGCGGCCGCCGGCGCCGGGCTGGCGTTCGCCTGCAGCCAGGCGGCGAACTGCGCCGGCGGAATGACGTCCACGCTGATCCACATCTCGCCGTGCAGCGGCCCGCAAAGCTGCGCGCACTGTCCTTCATAATGGCCCGCCTGCGCGTTGAACCAGGCGTGCGTGATGCGTCCGGGAACGGCATCCATTTGAATGCCGAGCGACGGCACGTAGAAGCCGTGGATCACGTCCACGCTGGTGATCTGCAAATCCACGTTGCGTCCCGCCGGCACCACCAGATCCTTGTTCGCGAAATCGATGCCGTAATCCGGGTAGCGGTACTCCCAGAAGAAGCGGTGGCCGACCACCATCACGTTGAGGTCGGGCGGCGGCGTCTCGTCGTAGAAATGCAGCGGCCCGTGAGAGAGGAGGCCCACGACCAAGACCGCGAGCAGGGGCACCACCGTCCAGAAGATCTCCAGCCCCGGATTCTCGTGGAAGGTCGCGGGTTTGCGGCCCGGGCGGCGGCGGAACTTGAAGATCACGTACACCAGCAAGACTTCCGCGATCGCGATCAGCGGGAACAAGATCCAGAAGCCCGTCAGCGCGGTGTGGCGCAAGATATGCGCCCACGAACTGGCGGGATCGCCGAAGGCGTTGGTGACCGGCGCCGAACCCGGCGCTTGCGCCCGCGCGGCGGCCGCCGCGCCCAGCCAGAGCGCCGCGCCGGCTGCGTAACTGCGACAGCGCGATCTCACTGATTCCCTCCTGCCAGATGCTGCACGTGCGCGTAGAGCGCCGCCATCTCCGCCTGCGTCAGCGTCCCGAAGCCGGGCATCATGCGCCCCGGCAAGCCGTGCGTCACCAGATGCGAAAAGGCGGCGGCGTTGGTTTCCCAGCCGCCGATCAGCGGCTGGCGGAAGGGCGCGGCGGTGACCTCGACGGTCGGCGTGGCCGCGCGGTCCGGCCCCGGATAGTACGGCGTCAGCATTTGCACCGGAATGCCGCCTTGCCCGTCCGGACCATGGCAGCTGGCGCAATAGGTGGCGTACAGCGCGGCGCCTGCCGCGTTATCGGCCACCGCCGGCGCCGGCGGATCCGGCGGCGGCCCCTTCTGCGCCATCAGCTTCATCGCCAGATCGATGGGAATGCGCGGCCCCTGCGGCACCGGCTTGAGCGGCGGCAACGGCGTGGGCCCGCTGGGCGCCGCCGTGGGTGGCGGCAGCGCCGCGATCTGCGCCGCCGTGACCGGCTTGGGGTCGGGAATCCAATGCTGCACGTAATGCACCACCGCCATCCGCTGCTCCGCCGTCAGCACGCCCTCGAAGCTGGGCATGGCCGTGCCCGGCGAGCCGTTGGTGACGGTATGGAACAGGGTCAGGATGTCGGTGCCGTAGCGGAACTTCGGCTGATGGAAGTTGCGCGGCGGCGGATTCAGCCCCGCCGAACGCGGTCCGTTGCCGTAGCCCTCCTCGCCGTGGCAGGGTACGCAGTTCAGCTCGAAGACTTGCTTGCCTTCCGCCGTGAGCTGCGGCGTGTCCTTGATCAGCGCCCGCAGGTCCACCGTTTCCGCCGGCTTTTCCTTGATGTCGGGAGTGCGATTGAACAAGAAACGCGCCACGAATTCGGCCTTGCCGTACTCGCCGCCGGCGGCGACATAGATGATCCCCACCAGCACCAAAATCACGATCGCCAGCGACACCACCTGCCGGATTTGCGTCTTCGTGGTTGGGCTCATGCCAGATACCTCCCGGCCACCGAGTTCACCAGCTTCGGATCGCCGATCGGCACCGTCGAGTGCCGCCGCAACAGCCGCGCCACCGTCAAGCCGAAGAGCGCGAAGAAGAACAGGAAGGCGCCGACATCGGTCCAGTTCGGCAGCACGAAGCTCGCATGATGCACCGGCAGCACCAGCCAGTACACGTCGAACCATTCGGCGATCAGCACCAGCCAGGCCATCGTCAGGATTACGTTCTCGTTTCGGCGCACCTTTTGGTTCAGCAAAACGCAGAACGGGAACACCCACTTGGCGAAGAGCAAAAACAGAAACACCCAGCCCCAGCCGCCCACGATGCGCCGGTGAAAGAACGAGGTCTCTTCGGGGAAGTTCGAATACCAGATCAGGAAATACTGCTCGAACCCAATATAGACCATGAAGATGCAGAAGGCGTGCAGCATGCGCGCCAGGTCCACGTAATGCCGGTCGGTGACGATCTCGCCCAGCCAGCCCCGCCGCCGCATGATCACGCTCATCACGATCATCAGCGCCAGCGCCGCTTCGAAGAGCCCGGCGAAGGTGTAGACGCCGAACATGCTCGACGACCAATCGGGCTGCAGCGACATGATCCAGTCCACCGAGGCCAGGGTGAAGGTCACGGCGAAGACGATCATGAAGGCGGCGGCCATGCGGCCGTTCAAGCTCGGCAGCTTGCCGAACCCGGTCGCGGCGCGGCGGTTGATCTGGCCGCCCTCGCGATCCTGCCGCAGCGAGCGGAAGATGAAGAAGAGGCCGAAGAACGCCCAGATCAGCAGATAGATCATGGTGCGTTCGCTATAGAACGGAAAGCTGAAATAGTGCGCTTTGTTGGCGCGGTCGAAATGAAAGCCCGCCTGCGCCCAGGGATAGATCCGGCGCACGCCCAGCAGCAGCGCCACCCCGAACACCAACGCCCAGGGCAGGTACGACGCTGCCGCCTCCGCCAGCCGGCGGAAGACCACCGACCAAGTGGCGCTGGTCACGTGCTCGAGCGCGACCAGAAACAGCCCGCCCAGCGCCAGCACGAGGAAATAGAAGTAGTTGACGAGAAAACTCTCCCATACGCGGCCGGTGTCGAACTTCAGTCCCACCAGAAACAGCACCACGCCGATCGCCAGCGCCGCCCACAACTGCTGGCGGTAGGCGCGGGAGATGGGCGCCGGGCCCGGATCGCTCACGGAAGTGATTTGCGGTTCATGCATGGGCAAAACTCATTGCGGCGGCGCCGGATTCTTGGGAATCGCGTCCACCCCGGGAATCAGTCCCTTCGGGCCGTTGGTGGGCGGATAGTCGCCGGAAAAATCCGCGCCCAGCTTCTCCGCCAGCGCCAGGTCGGCGGCGGTGGGATGCGCGGCGCGCTGTAACACCCGCACGTAATGCACCACCGCCCAGCGCTGCGCCGGATCGAGCTCGGTGCGGTAGGCCGGCATCTGCCCGAAGCCGTTGGTGATGGTGTAGAAGATGCGGCCGTCGCTCCACGCCATCACGTCCGGGCCGAACAGCGGCGGCGGCTGCGTCATGCGCGGCGTGATATAGCCCAGCCCGTCCGCGCGCGGCCCATGGCAGACGATGCAGTAGGTGTTGAAATACTTCCGCCCCGCCTCGAGCACCGTCATGGTCATCGGCAGCGGGTTGTGCTGGGCGTCGATCACCGGCTGATCGTCGTCCAGCGGATAGGGAACGAAATTCACCGGCACCGTTCCCGCCGGCGGCTGCCGCGTCTCGGGCATGTTGTTGTCCATCGGATCCACCGATTGCGGCTGCACCGGCGCGCCCTCGTACATCTCCGGCAAGAAGGCGGTGCGGTATTGCAACTGCGGCTTCGCCTTCGTGCCCAGGTGCGGCCACGCCTGGCAGCCCGCCAGCGCCAGCGCCACCGCCGCTCCCAGCGCCAGCGCGCCGCTCGCGCGCCAGCCCGCCGCCCGCCGCTCGCGCCCCGCCTCAACGTTCGACATCGAAGACCTCCAAGGCATGCGCTTGCCGCAACAGCGCGTGCGCCGCCGCGCCGCCCTCGACCCCGTGCGGGATCAGCAGCGCGAAATGATCGTTGGTGAGCCGCGGGTCGATGGGCTTGAAATTCGGCGCCGGCCGCAGGCGCCCCGCCGCCAGCACCGCCAGAAACGTGCAAATGCCCGCCAGCAGGATGCCGCACTCGAAGGTGACCGGCATGAACGCCGGCACGGAGTTGAAAGGCTTGCCGGCGATATTGAGCGGCCAGGCGATCGCCATCGTCCAGTACTCGAACGAATAGCCCAGCCCCGCGCCCACGAAAAAGCACGTCTTCGTCACCCGCGGCATCCAGCTCACTTTCAGCCCCAGCGCCTCCGCCAGCCCGTGCACGGGATACGGCGTGATCGCGTCGAGATCGCGGAAGCCGCGCCGCCGCGCCGTCTCGCCGGCGTGCACCAGGCTCTCGGGATCGCGGAAGATGCCGACCGCCGTCGGCTGCTTGGCCTTAGGCATGGACGTTCTCCAGGGCCCCCGCCGGGCTGGCGGGCGGCTCGCCGATCTGCTTGCGCAAGGAGTGCTTGATCTCGGCCACCGCCACCACCGGCACGAAGCGGCAGAACAGCAGGAACAGCGTGAAGAACAAGCCGAACGATCCGAGCAGCACGCCGTAGTCGAAGCGCGTGGGCCGGTAGTTGCCCCAGCTCGAGGGCAGGAACTGCCGCGACTGCGAGCTGACGATGATCACGTAGCGCTCGAACCACATCCCCAAATTCACCAGCAGGCTGATGATGAACATCGCCGGCACGCTGCGCCGGATCTTCCGGAACCAGAACAGCCACGGCACCGCGCAGTTGCAGACCAGCATCACGTAGCCGCCCATCGCCGTCGGCCCGGTGAAGGCCGGCCAGAAATGGCTGGAGAAGGGAATGCCGTAGAAGCGGTACTGCTCGTACGGGTTCCCCGTGTACCAGGCCATGAACATCTCCGTCGCATAGGCGTAGGCCACCATCAGCGAGGTCACCAGGATGATCTTGTTCATCAGCTCCATGTGATCCATCGTGATGTAGTCCTCGAGCTTGAAGACCACGCGGACGATCACCGTGAGCGTGACCACCATGGCGAAGCCGGAAAAGATCGCCCCCGCCACGAAGTACGGCGGGAAGATCGTCGAGTGCCAGCCCGGCGCCGTCGCCGTGGCGAAGTCCATGGACACGTTGCTGTGCACGGAGAGCACCAGCGGCGTGGCGATCGCCGCCAGCATGGCGTAGCCGGCTTCGTAGTGATGCCAGTCGCGCGCCGTGCCCTTCCATCCCAGCGAGACGATGCCGTAAATCTTCTTCGCCAGCGGCCGCTTCAGGATCGCGTCGCGCACCGTCGCCAGGTCGGGAATCATGCCCTGATACCAGAACAGCAGCGAGATGGTCGCGTAGGTCGAGACCGCGAAGACGTCCCAGATCAGCGGCGAGCGGAAGTTCACCCACAGGTGGCGCTGGTTGGGGTACGGGAACAGCCAGTAGGCGAGCAGCGTGCGGCCGACGTGCAGCAGCGGAAACATGCCGGCGCAGATCACCGCGAAGATCGTCATCGCCTCCGCCGAGCGGTTGATCGCCGTGCGCCAGCGCTGCCGGAACAGGAACAAGATCGCCGAGATCAGCGTCCCCGCGTGGCCGATGCCGATCCAGAAGACGAAATTGGTGATGTAGGTGCCCCACATCGAGGGCCACTGGATGCCGATGATGCCCATGCCCACCAGCAATTGGTAGGTGACGATGCCCGCGCCGATCGCCAGCGCCCCCACCGCGCAGGCGAAGCACGCCCACCACGCCTTCGTCGGGCGCTGGAAGATCGGCGCGAGAATGTCGCGGTTGACCTGGGTCAGCGTCAGGTCGGGACGGTACAGCGGCGGCTCCTCGAGCGGCGCCGGCCGCGCCGGTGCGGCGACGGTGCGCGTGCTCATGCTTGCCGCTCCGGCACGTTGCGCACTTTGAGCAAATAAGTGATCGTCGGCTGATTGTTCATGTCGGCCAAAACCTCGAAGCCGCGCGGCGCGCGTGCCCGCATCATGCGGCTCTTGGGATCGTTCATGTCGCCGAAATAGATCGCTTCCGTCGGGCAGGTCTGCTGGCAGGCGGTCTGGATGCCGCCGTCGGGAATCGGCACCCCCAGCTTCTGCGCCTTGAGATGGGCGTCATTGATGCGCTGCAGGCAGAAGTTGCACTTCTCCATCACGCCGCGGCTGCGCACCGTGACGTCGGGATTGAGCGCCAGCTCCAGCGGCGCGCCGCGCTGGTACTGAATGCCGGCGTAGTCGTAGAAGTTGAAGCGCCGCACCTTGTAGGGGCAGTTGTTCGAGCAGAAGCGCGTGCCCACGCAGCGGTTGTACACCTGCACGTTGATGCCTTCGGCGTCGGTGATCGTCGCGATCACCGGGCAGACGCTTTCGCAGCTGGCGTTGGCGCACTGCTGGCAGAGCATCGGCTCGTTGATGACGTCGGGATTCTCGAACTCCCCGGTGTAGTAGCGGTCGATGCGGATCCAGCTCATCTCCCGGCCCACCTGCACCTGTTCGCGGCCCACCACCGGCACGTTGTTTTCGGCATGGCACGCCACGATGCAGGCGTTGCAGCCGATGCAGGCGTTGAGGTCGATGGTCATGCCCCAGTGGTGGCCGGGGTAGGAATGGTCGCTGGGGCCGCCGTTGTGCCAGATATTTTCGTCCGGCGGCGGCGGCACGTTGCCCGCAGTGGGATTGGCCGCCAGCGCCGCGAAGGTCGTTTGCAGGGCGATGGCGCGGCCGTGCAGGTAATTGTTGCCCTGCGGCTCGGCCAGGTTATAGCCCGAGCCGGCCTTCACCAGCCGCACCCGCGCGCCCGCGCCGATCCATTGCCCGGCGCGCGCCTGCGCGAGCGGAAAGGCGTTGACCCCCACGCCGTTCCCGATCGCGCCCACCGAGGTCCGGCCCCAGCCCAAAGCGAGCGCCGCGACCTGCGGATGCACCCCCGGTTGCAAGTGAATCGGCGCCCGCAGCCGGGCCTCGCCCACCGCGATCTCGACGAGGTCGCCATGCGCCAACCCCAGCTTCTTCGCCGTGCCCGGCGAGATCGAGACGAAATTGTCCCAGCACACTTTGGCGACCGGGTCGGGCGTTTCCAGCAAGAACCCGTTGTTGTTGCACCAGCCGTCGCCGGTCATTGGGCTGGCGGCCAGCGCCAGCGCCAGTTCCCCGTCGGCGGGCGGCGCCGGCGCACGGCGCGCGGCCTGCGCCGCCGCCGCCAGCGCCGCTGGATTGTACGTGCGCGCGCTGCCCGGCTGCAGGCGGTTTGGATCGGGATCGAAAAAGCCCTGCCGCAGCGCGCCGGTCCAAAAGTCTTCCCAACTGCCCGCCAAGGAATACCGGCCGTAGATCTCCTTCTTCCAAACCGCCTGCAGGTAGTCATGGAAGGTCATCGGCTGCATCTTCGGCGGCGCGGGCGGGGGCGCGGCGGCCGGCTTCGCGCCCGGCGCGGGCGCGGCGGCCCCGGCCGCCGGCGTCGTCCCGGCGGGCGGCGTGGTCCCGGCCGCCGGTGTCGTCCCGGAAGGCGGCGTCGCGCCGCCCGGCACCACCGGCGCGGGCTCCGGCGGCGGCGGGGTCGGCACCACCATCTCGAACTGCTTCGAGCCGCCGGCGCGGGCCAGCGCGATCAGCGAATCTTCGAAGCTGCGCCCGTCGAAGAGCGGCAAGATCGTCGGCTGGATCAAGCTGTACAAGCCCTGTTGCGGCTCGGCATCGCCCCAGCTCTCCATGCCGTGCAGCGAGGTCAGCACCAGGTCGGAGAGCCGCCCGGTTTCATCCAGCCGCTCGGCGAAGGTGGCGACAAACGGCACCTTCGCCAGCGCCGCCTCGAAACCCGCGTTCGCGGGCAGCGTGTAGGCCGGATTGGTGCCGTGAATCAGCAGCGCGCCCACGCGCCCCGCGCGCATGTCGTCGAGCAGCGCAAACATGGCTTGGTGCGATCCCTGCGCCTGCTGGCTGGGGCTGCGCGTCCCATCCACCGTGGCGCCCTCGTTCTCCAGCGCCGAGTTCAAGAAGCTGGCCACCATCTCCAGCTCCGCCGCAGTTGCCGTCGCCGCCGCCGGGCCGCCGGCGAAGATCAGACTCTCGCCCCGATGCGCCCACAGCTCCGCCGCCAGCCCCGCCAGCGTGCCCGCCGGCAACTGCAAGCGCGTCTCGACCGCCGCCGGCGCGAAGCCGGCCAGCGCCGCGGTCACCGCGCCATTGCCGGCATAGGCCGAGCGCTTGTCGATCACCACCAACTGGTGCGCCAGGCCCAGCGCCGCTTCCAGCAGTTGCTCGGGGCGCAGCAAATAGCGCGTGTCGGCGTTCAGGCCCGTTTGCGACATCGCCGGCTCGAACGCCACCACCCGCGACATCCGCTGCCCCGCATACCCGTGCTGCCGCGCCGCCTCGCTGGCGGCGATGAAGTCGTTGCCTTGCGCCGGCCGCAGCTTGCGCTGCTGTCCGAAGCCCCGCGCATACTCCTGCCGCGAAATGCCCGCCCCCAGGGGATCCCCGCCGAAGGTCACCAGCATCTCCACGCGGTCGAAGAAATAGCGCGGCACCTCCGCCTTGCCGTAGCTGGCTGCTTGCCCGGCCGTCAGCGCGTCCGGGTTGAAAGCGTCGTACACCACGTGCCGCAAGCCGTAGAACGCGCAGAAATCGGCGATCAATTGCGTCCGCGCCGGCCCGTGCACGGTGCCGGTCAGCAGCACCCCGCTCTTGCCCGCGCGCCGCAGCGCCGCCACGATCTCCTGATCGGCTTCGTTCCAATCCAGGCGCGCGCCCGCCGCCAGCTCGACCGGCCCCGGCGGCGGCGTGTTGGGCACCCCCGGCAGCGGCCCGAGCTGCACGTCATAAAGGTCGTGAATCGAATTCTTGCGGTTGAAGATCGGCGAGCCTGCGCGCCCCCGCTGCACGCGCACCGGCCCCGGCAGCCGGTCGGGATCGTACAAATTCAAAAAGACGCCCTGTCCCCGCGCGCACACCGTGCCCCGATTCAGCGGATGCAGCGGGTTGCCCTCCACCTTGATCGGCCGCCCGTCCCGCGTCTTCACGAGAATGCCGCAGCCCGCCGCGCACTCCCGGCAGGTGGAGGCGTAATACTCGCTCACCCCCGGCAGCAAATTCTCCGGCTGGTTGGTGTACGGAACCAGGTAATGCACCGGCTTGCGCGAGCACGCCGCCGTCGCCAGCGCCAGCGCCGCCGTCGACCACTTCATGAAATTGCGGCGGTCCATGCCCCCGGGCGCCGCCGCCGCGGGCGCCTGGCCCAGAATCGGCGGCAAGCCCGGCGCCGCCGGCCGTGGATCGCTCTTGAACTCCCGCCCCCGCAGTTCTTCCACCCGGCCTTCGTATTCGGCCAGCGTCGTCCAGACCGCCGGCGCGGCGCCGGCCGCGCCGGGGGCGCCGGCGCCCTGATCCTTCGTCCCTGTTTTTAGTTGTGACACGTGTTGCAATCCGTGGGCGCGTTCACGGGATGGCCGTGGAACGTGCTGAGCTGGTAGTCGCGGTGAATGCGTTCCGCTGCGGGCGGAAGGAAATTTTGCTGGCGATGGCAATCGATGCACTCGCCCATGGCGAACTGGTGCGTCTCGACGATCTGATCCATGCTCTCGACCGGCCCATGGCAGGTCTGGCAGGCGATGCCGGCGTCAATGTGCGGCGAGTGCCGGAACTTCACGAACTCGGGCAGGTGATACACCCGCACCCAATGGAACGGCTGATTGGAGTTGTAGGCCTTCGCGATCTCCTGGATCACCGGGCGCTGGTTGTCCACCACGGAATGGCAGCCCATGCAAACGTTCAGGCCGGGAATCGGCGATTGGCTGGCGCGCTCGACTCCGGCATGGCAGTACTGGCAGGGGATGTGGTTGATGCCCGCGTGCAGCCGGTGGCTGAAGGGAATTGGCTGCTCCGGGGAATAGCCGATATTGGTGAAGGCCGAGAGGAATTTCCACCCCGCCAGCACCAGCAAGATGACCACGATGAGCAGAATGCGCCACTGCTCTCGCACGATTCGAAGATTCATCCCGTTCCCTTGATCCGCTTGCGTGGCACACGGCGCCACGCCGCCCCGTTTCGCTTACGGAGTGCGCCCGCCCTCGCCATTGCAACTCAGAGCGAACTCGCGCTTACGCGCGCGTGCATGGCTGCCAGGACGGGACCGGAACGGCGGCGAACCGAATGTCTTGCGGATCGGCGCGGAAAGAAATGAGGCCGGGATGAAAATGCGAAGCGATCAAAAAAACGCCGCGATCCGCTTCCTCTTTTCGGTTCTTCCCGCTCCAGCCACTCCCAAGCAACCTAACAAGTTAGGACGGAGCGCCGGGTATGGTCAAGCACAAAAATACCTGAGGATGGGACAAAGGGATTACGTCGCCGCTGCCGCTTCGCGCCTCGCGCCCGCCGCGCTCGACCCACTCCGTGGGGCAGGCATTCCAGACTGCCAGCTCAGCCCCTCGAACGACAGACGAGCCCGGATCCGCGCGGCCGGAGCGAAAAGCCCGCCCCGGGGCCGGCGGCGCCAGCACTGCAACGAACGGTGAATGGTGTCGTGCCGGCCGCGAACCGCGTTACCAGCGTGGTTCGCGCGGTTGACGAGCGTGGCCGCGATAGTCGTCGGCGTTGCGGCCGCCGCCCCGCTCGCTGCGCCCCCGGCTGAAGCCGCCGCGCGGCGGTCCCCCCGGACCGCGCTCCGCCCGCGGCCGTGCTTCATTGACATTGAGCGTGCGTCCGCCGAGCGTGCCTCCGTTGATGGCCGAGATCGCCGCCTCGGCCTCCTGGTCGTTCCCCATCTCCACGAACGCAAAACCGCGGGAGCGCCCGGTATCGCGATCGGTGATGATGCTGACGCGATCCACCGCTCCATACGGCTCGAACAGACTGCGGATCTCGTCCTCGGTGGTGCTGAACGAGAGGTTCCCCACAAAAATGCTTTTCAATTACGTTCCTCAGCGAAGGTGAGCTATTTGACTAGAAGCGATGCCCGGGAGGAGGAGAGGCGACCTGCCGTCCACCGATCCGGGCCAGATCGGCGACCTTTCAAACGCCCTTTTAGCTTACCACGCCGCCTCCGCCCCGCAGAACTCGTCGGGCGCGGCCCGGCGGCCGCTCCGGCGAGCCCCGTCAGGCGTGATGCCCGGGATGCTGGCAGCCCGGATAGCTCGGCCACATCACCTGGCCGTTCCAGCCCAATTCCTTGAGGCCGATCTCGGAGGAGTAATACGCCCCGCGGGCCCAGCCCTTGAGGGTCTCGAAATGGTCGCGCAGGTTCGTGGCTTCCGGCTTCTTCTCTTCCAAGTGCTCGATGCGCTCGGCCCAGGCGGGCGTCGGCGCCGGCCGCGTCGGCGCCATCGCCGCGGCATCGGCCAAGATCTGGTTCTGCATGGCCTCGTCGAGATCCTGATACGGATGCCCGCCGCGCCGCAGCGCCTCGGCGTCGAAGGCGGAAACGGCGTTGACGAACCGCCGCTGCGCCTCCTGGGACTCGACGCTGAGCAGCAGGTCCACGAAACGGTTCACGTTCGCCCGCGACGAGCCCGGCACGATGCGCTCGGCCAAAACGATGAAGGTCTCGTTCTGATGCGGATCGAGAAAGAGCGGCTGCCACTCGCCCGCCGCCGTCTGCGCATCCGCCTGCGCCCAAGTCTCGGGATCGGCGAGGTGGCGATGAATCGGATGCGCCGCCGCCAGCATCGGCATCGCCATGCCGGCGCCAGCGCCGGCCAGCATGCGCTGCACCATTTGGCGGCGGTTCAGGCCGCGTTGGCGGGCGGGATGATGTTGCACGAAAAGCGGCGGGGTGTCGGAAGCGGAAGCGGACGCCATGGCGGTTTCACCATACCACCACCCGCCCGGCCCGGCAACCCGCGCCTCCGCCCGCCCCCCGCGCTGCCGCGGCGTTCCGCCCCCGCTCGCGGCGGGTAGAATACGCGGCATGTCCCTGCGCATCGCCCTGCTCTTCGTCCTCGCCGCTGCCGCGCCGCTCGCCGCGCGCCAGTTCCAATATCCCACCGCCACCGCCCCCGCCGGCGCCCAGGAAAACAAGCAAGCCATCCTCCTCGCCAAAACCGAAGCCCGCACGCTGGCGCTCGCCCAGGACTTCGACGGCGTCGCCGGCATCGGCGTCAAGGACCTGACCAGCGGCCAGGCTTGGTTTCACAACGGCGACGAGATCTTCCCCACCGCCAGCACCATCAAGGTCGCCATCTTGCTTGAGCTGCTCCACCAGAGCGATCAGGGCACGCTCAAATTGAGCGAAGAAGTGCCGATTCGCCGCGCCTTGGTCGTCGGCGATCGCGAATTGCTGAGTGACTTCGGCGACGGCACCACCACCATGTCGCTGCACGACATCGCCGCCACCATGGTCGCGCTCAGCGAAAACTCCGCCGCCAACATCCTCATGGACCGCGTCGGCATCGCCCGCGTCAACGCCGAGTTGCGCGCCCTCGGCATCGCCCACACCCTGCTGCGCCGCCACATGCTCGACTTAGCCCCGGCCCGCCAAGGCTTGGAAAACGTCTCCACCGCCCGCGACATGCTGGCGCTGTTCGAGGCCGTCTATCGCGGCCGCGCCCTCTCCGCCGCCGGCCGCCGCGAATTCTTCGATCTGCTGGAAATTCCCGACAAGAGCGGCACCATGCTCACCGCCGGCATCCCCGACGCCGTGCCCGTGGCCAACAAGCCGGGCTGGCTCGAGGGCGTGCGCTGCGACTGCGGCTTGGTCTTCGAGCCCCGCCGCCCGTACGAGATCTGCGTCTTCACCACCTACGATCAAGACGTCGCGGCGGCGCAAACCTTCATCGGCGCCGTCTCCCGCCTCTGGTACCAATACTTCCACCGCCTGGCGCTGGGCTCCGAATACGGCCGCATGCTGCCGCCGCGTTGACGCGGCTCAGTCCACCAGCGTGTAGCCGGCGGGAATTTCGAACGCCTCGGGCGGCGCCGCCACGCGCTCCAGCGCCAAGATCTCCCAGCGCCACCGCTCGCGCGCCGATTCGAGCTCTTCGAGCAGCACCAGCCCCCACTCCGGCGCCACCCAAACCTCGTCGCGCGCCGCGCTGTAGTTCATCGCCCGCGCCGCGCGCACGTGGACGCGCACGCAGTCGAGGCCCCCGATCATGCGCCGCTCGTCGCCGAAGCGGAACGCCCAGCCGCCGTTCGCCGCCCATTCGTCCAGCCGCGAAATCAGCGCGGCGCCTTGGCAAATGCGCGCCGTGCGCTCCCGGTGCGAAAGCCACGTCATCGCGCCCGCCGCCGGCCGCCACAGCCGCGACACGCTCGCCGGCCGCCCGTAATCCACGCGGCAATTGCCTAGCGCGTCGCGCCGCAGCGATCCCCGCCAGCGCGAGCCGCCGCTCAGAGAAACGCGCCACTCTACCGCGATCGGCCGCCCGAACACATTGAGCGGCGGCGCCACTCGAGGATCCAGGGATTTGAAAACGAACTCGTCGTGTGTCGTCATGTTGCTCCAGACCAAGTGGCTTGACGCCGCTCCGGACCTGACAACGCCCGCGAGCTGGTCTGGCGCAACCGAGCGGCAACGCAGAAAGGCTGCACAACTCCGACCTGAGTCGCCTAGGGCAAAATCTTAGCGCTTCCTCCCCGTCGAGAAAACACCCCCCCCAACGGGGGATAAAACCGCAAACCTCGCTCCCGCTGGCACCGCTGCACCGGCAGGAAGTATTTTGACAATCGTAAAGAATGGACTGGACCGGCCTTCACGCCGCAACGCTATCGGCTATTCGCCCCACGTGAAGCGCACGCCGGCGGTGATCAGGCGCGGCGAACTCAGCAGCGCTTCCGGCGTCAGCTCAACGGTATATCGATGATTCCAAAGGTTTTCAACCGCAAAATAGGGAGCGAAGGCCCCCCAGCTGCGGCTGGCGAACAAATCGGTGCTCCAATACCCAGGCAGCGCCAGCGTATTTAGATCATTGTCGAACTCAGCACCGCCGTAGCGCTCCTCCGCCGAAAAGGTCCAACCGCGCCGTCGCGCCAGCAGCCGCAAAGAACCGGCGTTGCGGGGCACATGCGGCGTCTTGGCGCCGATCAATGCGCGGTTCGGCGCCGAAATCACGACCGAGTCCAGGTGCGTGAAGGCAGCCCAAAGCTCCACGGCCTGCGCCGGCCGCCAGCGGCCGTCGAACTCCGCGCCGCGGGAGCGCAGCCGCCCCAAGTTTTGCCGCTGCTGCGTGATGAGCGCCGGCGTCGCTGCCAGGGTGACATTAATGATGGCGTTCGCCACGGTGCCGTCGAAGTACGTCGCGCGCACCAGGCCGCGTCGGCCCAGGGCGGCATCGAGACCCAATTGGCCGCCGCGATAACGCTCGGCGGCGAGCGCCGGGTTGGCCAGCGTCTCCACGTTGCCCACCCGGAACGGCCGATAGAGTTCGTTCAGCGTGGGCGCGCGAAAGCTTTCGTAGGCGCTGGCGCGAAACGAGACCGGCCCGCGCGGATGCCAAACGGCGCCCAAGCTCGGGCTCCAGGCGTGGCTCGCGCGGTCGGGGAAAGGTGTCGCCGCACCGGCCGCTGCCGCGAAGGCGTCGTAATTGCGCCAATGGTCGGCCCGCAAGGCGGCCACGAAGGAGAGCGCGGCGGAAGGCGCCAGCTCCAGCTCGCCGTAGCCGCCGGCCAGGCGCTGGCGGCCGTCATTATCGCGCAAGGGGCTGGGCGCCAGCGGCGCCACCTCGTGATCCACCGCGCTCACCGCGCGCCAGGAGCCGCCCGCCACCGCGTGCAGCGCGCCGAGCCGCGTGGCGCGGTCGCCCGACCAGGCGAGCGCCGCGCCCTGCGCCAGCGACGGCACTTGCTGCTCCAGCACCAGCCGCTCCGAGTTGCGGTCGGCGGCGACCGAGGTGAACGTGCTGGCGAAGTCCTCCGACTGTCCGAACCAACTCGCCTGCCAGGTGCCGGCCGCCTGCCAGGCGCCGCGCAGAGAAAGCTGCCGCAGCGCCGTCGAGTTGACCTCGAGCGCGGTGCCGTTGCCGCGCCGTTCGCCGAAATATTCCCCGCCCAGCGCCACCATGCCGCGCGCCTCCGGCGCCCAGCGCAGCTCCGGCTGCCAGTCCTGGGCGGTGACCCCGGCGGGTGTATCCACCGCGCCCGCCAGCGCCGGCGCGATCGGCACGTAGCCGCCCGTATGCACGTAGTTTTGCCCCAGCGCCGCCGCCCAGACGCCGCCGCCGAGCGCGCTGAAGCTGTCGAGCGAGGCCGTGCCTTGCCCGCCGCCGCCGGCGCGCACGGCGACTTGCGGCGCATTGGGCGGCTTGCTGGTTACGTCCACCACGCCCGCCAGCGCGCTGCTGCCGTAAAGCGGCGACGCGCCGCCTTCGACGACGCTCAATTCCGCGATGCTGGCCGCCGGCACGCGCAGCCAGTCGATCCAGCCGCCGAAGGGATCGTTGAGCGGCAAGCCGTCGCGCAAAACCAGCGCCCGGCTCGCGCCGCTGGTGCCCAGGCCGAGCAGCGATACGCCCTGCGTGGTCGGATGCGAATTGAGCGACGTCGCGCGGCGATAGGTGCTCAGCGCGGGAAACTCGCGCAGCAGGGAATCGAGGTTGACCGGAGCTTGCGCCGCCAGCCGCCCGGCGCCGGCAACTTGCGTCAGGATCGGCACCGCCGTGACCGCCTGGTTGCGCGCCGTGGCCGCCACCGTGACCGACTCCGCCAGCGGCGCCGGCGCCAGCACCCACTGCACCGCGCCCGGCCGCGCCACCTGGCGCGTCAGCGGCGCGAAGCCCCGCGCGCGCACCGTCAGCGTGGCCGGCCATTCGGCAATGGGTAGAAAAAAGCGCCCTTCGGCGTCGGTGGTGGCCCGAACGCCGCCGCCGGACTCTACCTCCGCGCCCGCCACGGGCAAGCCGTCGCCGGAAACCACCACGCCCTGAATTCCCGCCGCCGGGCCCTGCGCCGCCCGCGCGCCCAGCCCCAGCAACGTAACCCCCGCGACCATGAGGGCGGCCCAGCGCATGCCCCAGCCTACCATCGCCGCCTAAAATGAATGCAGTGTCCGCGCTCATCCTCGGCATCGAAACTTCCTGCGATGAAACCGCCGCCGCGGTCGTCGGCGGCGGCGCGCGCTTACTGTCGAACGTGGTGTTGTCGCAGGTGCCCGTGCATCGCATCTACGGCGGCATCGTGCCCGAGCTCGCCAGCCGCGAGCACTTGCGCGGCATCGTCCCGATCGTGCGCCAGGCGCTCGAGCAAGCCGCCTGCGAGTTGCCGCAAGTCGCCGCGATCGCCGCCACCCGCGGGCCGGGGTTGGTGGGCGCGCTCTTGGTCGGCCTTACCTACGCCAAGGCGCTGGCGCGCGCCGCCGGCAAACCGCTCATCGCCGTTCATCATCTCGAAGGCCACATCCACGCCGTGCTCCTCGACCGCCGGAACCAGGGCCTCCCCGAGCCGCCCTTCCCCGCCGTGGCGCTGGTGGTCTCCGGCGGCCATACGTCGCTGTATTGGGTCGAGCGCGAAGACCAGCGCTTTCGCTACGAGCTGCTCGGCAAGACCCGCGACGACGCGGCCGGCGAGGCTGGCGACAAGGTCGCCAAGATGCTCGGCTTGGGCTATCCCGGCGGCCCGGTCATCGATCGGCTGGCGCCGGCCGGCGACGAGCACGCCGTGCGCTTCACGCGCCCCAAACTCAAAGGCAACCCGCTCGATTTCTCCTTCAGCGGCCTCAAAACCGCCGTGCTGCGCCACGTCGAGACCCACGCCATGGCCGCCGGCATCGCCGCCCGCCGCGCCGCGCTCGGCGCCGGCGCTCCCGACGTGGAGAAGCTCCGCGCCCTCTGCGATCAGCCCACGCTCGATCTCATCGCCAGCTTCCAATACGCCGTCGCCGCCGAACTCGCCGACAAGACCTTGGCCGCCGCCGAGCAGCGCAACGCCGCCAGCGTGCTGCTCACCGGCGGGGTCGCCGCCAACCGCCGCCTGCGCCGCGAACTCGACGAAGCCGGCCGCGCCCGCGGCTTCGAGGTCTTCGCCCCGCCCATCCGCCTCTGCACCGACAACGCCGCCATGATCGCCGCGGCCGCCTGGCCCCATTTCCTGGCCGGCGATTTCGCCGGCCCCGAGGTTTCCGCCGAAGCCCAATGGGCGCTGGCGTAGTGGCGGCGCGGGACCGTGAACTGCGCAATTGACCGCTGGCGGCAATCGTGAATAAATGAGAAATAGCCTCCGTCTCTGCCCTCGTACTTCATGGCCATCGGTCTCAAGCTGCGTAACCTCCTTTTCGTGATCCATGCCGTGGCGCCCGAGCGCGTGCGCCGCTTTCTCCCCGCCGGCCTGGAGCCCGACGTGCGCGAAACTCCCGACGGCCCGCGCGCGTTCCTGGCCACCGTGGCGCTGGAGTCGGGCGCCGCCTTCCCCTACGTGCTCACCGGCTTCCGGCAAGTCAACTACCGCATCTACGTGCGCCATCGCGGCGAGCCGGGCGTGATGTTCTTGCGCTCCTGGGTCTCCTCGCGCACCGCCGCCGCGGCCATGAGCCTGGCGATTCCTACCGAGCACGCCGACGTGGAAATGGAAATCCAAGACGGCGCGGCGCCCTACAGCCATTTCACCGTGCACGGCCGCTCCGGCGATCACGAGTTGGAGCTCGAGGCCCAGGCCGATCCCCAGCCCGCCGCGCTGCCCTACTTCGCCACGGCCGAGGAGGGCTTCGACTTTCTCACCCATCGCCTCACCGGCTTCGCCACCGGCCGCAACGGGCTTTCGGTGGTGCGCGTCGAGCATCCCCACATGCATCCCTTGCGCGCGCGCATCGAGGCCAAGCGCGCCGATGAATGGACCGCTCAGGGCGTGCTCACGCCCGAGGAGGTCCGCCATCCCCTGCTGGCGCTGATTCAGCCCGAGGTGCAGTTCGACATGAACTTGCCCGAGCGCGTCGCCGCCTCCTAGCCCCGCGCCATGCCGGAAGGGCTCGTTTCGCTGTCACACGGGCCGCTCCATTACCGCCATGCGCCTTGCACGCGCAGCCGCGCCGTCGCCGTGCTGCTGCACGGCCTGCTCGCCACCAGCTTCGGCTGGCGCGCCACCCTGGCGGCGCTCTCGACCCGCTGTAATAGCTTCGCCCTCGACCTGCCCGGCCTTGCCGCCTCCGCGCCCTTGCCCGGTTATCGCGCCTCGCTCGCCCGCCTCGCCGGCTGCGTCGCGGAATTTTGGCAGGCGCGCGGCTTGCCGCGCGGCGTCTTGATCGGCTCCTCCTGGGGCGGCGCGGTCGCGCTCGAAACCGCGGCCCGCTTCCCGCATCTCATTGACCGTCTGGTGCTCGCCGCGCCCCTCAATCCCTTCTTTCGCCCCAACTGGCGGCAGCGGCTCTTGCTGCGCCCGCGCCTCGCGCGCTATGGCGCCGAATTGCTGCGGCGCGCGCCCCGCCGCCTCTACGCCGCCGGCTTCGCCGCCATGTGGAGCGGCCCGCGCCCGTTGCCCCCGGAGATGCTCGCCGGTTATTGGCGTCCGCTGCGGCAGGCGCGCCTGGGCGCGGTCGTCGCCGGCATGGTCGCCTCCTGGCACGAAGACCTGCGCGCGCTGGCCGCGCGCCTGCCGGCGATTGACGTGCCTACCTTGCTCATCTGGGGCCGCGAAGATCGGGTCGTCCCGCCCGACTCCGCCCCCTTGCTCCGCTCCGCCTTGCCGCGCGCCGATCTCGTGTGGCTCCCCGGCGCCGGTCATTTAAGCTTCGAAGAGCGGCCGGAGGATTTCAACGCCGCCCTCCTCCGCTTTCTTGCCTAGCGCCACCCGCCAGCCATGGGCTCGATTCAGCTCTTCTTCGCGCATTACGGCATCTGGGCGGCGGCGCTCTTGCTGCTGCTCGAAAACGCCGGCCTGCCCGTGCCCGGCGAGGTGGGTTTGGTCTACGCCGCTCATCTTTCCCAGCAGGGCAAGCTCGCCCCCTGGCCCGAACTCGCGGTGGTCGCCTGCTGCGCCTGCATCCTCGGCGACAATTGCGGCTATTGGGTGGGACGCGGCGCGGGCGTGGCCGCGCGCAACTGGCTGCGCCTCTCCGCCGATCGCGTCGGCTATGCCCAGCGCTACTTCGATCGTTACGGCGCCTTGACCGTCTTCTTCGCCCGCTTCGTGGCCGGCTTGCGCGTCATCGCCGGCCCCGCCGCCGGCCTCAGCCGCATGGGCTGGCCGCCGTTCTTCCTGGCCAACTCCCTCGGCGCCGGGGCCTGGGTCACCGCCATCGTGGCCGCCGGCTTCTGGCTGGGCGCGCCGGTCGGCCGCTTGCTCAGCTCCGCGCGCGGCCTTTCGCTCGCCTTGCTGGCCGTCGCCGTGGTCGCCATCCTGCTCGCCCTATATAAAATCAGACGGGAGCGCCCCAAGGGAGCCGCGCATGAATGCTGAAAGCAATGCCGCCGTGGGGGAATGGACCGGCCCGTTCCGCCGCGCGCTCGGCGATTGGGAGTTGACCGTCGTCACCGACCGCACCTACACGCTGGATGGCGGCGCGTTCTTCGGCGTCGTCCCCAAAACCCTCTGGCATCGCGACGCGCCGTGCGACGAGCGCAACCTCATCCGCTGCGGCCTCAACAGCCTCGTCGCCCGCCGCGACCGCCAGACCGTGCTCATCGAGACCGGCTGCGGCGACAAGCTCGACGACAAGCAAATGCGCAACTGGAACGTGGACCCGCGCCGCGATTACCTCGAGCGCCTCGCCGCCGCCGGCATCGCCCCCGACCAGGTGGATGTCGTCATCAACACCCACCTTCATTACGATCATTGCGGCTGGAATACCCTCCGCCGCGGCGACCGCTTCGTCGCCGGCTTCCCCCGCGCTCGCTATTACGTGCAGCGCACCGAATGGGAGCACGCCCGGCGCCAGCACGAGCGCGATCGCATGAGCTATCTCAGCCCCAACTACGATCCCTTGATCGAGAGCGGCCAAATGACCCTCCTCGAGGGCGATCGCGAATTGCTCCCCGGCCTGGAAGTCCGCGTCTTGCCGGGCCATACCCCCGGAATGCAGGCCGTCGTGATCCATTCCGCCCGCCAGACCGCCTGCTACATCTCCGACCTCCTTCCCACCCACTGGCATCTCAAACCCACTTGGGTCATGGGATTCGACCTGGATCCGTTGGCCACGATCGACAACAAGCATCGCGTGCTTGCGCAAGCCGCGCGCGAGGATTGGCTGCTCGTCTTTACCCACGATCCGGAGCGGCCTTGGAGCCGAGTGGAACGCGATGGCGAGGGCCGCTACGCTTGGCGGTCGGAATAGCAGCGTCGCCCCGCTCCCCTCGTTCGCCATCCGCAAACCGCGCCTGACCCCGCCCGAGCCGCCGAGCCGGGTGGGAGAGCGACGTCTGCGGCGCTTATCCGCCTGCCGTTGGCAAATCCTACCCACCCCTCTCCGTCCTTAGGCATCCACCATTAGGGGAGAGAGGAGGAGGCATGAGTACGGTTCGGAATATCGATCGCCGCACGTTCGTGCGCCGCCAAACCGATCAGATGGCCTCGGAATCCGCGCCCGGGCTCGCCGCGGCTCCCGACCGCTCCATTCAGTGGAATGGCGTCTGGACCGGTTACTTGATCTGGGCTGGCTGCGAAGCGATCCTGCTGGCCTTGGTTCTGGGCCTCGGCATGGGAGATCGCGACCCGCTGCAAGCGGCCTCTTGGGGCGCGGCCGGTAAGGCGACGATCGTCTGGGCCATCATCATCACCTGGATTGCCACCTTCATCGGCTGCTGGATGGCGGCGCGCACCCCCAATAGCCGGAACGGCCGATCCAAGGCGCTGACCCTCTGGGGGTTGATCGAGCTCACGCTCTTGGTGGCCATCGGCGCCATCGGTCTGACCAGCGTCCGCGCGCCCGGCGCCCTGGGTACGCATTCGGTCGCGGCGAACTTCTTCTGGCTGTCGTTGATCGCCCTCGGCTGCGCGATTGGCGGCGGCATTGTCGGCAGTCGCGGCGCCAAGGAAACCCGGAGCTCCAAACCGGTGCAGCCGATGAAGGCAGCTTGATCTACATCGAGAAGGGAGAGCAGCATGAGCACAGTTCGCAACATTGAACGGCGCATGTTCATTCGCCGGCAGGCCGACCGCGACTTGCAAACCGGCGGCGCGGCCGCGGCGGTGCCCCGCGCCCGCGAATGGGGCGTCGAGTGGAATGGCATCTGGACCGGCTATATGGTCTGGGCCGGCGTCGAGGCCATTCTCGTGTTCTTGGTCTTGGGAATCGGGTTCTCCAGCCTCAACCCGCTGCGCGCCTCGTCGTGGGCGGGCGTCGGCCGAGGGTTGGTGATTTGGATCGCGATCATGACCTTCATCGCCACCTATATCGGCAGCTGGGTCGCCGGCCGCACGCCCCCCGCCACCAAGCAGCACGGCATCGCCAAAGGCATCACGCTGTGGGGCATGATCGTGATCACCATGGTGCTGCTCGTCGGCTGGATCGCCGGGCAAGCGGTGCAAGTGGCTTCCGGGGCCGTCTCCGGTGTCGCTTCCGCCGCGCCCACCGCCGCCACGACGGGCATCTCCACCCTGCAAGGCGCTTTGCAGTCGCACGGCATCAACCTGAGCCGCGCCCAGACCACCGACATCGCCGCCAGAATGGCGGCCGGCGATCGCACCGGAGCGGCATCGACCTTGAGCCGGGATGCCGGCATCAGCAACGCCCAAGCCAATGACATTCTGTCCTCGGTGCAGAGTGGGCCCGTCAGTGCGCTCGGCGGCGCGGCGTCGCAGGCTGGTACCGCCGCCGGAAGGGCGGTCAAACAGGGAGGCGGCAGCATGGCCTGGGGCTTGTTCTGGATCTCGCTGATTACCCTGGGCTGCGCCATCGGCGGGGGCGCCACCGGGGGCGGCGGCCTCAAGCGCATCCGTCCGCAGCCGGCGCCGGCTAGTTAAACTTCGGCGCGCTGGCCGCGTGCTGAGACGGCGAGGGTGTAGGCCGCGTGGCGTCTTGTCGGCGCCACTCGCCCTTGCCCCCGCCGTTTTTGTTTGCGCTCCCGCGCCCCGCGCCGGCCCCGGGGCTCAGCTCCTGCGACGGTCGAGGGCCGAAGCGATCGCGGCCGCCATCCCCGCCCTGGCCCCAATCCTCGCTGTCCGATCCTCGCCCGCCGGTCCGCGCTCCCCGATCCCTGCTACCCTTCTCCTATGACCTGCTGGCAATGCGGCCGCGAAATCAAGCTGCTGGCCGCGGAGCGCGTGAGCACCCGCGACACCTGTCCCGGCTGCGATGCCGACCTGCACGTCTGCCGCAATTGCCGTCACTTCGATCCCACCGCGCACAACGAGTGCCGCGAAGATCAAGCCGAATGGGTGCGGACTAAAGACCGCAACAACTACTGCGACTATTTTTCGCCGGTCACCGTTGTCGGCGGCGCCACGCGCGGCAAGACCTCCGCGCCCGAAGACGCCAAGAAAAAATTCGACCAGCTCTTCGGCAAGCTGTAGCCCCGCCGCCGCCCCTCCGGCCGCGCAGCTACCACCCCAGCCACGTCTCCGCGTTCGTGCGATAAATCTTCTTCAGCACGTCCTTCGGCAATCCCAGCCCGTAAATGCGCCACCGCCCTTGGCCCGATTCGTGGGTGGGGTAGGGAAAGTATTCGTCCTCGGTTTCGAGAAAGCGATAGTAGAGCCGGTACATCGCCGGGCTCGGCAGCAGGTCGCTGCCGAAGAGAATGCGATCCGCGTAGCGCAGGAAGAACGCGCGCGCGGTGCGCGGCTGCCGCCCGAGCTCGGCGGCGCGCGCGGAGAAATCCAGCGCCAGGTTCGGGCAGCGTTCGAGCATCGCGGCCGCGCGCGCCAGATCTTCCGCCGCGCCGCCGACATGGGCGCCGAGGAAGCGCACTCGCGGATGGCGCGCGATCACCCGCTCCTGCGCGTCCAGCAGCTCTTCCCAGGTGGGAAACTCCGGCCCGTAAAAACTCCATTCCGGATGCGCCGCCAGTTCCTCATAGCGTTCGTTGCGCGGATCGATCGGCTGGAAAAAGGCCGCCGGATCGCCGATGTGCAGCATCACCGGAATTTGCAGCTCGCCCGCCTTCTCGAAAAGCGGCGCCAGGCGCTCGTCATCCACGCGCAGCAGCGCGCCGCGCGCATCGCGCGCGGTCAGACCCAAATCCTTCCACACCTTGAGCCCGCGCGCGCCTTGCTCGACCCGCCGCTCCAGCTCGTCGGTGATCGCCCTCACGCTCTCGCCGCGCGCCAGCGGCGTCCAATCCGCCAGCACGAAGAGCCGGTAGCGCTCGGGCGGCGCCGGGCGCGCCCGCCGGATCGCCTCGTCCAGCTCCGCCCCCTTCGCCAGCGAGATGTTGACAATGCGTTCGACGCCGCTGGCGTCGAGAATCGGCCACAGCTCGGCGAGCGGGATCGAATCCAGATGTGCGTGCGCGTCAATCGCCGGCCATGCCGGGCGCTCGATTTCATGCGCCGCCACGCGCAACTGCGGCACCGGCTGAAAATCGCTCAACGGCAGGTCGACTCGCGCCGTCTTGCCCACCATTTCCACGAACGGGTCGTTGGCCATGCACCCCTAGCCTACTTTGGACAACCATTCGGACCAAAGTGGCATCGCATTCCCAAGGGGCGGTTAACGCGAAGGGGTTCGTGCATTTCAGCCCTGAAACCACGCTCGCAAAACCGCGCGCCAAAACCGCGCCCTGAAACAGACCGAAGCCGCGATCGCCGGTGATCGCCTCCGTCGCGCCGCGACACACAAGGCCATGCCATCGCCCGCGCGGCGATTTCGGCAACTTCGCTCACGAGCGCCAGGACCGAGACACCCCCCGTTTGGGGACGAGACCATTTTCGCGCGCGTCTCGACCCCGGAGTCTCGACGCTAACATTAAGTAACTAAATGACTTACACGCCGATCCTCGACCCCGTAGCCGCATCGGCTGGTCTCGCCCGTCTCGGGCTGGAAGGCGCTCCTGCACCGCGAATCGAGCGTCCGGAATTGAACAACCAGTCGCGGAAGCGAACACTTCGAGCGCTGCCGCGCCCGTTATCTGTTCTAGGCTTAGCAACTTACATTGGCTGCCGGCGTGCATTCGCGGCCTTGAGCGCTATGGATCTATTCGCCGACTTGCGTTCCGCGATGGGCGCCGCCCGCCGGCGTCCCGCCGCGAGCGCTCTGGCCATCGGCTCGCTCGCGCTGGCCATCGGCGCGGTGACCGCGATCTTCAGCGTGGTGTACGGCTCGGTGCTGGCGCCGTTGCCGTATCGAAATCCCAGCCGCCTGGTGGCGCTCGAAACTCGCAATCCCTTCGTCAACCTGATTGGTTACAAGAGTTCGCCGAAGGACTTCCTGACGTGGCGAGCGCGCAGCGACGCCTTCGCGTCTCTCGGTGCGGTCGCCGAAGACACCTTCACCCTGACCGGCCGGGGTCCGGCGCAAAATCTCTGGCTCGGCGAACTTTCCGCCGGCATGCTGCCGGCGCTCGGCGTCGGTCCGGTCTTCGGCCGCGCGTTCCAATCGGCGGCCTATAACAAGGATGGCCCGCGCGAAGTCCTGCTGAGCTACGCCTATTGGCGGCAAGACTTCGGGGGTTCGCACAGCGTCCTCGGCCAACCGCTGGTGCTCAACCACCAGCCCTACACCGTGGTCGGCGTCTTGCCGCGGCATTTTTCGCTCTTGCCCGACCTGAGCCCGAAGCTCTGGATTCCGCTGCCGCTCAGCCCGGCGGATACCGGTTGGAGGCTCGAAGCCATAGGCCGCCTCAAACCGGGCGTGCCGCTCGCCCGCGCCAACGCCGAGATCGCCGCCATCGAAGCCTCTCTCGCCCGGCAGAGCCGGGCCGACATCTTCCGCAACATCACCGCCTTCGTCCGCCCGCTGGATGACGCCGTGCGCGGCCAGTCGCGCCCGGTGTTGCTCCTGCTGCTGGGCGCCGTGGCGCTCTTGCTGCTGATCGCCTGCGCCAACGTCGCCAATTTGCTGCTGACCCGCGCCTCCGAGCGGCGGCGTGAAATGGCGCTGCGTGCCGCCCTCGGCGCCGGCCGCGCCCGCCTGGCGCGCCAGTGGCTTCTGGAAAGCTTGCTGCTCGCCCTTGCCGCCGCCGCGCTCGGGCTGCTCCTGACTTGGTGGACGCTCGGCGGCCTCGCGCGTTTGCTCGAGCGCGAGATTCCCCCCACTGCCGCCATCGCCATCAAGTGGCCAGTGCTGCTGTTTGCGCTCGCCGCCGCCCTCGCGACCAGCTTGATCTTCGGCATCGCGCCGGCGGCGCAGATGGCGCGCGCGCCGCTCCGCGAGGCCCTCCAACAGGGATCGGCCGCCCTGGCCGGCGAGCGCCAGGGCGCGCGCCTGCGCCGCATCTTCACCGTTGCCGAACTGACGCTGGCGCTCGTGCTCGTCATCGGCGGCGGCCTGCTGTTCCGCAGCATGCTGGCGCTCCAAGCCGTCAACCCCGGCTTCGACGCCCGGCATCTGCTCGTCATCTCCGTCAATTTGCCCGCCGAGCGCTACGCCAATCCCGAACAGCAGGCGGCCTTCTTCGATCGCGCCTTGGCGCGGCTGCGCCGCTTGCCCGGCGTCGCAGCCGCCGCCGTGGCTGGCGGCGCGCCGTTTGAGTACGAACAGGTCTCGAACATCACCATCCCCGGCCGCCCCGCGCCCAAGGGCTTGACGCCGGTCGCGGATAACTTCTCCGTCGGCGCCGATTATTTCCGCGCCATGGGCATTCCGCTCGTGCGCGGGCGCTTGTTCCAGGCCGCCGACTTCGCGCTCAAGGCGCCGCCCGTCACGCTGATTGACTCCAAACTGGCGCAAGAATTTTGGCCCGGCCAAGATCCGCTCGGCTACAAGCTCAATGGCGCCACCATCGTCGGCGTCGTCGGCCACATCCGCGACATGCATCTGGACAAAGACTCCGGGCCCGAGTACTACCGCCCGGCGCGCTCAGGCGGCGCGATCCTCATCCGCGCCTCCGGTCCCCTCGCCGCCACCGCCGGGGCGGCGCAGCATGCGGTCGCCGCGCTTGACTCCGAAGTGCCTGTCGGCGCCGCGCTGGGCATGCCGCAAATCATGACGCGGCGTCTCGCCGACCGCCGCGCGCGCATGCTGCTGCTCGGCGCCTTCGCCGGCCTTGCCGTCTTGCTCGCCGCCCTCGGCGTCTTCGGCGTCGTCTCCTACTCGGTCGCCTGCCGCACCCATGAACTCGGGCTGCGCGCCGCTCTCGGCGCCCGGCGCGCCGTCTTGCTGCGCATGGTCCTCGGCGAGGGCCTGCGGCTCGCCGCCGCCGGTGTCGCCCTCGGCCTGCTCGGCGCGGCGGCCTTGACCCGCCTGCTCGCCAGTTGGCTTTACGGCGTCCAGCCGCTAGACGCCGCCACCTTCCTCCTCGCCGCCTTCGGCCTGCTGGTGCTCGCCGCCGCCGCCGCGTGGTTCCCCGCGCGCCGCGCCGCCGCCGTGGACCCCATGGAGGCGCTGCGCTATGAATGAAGGACGGCGCGTTCCCGAGATCGGCGTCCGCCGAGAATGACGCCCCCGCCCATGTCGCATCCCGCAAACGCGATCGCGGAACCCGGCTCGGCCAGCCGCCGCAGGCCGCCGCTCGCGCCTGCGCCCGTCCTCTCGTGCCTGTGGCAGCGCCGTCGCCGTTTCATTCGCCTCCGCCGCCATTCCCGGCATTGCGTTCGCGGCTTCGTTTCCCGAATCGCCGGCTCGTATTCGACCGGTCCCCGGCCCCGAATCCCTGCTGGTCCTTCTTGCCCAAGGTGAAATCTTGAGTCTTGCCAACGATCTGCGCTACGCCCTCCGCACACTGCGCCAATCCCCCGGCTTCGCCGCCGTCGCCATCCTCACCCTCGCCCTCGGTATCGGCGCCAACACCGCCGTGTTCAGCCTCGTCAACGGCCTCGTGCTGCATCCGCCGGGAATCAACGATCCCGCGCGCGTGATGGCGTTGCGCGCGAGGTACGACAAGCTCAACTTGAAAAGCATCTCGATCTCGCCGCCCGATTTCCGCCTCCTCACCGGCGATCGTCGCGTCTTTTCCACCGCCGCCCTCGCCGATAACACCGACTTCGATTATTTGGTGGACGATGTGCCGCATCGCATCGCCGGCCTCAGCGTTTCCTGGCAATGGTTCGATGTCTTCGGCGCGCGTCCCCTGCTGGGTCGCACGTTCCTCCCGCAAGAGGACCAGCCGCACGCCAACCATGAGGTCGTCCTGTCCTATAGCGCTTGGCAGCGGCTTTTCGGAGGCGACCCAGCGATCGTCGGCCGCTCGATCCAGTTGAGCGACGAGCCCTATCGCGTGGTCGGCGTCATGCCCGCCGATTTCGTGCCGATGCCGACGCAGCCGGCCGCGCTCTGGGTGCCGCTGGCGCTGCCGGCCGCGTCCTTCGACCTGCAAAATTCTTTCAATGAAAGCCTCTTCGCGCTGGCCCGCCTTGCTCCCGGGGTTTCGCAGGCGCAAGCGGAATCGTACGTGCAACTGCAAGCCGAGCGCTTTCGCCAGCGCCGGGATCCGTACGGCAGTTATGCGCGCGAAGCCGGCTGGGGTCTCTTCGCGCTGCCCGTGGCCTCGTACCTGTACGGCGATCTGGCCGCGCCGATGGTGATTCTGCTGATCGCAGTCGGCCTGGTGCTGCTGATCGCCTGCGCCAATATCGCCGGCCTCTTGCTGGCGCGCGCCGGTGGCCGCGCGCATGAACTCGCCATCCGCGCTTCCCTGGGCGCCGGCCGCGGCGTGCTTTTGCGCCAAGGGCTGACCGAAAGCGGCGTCTTGGCCGCCCTTGGCACCCTGGTCGGCGTCGCCTTCGCGCAACAGGGCATTGCCTGGCTCTGGTTGATGGCGCCGCGAAACTCCGCCCCGGCCTCCCTCTTTCGCCTGGACGGCACCGTACTCGCCTTCCTGATCGCCATCGGCATCGTCGCCGCGCTGCTCGCCGGCGCGGCGCCGGCGTGGCGCATGGCGCGGTTCCATCCCGGCCAGCTTTTGCAAGAAGGCGGACGCGGCTCGACCGGCGGCCGCGCGCGCCAGCGCCTGCGCTCGGCGCTGGTCGTCGGCGAGATCGCGCTCTCGCTGGCGCTCTTGGTCGGCGCCGGCCTGCTGGTGCGCAGCTTGGCGCGGATCGGCCAGCTCGATCCCGGCTTCCAGCCGCACGGCGTGACCATCGCCAATCTCGACCTGCCGGCCCGGCGCTATGACACCAAGCCCAAACTGGCGCAGTTCTACAGCTCGTTGCTCGCGCAACTGCGCGCCCAGCCCGGCGTCAGCGCCGCCGCCTTGGTTTTGCCCGCGCCCTTCAGCGGCTACGATCCCACCGCCTCCTTCGCCATCGCCGGCCGCCCCACGCCCCCTGGCCTGCCGGCGCCGCATGGCCGCGTGCGCCTCGTCTCACCCGATTACTTCGCCGCCATGGGCATTCCCCTGCGCGCCGGCCGCTGGTTCACGCCACAAGATACGCTGGCCACGCAGCCCGTCGCCGTCATTGACGAATCCCTCGCCCGCCAATATTGGCCGGGGCAGAATCCGCTCGGCCAGCGCATCATCGAAGGCCCGCCCGGCCCGCCCGCGGTAATCGTCGGCGTCGTCGGTTTCGCCAAGCAGACCGGGCTCGTCGGCGACACCGGCAAGGGCGTTTACTATTTCCCGACGGCGCAGCGTCCGCGGCCGCAAATCATGGCCGTGGTCAAATCCACCTTGGCGCCCGCCGCCGCCGCGCGCGCCATCCAGCACGCGGTCGGCGCGCTCGACCCCGAGTTGCCCGCCTACGACATCGCCACCATGGATCAGCGGATCGCGGCCTCGCTCGGCCCGCGCCACTTCGCCGCCCGCGCCCTCGCCGTCTTCGCCCTGATCGCACTCTTGATGGCGGCGCTCGGACTCTACGGACTCGTCAGCTACACGGTCGCCGCCCGCACGCGCGAAATCGGCCTGCGCATCGCCTTCGGCGCCCGCCGCCGCGATGTGCTGGCGATGATCCTGGGCGAGTCGCTGCGCTTGGTCGCGCTGGCGCTGGGGATCGGCCTGCTCGTCGCCTACGTCGCGGCGCGTTTCCTCGCCAGCCAGCTCTACGGCATCGGCGCCTTCGATGCGCTGACCTTCCTCGCCGTGGCCGCCGCGCTGGTCGCGGTCGCGCTCGCCGCCAGTTGGCTGCCCGCGCGCCGCGCCGCCGGCGTGGACCCCATGGAGGCGCTGCGCTATGAATGAAGCCTCCGCGGCCGGGTGGAATCGCGTCATCCGCGCAACCGCCGCCGGGCGGCACCGGGCCGCGCCGCGCCCCACACCCGCTACCTAACACCTGCCGCCTATGCTTGCCGACTTACGCTACGCCCTCCGCACCCTGCGCAAATCCCCCGGCTTCGCCGCCGTCGCCATCCTCACCCTCGCCCTCGCCATCGGCGCCAACACCGCGATTTTCAGCGCCGTGGACGCCGTGCTCTTGCGCCCGCTCCCCTATCCCGATGCCGGACAACTGGCGGGCGTATGGGAAACCAATCTCGCCAGCGGTAATCGCATCCAAGTCTCCGGCCCGGACTTCGGCGACTGGAGCCGGCAAACGCGCGGCGTATTCAGCGGCATCGCCGCCTATGCCTCCGCGCCGCTCAGCATCTCCGGCGATGGGATCCGTCCCGAGCGCGTCATCGTCGGTGCGGTCGGCGCCGGCTTCTTCTCGACGCTGCGCGTCAATCCCGAACTGGGCCGCTGGTTCACTGCCGCCGAGCATCGCCCCGGCGTCACCGGCGCGACGCTTTTGAGCGACGGGTTATGGCGCCGCCTGTACGGCGCCGATCCCGCGGTCCTCGGCCGCACCGTCGTCGTGGATGGCGTCCCTTCGGTCATCGTCGGCGTGATGCCGCCGGCGTTTCGCTTCCCCGATGACGCCGAGCTCTGGCTCCCGCTCGAGCATTGGGGCGTGGTTGATTCCGGCAGCCGCACGGCGATGAATTATCGCGTCGTCGCGCGGCTCGGCGCCGGCGTCTCGCTCGGCAAGGCCCAAGCGGCGATGACCGCGCTTGCGGCCCGCCTGCGCCGCCAGTACGGCACGCACACCGGCGCGCTGGTCGTCGGTCTCCGCCGCCAGCTCGCCGGCGATCTAGGCCCGGCGCTGTGGATCCTGCTCGGCGCCGTCGGCTTGCTGCTGCTCATCGCCTGCGTCAACGTGGCGAATCTGCTGCTGGCCCGCGCGGCGGCGCGCCGGCGCGACTTCGCCCTGCGCGCCGCGCTCGGCGCCTCCCGCGGCCGGCTGCTGCGGCAAGGGGTGACTGAAGGCCTCCTCCTCGCCCTGCTCGGCGGCGCGGCCGGGCTGCTGGTCGCGGCGTGGGGCACGGCGGCGCTGCGCTCGGCCGCCGCCGCCATCTTGCCCAGCTATGCGCAAGTGCGGCTCGACGCCGGGGTGTTGCTGTTCACCTTCGGCCTCGCGCTCGCCACCGGCGTCCTGTTCGGCCTCGCCCCCGCCTGGCAGTCGGCGCGCTCCGATCCGCACGCGGCGCTGCAAACCGGAGGCGCGCGGCTGGCCGCCGCGCGCGGCCGTCTGCGCTCCGCCTTGGTCATCGCCGAAGTCGCCTTGAGCTTCGTGTTGCTGATCGGCGCCGGGCTCATGCTCCGCAGCCTCGGCGCGCTCTTGGCCGTCCCCCTCGGCTTTCAGCCCCAGCATCTCTGGGTGGCCGACGTCTCGCTGCCCGAGGATGCGCCCGCCTACTCCCAGCCCGCCGCCGTGGCGCGCTTCTTCGACCAGTTGCTCGCGCGGGTTCGCGCCTTGCCCGGTGTGACCGCCGCGGCCGCCGCCAGCGCCCTGCCGCTCGGGAACGGCCAGTCGACCAACGGCGCGTTCGTGATCGCCGGCCGCCCGCCGGCGCAGGAAAATTTGCTGCCCTACGCCGAATACCGCGAAGTCACTCCCGGCTATTTCCATGCCATGGGCATTGCGCTGCTGCGCGGCCGCGACTTCACCAGTGCCGACACGCAGCACACTCCCTTCGTCGCCGTCATCAATCAGGCGGCGGCGCGCCGCTACTGGCCCGGCCAGAATCCGCTCGGCCAGCGCATGCGGTTTTTGGGCTTCACTCCCCACGGTGCGCCGCCTTGGATGGAAATCGTCGGCGTCGTCGCGGATACCCGTATCTCGCTGGCCGCGCCGCCGCGTCCCGCCGCCTTTGTCGCCGCCGCCCAGCAACCCTATTGGATGCTCGGCGACGCCTACGTCCTCGTCCGCGGCTCATTCTCCGCCGGCGCGCTGCGCGCCGCCTTGGTTCGCATCGCCTCCAGCCTCGATCCGCAGGTCCCCGTGCGCGTCGGCCCCTTCACCGCCCGGCTGGACACAGCCGCCGCGCCCTCGCGCTTCCGCGCCGCCTTGCTGGGCCTTTTCGCCGCCTTGGCGCTGATTCTCGCCGCCGTCGGCCTCTACGGCGTCCTCTCGTTCTTGGTCGGCGAGCGCCGCAAAGAGGTCGGCATCCGCCTGGCGCTGGGCGCGCGCCCGGGCCAGGTCCTCGCCGCCGCCATCGGCGAGGGCGTGCGCTGGGTCGTGCTCGGCCTCGCCGCCGGCGCCGTGGCCGCCTGGTTCGCGGGCCGCCTGCTCGCCCGCTTCTTGTTCGGCGTTTCTCCGGCCGATCCGCTCACCTTTGCGGCGGTCGCGCTGCTGTTGCTGGCCGTCGCCGTGCTGGCCTGCTGGCTGCCCGCCCGCCGCGCCGCCCGCGTCGACCCCGTGCAAGCGCTGCGCTGCGAGTAGCGCCGGCGGCGCGGCCGGCGCCCCGGCGCGCCCGGGACCAGCCCCACCGCCTGCGCGCCGCGTCGCCTGCCGCGCATCGGTGATTCCTTGAGACAATGGACGTGTGCCGAAGACTCATCGTTATTCGGTCACCGTCCGCTGGACCGGCAACACCGGCTCCGGCACCTCGCACTACCGCGATTACCGGCGCGATCACGAAATCTCGGCAGAGGGAGCGAAGCCCGTCATCCCCGGCTCGTCCGACCCCGCCTTTCGCGGCGATCCCGCGCGCTGGAACCCCGAGGAGCTTTTGGTGGCGGCGGTCGCGGCTTGTCACCAGCTCTGGTATCTCCATTTGTGCGCGCAAGCCGGCGTGGTGGTGCTCAGCTATCTCGACCACGCCGAAGGCGAAATGGAGGAGACCGCCGGCGGCTCGGGACGCTTCATCCGCGTTACCTTGCGCCCGCAAATCGTCATCGCCAAGGGCTCCGTCCTCGCCCAGGCGCGGGCGCTGCACGCGCCGGCTCACGCCAAGTGCTTCATCGCCAACTCGATGAACTTCCCCGTCCACCACGAGCCCGACATTCGCGTCGAAGCTTCCTGACCGCGCCCCGCGCCGGCGATCGGGCCGCCGCCGGAACCCGGTGGCAACGCCCCCGCGTTCCGCGTGCCGAATCGCTTCGCGCTCCCCTCGCGAACCCTTAAACTTGAGAGATGCAGCGCCTGGGGGAGGCCGCCGATATTCTCGGTGCGATCATGGCCCGCGAGGAGGCGCGCGTCGCCGAAGCCCGCCGCGCCTTGCCGCTCGACGAGCTGCGCCGCCGCGCCGCCCGCCGCCGCCCGCGCGACTTCGCCGCCGCGCTCCGCGCCGCCCGCCGCCCGGCCGTGATCGCCGAGATCAAGCAGGCCTCGCCCTCGCGCGGCCTCTTGCGCGCCGAGCTCGACGTGCCCGCCATCGCCGCCGCCTACGCCGCCGCCGGCGCCGCGGCGCTCTCCGTGCTCACCGAAGGCCCTCACTTTCACGGCTGCCTCGACTATCTCGCCCAGGCGCGTGCCGCCTGCCCGTTGCCCCTGCTGCGCAAGGACTTTATCTTCACCGACTACCAAATCTGGGAGGCCGCCGCGCATGGCGCCGACGCCGTGCTCCTGATCGCCGCCGCCCTTGCCCCGCCCGAGCTGCCGCGGCTGCTGGCCGTGGCACGCGAGGCGGGCCTGGCGGCGCTGGTCGAGATTCACGACGCCGCAGAGGCGGAGCGCGCCGCCACGGCCGGCGCCGTCCTCATCGGCGTCAACAATCGCGATTTGCGCACGCTGCGTGTGGACCCCGAACTGGCGCTGCGCCTGGCGCCGCGCCTGCCGCCGGGCGCCCTCAAGGTCGCCGAGAGCGGCTTGCGCGCCGCCGCCGACCTGCGCCGGGCCGCGGCCGCCGGCTTCGATGCCGTGCTGATCGGCGAGCGCTTCATGCAGGCGCCCGCGCCCGGCGCCGCCCTCGCCGCCCTGCTCGCCGAACTGGAACGCGAGGCGTCATGATCAAGATCTGCGGCATCACCTCCGCCGCCGACGCTCTCGCGGCCGCCGCCGCCGGCGCCGATGCCGTCGGCTTCGTCTTCGCCCCGCGCTCGCCCCGCCGCGTCTCCGCCGCCGCCGCCGCCGCCATCGCCGCCCAACTGCCCGCGCACGTGCTCAAGGTCGGCGTCTTCGCCAACGCCGATCCCGCCGAAATTCGCGCCACCGCCGACGCCGCCAGCCTCGATTTGCTCCAGTTGCACGGCCGCGAGCCCTCCGCGCTCGCCCGCTACTTCGCCCCGCGCCCGATCTGGAAGGCGCTGCACATGGGCGCGCCCGGCTACTTGGAAACCGCCGCCGAATGGGGCGAGTGCGCCGCCGCCTTGCTGCTCGACTCCGGCGGCGGCACCGGCCGCGTCTTCGATTGGCGGCAAGTGGCCGCGTTCGAAGGCCAAAAATTGATCATTGCCGGCGGCCTCACCCCGGAAAACGTCGCCGAATGCATCGCCCGCACCGGCCCTTGGGGCGTGGACGTCTCCTCCGGCGTCGAATCCGCGCCCGGCCGCAAGGACCCGGCGCGCGTGCGCGACTTCATCCGCGCCGCGCAAGCCGCCTTCGCCAGCCTGTACGCTAAGAAGGTATGAGCGCCACCGTCGCCCCGCCGCCCGCCCGCTTCGGCGCCTACGGCGGCCGCTACGTGCCCGAAACGCTCGTCGCCCCGCTCGACGAGCTTACCGCCGCCTACCAAGCCGCCCAGGCCGATCCCGCCTTCGCCGCCGAGCTCGATGAACTGCGCCGCACCTACGCCGGCCGTCCCACCCCGCTCTTCTTCGCCCGCCGCATGAGCGAAGAACTGGGCGGCGCGCGCGTCTATCTCAAGCGCGAAGACCTGCTCCATACCGGCGCCCACAAGATCAACAACTGCCTCGGCCAGGCCTTGCTGGCGCGCCGCATGGGCAAGCGCCGCATCGTCGCCGAAACCGGCGCCGGCCAGCACGGCGTCGCCACCGCCACCGTCTGCGCGCTCTTCGGCTTCGAGTGCGTCGTCTACATGGGCGAAGAGGATATGGCGCGCCAAGCGCTGAACGTGGCGCGCATGCGTCTGCTCGGCGCCGAGGTGCGCGGCGTCGCCGCCGGCAGCCGCACCCTGAAGGACGCCATCAACGAAGCCATGCGCGATTGGGTCACCAACTGCCGCACCACCCACTATCTGCTCGGCTCCGTGCTCGGCGCTCACCCCTATCCCGCCATGGTCCGCGATTTTCACGCCTGCATCGGCCGCGAGGCGCGCGAGCAGATCCTCGCCGCCACCGGCCGCCTGCCGGCGGCGCTGATCGCCTGCGTCGGCGGCGGCTCGAACGCCATGGGCCTGTTCTACGCCTTTCTCGCCGACCAATCCGTGCGCCTGATCGGCGTCGAAGCCGGCGGACGCGGCGCCGAACTCGGCCAGCACGCCGCCCGCTTTCACGGCGGCTCGCCCGGCGTGCTGCAAGGAACTTTCTCCTACATCTTGCAGGACGCCGCCGGGCAAATCGCCGCCACCCACTCCATCTCCGCCGGGCTCGATTATCCCGGCGTCGGCCCCGAGCACGCCGAACTCCATGATCGCGGCCGCGCCGAATACGTCGCCGCCGGCGACCAAGAGGCGCTGGCGGCCTGCCAATATCTGGCGCGCCGCGAAGGCATCATTCCCGCGCTCGAATCGGCGCATGCCGTCGCCGAGGCGCGCCGCCGCGCTCCCGGCCTGCCCCGCGACGCCTCCCTCATCGTCAATATCTCCGGCCGCGGCGACAAAGACATGGAGATCATCGCCCGCGAACTGCCCGGCCTCGCCTCCCCGGAGCGTGCGTGCGGCTGACCGAAGCCTTCACCGCCGCGCGCGCCGCCGGCCGCTGCGCCCTTGTCCCCTTCGTCACCGCCGGCGACCCCTCGCTCGCCGCCACTCGCGACATCGTCTGCGCGCTCGCCGCCGCCGGCGCCGATGTCGTCGAGCTCGGCGTCCCCTTCAGTGATCCCGTCGCCGACGGCCCCGTGATCCAGCGCTCCAGCGAGCGCGCGCTGGCGCGCGGCACGCGGCTGGCCGACGTGCTCGAGCTGGCGCGCGCGATCCGCCGCCGATCGCCCGTGCCGCTCCTGCTCTTCGGCTATTTCAATCCGATTCTTCGTTACGGCCTCGAGCGCTTCGCCGCCGATGCCGCCGCCGCCGGCGCCGATGGCGCTCTCGTCACCGATCTCATTCCCGAAGAAGCCGCCGACTACCGCCGCGCGCTGGCGGCGCGCGGCTTGGCCGCCGTCTTTCTCGCCGCGCCCACCTCGCCCGACGAGCGCCTCGCCGCCATCGCCGCCGCTTCGACCGGCTTCATCTACGCCGTCTCCCGCACCGGCGTCACCGGCGCGCGCGAGCAAGTGCCCGCCGCCGCCCGCGAATTGGTGGCGCGCGTGCGCCGCGTCGCGCGCCAGCCGATCGCCCTCGGCTTCGGCCTCGGCACCGCCGCCCAGGTCGCCGAGGTCGGCGCCTTCGCCGATGGCGCCGTCGTCGGCACCGCGCTGGTGGCGGCGCTCCATCGCGCCGTCGAGCAGGGCGGGGAAGCCGCCGCCGCTCCCGCCGCCGCCGCCTTCCTGCGCTCCCTGCAACCGTAGCCGCCTGGCAACAGCGCCGAGCTCCCCGGTTCCGATGGCCGGCGCCGGCTCTCCCACTGCGCACCGGATCTCTCGCGCACGCCCCGCGCGCTGGGTGGCGCCGCTTCGGGACCTTCGCCGATCCGGCGGCCCCGGCGCGGCGAACTGGCGCTCAGGCCCCGGCGCCCTGCCACGCGTACGAGCCCGCGCGCAGGTCCTCGAGCACCGGGCGGCCGCGCGGCTGCCAGCCGAGCTCGCGCTCCGCCTTGGCGCCCGACACTTGCTGATCGAGCGCCAGCGCGTCGGCGAACGCGCCCAGCGTCTTGCGCGCCTCTTCCAGCGGCCATGCCGCCGTCTTGCCGCCCGCGCCGGCGCCGAGGCTCGCCGCTTCCGCCAGTTCCCGCATCCTCACCGCCGGCCCGTGCGCGGCGTGGAACAGCGAGCCCGCCGGCGCCTTCTCCAGCGCCAGCACGTAGAGCCGCGCCAGATCCTCCACCTCCACGAAGGACCAGCGATTGCGCCCGTCGCCCACGTAGCGCGCCGCCCCCGTCTCCCGCGCCGACTGCGTCAACATCCTCAGCAGGCCGCCGCCGCGTCCATAGACGTCGGCGGGCCGAATCACGATCACGCGCGGGCCGCGCTCCTTGCCGCTCAGCACTTCCTGCTCCAGCGCCGCGCGGTAGGCGACTAGCGGCGTGGGCTGAAGCGGGCTGCTCTCATCGGCGATGCGATCGCCCGTCGAACCCAGCACCCAAACGCCGCTCGTATAAAGGAACGGCTTGGGGCTGCCCGCCAGCGCGCGCAACATCGCGCGCGTCGCCGCGATATCGGCGGCCGCCGCGTTCGCGCCGCCGGTGTTGGCGGTATGAATGGCCGCATCAGCGGCGCGCGCGCCCGCCGCCACCGTCTCCGGCTGCAGCAGATCGCCGCGATGCGGGCGCAGGCCGCGTTCGGCCAACTGCCGCGCCTGCTCCTCCGATCGCGCCAATCCGATCACCTCGTGCCCCGCTGCTTGCAGCGCTTCCGCCACCGCGCTCCCGATGTAACCGCTGGCTCCGGTCAAAAACACTCGCATGTCCGCATTATCCTGCGCGCCGCCCGCGAGCGGCTTCGTATAATCAGTTCATCTCTCGCCAGGAGTCTTCGTTGCGCGATCCCGAAAAGCCCTCGCATGCCGGGCGCAATGCGCTCGCCGTCCTGATCCTTCTCATCGTCCTCGTCTGCGGCTTCGCGTTCTCGCGCGGCGGCGCGCCGCAAGTCACCGCCGCCTGGCCGCGCGCCGTCGGCCGCGAGGCGCGCCTCGACCTCACCGTGCGCTCCGCGCTCGGCGTGCGCGCGGTGCGCGTCTTCTATCGCCAGAAGGGCCGCGATATTCCCGTCGCCGCCGCCGGCTTCGGCGGGCGCCACTGGTTCTTCGCGCCCCCCGCCCAGCGCGAGCTGCATCTGGCCCCCACCATCGGCCGCGCGCGCGTCGCCGGGCTCGCCGACGGCGCCGCCGAGCTCGTGGTGGTTGCCCAGTCCGCCAACCTGCGCGGCTCGCGCCTCCTCCTCGCCCGCCCGGTCGAAGTCCGCTCCATCCCGCCCGCCATCGAGGTATTGAGCACGCAGCAATATGTCCGCCAGGGCGGCGCCGAGATGGTGACCTATCGCTTGGTCGAGCCCGGCGGCGGCGGCCTCGAAGACGTGACCTCCGACGTCCGCCTGGCGGGCCGCCTCTACCCTGGGTATCCCGTGCCGGGCGCCGCGCCCGGCGTGATGTTTTGCCTCTTCGCCTTTCCGTACAACGCGCCGGCCGACTCCGTGCCGCAACTAGTCGCCCGCGATGCGGCCGGCAATGAGGCTAGCGCCGGCTTTCCCGTCCAGCTCTTTCCCGGCAAGTTCCGCACGCGCACGATGGCGATCGACGACGCCTTCATCTCGCGCGTCGTCGTGCCCATCATCGCCAACACCCCGTCGCTGACCGATCCGGTCACGCCCTTGCAGCAATTCCTGCTCGTCAACCGCGACCTGCGCCGCACGGATGCGCGGCTGCTGGCCGAGGCCGCCGGCGAGAGCGTCCATCAATTTCTCTGGCACGGCGCCTTCCTCGCCCTGGCTCATGCCGCCGTCGAGGCCGACTTCGCCGACCATCGCCTCTACCGCTACGACGGCAAGATCGTGGATCAAGAAGACCATTTGGGCTACGACCTCGCCGTGGTGCGCCACACGCCCGTGCTGGCGGCCAACTCCGGCCGCGTGCTGTGGACGCATTACTTCGGCATCTACGGCAACGCGATCCTCATCGACCACGGCTTCGGCCTGATGTCGCTCTATGCCCATTTGAACGACTTCGTGGTCAAGCCGGGCGACGTGATCGCGCGCGGCCAGCTGATCGCCCACAGCGACTCCACCGGCCTGGCCGGCGGCGATCATCTGCACTTCAGCATGCTGCTCGACGGCGTGCAGGTGAATCCGATGGAATGGTGGGATCCGCATTGGGTGCACGACCGCATCGAGGCCAAGCTGGCGGCCGTCGGCGCCAACCCCCTCCCTTAATTTGGGACTGGTCGTAACCGGCGGGCTGCCGGCCTCGTCTCAACCCTGACGGCTTAGGTCCGCTCGCCCCTTTATGCCTTTTGCACGTTCGCGAGCGCTAGCCTGCTCCTTGGCGCTAACTGCTTGTGTTGTCATGGGCTTGGGAGGGGCAGCGCACGGCCAAACCGGCCCCGCCGTGACGTTGCCCCCAATTCCCGCCGCCAGCGTGGATCTGGATCAGGCTATCGCCCTGGCGCTCGCCTACAATCCCGCGCTCGCCGCCGCGGCCACCACCGTGCCGCAAAGCCAGGCGGAGGAGGTCACCGCCAACATCCATCCCAACCCGGTTTTGACCTGGGATGGGTTGTTCTTGCCCCTCAACCCGAACAACTGGAATCACAACATCGTCAGCCAGATTTCCGAATTCGACGTGGGCGTGGCCTACACCTTCGAGCGCGGCGGCAAGCGCCAGCATCGCCTCGCTGCCGCCCGCGCCGCCACCGCGGTGACCCGCTCGCAGTTGGCGGATGCCCGCCGCACGCTGGCCTTCAACGTCGCCCAGCAATTCGTCAACGTGCTGCTCGCGGAGTCGAACCTCGACTTTGCCCGCCAAGACCTGGCCAGCTTCCAGCGGACGGTCAACATCGGGCAGGCGCAGCTCAAGGCCGGCCAGATCAGCGAAGGCGACTTCCTCAAAATCAAGCTGCAACTGCTGCAATTCCAGACCGACGTCTCCTCGGCGCAATTGGCGCTCTTGCAGGCGCGCGCGGCCTTGCGCAATGCCGTCGGCTATCGCGCCCTGGCGCCCGATGTGCGCGTGGTGGGCAGCTTGCAGTACACGCCGCTGAAGGGCGGCGAGGATGATTACAAGGCGCTGGCGCTCCAGAACCGCCCCGATCTGCGTGCCGCGCGCCAAGGCATTACCGCCGCCCAAGATCAATACACGCTGGCGCGCGCCAACGGCAAGCGCGACCTCACCAGTTCGCTGACGTTTTCGCACGTCGGCGGCATCACCGGCGCCGGCATCGCCTTCAACATGGAAATTCCCGTCTTCGACCGCAATCAGGGCGAGATCGCCCGCTCGCGCTTTGCCGTCGCCCAGGCGCAGGATCTCTCGACCGCCACCGCCGAGCAGGTGATGACCGACGTGGCCACCGCCTACGAGGCGGCGCAAACCGGCTCGCAGGTCGTCGCGCTCTACCAATCCGGCTACTTGCAGCAAGCGCAGGAATCGCGCGACATCAGCGCCTACGCCTATCACCGCGGCGCGGCCAGCCTGCTCGATTTTCTCGATGCCGAGCGCAGCTACCGCGCCACCGAACTCGCCTACCGCCAATCCCTGGCCGCCTACATGCTCGCCCTCGAGCAGCTCAAGGAAGCGGCCGGCACGAGGAAGTTGCTATGAGTCGCACCCGGCTCGCTCCCTGTTTCGCCGCCCTGGCGGCGCTCGCGGCCCTGCTCGCCGGCTGCGGCCGGCAGGCGCCGGCTACCGCCGCTGCCGCGCCGCCGAACGCGTCCGCCGATCCCAACGGCCCCAGCCTGTTCACGATTCCCGCCGCGCAGATGACGCACCTGAGCCTCTACACCGTCGCGCCCACGACGTTGGTGCGCACCCTGCGCCTGCCCGGCACGGTGGTCTACAACGGCTTCCACACCACCGCCGTCATCACCCAAGTCGGCGGCCGCGTCACGCGCATCCTGGCGCAGCCCGGCGAACATGTGCGCGCCGGCCAGCCCATGCTCTATGTCAGCAGTCCCGATTACTCCGCCGACCGGGCGGCCTTCTTGAAGGCGCGCGACGCCTTCCAGCTCGCTGACAAAAACTACCGGCGCGCGCAGGATCTCTACGAGCATCAGGCCATCGCCGAGGCCGATCTGCTGCAAGCCGCTTCCGCCCGCACCCAGGCCGAAGCCGACTTTCAGAACGCCGAGCAGGCGCTGCGCATCCTGGGCGTCGCCGATCCCGCCGCGGTCGCCGCCCGCCCCTCCCCCGACATTCCCGTGCTCGCGCCCATCAGCGGCCTGGTCGTCGATCGCGAGGCGATGCCGGGACAAGTCGTGCAAGCCGGCAGCACGCAGCTTTTCACCCTTTCCGACTTGCACACCGTCTGGGTCCTGGTCAACGTCTTCGAGCGCGACCTCGCCTATGTCCATGTCGGCGACCCCGTCACCGTCCATAGCGACGCCTACGGCCGCGACTTTCACGGCCGCATCTCGTATTTGGGCGCCTCCCTCGACCCCACGTCCCGCACCTTGCAAGCCCGCATCGTCACCCGCAATCCCGGCGAGGAGCTGAAGAACCAAATGTACGTGACCGCCGTCGTCCAGGCCGGCGTCGAGCGCCGCGCCATTGCCGTGCCCGACGCCGCGGTCCTGCGCGACGACGTCAACCAGCCCTTCGTCTATGTGGCCGTGCCCGGCCGCACCGGCACCTTCGCCCGCCGCCTCGTCCAGATCGGCGAAAGCGAGGCCGGTAGGACCCAGATTCTGAGCGGCTTGCAGCCCGGCGAGCGCGTCATCGCCGAGGGCAGCCTCTTTGTGCAGTTCGCCAATTCCCTGCAATAGCGCGCCGTGATCAATCGCATCGTCCAATTCGCCCTGCGGCAGCGCTTCTTCGTTTTGATCGTGGTCGTGCTGATGGTCATCGCCGGCGCCATCTCCTTCCACCGCATGCCCGTGGACGCCTATCCCGACCTCTCGCCGCCGATGGTCGAGATCATCACCCAATGGCCCGGCCACGCCGCCGAGGAAGTCGAGCGCTTGGTCACTCTGCCGATCGAATTGCAGCTCAACGGCACCCCGAATCTGGTCGTGATGCGCTCCATCTCGCTTTACGGCCTTTCCGACGTCATCCTCACCTTCACCGATTCCACCGACAATTACTGGGCCCGCACCGAAGCCTTCGAGCGCGTCGGCGGCGCCACCCTGCCGCAAGGCGTCACCCCCAGCATGGCGCCGCTCTCCAGCCCCAGCGGGCTGATCTACCGCTACGTAGTCGAGAGTCCCGACCGCACCCCGCAAGAGCTCAAGACCATCGAGGATTGGGTGCTCGAGCGCGCTTACAAGGCCGTGCCCGGCATCGCCGACGACTCCGGCTTCGGCGGCACCGTGATGCAGTACCAGGTGCTGCTCGATCCCAGCCGCCTCTACGGCTACAACCTCAGCGTCGCCCAGGTCATCAACGCCCTCGCCGCCAACAACGGCAACACCGGCGGCGGCTTCTATTCCCAGGGCGGCCAGTTCTATTACGTGCGCGGCCTGGGCCTGGTGCGCAACACCGAAGACATCGGCGACATCATCGTCGGCTCCAGCAACGGCGTGCCCATTCACGTGCGCGACATCGGCCAGGTGGTGATCGGCCACGCGCCGCGGCTGGGCGAATACGGCTTCCAGAACAACAACGACGCCGTCGAAGGCGTGCTCATGATGCTGCGCGGCGCGCGCACCCAAACCGTGCTCAAGCGCGTCGAAGCCGAAACCTATAAGCTCAACCACGGCCTGCTCCCGCCCGATGTCAAGGTCTTTCCCTTTTACGACCGCACCGGCCTGATCCAGCTCACCACCAAGACCATCGAGGGCAACCTGCTGCGCGGCATGATCCTGGTCTTCTTGGTCTTGCTCTTCTTCCTCGTCAGCGTGCGCGCGGCGGTGATCGTCGCGCTGACGATTCCCCTGGGCCTGCTCTTCAGCTTCATCCTGCTGCACGCCAAGGGCGTGGACGCCAATCTCCTCTCCATCGGCGCCATCGACTTCGGCATCATCATCGACGGCACCGTGGTGATGATGGAGAACATCTTCCGCGAGCTCGGCCTGCGCCACGGCCGGCACTACAACTTGTTCGAGGTGATCGCCGCCGCCGCCCGCGACGTGGACCGGCCCATCTTTTACTCCGTCGCCGTCATCATCGCCGGCTACCTGCCGATTTACGCCCTGACCGGGCCGGCGGGCACGCTGTTTCACCCCATGGCCGACACCATGGTCTTCGCGCTCATCGGCGCGCTCGGCATCACCCTCACCCTCGTGCCGGTGCTCACCTCCTATTGGTTCAAGCGCGGCGCCCGCGACGCCAGCACCCGCGTCTTCGAGTGGATCAAGGCGGTGTACGCCGGCCGCCTGCGCTGGTGCCTGCGCCATCCCGCCTGGACGGTGGCCGTGATCGTCGCCATCTTCGTCGCCAGCATGTCCGTCGTGCCCACCATCGGCGGCGAGTTCATGCCTCACCTGGATGAAGGCGCGCTCTGGGTGCGCGCCACCATGCCTTACACCATCTCCTGGCAAGAAGCCGCGAAAATCTCCCCGCAGATTCGCGCCTTGCTGCGCTCCTATCCGCAGGTCACCTACGTCGGCTCCGAGCTCGGCCGCCCCGACGACGGTACCGATCCCACCGGCTTCTTCAACGACGAGTTCTACGTCGGCTTGAAGCCCTACGACGATCCCAGTTGGCGCGCCAGCCGCGATCACACCAAGCAGGCCCTGATCGACGACCTGCGCGGGCGCTTGGCCACCTATCCCGGCATCATCTTCAACTTCACCCAGCCGGCCGAGGACGCCGTGGATGAAGCCCTCACCGGCCTCAAGAGCGCGCTCGCCGTCAAGGTCTTCGGCCCCGACCTCCAGGTGCTGCAGGCCAGCGCCCTGCGCATCAAGCAGGCGCTCGCCCGCGTGCCCGGCTTCACCGACTTGACCGTCGTGCGCGAGCTCGGCCAGCCCAGCCTCGTCGTCACCGTGAACCGCGCCAAGATCGCCCGCTACGGCATCAACGTCAGCGACGTCGAAGCCGTCGTTCAAGCCGCCGTCGGCGGGCAAGCGGCGACGCAGGTGATCCAAGGCGAAAAGCTCTTCGATCTCGTCGTGCGCATGGAGCCGCAGTTCCGCCAAAACCCGCGCGCGATCGGCAATCTCCTCGTGCCCACGCCCGGCGGCCAGCTCATTCCTCTCAGCCAGCTCGCCGCCATTGACGTGCAGTCCGGCGCCTCCTTCATCTATCGCGAAAACAACTCGCGCTACATCGGCGTCCAATACAGCATCGTCGGCCGCGACCTCGCCTCCGCCGTGCGCGACGGGCAAAACGCCGTCAACGCCGCGCTCCGCCTCCCGCCCGGCTATCACTTGCAGTGGGGCGGCGAATACAGCGAATATCTGGCCGCCCGCGCCCAGCTCTCCGTCGTCGGCCCGCTGGCGCTGCTGCTGATCTTCCTTATCCTGTTCGCGCTCTACGGCAACTTCAAATTCCCCTTGGCCGTGTTCCTCAGCGTCGTGCTCACCGAGCCGGTGGGCGCGGTGCTGGCGCTGAAGCTGACCGGCACTCCCTTCAGCGTCTCCTCCGGCATCGGCTTTCTCGCCCTGCTCGGCGTCTCGGCGGAAATGGCCGTCATCATGGTCTCCTACGCCAACAAGCTCCGCGGCGAGGGCATGAGCATCCATGACGCCGCCTACCAGGCCGCGCTGCTCCGCCTCCGCCCCATTCTCATGACCGCCATGGTGGCTTGTCTCGGCTTGCTGCCTGCGGCGCTCTCGCACGGCATCGGCAGCGACACGCAGCGCCCCTTCGCCATCGTCATCGTGGGCGGCATGCTCTGCCCGATGCTGCTCGGCTTCTTCCTCTACCCGGTGCTCTATCAGCTCTTCGCGCGCGAAGGCGACGTGTTGCAGGTTTGAGCGGCTTCTATAATGACTCCATGAAGCTCCCCCTTGCGGCGCTGGCGCTCGCCGCTCTGGCGTGGACCGCGGTGGCGGCGCAAAATCCCCCGGCGCTCGCTCCGGCGCTGCCGCCCCGCATCACCTTCAGCAAGAGCTTTCGCGGCTCGGTGCCCACGTTCGTCGAAATCACCGTGCAGCGGGACGGCTCGGCTTCCTTCGAGGTCATCCAGCAGCCCGGCCAGCCGCCGGTCAAAATGGAATTCCACGTTGGCAAGGCGCTCGTCGAGCACATCTTCGCCCTCGCCGCCCAATTGCACGACTTCAGCGGACCCGAGCTCGAGGCTAAAGCCAAGGTGGGCTATATGGGGACCAAGATGCTCGCCTACGACGACGCCACCCGCCACAATCAGCAAACCTACAACTACTCCTCCCGTCCCGCCGCCCGCGACCTCACCGACATCTTCGAGCGCATCGCCGGCAGCGGCGAGCACGCCGCCCGCTTGCGCCACGCCGTCCGTTACGATCGTCTCGGCGTGGTGCAAGAACTCGACGGCATCACCCGCGACTGGAGCGAGCACCAACTGCTCGCGCCCGAACTGCTCGAGCCGGTGCTGGAGCGAGTGGCCAACGATCCCGATCTGATGGATATCGCCCACCGCCGCGCCTTGGATCTCTTGACCGAGATGGGCTCCGCTCGCAATCGCTAACGCCATCGCCCCGGCTCGCATCTGATCCGCAAGGAGTTCTTATGACGGATCCCGACGACGAGAAGCACCGCGCCGACGAGAAAGCGCGCGAGAGTGGCCGCCCCGGCGGCGGCAAGGGCCGCAAGGATGAGGTCGGCAAGAGCGGCGTCTATCCCATGTCCGGTCCCTTGCCCCAAGGGCCGGCCGAGTTGCGCACGCCCGCTGCCTGGGGCCAAGGCGAGCGCGGCGCCGCTGGCTACGAGGACTCCGGCCGCTCCGAGTTGGTCTACGAACAAGGCCAGTTGCTGGGCGGGCTCGACGCCGGCGCCCCCGGCTCGCCGCCCCCGGCCGGCCTGCTCATCCCCCCGCCGGCCTGGGAGAAGGCGCTCGACGACTTCAGCCGCCGCCACCGCAACTGCCCGGTCTTGATCGAGGAGATTCGCGGCGAAGAACGCCGCGTCGCCATCGAGAATGAGCCGCTCACCGGCATCAGCTCCGATCGCGCCGGCGAGCGCGACAAGATCTACGTCGCCGTTGGCAGCCGCGCCGACCAGTCCCACACCCACGTCATCTCCGCGCCCCGCCAGTTGCGTATCTTCGTCGCCCCCGGCGAGGCGCCCAGCGCCGAGGTCGAATCCGCCGACGGCACGCGCACCCGCCTGCGCTGCCTCGAGCACCGCCCCGCCGCTTAAGGGGAAAAGGGGACAGCCTGATCTGCCCCGGTTTCCCCACTTCCAGGGAAACCGGGACGGCCCGGCCCGTCCCCGTATTTCGCGACGGCCCCGCTTCGACCACGACTAGCGGCCGCACCCCCGCGACCTTCGCCGACGCTCCGCTCTGCTCCCCGGCGCTGGACGCCCGCCGCCGTTCCGCTTACGCTTCGATTACGCCTGCGTCCAACGCTCATGCACGCCCTGCTGCGCGACTTGCGCCACGGACTGCGCCTGCTGCGCCGCGATGCCGGCTTTGCCGCCGTCGCCATTCTCACCCTGGCGCTCGGCATCGGCGCCAACACCGCCATCTTCAGCGTCGTGGATGCCGTGCTCCTCCGGCCCCTGCCGTTTCCCCATCCCGAGCAGTTGGTTTCGCTTCGCGAATCGGCCCCCACCTTCCCCAGCATGTCGGTCGCCTACCCCGACTATCTCGACTGGGTGAAGCAAAATCACGTCTTTTCCTCCCTCGCCGCGTTTCAATGGGATGGCTACACCCTCACCGGCGTCGGCGAACCGGCGGCCATCCCGGCCGGCGCCGTCTCCGCCAGCTATTTCACGACCCTGGGCGTGCCGCCCCTCCTGGGACGCACCTTCAGCGCCGCCGACGATCAGGCCGGCGCCGGCGGCACGGTCGTGCTCTCCTACAAGCTCTGGCAGCAGCGCTTCGGCGGCGACCGGAAATGGCTGGGGCGCGCCATTGACCTCGATGGCCAGAGCTACACGATCATCGGCGTCATGCCGCCGGCGTTCTCCGGCGCCTTCTCGCAGTTCGCCGGCAATGACGTCGGCCTTTGGGTGGCCATCGGCCGCAAAGCGGGTCTGCCCGCGAACAAATTCCTGATGAATCGCGGCAGCCATCCTGGCATCAACGGCCTCGCCCGCCTGCGTCCCGGCGTCACCCTGGCGCAAGCCCGCGCCGCCATGGACACCATCGCCCAGCGGCTCGACCGCCAATACCCCGACTCCAATACCGGCGAAGGCGTCAACCTGATGAGCCTCAAGGAGCGCGCCGTGGGCGACACGCGCCCGGCGCTGCTGGCGTTGCTGGCCGCCGTCGCCTTCGTCTTGCTCATCGCCTGCGCCAACGTGGCCAATCTGCAACTGGCGCGCGCCGCCACCCGGCGCAAGGAATTCGCCATTCGCGCCGCTCTGGGCGCCGGCCGCGGCCGCCTGATCCGCCACTTGCTCACGGAAAGCGTGGCGCTGGCCTCTCTCGGCGGCCTGCTCGGCCTCGGACTCGCCGCCGTGCTCATCGCTCTCGCCCCCAAAATCCTTCCCGCCGGCGTGCCGCGCGCCGCCGAGCTCGGCTTGGACTGGCGCGTCCTGCTCTTCACCCTGGTCCTCTCCCTCGCCACCGGCATTCTCTTCGGCCTGGCGCCGGCGCTGCACGGCCCCGACCGCGATCTGCAAGGCGAACTCAAGGAAGGCGGCCGCTCCTCCCGCGGCGGCGTCACCGGCCAGCGCCTGCGCGGCGTGTTGGTCGCCGCCGAAGCCGCGCTCTCGCTCGTGCTCCTGCTCGGCGCCGGCCTGCTCTTGCGCAGCTTCTGGCGGCTCAGCCGCGTCAATCCCGGCTTCGCCACGCGCGGCGTGCTGACCTTCAGCGTCGGCCTGCCGCAAACCCGCTACCCCAAGGATGCGCAAATCGCCGCCTTCTTCCATCAGGCGCTGGCGCGCATCGCCGCCCTGCCGGGCGTCGCCGCCGCCGGCGCCATCCAGCCGCTGCCGCTCGGCGGCAGCGACTGGGAGAACTCCTTCCAGTTGCCCGACCGCCCCAAGTTCCCGCCCGGCCAAGTCCCCAGCGCCCACTTCGCCATGGTCACGCCGGACTATTTCCGCGCCATGCGCATCCCCCTGCTGCGCGGCCGTTACTTCACCGATGCCGACAATGCCGGCGCGCCCCTAGTCGCCATCATCGATCGCGGCTTCGCCGCCAAATACTGGCCCGGTCGCGATGCCATCGGCCAGCGCATCGCCATGGATAAAGACGTGCTCACCGTCGTCGGCGTCGTCCCCCACGTCATGCTGGAGGGCCTGGCCGGCGCTTCCCTGATCGATAAGTTGCCGCAAATGTATGTGCCGCACGCGCAGCACGCCAATAACTTCATGAGCTTCGTGCTGCGCGCCGCCCCCGGCTTCGCCGATCCCGGCAAGTTGCTGGCCCCGGCGAAGGCGGCCATCGCCGCGCTCGATCCCGACTTGCCGGTGTACGACGTCAAGACCATGTCCGCGATCGTCTCCGCCAGCTTGGGCGAAAACCGCCTGTCGCTGATCCTGGTGGGCTTGTTCGCGTTCTTGGCGCTGGTGCTGGCGGCGGTGGGGATCTACGGCGTGATGTCCTACATGGTCGCGCAGCAATCCCATGACCTCGGACTGCGCATGGCGCTCGGCGCGCAGCGCGGCGATGTCTTGCGCCTCGTGCTCGGCCAGGGACTGCGGCTGGCCGCGGCCGGCCTCCTCGCCGGAATCCTCGCCGCGCTGGCCCTGGGCAAAGTGCTGGTGCGCTTCCTCTTCGGCGTCCGCCCCACCGATCCCCCGACGTTCGTCGCCATCGCCCTGGTGCTGCTGGCGGTCGCGCTGCTCGCCTGTTACTTGCCCGCGCGCCGCGCCACCACCGTGGATCCGCTCGTGGCGCTCCGCTACGAGTAGCCGGCGCCGGCGCGGCGTTGTCGCTGAACCCCGATGGATTGCGGGAGAGCTGCGGAATCCCGGCGCGCCGGCCGTCGCCGGTCGCTGCCGCCCGCGCCCGCCCGCGGCCGCGTCTAGCGCGCCGCCGCGGCCGGCTTCAGATGCCGCGCGGCGAACTCGAGAAACGCCGGCCAGTTGGGCAAATCGGTATGGCCGCCCTCATGCTGCCGCCAGCCGATGTCGACGTCCAGCAACGCCGTGCCGAGCGGCGGCATGACGTCGCTCCCCAATCCTTCGCCGCCCAGCAGCCGATACACCGGCCCCGCCGCCACCGCCGCCAAGAACATCCCGCGATCGTCGATCCATCCGCCTTCGACCTTCGGCGAACCGGTGCTGATGAAAATCGGCCGCGGCGCGCACATCGCGATCAACTCATTCGAATCCACCGGCAGGTCGTTCACCGTGCGCGGGCCGTCATAAAGCAAAAAGTTGCCCGCCATCCATTGGTACTCGCCCGTCCCTGCCAGATTGCCCGCCTGTTCCCCGAAGTTGCGGCGAAAAGGCTTGGCGCCGCCCGCTCCCGACGAACCGATCAGCCCGATCGCGAAGCGCTGATCGTAAGCCATCGCCACCAGCGCCGCCTTGCCGTAGCGCGACAGCCCCTCGATCCCCACCTCATGAGCGTTGATTGCCGGATCGCTCTGCAGATAATCGAGCGCGCGGCTCGCGCCCCACGCCCAGGCTCGCAGCGCGCCCCATTGATCCGGACGCCGCGGCTGGCCGTGGTTGCACAGCCCGATGATTCCTTCCGTCAAGCCCGCGCCGCTGTCGGCTTGCACGCTCGTCGGCACCAGCACCGCGTAGCCCCAGCCATGCTCGAGCAACTGCTGTTGCCAGCTCGGCCCGGGCGGAGGCGGCGGCAGCTTGATGCCGCGTGCCCGCATCTGCGCCAAAAATCGCGCCATTTGCGCCGGATCGAAGCCGAGATGGATCATCGCCGGAACCGGCCCCCGGGCGTCGGCGGGCGTCGTCAGCGTCATCTCGATGTTGACCGCAATCAGCGGATACGCCGAATTGTCCACCTGGCCGCGCAGTTGTTCGGTGACCACCGGAATGCCGTACTGCGTCTCCCGCTTGCGGCTGACCACGATCCAATCCACGCGCGGCGTGTGGCGCGGCACGCGGCCATAGACGTCGCGATCGAAAGCGGCGGCGATCTGCGGCCGCCGCTCGCGCCACCACATCGCCGCCGTGGTCACGCGCCGCCCGTCGGCCATCGTCAGCGCATCCGGCAGATCGGCGCCGCCCGCCTTGCTCTCGTCATAGTTGGGCGGATTCTTCGCGCCGGGATTGGGATCCGCGCCCGGCCGCAGCGCCCGGATGCGCAGCATGCGCATCAGCAGCGCATGATCTTGCGCCGCCGTCATGTGCACCGGTGGGCGCGCTTGGGCCGCCGTGAAAACCGTCGCGGCCCCGAGAAAACAGGCGAGTAAAGTTCGCATCATCGCTCCTCGCGGTGCCCTGCGCGTGCATCGCATCGAGCTCCCAGCGCAAGCCGCGCCGGGGGCCGCGAAATTTCGCCGCGCCGCTGCGCCGCTGCCCGGCGAGGTCGTCGCGGCGCACGCAGCGAGCCGTGCGAGGCCGCGGGCCGTGCGGGCCGGCGCAAGTACACCAATGTACCTGATCCCGCCCGCGCGGCCGCGAACGCAGCCCGGCGACGCCGGTCGCCCCGCCCGCCGCGTCTTCAGGCGCGCCCGTAAATCGGTATCACCGCGCCGTTGATCTCGCCGGCCTCGTCCGAGGCCAGCCACACCAGCAGATCGGCGATCGCTTCCGGCTTCACCCAGCGCGTGGCGTCCGCCTGGGGCATGGCCGCGCGGTTCGCGGGCGTGTCAATGGTGCTCGGCAAAACCACGTTGGCGGTGATGCCGTGCTCGCGGCCTTCGAGCGCCAGCGTGCGCGTCAGCGCGATCAACGCCGCCTTGGAGACGCCGTAGGCGGCGAAGTTCGCCGCCGCCTCGACCCCCGTGCGCGATCCCACCGTCAGGATGCGCCCCCGGCCCGCCGCCTTCATCGCCGGCAGCACCGCCCGGCAGAGATAAAACGCCGCGTTCAAATTCAGGTCGAGCATGCGCTGCCAGGTGGCGTCGTCGGTCGCCTCCACCGGCTGCCCGCCGGCAAATCCGCCCATCAGATGCACCAGCACATCCACCCGCCCCGCTTGCCGCAGCGCCTCGTCCACCGCCGCGCGCGCGCCCTCCGGCCGCGTCAAGTCCGCGCTCACGTAATTGCCCGCCCCGCGCGCCACGCCAACGACCGTGAATCCGGCCCGGGGAAACGCGCGCGTTACGGCCCCGCCCAGCCCGCCGCTCACGCCGCTGATCAACGCTACCCGCCCGGCATTCATCGCTGCTGCGATTGTACCTGCGCCGCCCCGCCCGCCGCCTCCGCTCCCGCCGCGGGAAAGCTCAGCATCCGCGTATCGCCCATCGGCACCAACACCAGCGAACAGGTCGGCTTCGCGTGCAGCAACGGAACGGATTCACAACTCAAAAGGCCTTGTGCGATCAAGGGCGCGTGCCCGCCGCCGGGCAGCCCCGCCAGCTTCAGCGCCGCGCCCTCGACGTGCGCCAACGCCGGCCGCAACGAAGCATCGCCCGTAACCCACTGCGCCGCGCCGATGCGCAACGGCCCCTGTCCGTCGGCGCCGGCGTCCAAACGCAGCAAGAGCTCCGCGCTCCCGTCCGCTTTCGGTGGCGCGGGAAAATTGAGCGTGCGCAAATTCTGCAAATCCATACGATGCCGCGATTCGGCCCCGCTGACCGCCTCCGCGCCGATCAGCCCTTCCAGCACCTGCTGGTCCGCGTGGAACTGGTCCGTGCGCGACGCCAGGATGCCGGCGGCCGATTTGGGCACCTTCACCTTCGCCAACGCTGCGGGATCGATCCTCCCCATCGGAGCTTCTTGCGCCACGATCTGCGCGTAAATCGCGGCCGCTTCGCGCTTATGCCCCAGCTTTGCCTCCGCCTCCCCCAGCGCCCGCCCCGTCTCTTTCTGCTCCATCAACTCCCAGCTCGCGCGCAAATAGGGAATCGCCCCTTCTGTGTCGCCGAGTTGCAGCCGGGCCCTGCCGATCGCTTCCCACTCCATCACCAGCGTGCGGGTGAGCGTCAAATCGCGCGCCTGGAGCGGGGCCGCCGCGGCCGCGGCCAGCGCCTGCGCGGCGGCGTTCGCGCCTTGCCCCGCGTACTGCTGCGCGCGCTCCGGATCGAGATGGTGCCACGCCATCCAAGCGCCGATCGAGCCGCTCAGCTCGGGCGATGGCGCGAGGCTCGCCGCCTTTTCCAGTTCCGCGATGGCCGGCTCGGTCTGCCCCGTCTGCTCCAAACTCATGCCCAGATCGGCGTGCACTTGCGCGTCGTCCGGCGTGATCTTCGCCGCTTCCTGCAGCTCGGGAATCGCCTTCGCGTACTGCCCCAGCCGGGCCAGCAATTCGCCCAGATTGGCATGCGCGTAGCGGTCGAGGGGATTGATCTGGATCTGCTGCTCGAACTCCTGCGCGGCATCCTGCATTTGCCCCAGGCGCATCTGCGCCAGCCCCGCGTTGTTGTATGCATACGGATCGAAGGGGTTATGGGCAATCTGCTTCTGAAAGGCGGCGAGCGCCGGCCCCGGCTGATTGTCGTCTAAGTACGCGCGGCCCAGCTCATTCCACACATCCGCGGGCGGCGCAGCCGCAGCCGCCGCCTGCGTGAACAATTGGATCGCGCGGCCATAATCCCCTTCCTGAAACGCCGTTTCTCCGGCGGCATAGAGGCCCGCGCCCGTGTTGCTCGCCGGAGCCGCCGCCACCTCCCCGGTCCGCGTCACCGGGAGCGCCTGGTTCAGGTCCGCTTGTACCGCGCGCCGGAACGCCTCGTAATCGTCGTGCGCCGCGGCGGGGATTTCCCGTTCCGAAAATTTCATCGTGCGGGTGATCGTGACCGTCTCGCCCGTGGCCGCCGTGCCGGTGACCGCGTACTGCGACGTGTATTGGGCGTACGGCCGCCTGAGGTTCACCGCCACCGGCGCCGTCGCTTCATAACCCACCGGGAGCCGCAGCGTCAGCACGTGCTCGCTCGTCATCGGCGACCCCACTTTGAGCGGCTTGCCCTCGTCCGCCTCCGGCAGCGCCAAGCCTTTCGGCAAGCTAAGGTCGCTGGTCTTGTCGCCGGGGCTCCAGAAATCGTCGGCGGTGGAATGAAACGCCAGTTGCAGCGGCGCGCTGGTCAGTGCCAAGTTCTTCGCGTCGGTCTGGCTCACCTCGCCGCTCTGCCAAGTCGCCGCTATCATCGCTTGGTCCATCAGCGGCCAGCGCGCGGAGGGAATCGCGTTGTACAGCATGCGCAGCACCAGCGCCCCATCCCCCGATTCCGCCAATTTGACGTCGGCCTCGAGCTTGCCGCTGGCGTCGGCGTTGGCCGCGATCGTCATGCGCTCGAACATCGGGCTCGGTGGATCCGCCGGCGTGCGCTCCAGATGCGCGGCCCCGGACCCGGGAATCACCAGCGCCTCCTCGTCGCGAATCGGCGCGAACAGCATCCCGAACGCGGCCACCCGCGTCGTCGTGTCCAGCCACTGCTCGCCCTGCGGCGTCGGAATCGCGGTGATGATGTGATCGAATTGTCCCGGCGAGGGGACGTCGGGATCCACCGCGTGCTTCGTCGAAACCAACGCCGCCTCCGCCGGGATGCCCACCGCGTGCAGCAACGCCGCCAAGAGCGTTTCCTGGTCCTTGCAGTCGCCGTATTCGTTCGCCAGCACCTGCTCGGCCGCGTGCGGCTGGTACCGCCCGATCCCGAACGAGAGGCTCACGTAACGGATGGTCTTCGCCACATAATCGTAGAGCGCCTCCGCCTTGCCCCGCTCGCTCGTCTGTCCCGCCGTCAGCCGCGCCGCCAGCGCCGCCAGCGCCGGCGTGACGCGGAGCTGGCTCTTTTGCAGCCCGGCATACCAAGCGCCCACCGCCGCCCAGGAAGAGAAGGTCGTCAACTGCACGTCCGGAGGCGGCGGCAACTCGCCGCCAACGCGCGTCTGCGGCGCGGCGTCGCTGGTGGGCGCCGGCGGGTGCCAAAAGTACACCGTCCGCCCGGCGCGGCTCATCACCGACGTCGCGGCATAGCCCGGCTGTGTCCGTAAGATCACCGCTCGGCCCTGCGGGATATCGATCGTCAGCGTCTCCGAGCGCGTGGCGGCGCTGTGGGAAAACTGGAACTCGAACCAAAACTGCCCGGGATCGAGCGGCGCGAAACGTTCCGTGACCACGTCGTAGGAGACCTCCGCGCCTACGCTCACGCCCGGCACCGTGACGTGCACCTGGTGATAATCCGAATAGACCGGCGCAATGCGCTCGATCGGCAAAGGCAGATCGCGCACGGCATCGGCGCCGACTTGGATCTCGCGCCCATCGGCGGTCTTCACCCGCACAGACACCACGTGCAAGCGCTCGTTGGCCGAGTTATACCCGAAGACCAGCTCGCCCGCCCGTTGCACGCCCGGCGGCGTCTGCACGCGCATGCTCGCGCTCTCCTCCCGCCGCATCTTCCCGTCGTTCTCGAAGCGCACCGTGGTCGCCAAACTTTCGATCAGGACCGGCTCCTGCGCCAGATTCGCCGGCGTGGCGGTGGTCTGCCCGGCTGCCGTCGCCGTCGCCAGCAGCCACGCCAGCCCCAGCCCCAGAGTCGCCGCTCTAGTCATGCCCGTCTTATCTAAGGCCGTTCAGCTCGAATTTACAAGCGCCAGCAACCCGCCGCCGTGCTCGCCCTCGCCGGCCTCCCTCCGCCTTTTCTCGCCGCTTTCTGGTTGCCGTCCCCCAATTGCCCCCGCCCGCCTCCCGCCGGCGCTTCCACCCGCCGCGCCGCCCACCGCGCCGCTTCATCCGGCGCTAGGCTGGAAGCAGTGGCTAGCGTTTTGCTCCTCGGCCATTACGAACTCGGCCGCCAGCCCTTCGGGCTGGCCTCGGCGGCCGCTTGGCTGCGCGCCGCGGGCTGGCCAACGGAAATCCGCGATCTCTCCCGCCAGCAGTTGGCGCCGGAGCTCGTCCGCGTCGCCAGCCTGATCGGCCTCTATTTGCCGATGCACACCGCCACGCGCCTGGCGGCGGCGCTCCTGCCCGCGCTGCGCCGCGATGCGCCCCGCGCCACCCTCTGCTGCTTCGGCCTCTACGCGCCGCTCAACGCCGAGTTTCTGCGCGAGCTGGGCGCTTCGGTCATCCTCGGCCCGGAATTCGAAGCCGACCTCGTCCGCGTCGCGCAGGGCGTCCCGCCCCGCGACCCGGCGGCCTTGCCGCGCCTGCCGTTCCTCGTGCCCGAACGCGCCGGCTTGCCGCCGCTCGCCGACTACGCCCGCTTGCGGACCCCCTCCGGCGCGCGCGTCGCCGGCGCCACCGAAACCACCCGCGGCTGCAAGCACTTCTGCCGCCATTGCCCGATCGTGCCCGTCTACGGCGGCCATTTCCGCGTCATTCCCCGCGCCGTGGTGCTCGAGGATATTCGCCGCCAGGTCGCCGCCGGCGCCGAGCACATCACCTTCGCCGACCCCGACTTCTTCAACGGCCCCGCGCACGCCCTCGCCGTCGTGCGCGCCCTGCACGCGGAATTTCCCCGGCTCAGCTACGACGTCACCATCAAGATCGAGCATCTGCTCCGCCATGCCGCCCTGCTGCCCGAGTTGCGCGCCACCGGCTGCGTGCTGGTCACCAGCGCCGTCGAATCGCTCGACGATGCCGTGCTCGCGCGCTTGGCCAAGGGCCACACACGAGCTGACTTCCTGCGCGCCGTCGAACTGCTCGCCGCCCACGGCCTGGCGCTCAGCCCCACCTTCGTCCCCTTCACTCCTTGGACGACGCCCGCCGCTTACGCCGATCTGCTGCAAACGTTGGCCCGCCTCGGCCTGGTCGAAGCCGTCGCGCCGATTCAACTGGGCATCCGCCTGCTGATCCCGCGCCGCTCCCGCATTCTCGATCTGCCCGATGCCGGCGAGTGGCTCGGCGCCTTCGAGCCGGCGACCCTCAGCTATCGTTGGCGCCATCCCGACCCCGAGATGGATGAGCTCCAGCGCCGCGTGCAGTCGGCCATCGCCGCCGGCGTTACGCGCGGCGCGGCGCGCGCCGAGATCTTCGCCCGGCTCTGCGCCCTCGCCGCCGTGCCGCCGCCCGAGCGGCTGCCCCCGCGCGAGCGCATCCCCTACCTCGACGAACCTTGGTTCTGTTGAAGCGAGCCCACCGGCGAGCAGTTCGCTCGCGCCCTCTACTGATGCCCCGCGCCGTGCTTCTGATCACGACCACGCTCGGCTACCAAGCCGAGGAGTTTCGCGCCGCCGCCGCGCGGCTGCGCGTGCCGCTGTTCGTCGCCAGCGATCGCTGCCATCGCCTCGCCGATCCCTGGGGCGACCAAGCGTTGCCGATCCGCTTCGAGCGTCCCCGCGCCGCCGCCGCCGCCATCGCGCGCCAGCCCTGGGCGCGGGAGATCGCCGGCGTGCTCGCCCTGGGCGATCGCGCGACGCTCGCCGCCGCCTGCACCGCAGTGCGGCTGGGCTTGCGCGGCAATCCGCCCGCCGCCGTCCGCGCCGCCGCCGACAAGTTCCGCTTGCGCCGTGCGCTCCGCGCCGCCGCCCTGCCCACGCCCGCCTTCCGCCGCTGGCCGCTCGCCGCCGATCCCGCCCGCGCCGCCGCGCTCGCGGCCTATCCTTGCGTGCTCAAGCCGCTCGCGCTCTCCGGCAGCCGCGGCGTCATCCGCGCCGACGATCGCGCCCAATTCCTCGCCGCCTGGTCGCGCATCGCGCGGCTCTTGCGGCGTCCCGAGCTGCGCGCCTGGCGCGCGCCCGGCCTCGATTTCCTTCAGGTCGAGAGCTACATCGCCGGTGAAGAAGTCGCGCTCGAAGGCTGGCTCGAAGACGGCCGCTTGCGCGTGCTCGCGCTCTTCGATAAGCCCGACCCGCTCGTCGGTCCCTACTTCGAGGAAACCATTTACGTCACCCCCTCGCGGCATCCGCCCCGCGCGCAAGCCGCCATCGCCCGCGCCATTGCCCGCGCCGCCGCCGCCGTCGGGCTCCGCCACGGCCCGCTGCACGCGGAGGCGCGCTTCAACTCGCAGGGCGTCTTCGTGCTCGAGCTCGCCGCCCGGCCCATCGGCGGCCTGTGCGCCCGCAGCTTGCGCTTCGTGCCGCCCAATGGCGGCGCCCCGCTTCCCTTCGCCGCTTGGCTGCTGCGCGCCGCGCTCGCCCCCGGCGCCGCCCCGCGCTACCGCCGCGAGGCGCGCGCCAGCGGCGTCATGATGCTCCCCATCGGCGCCGGCGGCTTCTTGCGCGAGGTCGCCGGCCAAGACGCCGCCCGCGCCGTCCCCCACGTCTCCGACCTCGTCATCACCGCCAAACTCGGCGAGCGCCTGGAGCCGCTGCCCGAAGGCGCCAGCTATCTCGGCTTCGTCTTCGCGCGCGCCTCCGCACCCGCCCTCGTCGAGCGCAGCTTGCGCCAGGCCTTCGCCCGCCTCCGCCCGCGCTGGTCGCCGCCGCTGCCGCTCGCCGCCGCGCACCCGGCGCCGCCCCGCTGACCCGCGCGCGCCGCCGCGGTCCCCGCCGGCCGCCAAAAGCAAAACGGCCGGGGCATGCCCCGGCCGTTTTGAACCCGTTAGTCGCGCGTCTAGTGCTTGGTCTTCTTCGTGGTCTTCTTGTGCATCATCTTCTTGTGATGCGCCATCTTCTTATGCTTCGTCTTCGAGTGGCTCGTGGACGTGGTCTGCACGGCCATCGGGGCGGTCGTGATGGGCGCGGCGAAAGCGCACATCCCTAGGGCCAACAGCAACGGCAACAGTCGCTTCGACATGACATCCTCCGTGGGATTTTTGCCGTTCGGCGTCGCGCCGCGCGGCAAGGCGTTCTGACCCGGCCGGCGCCTCGCCCCGTGCGAGGTCCAAGCTGCAGCCAGACGATGTTGAGTATAGCGGAAACATAGCCCCGCGGAACTCGGGTGCCTCCCTCGGCGCCCGCCCCGCCCTGCTGGCCGCCAATCCCGGCCGCCCGCCGCCCGATCACGCCCGGCCCGGCGCCCAGTCCCAGCCGCCATCGGCCAGCCGTCAACCTCGCCGGCCGCCGAATTAGGCCGGCACACGCAAAAAGCTATCTTGGGCGGCGCGGCCGCGCCGGGCTACTTCGTCCGTTGCGGGACGTAGCCGGGGGGCAACTGCGCGCCTTCCCCGAAAAAGAACTGTTCGAGCTGTTCGTTCAGGAGCTTTTGCGCCTCCGGCGTCCACGGCGCCAGCCGATACTCGTTCATGAGCATCTTGGCGTGCTCCTTCCAAAGGCTCCAGCCTTCGGCGGAAACATTTTCGTAGATGCGCTGCCCGAGCTCGCCCGGCCATGGCGGCTCTTCCAGCCCCGGCAGATCCTTCCCCAGCTTCACGCAATGCACGATTCGCGCCATGGCCCTTATTCTCCCCCAAAACCCGCCGGCCGCGCCGAGGCCGCCCGCTCAGTGGGGCGCGACGATGGTCCGGCCGCGGAAGATCACCGCGCGCACGTTCTTGATCGCCTCGGCGTCGCTAAGCGGATCGCCCGCCACCGCCACCAGATCGCCCTCCTGCCCGGCCGCCACCGTGCCCAGCCGCGGCAGCCCCAGCAACTCCGCGCCTCCGATCGTCGCCGATTCCAGCGCCTGCTGCGGCGTCATGCCGTACTGTGCCTCCGCCGCGATCTCGTCGAGCACCGTGCCCTTGCCCGGCTCGTAGCTCTGGTCCGAGCCGGCGGCGATCTTCGTCCCCGCCGCCAGCGCGATGCGAAAGCTCGTTTCCATGCTATCCACCAGCGCGCGCGCCTTGCGCACCGTGGAATCCGGCAAGTGCTCCTTGGCCGCGTTGTCGATCACTGCGTGCGGGATGTACTGCGTCGGCACCAGAAACACGCCGTGCGCGCGCATCGTCGCCGCCTGCGCCGCGTCCAGGCCGGCGCCGTGCTCGATCGAATCCACGCCCGCCGCCACCGCGTCCGCGATCGCCTGGTGATTCTCGTCGTGAGCGGCGACCTTGCGATGCGCCATGTGCGCCTCCTCGACGATCACCCGCATCTCCTCGGGCGAAAGCTGCTCGGCGTCAGGCGAGTCGAGCGGCGACATCACCCCGCCCGACGGCATCATCTTGATCACCAACGCCCCGTACTTGATCTGTAAGTGCACCGCCTTCTCGGCGTCGGCCGGCGAGTTCACATAGCCGTTCAGCGGCGTATAGAAATCCGCCATCGCATACTGCGGCCCGAACACGAGAAAGTCGCCGTGCCCGCCGGGAATCGAGATCGCATGCCCGGCGGGGATGATGTGCGGCCCGGCGAAGTCGCCCTCCTCGATCGCGTCGTGCAGGGCCACGTCGATGAACCCCTGGCTGCCGAGAATGCGCATCGCCGCCACCCCCGAGCGCAGCGCGTACTCGACTGCCTGCCGCGCCCGCAGCGCCGCCAGCGCATCGCTCGGATGCTCCTCCCGCGGCCCCGTCCACAAATGCGTGTGCGCGTCAATCAGCCCGGGCAGCACCGTGTAGCGCGACAGATCGATGCGCTCCGCCCCCGCCGGCGGCGCCAAGTCGCGGCTCACGGCGGTGATCTGCCCGTCCGTGATGATCACCGTCGCCGGCGCCAGCGGAGCCGCGCGTCGAAAATCAGCCGCCCGCAGCGCACCCACACCGTGCCGCGCTGCGCCGCCTCGGCCCCCCAGGCGCCCAGCCCCAGCGCCAATACCAGCGCCAGCGCCGCCGCCGCTGCTCCGCGCCCGCCCGTTCTCCGCCCTCGCCCCATCCTTCGCGCTCCTCCCCCCGGCGCGCCCGCCAGCCTACCACAGCGCGTCCCCTCCCGCCAGCAACTGCCGCATGATCGCGCGCGCCGCGATGGCCTGTGCCGCGCAAAGAAATTCCTCCGGAACGCTTGCGCGACGCGCCCGACTTGATTCCGCTTGTTTCGTGACGGAACCCGCTCGTCCGCGAGCGGGCGTAAAGGGTGCGGCGCCGGGACCGGACGCGGCCGCCTTCCGCGCGCCGGTTCCCGGTCTACCTCAGATATCCAGGTTCTTCACGTCCAGCGCGTTGTCGAGAATGAACTTCCGCCGGCTTTCGACATCCTCGCCCATCAGCGTCGTGAAGATCTCTTCCGCCTGCGGCACGTCCTCGGCGCGCACTTTGAGCAGCGTGCGGCGCTCGGGATCCATGGTCGTCTCCCACAACTGATCGGCGCGCATCTCGCCCAGGCCCTTGTACCGCTGCACGTTGAACAGCTTCTTGCCCTCGTTGAGCACGAAGTCGAGCAGCTCGCGGCCGTTAGCCTTTTCCACCGGCTCCGCGCCGTCGCCGTCGGAGACCATGAACGGCGGCTGGTTGTGCTCCTTGACCAGCTTATATTTGGCCGCCGCCTGCCGCATCTCCGGCAAGCTCGCGATCTCCCAGTTCACCACGTGCGGCGCGTGGTTGTTGTCCTGGTAGCGCGCTTCCCACAAGTTGTGCTCCTCGTCGCGCGCCACTTCCAGCGCGTGCACCCCGGCGATCTTCTTCAGCGCCGCCCCCAGCCGCTCGACCTTCCCTTTCTCCTCGAAGTCGGCCTTGCGCTCGAGGCCCGCCGCCACGACCGCCTCCGTCACCGCCGCGTTGCGAAACTTCTTGTCCACCTTGTCGAAAAACTGGAAGTACTCGCTCAAGTTCACCAGGAAGCGCGTCAGCAGTTGCCCCTCCAGCACCGCCGCCCCCTCGCCGTAGCGCACCACGCGATCCTCGGTGATGCGCTTCATCATCACCCGCACGAACTCCTTGTCGTCCTTGATGTACTCCTCTTTCTTCCCCTTCTTGATCCGGTACAGCGGCGGCTGCGCGATATACACGTGGCCGCGCCGGATCAGCTCCTGCATGTGGCGGAAGAAAAAGGTCAGCAGCAGCGTGCGGATGTGGCTGCCGTCCACGTCGGCGTCGGTCATCAGGATCACCTTGCCGTAGCGCAGCTTGTTGTAGTCGAGATCGCCGTCGGACTTGCCGATGCCCGTGCCCATGGCGGTGATCAGCGCGCGGATCTCCTCGTGCCCGAGCATCTTGTCGTAGCGCGCCTTCTCCACGTTCAAGATCTTGCCCTTCAGCGGCAAGATCGCCTGGAAGCGCCGGTCCCGCCCCTGCTTGGCGGTGCCGCCCGCGCTCTCGCCCTCGACGATAAACAGCTCGCAGCGCTCCGGATCCCGCTCCGAACAGTCCGCCAGCTTCCCCGGCAGTCCTCCCGAATCCAGCGCCCCCTTGCGCCGCGTCAGGTCGCGCGCCTTCCGCGCCGCCTCCCGCGCCCGCGCCGCTTCGATCGCCTTGGCGATGATCCGCCGCGCCACCGGCGGATTGTGGTCGAAATATTCCCCCAGCTTCTCGTTGACGAACGCCTCGACCTGCCCCTTGATGTCGCTGTTCAGCTTGCCCTTGGTCTGCCCCTCGAACTGCGGCTGCGGCAGCTTCACGCTCACCACCGCCACCAGCCCCTCCCGCACGTCGTCGCCGGTGAGGTTCTCCTTCAAATCCTTGAACAGCCCCAGCTGCTGCCCGCAGTTGTTGATCGTGCGCGTCAGCGCCGAACGAAAGCCGGAGAGATGCGTGCCCCCATCCACCGTGTTGATGTTGTTGGCGAAACTGAAGACCGTCTCGGTGTAGCTGTCGTTGTACTGCACCGCGATCTCCATCTGCAGCGTCCCGCCCGCGATCTCGCGCGCCCCTTCCATCGCGATCGGCTTGTCGTGCAGCACCTGCTTGTTGCGGTTCAGATGCTTGACGAACTCCGCGATGCCGCCGTTGTACTGGAACTCCTGCCGCTTGTCGCTGCGCTCGTCGCTGAGCGTGATCAGCAGGCCCTTGTTGAGAAACGACAGCTCGCGCAGCCGGTTCGCCAGCGTGTCGTAGTTGTATTCGGTGACGTCGAAGATCTGCGGATCGGGATGGAACGTGACCTTCGTCCCCCGCTTGTTCGTCTTGCCGCCCTTCTGCAGCTTGCCCAGCGGCTCCCCGCGCGCGAACGACTGCATCCAGGTGTAGCCCTCGCGCCAAATCTCCAGCTCCAGGCTGTCGGAGAGCGCGTTCACGCAACTCACGCCCACGCCGTGCAACCCGCCGGAAACCTTGTAGGTCGAGGAGTCGAACTTGCCGCCGGCGTGCAGCTTCGTCATCACCACCTCCGCCGCGCTGCGCTTCTCCCCGTCCACTTCCATCTCCCCGACCGGAATGCCGCGCCCGTTGTCCACCACCGTGACCGAGTTGTCGGTGTGAATGGTAACGTCGATGCGCGTGGCGTAGCCCGCCAGCGCCTCGTCCACCGAGTTGTCCACCACCTCGTACACCAGGTGGTGCAAGCCCATCTCGCCGGTCGAGCCGATGTACATCGCCGGCCGCTTGCGCACCGCTTCCATGCCGCCCAGCACCTTGATCGAGCTGGCGGTGTAGCTGCCCGCCGGCGCGGCGGTGTCTTCGACTTCCAACGTTGCGTCTTTGTGCTTGGCGCTCACTCAGGGTTCCCTCGAGGCACAGGCCGAGCGCCGCCACCCGAAACTGCGGTGGAAAGCATGGCCGTTCGGAAGGTTAGGCCCGCGCTCGCCTGGCTATCATTAAGAATACCATTCCCGGCCGTGCGAACGCCAGCCCAACGCGGCTCTAATTGATTGATTTTTCGGGCGGTTAGAGATGCAAGCCGGCTTCAGATGCGCATCGGCATCACTACGTACCGATACTGGTACGGGGCGCCGTCTTTCGGCCGCAGTTGCCCGGCGGATTGTTCGTCCTTCAGCTCGAACAGCACCTCGTCGCTCCCCGTCGCCGCCAGGAACTCCAGCAGATATTGCGAATTGAAGCCGATCACCATCGGCTCGCCCTGATACGGGACTTCCAGCTCTTCGTCCGACTCGCCGCTCTCGCTCGACGACGACGTCAAGATCATCTTGTCCGTTTCCAGCCGCAAGCGGATCGCATGCGATCGCTCGTCGGCGAACTGCGAGACGCGCCGGATCGCCGCCCCCACTTCGTCCGTGCGCACGCTGACCGTCCGCTTGTTCTCCTTCGGCAGCACCGCCTCGTAGTTGGGAAACTGTCCCGTCAGTTGGCGCGCGCTCAGCATCCGCGTCTGCCCATCCGTCGGCAGCCGGAAATACAAATGCGTCTCGTCCCGCGCCAGCAGCACGCTCCCACCCTCCGGCACTTCCTCGAGCAGCGTCTGCAGCTCCAGCATTGCCTTCTTGGGAACCAGAAATTTGCTCTCCCCGCTCACGCCCTCGAGCTTCACCGCGTCGTCGAGGATGTGCGCCAGCCGGTGCCCGTCCGTCGCCACCAGCGTCATGCTCTCCGGCTTCAGCACCAGCAGCGCCGCGTTCAGCGTGTAGCGCGATTCCTCGCTCGAGATCGCGAAGATGGTCCGCCGGATCATCTGCCGCAGCGCCTCCGCCGGCAGCTTCGCCGGCGTCGCGCCCGGAAAGGTCGGCAGCGCGGGATAGTTCTCGCGCGACATCCCCACCATCCGCGTGTTCGACCGCCCGCACCGGATCTGCACCCAGTGGTTCTCCATCAGCTTCAGCGTCAGTTCCGCGTCGGGCAGCAGGCGCACGTACTCGATCAGCTTGCGCGCCGGAATCGCGCAGCCGCCGCTCTTCTTGATCTTCGCCGCGCAACTCGTCTCGATCGCCAGATCCAGATCCGTCGCCGCCAGCCTGGCGCGGCCGTCCGCCTCCGCTTCCACCAGCACATTCGCCAGGATCGGGATCGTCGTCTTGCGCTCCACGACGCCCTGCATCAGCAGCAGCTCCTTCAGCAGATCGAGTTTGCGAACCGTGATTTCCATCCTGGCGTCTTCCCCGGGGACTGCGCGGACTTTCCGCAAAGCCTACGGGGACTCATTCTATATGGTTTTGATGGATCTCTCCTAGCCCCACCCGTCGTTGCCGCGCAAATGCGGAAAACCCACCCGGCGTGCGAAAACACCGGCTCGCCCGCGCGCCTATGCCGGTGCAAAAGCACCGCCCGGCGAGAGCGCCTGCGGATGGTGCGCCGGCTCGCCGGCGGTTTTCCACGCCGCTCCGGAGAAAAGCGGCGGTTTTCGACAGCCAATCCGCAGCCGTTTACGGCGCCTGTGGACGCACGATCGTGGCGCCGGGAAAGTCGGTCGAGAAGTGCCGGTCTGCGATGCGCGCGTTGAGGCGAATGTCGGAATAGTTGAGCCGCTGGAAATCGCCTGACGGCTGGTTAACCTGCTGCGCCGCCGTCACCCACAACTTCGGGTCGTACCAGAGATCGATGGAGCTAACCCCCGGCGTCGGCCGCTTGGGGGTCAAATGCAAATGCACCAGCCCGCGCTCCTCCGGCTCGAGCGCGACTCGATAGGAGGCCAGCAGCGCGTGGCCGCCGCCGCCGAGTCCCAGCAGCAGGAACTGCGCCACCGCCTCGCGGTTCTTGCGCAAATCGAATTCTTGCGCTTGCTTGATGCGTGGCTGATAGATCCAACCGGTGTCGTCGCGGTAGATGAAGTCGCGGCGGTACGGCTTGCGGATCTCCAGCGCGATCTCCATCCCCCGCGCCGTCTTCCGGTAGTAGAAGTCGCCGGCCTCGACCGTCGTGTCGTCCACCAGCTTGGTGTATTTGAGCGAGACCACCTGCGCCGTCAGGCTGTGGATGTTGGCGGCGGCGCGGTCGATCTGGCTCAAGACGCCGTCGAGGGTCATCGTCGGCGCTGCCGCCGCGGCTCCCGCCAGCCAAAGCGCCAGCAGCGCGGCGCTAATCGGTCCAGACGTTGTAAATGACCGCATGCCCGCTGTCGCCGCGCAGCACCTGCACCTGCCGGATCCGGACCGCGTGGCCCAGATACCGACCGAGGATCTTTTGCAAGTCGGCGCCCTCTTGCGCCCCCAGAATCTCATAGACCTTTCCGCCCTGGGCGCTGAGCAGGGTCACCGCCACCGGATGCGCGGGAAACGGGCGTGGCTGATCGCGGAACAGGTGCCGCGGCGTCAAAAAGATGAACGCCAAGATCACCCCCACCATGATGTCGTACTCGATCGAGCCGCGCGGATAGGTCCACCAGATGAACGACCGTACCTTCGCGCCCAAGCTGCGCCGTTCCGCCATGCCAGTCCCTTATGCTACGTCGCCCCGCCCTGCCCGAACAACCCGGGCGCCGAACCACCCGCAGCGCCCGAACCACCGCGGCGGATGATACAGTGGATGAAGCCCGCGCCTTCCCCCACGGCACCACGCTCGGGGGATTCCTGGGCGCGGAGCTTCGCGGGACCGGGCGCTTCGCTGAGGGGTTCGATCACCAAAATTATGGGGACGCACGATAGCCGCCCGCTTTCCTCGTCCCGCTGAAAGAGAACATTGATGCCGCTTTGGGTCTGGGCCTGTATTTACGGTTTCGTCGTTTGCCAGCTTTCCGGCTTGGCCACCACCATCTACCTTCATCGTTCCGCGACGCATCGCGCCTTCTCCCTCAGCCCCTGGGTGGCGCTGCCGATGCGCTTCCATCTGTGGCTGTTCACCGGCATCGTGGTGCGTGAGTGGGTGGCCGTGCATCGCAAGCACCATCACTTTACCGACGAGCCCGGCGATCCGCACAGCCCTTTGCTCGAAGGCGTCTGGCAGATCTTGGCCGGCAATCCCATCTACTACCGCCGTGCCGCCAACGACGACGAAATCGTGCGTGCGTACGCGAAAGACATTCCCGTGCGGCGCTACGACCGCTGGCTGCTCGACCATGGCAATCTCGGCATCGCGCTCGGCTTGCTCCTCTCCGTTGGCGCCATGCGCCTGGCGGGTGGTAGCTGGCTCGCGGCTGCGGTAGCCGGCGCCGCCGCCTACCTGGGGCAGGGCTTCGGCTATATCGTCGCCAACGCCTTGGTCAACGGGGCCTGCCATGCCTTTGGCTACCGCAATTTCGACAACACCGCCACCAACCTGCGCTGGGTCGCCTGGCTGTCGGCAGGCGAAGGCCTCCACAACAACCACCACCAATATCCCAGCGCCGGCAAGCTCAGCATCGCCCGGCACGAAACCGATCCCGCCTGGCCGGTGATTCGTCTGCTCGCGAAGCTGCGCCTGGTTCAGCTCAAGCCGCTCCCCCGCGCCTTCCTCGCCGATCAGTCGCGCCTCTGCGAACAGCCCGTCAACTCCAACTGCTGATGTTCTGGGTGCAGGCCCCGTCGGCCAGGCGCATCTTACGCTCGTGGGGCAGGCATTCTTGCCTGCCGTCCCGCCATGAGCAAAGCGCCCATCCAGCGGTCCCGGCCAACTCCACTGGCCCAAACCGAATCCTACTTACGAGGCCCCCAGGGGTAGCTTCCACGGATCGCGCCTCTGCGCATCGTCCGCTGCTTGACAACCCAAAAGTCTGGCTGCGCTTCGCTCGGGCGTTCGGGTGCCCGAGGTCGGGTGCCACCCATTGGGAAGCTCAACACTGCAAGCCGCCGTCGTGCGCCGGTGCGCGGCATGCAAATCCAAGCGCCGCAATCGCTTAGACGTTAGCGGTCCTCCGCCGCGCCGCAAGGGGTGTTGACCTGGTCTTCCAGACAGGTGCTCCGGCCGCCGCCGTCCCTGTCGCGCCTTCGCCGCGTTGCTTCGGCCTAGGCGCTATCGGCTGGTACCATGGGCTGCGTGTCGGAGGAAATCGAGAGCCTGCTGCGCTCCGCGCTGCCCGACTACGGCGTCGCGCCCACGCCCGAGCGCCTCGCCCGCCTCACCGATTTCCTCAAGCGCTTGATCCGCTGGAACCGCCGGATTCGCCTCGTCGGCTCGGCGGCGCCAGAAGAGCTCGTGCGCCGTCACGTCGGCGAATCGCTCTTCCTGCACTCTCTGATCCCGCTCGCGGGCAAGACGCTTCTCGATGTCGGCTCCGGCGCCGGCTTCCCCGGCCTTGCCCTCCAGCTCGCCTTCCCAGAACTTCGTGCGACGTTGGTAGAATCTAACAGTCGAAAGGCAGCCTTTCTCCAAGAGGTGGCAAGAGTGTCTGGCCTAGGCCGCGTGACCGTAGCCCGTGCCGAGGACGTACGAGAACAGGCAGAAATCCTGACCCTGCGCGCCGTGGAAGGCATGGAACGCGGTCCCACCAGATATGCACATCTGTTAATACCCGGTGGAAAACTGGCCGCCTGGATCACGCTGGAGATGGCGGATCGCTGGCGGCGCCTGCCGCTCTGGCATTGGGCGGAGCCGTCGCTGCTTCCGGGAACCCGCCAGCGCGCCATCATCCTCGGCGAGCTTCCCGGCGAGCGCCCGGCCTAGTGTTCCACGTGGAACGAGCAAAATTTCTTCCCCACAGCCATTACTTCCGCTACACTCCAGATTCGTGGCCAGCATCATCGCCATCACCAATCAGAAAGGAGGCGTCGGCAAGACCACCACCGCCATCAACCTCGCCGCATCCTTGGCTGCTGCCGAGCTGCCAACCCTGCTCGTGGACTGCGACCCCCAAGGCAACGCCAGCAGCGGCGTCGGCGTCGCCCGCGCCTCCGTCGCCACCAGCCTCTACCACGTCCTCATGGGCTTCGTGCCCGCCGCCACCGCCCTCTTGCCCACCGCCCTCCAGGGCTTGCAAGTCCTCCCCGCTAGCCGCGACCTCGTCGGCGTCAACGTCGAGCTGGTCCAGACCCCAGGCCGGGAAACGCGGCTGCGCGAGGCGCTCGCCCCACTCCGCTCCCAGTTCGATTTCATCATCCTCGATTGCCCCCCGGCTCTCGATCTCCTCAACCTCAATGCCCTCGTCGCGGCCGACGCCGTCATCATCCCCATGCAGTGCGAGTACTTCGCCCTCGAGGGTATCTCCCAGCTCCTCGAAACCGTTCAAGCCGTCCAAGCTAGCTGGAATCCCAAGCTTCGTATCGAGGGCATCCTCTTCAATCAGTTCGACGAGCGCACCAACCTCAGCCGCCAAGTCGCCGAGGATCTGCGCCAGCACTTCGGCGCGCAAATCTTTCAAACCACCATTCCCCGCAACATCCGCCTTGCCGAAGCCCCTAGCTTCGGTCAACCCGTTTTGCTCTACGACGTCCGCTCCCGCGGCTCGGAGGCCTACCTCCAGCTCGCTCGCGAGGTCATTGAACGTGAACAGCAACTCCGCGAATCCGCGCAAAGTCTTGGGACGGGGACTTGAATCCCTCTTAGGTCCGCTGCCGGCGACTGACCTCGCCGCTGCTGCCGGTTCCACTTCCCCCGACGGCGAGGGCGTGCGCTCCATCCCCGTGGCGCGCATTCAGCCCAACCCCTATCAGCCGCGCCGGACCTTTTCCGACCCCGCCATGGAAGAAATGGCCGCCTCCATCCGCGCCAGCGGCGTCCTCCAACCCATCCTCGTCCGGCCTCTGCCCCAAGGCGATTTTCAACTCGTCGCCGGCGAGCGCCGCTGGCGCGCCGCCCAGCGCGCCGGCCTCTCGGAAATTCCCGCCCTCGTCCGCTCCCTCACCGACGAGCGCGCCCTCGAGCTCGCCATCGTCGAGAACCTCCAGCGCGAAGATCTCAACCCCATGGATCAGGCCCGCGCCTTCCACCAGCTCGCCACCAGCTTCCGCTTGACGCAAGAAGAGATCGCCCAGCGCACCGGCAAGGATCGCGCCACCATCGCCAACTTTCTCCGCCTCCTCAAACTCGAGCCCGACGTCCAGCAGATGGTCGAGCAGGGAAGCCTTTCCATGGGCCACGCTCGAGCTTTGCTGGCGTTGACCGGCGAGCCGCAGGTCACCGTCGCCCGCCGCTCCGCCGAACAGAGTTGGAGCGTTCGCCAACTCGAGCGTTTCATCTCCGCCCGTTCTCCCAAAAACTCCGAATCCTCGCAGCCCGCGATCGATCCCAACGTCCGCGCCGCCCAAGAGGAGCTGGCCCGCGCCCTCGGCGCCAAGATTCGTATCAAAGATCACAACGGATCTGGCCTGATCGAGATCGCCTACCACGGCCTCGACGACTTCCAGCGCATCTACGAACGCCTCGTCCGCTCACCGGAAAGCTAAAATAGTCCAAGCTCCCGCGAGGGCCGCATCCTTGCTCGCATCTCTTCTGCTATTGACGGCCTTGATTCCACCGCCGTCCGCGCCCCGTCAGGCGAAAAAGCCTGCGGCCGCGGCTGCGGCGGCCGCGAGCGCCTCGCCCGAGCAGCAAGCCGACGAACTCCAAAAGATCCTCGAGCAGGCCAATGGCGAGCCGGGCGCGCGCCTGCGCGGGCTCGAGCGCTTTCTCCGCAAGTACCCGCACACCGAAGCCGCCGACCAGATCTATCAATTGCTGATCAAGGATGCGACCGCGCTCAACGACGATCGCCGCGTGCTGCTCTACAACGAGAAACTCTCCGAGCTCCATCCCGGCGATCTCGGCCAGCGCATCAAGGTGCTCAATCTGCTCCTGCTCAATCACGACGCCGCCAGCGTCGCCCAGGCCCGCTCCGACGCCGATGCCTTGCGCCGCCTCGTCGAGCGCAAGGCCGCCGAAACGCCGCCAGCCGAGATGAGCCGCGCGCGCTGGGACGTGGACATGAACCGCCTGCGCGCCCTCGCCGACATGTTCCAAGGCGCCGCCGCGCTCGAGGGCGGCGATCCCGCCCGCGCCGTCGAGCACTTTCAAGCCAGCCTGCGTCTCGAGCCCAACGAAGAAGCCGCCGAAAAACTCGGTGACGCCTGCCTGCAGTTGCATCAAACCGCCGCCGCCGTGGATGCCTACGCGCTCGCCTTATCGCTGCCCGGCGACACCATCGCCGAGCGCAGCGCCCTGCGCGCCAAGGCCGGCGCGCTCTACGCGCAGCTCCACCACGGCAGCCAGGCCGGCTTCGGCGATCTCATTCTCGCCAAGTTCGACCAAATCGCCGCCCAGGACGCCGCCGAGCAGCGCGCGCTGCACCCCTACGAGCAAAAAACGCCGGTGGCCAGCTACGCCGACTACGTGCTGCGCTCGCTCGACGGCCGCGATCACCGCCTCGCCGATTACCGCGGCAAGATCGTGGTCGTGGATTTTTGGGCGACCTGGTGCGAACCCTGCCAAGTCGAGCACCCCATCTTCGAGCAGCTCAAGCGCCGCTATGCCGCCGATCCCCGCGTGGTCTTCGTCGCCGTCAACACCGCCGACGACGAGAGCCAAGTGAAGCCCTTTCTGGCCGCCCACCATTGGAACGATGACACCTGGCTCGACGCCGGCCTCGCCGACTACCTCGGCATCGATTCCTTGCCGACGACGCTCGTCATCGCCCCCAGCGGCGCCATCGCCGCGCGCCTCGCCGGCTTCGACGAAGCCAGCTTCGCCTCCGATATCGAGCGCGCCATCCGCGCGGCGGGCCACCGCGGCTAGCCGCCTCCGCGCCTGCGGCCGCCCGCCCGTTCCGCGTTCAAAACGATCGGGCGCGTTGCAGGTCGAGCGCTTCCACGCGCGTTTCGCCGGGGTTCAAAACGCCTTCTTGAAAGGGGAGCTTATGGCGGCGCAGCCAGGCTTGCACGATGTCGGCGAGCACGTGCTGGCCGCGGCCATGGATGACGCGCAGGCCCGCGTGCCTGCGCCGCGCTTGCCGCGCGCCCTCGAGCAATTTGCGTCCGACTTCGTCGTCCTCCGGACGCGACCCGTGGAGGTCTAAATCCAGATAGCGCGCCACGCTCGCAGTGTAATCCGGCTGCCCCGCCGTTTGACGCTAGACTCGATTCATGGCTCTGGCCGCGCCGGGTGCCGGCGACCCCGCTCCCGATTTTTCCCTTCCCGCCGCCGGCGGCGCCGTGCACCGCCTGGGCGAGTTAGTCGCCGAGCGTTCCCAAGCGCTCATCTTTTACCGCGGCGCTTGGTGACCCTCCTGCCTCCGCCAGTTGGCGGAGTACGAGCGTGCGCGGCCGGCCTTCGAGGCCGCGGGCATGGGCCTGGTCGCCATCTCCACCGATCCCCTCGGGCGCGCGGCGGCGATGCGGCAAGAGCTCCGCTTGGGCTATCTCGTCTTGTGCGACACCCGCCGCGAGGCCGCGCGCGCCTGGGGTGTCCTCGATGAAAGCCGCTTCGGCGGCATCGCCACCCCGGCGACCTTCGTCGTGGATAGCGCCATGCAGGTCCGCTTCGCCTCGGTCGAATCGCGCAGCCGGCGCGTCGCCCCCGCCTCGCTCCTGGCGTGGCTCCGCCACGGCGCCGCCGATACTCCCGGCGCCCGCTCCCACGTCCCGCAATCGGCCGCCGATCTCTGGCGCGCCTTCCGCCTCTGGCTAACTAAAAAGTAAAAGGGGACAGCCTGATCTGTCCCCGTTTTCCCGGCGCTCAGGCCGGCGGCAGCGCCCGCGCCAGCCCGAGATGCCTCCAATTCACCAGCGCGTTCAGCAGCAGCGCATAGCTGCCCTGCGTCTCGCCCCGCCAAACCGGATTGTTGGCGAAGAGCAAAATGTGCCCGTCTCCCACCGGCACGTCGATCACTGCGGGATGGCCCGCCAGCGCCTCCCCGTCGGCTAGCTGCCCGCTATAAAGCAAGTCCTTGGCGTCGGCGAAGCGCAAGATCACGCGCGGCCGCAGCGCCTCCGGAATCAGATACGGCGAGTGCGTTTCCGCCAGCTCCGGCGAGAGGTACGGCGCCTGCCACGGCTTGGCCTGCGGCAGCTCCGGCGTCGGCACCAGCGGCCGCCCCTGCACCACGTCCGCCGATTGCGGCCCGTCGCCGGTGTCGCCGCGCCCGCTCGCCCGCGGCTCGTGCCCGCCGCCGAAGCCGCCGCGTTCGCTGTACCGCACCGCGAAGACCGGCCCGTTGTTGAAGTAGGTCGCGAGTTGCTTGCCGTAGCCATAGGCGACGGGGCTGTGCGTGTCGAGGAACTGCGTCTCGACCACCACGCCGCGCGCCCGCAAGCCGCCGGCGGGCGCCAGGCTCACGCCGTGCGTCAGCCCATATTCGACCGCCAGCCGCGCCGTGTCCATCACCGTGATCAGCTCGCCGCCGGCTGCGACGAAGTGGCGCAAGTGCTCGAGCCCGGCGTACCCCATGCCGCCGCGCATATCCGCGGTGCTGGCGATGTGGCCGAGGTTGGGCGTCAGCGGCGTCGTCTCCCACGGCAGCGGCGGGTTCCAAGAGGGAATCCCCTGGAGAATCGCTGCCGGCGCCGCCCCCACCGGCGGAAACAAGATCACGTCGTACCGCGCGCGCAGATCGTCGTGGTCGCGAATGAAATGGTCGTCCACGTAATCGTAGGGAATCTGCAATTGGTCGAGCGCCAGCCGGTACCAGCCCGCGTCCTGCGTGGCCAGCCAGGTGTGCAGCAGCGCGATGCGCGGCCGCTCGAGCGCGTGCCGCGGCACCGCCGGCGCCGCCGCCAGCCCCAGCGCCTTCACCCCTAGCGCGCGCGCCGCCGCGTCCAGCCGCGCCCGCGCCGCCGCCGGCACCAGCAGCGTGCCCGCGGCGAAGTCCCGCCCCGCCGCCCGGAACGGCGCCTCGGCGGCTTCGACCGTCACCCCGCCCAGCCGGTAGAGCAGCGCCGCCAGCGCCGGCTCGGCGTTGTTATCGACGGCATAGACCGCGCCCGTTCCGCTGGCGCCGCCCGGCGCCGTCACCGGCCCGCTGACCTTCTCCATCGGCTCGGCCAGGATCGCGGTATCGGTCACCCGCGCCGTCTCCACGTTGCGCAGCGGCCCTTGGCTCCAGCCCGAGTCGTCGTAAGGCCGCGGATCGCGCGGGCTGTAGTACTGCCGGTCGAGCAGCATGTCCGCCATACGGCTGTACGGCTGGTCCATGCGGATGACGTAGCTGCCGGCGGGAAACGTCCGCGCCGCCGCCGCGCCCTTCGCGCCCGGCGCCGCGACCCGCAGCGCCGCCGTCGCGCGCGACACCTCGATGCCTTGCGCCTCGAGCAGATTCAGCAGTTGCGCCTGCAGCGCCGGCCGCGGATCGTCGCCCGGCAGCACGTACGCCGCCGGCCCCTCGTTGCGCGCCTTCGCCAGCGCCCGCTCGCTCACCAGGAAGAAATTCCGCACGTACTGCTCGCGATGCCGCGCCATGTAGTCCAGGCTGATCAGCAGCGCGCTCTCTTGATAATTGGTGTTGTCGCGCTCCGACCACAGCGTCTTCGCCAGCGGCGGGTTCGTCCGCCACCAGGTGCGCGAGGTGTCGTTCGGACCGAGATACCGCATCCGCGTGTCGGCGCCGCCGTTGCCGAAAGTCTCGTAGAGCCGGCCGATGGCGTTGTGGTCGTTGGCGATGAAATACAGATAGCTCGGGTCCCAGGTCGTGAACGTTCCGTACGTGTACACGCCGGGAAAGCCGCGCCGCGTCATCTCCTCGACGTTGTACCAGGCGATCTCATGCCATTCCTGCGTGGTGATCGGATCGAGCCAGGCGTTGTAGGGCTCCGTGCCCACCGTGTTGTCGTACAAGTACGGCTCCGATTCGTGCAGATCGTGCAGCACCAGCGGATGGTATTCGAGGAACGTCCGCATCACCGCTTGCGTCAGCTTCAGCGACAGCCCCATGGCGTCGCGGTTGTTGTCGTGCGCCACGTAATGGCCCCAATAGACCAGCGGCGGCTCGGGCGAGTTCGGGTGCGCGCGATGCCAGTTGTAGACATCCACCATGCGGTCGTGGCCGTCCACCTCCGTCGTGGGCGTGATCAGCACGATCCACGTCTTGCGAATGCGCTGGTACATCGCGCTGTCATCCACCGCCAGCCGGTAGGCCAGTTCCATCAGCATCTCCGGGCTGCCGGTCTCCGGCGAGTGGATGCTGCCGGTGATCCAGTAGAACGGCACGTCCGCCGCGATCGCCTGCTGCGCCGCCGCCGGCATCGGCGCATGCCATTCCGCCTGCGTCGGATCCACGCCCAGCCGCCGCGGATCGGCGAGCTCGCCGTTGATCTTCTTGTATTCCTCCAGCCGCGCCAGGTTGCCGCGGCTCGAGATCGCCGCCATCACGATCTCGCGCCCCTCCTCCGTGCGGCCGATCGTGAATAGCCGCACCCGCGGCGACGCCGCCGCCAGCGCGCGAAAGTACCGGTAGATGTCCTTCGAATACGTCAAATGCCCCTCGGCGCCCGCGATGTAGCCGAGCACCTGCAGCGGCGTCGGCACCGTCGCCGAGGCCGGCAGCGAAGAAACCAAGTCGCAGGTGAAATACGGCTCGGTCGTGAACTTGTGGATTTGCGCCGTGTAGGCCGCATCGCGCGGCTGCGGCGCCGGCGCCGGAGCTTGCGCTGCGGCCGGCAATAGCGTGAGAGTCAAGGCGGCGGCCAGCGCCGCCAGCGTGCTGCGCATGACGAATTCCTCCCCGGAGAAAAGGCACTATATCAGGTCGTGCCGGCCGGAGACACTCGGCGCCGCTTTCCCGCGGCCGGCTGCTCCCGCATGCGCACGTCGAATAAAATGATCTCCATGCGGAGGCGCGCCTTCATCCTGCTCGCCGCGGCGCTCGCCTGCGCGCTGCCCCTGGCCGCCCAGCAAGGCGTCATCTTTCCCCCCGGCCGCATTCCCGCCCCGGAATTGCCGGCCGCCGGCCTCGATCGCACCGGCACGGCTTGGCTCAACTCCCCGCCGCTGACGATGAAACAACTGCGCGGCCAGGTCGTGCTCATCGATTTCTGGGAATACACCTGCATCAACTGCATCCGCACCCTCGCCACCAACAACGCCTGGTATGCGCGCTATCACAAGCTGGGCTTCACCATCATCGGCGTCCACGATCCCGAGTTCGACATCGCCTATCTCAGCGTCGCCGATGCCCGCCGCATGCTCAGCGACCCCGAAGCCGCCGCCGCGCGCACCTACGGCACCTCCCGCGAAAGCAACGTCGCCGCCGCCGTCCAGCGCTTCGGGCTGAAATACCCGATCGTCGTGGACGACCTCTTCTACATCTGGACCGCCTATGACAACAGCAGTTGGCCCAACCGCTTCTTGATTGATTCGCAGGGCTTCATCCGCTACAACGTCAACGGCGAAGGCGCCGACGCCTGGCTCGAAGGCAAGATTCGCGAGCTGCTGACCGCTGCCCATCCCGGCATCAAGCTGCCGCCTCCGGTCGTCACCACCGAAGACGACGCCTTCTCCCCCCGCTGCGGCATCACCACGCCGGAAATGTACATCGGCGATTGGCACGGCCGCGGCCGGCTCGCCAACGCCGAAGGCTATCGCGACGGCCACACCGTCAACTACCGCTTGCCCTCCGCAGTCGCCGACGGCCGCGCCGCCGTCTCCGGCCCCTGGGAGTCCGACATGAGCGGCATGATCTACCGCGGCCATCCCAAGCCCGGCGAGCTCGCCGACCGCCTGGAAATGCGCTATCACGCCCGCCAGCTCTACGGCGTCATCAACGTCGCCCATGGCCGCCCCGAGCGCGTCTATGTCATGCAGGACGGCCATTACCTCACCGCCGCGAATAAGGGCGAGGACGTCCATATTGATCCGCAAGGCCGCAGCTACGTTGACGTCTCCGATGCCCGCCTCTATTACCTCACCGCCAATCCCGTCTTCGGCGCGCACCTCTTCGCCTTCTTTCCAACCGCGCCCGGCTTCGAAGTGAATTCCTTCACCTTCGGCAACAACTGCCAGATCCAGTTCCCCCATCTCTAGCCCCGCCCGCCCCGTCCGCGCAGTCCCGGCCGCGGTCCGTCGCCGGCATCAGGGACCGCCGCTGCCCTCGCGCGTCAATTCGCCTGCGCCCCTGAACCGATCGCGCTTGCCTTCGGATACCCGCCCTGCCGCTTCACCTCCGCCATCTGCTCGGCATGCCGCAGGCTGTGCGCGGCGATCGCCAACAGCCATTGGCAACCATCCAGCACCCCCGGGGTGCCCGGCCCGGTGAGAATGCGGTGCGGCATGCAGTGCGCACGCAGATCGCAGCCCGGCTGCCGCGCAAACTTCACCAGTGCTTCTCGCGCGGCTCGAAAACGCTCCAGCGCTTCCGCCGCGCTCATCTGCCCCTTGGGCTGAAAGACCTCCGGCGTTTCGAACCGCTGCAATCGCTGCGGCGCTTCCGCCCGGATGCGCTCGTCCAGCTCCGCCCGGGGATGATCCGGCGGCGGCGGCGGCGCGGCCGGCAGGGCGGGCAGGCGCTGGCGAAGGAAAAACTCCTCTACCGTCGCCACGTGCTCCATCACCTCCGCGATCGTCCACCGGCCGGCGCCGGCCCGAAATCCCAACTGCTCCGGCGTCAGCCCCGCCATCTCCTGCTCGACCCGCTCACGCGTGCGCATCATGTACTCCGCCACTGGTTCCTGTTCGATCTGACTCATTTCTTGCCCCCTAAGCATATTTCCCCGCACGGCGCCGGCCCGCACCGCCGCCGTCCGCCCCGGCCGCGCAGTTCCGGCCGCAGCCCGTCGGCGTCACGGGTAGCATCGCCGCCCTCGCCGCGTCAATGGCATAGGTCCCGCACCTGCCAGGCTCGGCGCCGAATTCGGCCGCGAGTTTCTACCGGCCCCCTTTCGGCGACCGGCCATGGGATTCGATCCTTGGTAATTGGGTTCATCGCGACACCGCACGGGAACATGACGCGAGCCTGTTCGCCGCCTCTGCCCACGGCACCCGCCGTCGCTTCGACACTAACACCCGGCGGCTTGCCGCCAAGGCTAGGCTCGCTTCGCCGCCGGGACGACCACGGCCCTCGCCCGGCGAGCGGCCGCGTTTCCGCGGGGACCGGATCCCCAATCCCCAACGAAAAATCTGCAACACTCGAGGGCAGCGCCCGGTCTTCTAGGTATAGCGATGGCTGCCGCCACCCTTTCCGCCTGCGCCCGCGAACTCAGCGCTCCTTGCGCGCGCGCCGGCGCTGCCGAGATGGCGGCGGCGGAAGCCGTGGCCGCCGCCGTGCGCCAGCATGGCCGCACGCTCTATCGCATCGCGTACTTGGTCCTGCGCGATGCCGCCGACGCCGAGGAGGTCGTGCAAGAATCGTTCTTGCGGGCGTGGCGGCAAGGCCCGCGCTGGCTCAAGGTTGAGCGTCCGCAAGCCTGGCTGGCGCGGGTGGCCTGGCGGCTGGCGCTCGATCGCAGCCGCCGGCGCCGCGCACCCAGTGTCGCGCCGCCGCTTGCGCTGGAATCGGTTGCCGCGGGGGTGGACGCCGAGCGGCAAGCGGCGGCGCGGCAGCAGCTCGCCCGCGTCCAAGCCTTGATCGCCGCCTTGCCCCGCCGCCTGCGCGCGCCGCTGCTGCTCTCCAGTCTCGAGGAACTCAATTCGCGCCAAATCGCCGCCATCCTCGGCGTGCCCGCCGTCACCGTCCGCAGCCGCCTGCAGCGCGCCCGCCGCATGCTGCGCCAGCGCCTGGAGAGAATGCGATGACGCCGCCCGAGCGCCCACTGCCCCCAGCGCCGTTGGACCAAGAATTGCGCCAGGCCCTGCGCGCGCTCGCCGCCGAGCCGCCCGCCGGGTTCGAAGCGCGGCTGCTCGCGCGCCTGGCGGCGGTCCCGGCGCGCCGCCCCGGCGCCGCGTGGCTGCCGGCGTTGGCGGCCTGCGGCGCCCTCGCCCTCGCGTTCGCCGTCGCCTGGCGCGCCCGCCCGCCGCGCCCGGCCGTCGGCGCTCGCGCCGCCGCCCGTGTCTTCACCGTGCGCGCCGCGCCACCCCGGCTCCGCTACGCCGCCGCCTTACCTGCGCCGCGGCGCGCCGGCCGCCGCCTCCTCGCCACCCGCCTCCGCCGCGCCCGCCGCGCCCTCGCGCTCCGCGCCGCCGCCCGCCGCTTCCCCGCGCAGTTCCCCACGCCCACGCCGCCCAGTCCCTCCGAACTCGCCTTGCTGCGCTTTCTCCGCACCGCGCCGCCCGGCCTCGTCGCTCAGGCCTTCCAGCCGCTCGAGATCGCGCCGCTCTGGCCCGACAAAGGAGATTCCCGACCATGACCCCGTCCCGCCCCGCGCCCTTCGCCCTCCGCGCCCTCGCGCTCCTCGCCGCCCTCAGCTGCGCCGTCGCCGCCCAGCAAGCCCCATCCGTAGCCCCCGCGCCTTCCGCTCCGCCCGCCTACCGCCTCGAGTACGTCATCCGCGAGTACGATGGCGCCAAGCTCCTCAACCAGCGCCGGTACCAACTGTTGATCGCGGCGCCCGATCATGGAATCACCCGGGCGAATATTAGCGTCGGAGACAGAGTTCCTGTCTCCACGGGCCCGAACCAGTTCCAGTACGAAAACGCCGGCGTCCAATTGCAGTGCGACCTGCGCGGGCCCGCCGTGCCAGGCGCGGTCCAAGTCTCCACCACCGTCACCTTAACCAGCCTTGTTGCCCCGGCGTCCAGCGCCAGCAGCGGCTCCGACGCCTCCAGCGCACTCCCCGGCGGCCCCAGCTCCTCCAACTCCCCCAGCGCCCCCGTTCTCCGCAACGCCAGCACCCACGCCGATTCTCTCGTAACACCCAATAAACCGGCGATGCTCGCCAGCATCGACGACGTCTCCACAACGCATCGCTACGAAATTTGGCTCACCGCCGTCCCGCAGCCGTAACCCTGCGCCGCATTCCGCGCGCGGCTTGCCTCCGTCCGCCGCCATCGCCCTCCGGGTCCACAAAAAAAGGCGCCCCGTTTGCGCACAGGGCGCCCAGGCAGTGATGATGTTAGAAGCGGTGATGCCGAGCGCCCGCTAGCCGTTGGCTGCCCGGCGCTTCCAGCCGCCCCTTAATTCATGGAACGGGAACTCCGCCGCAAGTTGCGTCTTTTGCCAAAGGCGGAATTGCATGTCCACCTCGAGGGCAGCCTCGATCCCGCACTGCTCCTCGAGCTCGCCCGCCGCCATGACTGCGCCTTCGGCGTCGCCACCCTCGCCGATGCCCGCCGCCTCTACTCCTTCCACGACTTTCCCGGCTTCCTGCAAGCCATCATCGGCGCCTGCCGCCACCTGGTCACGCCCGACGATTACGCGCTGGCAGTCCGCGAGTTGACGCGCCGCCTCGCCGCCCAGGGCATCGTCTATGCCGAAGTCTTCGTCTCCATCGGCGTTCTACATTGGAGGAAAGTCGAGGTCGCCCCTTACTGGGAGGCGATCGAATCCGCCCGCCGCCAAGCCCAGGAGCAGCGGGGCGTCCGCCTGGCCTGGATCGCCGACTGCGTCCGCCAGTTCGGCTCTGAGGCCGCCCAGCGTGTCCTCGACGAGTGCATTCGACTAATGTCGAATTATTCGCTGGTGGGAATCGGCATTGGCGGCGACGAAGTTAAGGGTTCGGCGGAGTGGTTCATCGAGGTCTTTCGCCGTGCCCGTGCTGCCGGCCTGGGTCTTACCGCCCACGCCGGTGAAACTTGCGGCGCCGCTTCGGTCTGGACTGCCGCTCGCGACCTTGCCGTCCACCGTATCGGCCACGGGTTGCGTGCCGTCGAAGATCACAATCTGTTGCAGTATCTTGCAGAACACGACATTTGTCTAGACGTTTGCCAGATCTCGAACCGTAAGACCGGAGTTTGGAACGGAATCACCCCGCATTCGGTTGTTGATTTCGACAAATGGAGAATTAAATACTCGCTGGCCAGCGACGATCCCGGCATCTTCGGCTCCTCGTTGTTGAAAGAACTCTACGCCTTCCCCCTCGACTGGCCCGCCCGTCACCGCGCCCTGCGCCAGGGTTTTTTGGCTTCCTTCCTCCCCGACTCCGAAAAGGCCGCGTACCTCGCCGCCTTCGATGCCGCCTGGCGGCAACTGCAGCTCCCCAACCCGTGATCCGCGATTTTAGGGCATCCAGCGCCGTGCCCTGCGTGCGGCTGCGGCGGCGTCTGAAGCCTTTTGCTGCATGCCGGCTGCTGCTTTCCGATCCCTGTACCTGACATTTCTCAGTGCACCCGCACCGTATTCATTCAGAGAATCCCGGAATTAATGCTTTTCCTTTTAGGCCGGAGGCGGCTACCCTTGCCCAAGGGAGATGTTGTCTCCGTTGTAGCGGCAGTACCGCGCCGCGTTGCTGTACGGCGGTATCGGGAGCGGGCGTCCAGGTAGCGGGCGGCCCGGCCGCCGAGGAAGGGAGCAGTAGCATGCGTGTGCTTTTGGTGTACCCCAAGCGCGATCCTCAATCGCGCGTGCGTACCCAGTTCAGCCAAGAGAGGATTCACGAACTCTTGTTCTGGCCGCTGCGCGGCCGCAGCTACGGCCTGCAATTCAACGGCATCGAGACCTTGGCCGCGCTGACGCCGAGTTGGGTGAATCTGACCATCGTCAACGAAAACCTCAAGGACATCGACTTCGACGCCGACGTGGATTTAGTGGCGATCACCGTCATGGTGACCAACGCCACGCGCGCCTATCAAATCTCCGATCGTTTCCGCAAACGCGGCGTCAAGGTCGTGCTCGGCGGTTATCACCCGTTCATGATTCCGCAGAACTCCCTGCAGCACGCCGACGCCATCTGCGTGACCGAATGCGATTACCTCTGGGAGCAAATTCTCGAGGACGCGCGCGACGGCAAGCTGCAGCCGATCTACGCCCAGCCGGAAAAGACCGACATGACGAAGATGCGGCATCTCCAGCGGGTCCGCCGCTGGGATTGGCTGCACCACATCAGCCTGACGCTGCAAGCCAGCCGCGGCTGCCCCTTCGACTGCGAGTTCTGCTCGATCATCCAGATGCTCGGCCACGACATGCGTTACAAGACGCCCGAGAATCTGACCGCCGAGCTCGAGGTGATCTACAAGAACGATCTGCTCGGCCGCTGGTACTGCCGTCCCATCTTCTTCGTGGACGACAACATCTTCGGCCATCCGCGCACGCTCAAGAGCCTGCTGCGCGCGATCATCGCCCTGAACAAGCGCTATCCCCACTATCACGCCATCTTCGGCTCGCAGATGACCATCAACGCCTACAAGGACAAGGAGGCGCTGGAGCTGCTCGAAGAGGCCGGGTTCTACAACATCTTCATGGGGCTCGAGAGCCTCGACAAGGCCACGCTGAAGGCCTTCAACAAGCTCCACAACATCGCCTTCAAGTACGAAGACGCCATCGCCACGCTGCGCGAGCACGGCATGGAGGTGATCACCAGCTTCATCTTCGGCACCGACAACGACACCGAAGCTTGCTTCGAAGCCGCTTACGAATTCTTCGACAAGAACAACGTCCTCTATCCCTACTTCAACATCCTCACGCCCACCGCCAACCAGTGGCGCCGCTTCCTGGAGGAGGGCCGCATCCTGACCGTCAAGGCCCGCCTCTACGACGCCCATCACACCGTCTTCATTCCCATGCGCATGCGGCCGAAGCAATTGCAGGAGGGCTTCATCAACCTCGTCAGCCGCACCTTCGATTACGCCAACATCACCAAGCGCATGCTCAACGTTTACGTGCAAGCGCCCAAGCGCAAGCCGCGCCTGGCGGTGCCGCTGCCGCTCGAGAAGCTGATCTACCACAAGATCCACTGGACGCTCGGCAAGCTGGGCGACCGCGACAGCCAGCGCTTCTTGGAAGGCCTGAAGCCGCACATCTGGTCGGGCCGGATTCCGATGGCGGCCGTGCTGCTGCAAATCGACCAGCACGACTTCGCCGTGCGCAACCGGCTGACGCTGCAAGAGCACCGCTACAACCTCGACGTGCCTAGCTGGTCCGAGCGCGAGCACAAGCCGGTGCAAGGCGAAGGGCTCGCCGCCGAGATCGCCATGCAGCTGCGCTGAGCCCGCGGCGCCCGCCCCGCATGCCCTCCGTTCGCAGCCGCCGCGCGCCCCTCGCACGCCGCGCGCCCGCCGCCGCCGGTGGGAGCCAGCCGTTCGCGCGGCGCGCGCGCCTTCCGCTCCTGGCTCGCCGCTGCTTGCTCGCCATCCCGTGCGTGTGGGCGCTGGCGCTCGCCGCGGCCGCCGCCGCGCCGCCGCCGCTGCGCATCGCGGTCACCTATCCCGCCCGGCTGCATGCGGGGCCGCTGCAGGGCCGCCTGCTCTTGCTGCTCTCGACCGATCCCGCCGAGGAGCCGCGCTTCCAAATCTCCGACGACCCCGGCACGCAGCAGATCTTCGGCCTCGACGTCGCGGACTGGCGCCCCGGTCAAGCCGCCGTCTTCGATGCCGCCGCGCTCGGCTATCCCGTCGCGAGCCTGGCGCAGGTGCCCTCCGGCGACTATTACGTGCAGGCGCTGCTCAACGTCTATACCACCTTCCATCGCGCCGACGGCCGCGTGGTCGAGCTCCCGATGGATCGCGGCGAGGGCCAGCAATGGAATCGCAAGCCGGGCAATCTCTACAGCGCCCCGCTGCGCCTGCATCTCGACCCCGCGCGCGGCGGCGAGCTGCGCCTCGCGCTCGATCGCGTCATTCCCCCGATTCCGTTGCCGCCCGACACGCGCTGGATCAAACACCTGCGCCTGGTCAGCCCGCTGCTCTCGAAGTTCTGGGGACGGCCCACGACCCTCGCCGCCACCGTGCTGCTGCCGCCCGGCTGGTACGACCATCCGCGGGCGCATTATCCGCTCGCGGTCTATCAAGGCCATTTCCAATACGACCAAGCCGGCCCGGTCGCCTTTCGCGACCGTCCGCCCGCGCCCGACGCCGCGGGCCCGCGCCGCGAGTTCGAGGCGGGCGAGTACCGCTTTTATCAAGACTGGGTCGGCGGCAAGCTGCCGAAGTTTTTGCTGATGAGCATTCAGCACGCCAACCCTTATTACGACGACTCCTACGCCGTGGACTCGGCCAACATCGGCCCATACGGCGCCGCCATCACGCAAGAGCTGATTCCCGCCGTCGAGCGCCGCTTCCGCGGCATCGGCCAAGGCTGGGCGCGCGTGCTCTACGGCGGCTCGACCGGCGGCTGGGAGACGCTCGCCGATCAGATCTTCTATCCGGATTTCTTCAACGGCGCCTGGGCCAACTGTCCCGATCCCGTGGATTTTCGCGCCTTCCAAATCGTCAACGTCTACAAGGACCCCAACGCCTACTGGCTCTTGGGCCCTTGGTCGCGCGTGCCGCGTCCCAACAGCCGCACCCCCACCGGCAGCGTCATCACCACCATGGAGCGCGCCAACCGCCGCGAGCTCGTGCTCGGCACCCACGGCCGCTCCGGCGATCAGTGGGACGCCTGGCAGGCGGTCTTCAGTCCCGTCGGCGCCGACGGCTATCCGGCGGAGATTTGGGACCCGCGCACCGGCGACATCGACCATCAAGTCGCCGCCTATTGGCGCGAGCACTACGACCTGCGCTTCCGCCTGCAGCGCGACTGGAACACGCTCGGCCCCCAGCTCGCCGGCAAACTGCACGTCAAGGTCGGCGACATGGACACCTATTACCTCAACAACGCCGTCCACCTGCTGCAAGACGCGCTCGCAGCCGAGACCCATCCGCGCTTCACTGGCGACTTCGAGTACGCCCCCGGCAAGCCGCATTGCTATACCGGCGATCCCGCCGCCTCCATGCTCCAGGCCTACGTCACCGTCAACGAGCGCTTCTTGCCGGTCATGGCCGCCCACATTCTCGCCACCGCCCCGCCCCGCGCCGACCTCTCCTGGCGCTACTAGCGCCAGGGGACGCGGCGGCGGCGCGCCCGGGAGCGTGCTTCCCGCGAGACCGCCGTGATTCGCGTCGCGGCTGCCGCCGCCCCCGATCCTGCCCGCCGCGAGCGAGGCGCGGCGATCCGCGAACCGCTGCCCCGCAGCGGCGGTCGCCGCGCGCGCGTTCGCGCCGCGAGCGAGAGTATGCTACTCCGTGATGCCTTTATCCCGCCGCGACTTCTTGGCGGCCGCCGCCACCGCGACCGCGCTCTCGCCGTTGTTCGCCGCCAGCCTCGTGCATCCCTGGACTTCGGCGCTGCCCGGCGGCGCGGCCGCCGGCGATGCGCCGCTCCCCGATACGCGCTGGCTGATGCCGGTGCCGGCGCTGCGGCAATTTCCCGGCGGCCGCCTGCCCCTCGCCGCCGATTTCACCGCCGCCCTCGCCGGCGCGCCGAACCGCCGCCTCGACGCCGCCCTGGCGCGCTTCCTCGTCGGCTTCAATCGCCGCACCGGCTTCGCGCTCGATCCCGCCGCCCGCGCCGCCGCCGGCGCCACGCTCACCGTCGCCTGCCAAGCTCCGGGGCGCGAGTTTCCCGCGCTCGGCGACGATGAAAGCTACACGCTCGACGTCACCGCCGCCGGCATCCGCCTCCAAGCCGCCGAAACCACCGGCGCCTTGCGCGGCCTCGAGACCCTCGGCCAGCTCCTCGAAGCCGACGGCCAGGGCTGGTTTGTCCCCTTCGCCCATATCGAGGATCGCCCGCGCTTCCCCTGGCGCGGCCTGCTCGTGGATGTCAGCCGCCACTGGGAGCCGGTCGAGGTCGTGCGCCGCACCCTCGACGCCATGGCCGCGGTCAAGCTCAACGTCTTCCATTGGCACCTCACCGACGATCAAGGCTTCCGCATCGAGTGCAAGCGCTTTCCCAAGCTCACCGGCCTCGGCTCCGACGGCCATTTCTACACCCAGGAGCAGGCGCGCGCCCTCATCGCCTACGCCGCCGACCGCGGCATTCGCGTGCTCCCGGAATTCGACATGCCCGCGCACAGCACGAGCTGGCTGGTCGGCTATCCCGAGCTGGGCAGCGCGCCGGGCCCGTTCGCCCTCGAGCGCGGTTTCGGCGTCTTCGACAATGTCCTCGACCCGGCCAACGAAGCCGTCTACCGCTTCCTCGACGGCTTTCTCGGCGAGATGGCGGAGTTGTTCCCCGACGCCTACATTCATATCGGCGGCGACGAAAATCCCGCGCACCAATGGACGAACAACCCCTCGATCCAAGCCTTCATGCGCGCCCACGGCCTCGCCGACAATCACGCGCTGCAAGCCTATTTCAACCGCCGCGTCGCCGCCATTCTCACCCGCCACGGCAAGAAGATGATGGGCTGGGAAGAGATCTTGAACCCGGCGCTGCCTGACACGATCGCCGTCGAAGCCTGGCTCGGCATCCCCGCCGTGAACAAGATCGCGCAAGCCGGCCATGACGCCCTGCTCGCCGCCGGCTACTATCTCGACCTGATGTGGCCGGCGAGCGAGAGCTACGCGGTGGACCCGGTCCCCGCCGATACGCCGCTCACCGCCGGCGAGCAGCGCCGCGTGCTCGGCGGCGAGGCCTGCATGTGGGGCGAACGCGTGAATCCCGCCACCATCGATTCCCGCATCTGGCCGCGCGCCGCCGCCATCGCCGAGCGCTTCTGGTCGCCGCGCGACGTCACCAGCGCCGCCGATATGTACCGCCGCCTCGAGCGCGTCAGCCTCGATCTCGAAGCGCTCGGGCTCGAGCACCGCGCCACGCCCGGCCGCATCCTGCGCTGGCTCGCCGGCGGCGACGACACGGCGCCCCTCGCCACCCTCATGGAAGCCGTCGAGCCCCGCAAGGGCTACGGCTGGCAGCACAGCAAGAACGTCTTCGTGCCTATGGTGTACTTCGTCAACGCCGCTCCGCCCGAGAGCCCGCTGCGCCGCCGCCTGCCCGCCGCCGTCCAAGAACTGCTGGCCGATCGCCCGCGCTTCACCGCCCGCCGCGACGACCTCGCCGCGCTCTTCGCGCGCTGGCAGCAGGCCGAGGCCGGCATCGCCGCGCTCGAGCGGCGCTCGCCCCTGCTCGACGAAATCCAGCCGCTCGCCGCGACGCTGCGCCAGTTGGGCGCGCTCGGCAGCCAGGCGCTCGATTACTTGGCCGCCGGCGTCCCCGCGCCCGCCGCCTGGAAGCAGGCGCAGCTCGCGCTGCTCGAGCAAGCCAAGCCCGTCCGCGCCGACTTGCTCTTCATCGTCCTCGATCCCCTCCGCGACCTCGTCAACGCCTGTTAGCCGGAAAACCGGGGGAGCGGAACCCGGGGGCTGAGATCGGGGCCGGCGATCGCGGGTGCCGACCGACCCTCGCGAACGCACGGAGATCGGAGGTTGGGAATTGCCGCCGCCGCCCGCACCGTCTGCAGCCTCCGGGCGGGGCGAGAAGCGAGCGGCGCGAGGCGCCGGGAGCGAGGCCGACTGAGCCTGCACGGAAGTACGTGAAGGAGGCCGAGCGACCGGCAAGCGCAGCGAAGCGGAGCGCCAATAAGCGAAGCGAGGCGATGCTTATCGCCCCGCCCTCTCTAGGCCGCGAACGACGCGATCAGCTCCTCGGCGCGCTTGAGCGGCGACGAAAACACCGACCACGGCGAATCCTGCCGGATCACCCGCAGGTCGCCCTGCTGCTCGACCACCTCGTAATGCGAGTTCGCCTGCGCGTCGCGGTAAAACCGCAGCGAAACCGCCGCCTGCCCCACGCGAATATTCTCGAGCGTCAGCTCCGGCAGCCATTCCGGCAGCGCCGGCGAGGCAAACAGCAGCCGCAGCGGCGCATAGGGATACAGCCCCAAGATCATTTGCAGCATGAGCGGCAGCGCCGCCGCCGACCAGGCCTGCGGCGCGTTGGCCTGCGGATAGACGCCGGGAAACGGATGCCGCTCGTCGCGGCCGTGGCCGGTGAACACCTCCGGCAGCCGGTAGTTCGCGAACATCTCCGCCACGTCCAGCAGCCCCGCCGCCAGTTCGCAGAGCCGCTCGGTGAAGCCGTAGCGCCGCAGCCCCACCATGATCGCCACGTTCTCCGAGGGCCACACCGACCCGCGATGATAGCTGTAGGGATTGAACGAGACGTGCTCGGTCGAGAGCGTGCGAATCCCCCAGCCGGAAAACAGATCGGGCTGGAACAATCGCGCCACCGTCGACCGCGCGTATTCGGCGGCGATGATGCCGGTGGCCAGCGCGTCGCCGGGGTTCGAGCCGATCGACCGCACCAGCCGCCCTTTGGGCCCTTTCGCCATCGCGAAAAACTGCTCCGGCTCCATCCAAAAGCGGTCGTTGAAGCGCTGCTTGAGCTCCTGCGCCCGCCGGAAGGTCTTCACCGCCTCCCATCGCCGCCCCGTCACCCAATACAGCTCGGTGAGCCGCAGCAGCGCCTCGTACACGTACCCCTGCTCCTCGCAGGTCCCGATCGGGTTGGGCACGATGCTGCCGTCGGTGTGGATGATGGCGTCGCCCGAATCCTTCCACGCCTGGTTCTTCACTCCCTGCCGCGAGCGCGTGCGGTATTCGTAAAACCCGTCATGATCGAGATCGCCCCAGCGCTCGACCCAGCCGATCGCCGCCTCCGCCGCCGGCAGAAAACGTTCCATCGCCGCCTTGTCGCCGGTCCAGTGATAGAACTCCGACAGATCGATGGCGTAGAACGGCGACGTCGTGAACGAGCCGTAGTAGCGTCCCTGCGGCCGGTACTCCAGCACCGCCGCCGGTCCGGTGTGCGCCTCGTGCAGCATCTTGCCCGGCTCCTCGTCGCGCCACGGATCGTCGCGCCTGCCTTGCAGTTCCCGCAGCACTTGCAGCGAGCCGGCGAGCACGGCGGGGGAGAGCAGCGCCGACATCCACGCCGCCGACAGGATGTCGCGCCCGAAGGTGGCCACGTAGAGCGGCACCCCCGCCGCCGGCACCCAGGCGTGCGGCGCGCGGTCCAGGTCGAACATGCGCAGCGCGATCAGGTCCTCGATCGCGTGCTCCATCACGTGCTCGAAGAGGCGCCGCTTGGGATGCGGCTGCGAGATCCGCGTCGCCGACGCCCGGTAGTTGCGAATGCGCTCGTCGCGGTCGGTCTCGTCGCCGCGGAAATCGTAGCCGCGATAAAGCGGATGGAGCTCGATCTCCTCGATGCGCGCGTGCAGCTCCACCTCCACGTGCAGCGCCCCCCGCGGCGGCAGCGCCAGTTCGGCGCGAAGGCCGGTCGGGCGCAGCCGCGCTCCCGCCGGCAGCCCGCGCACGCGCAGCTCGGCGGCGCGGTCCACCTCCAGCTCCCGCCCGCGATGCCGCCGTTGCGCGCGATAGCGCCAGCGCACCGCCAGCTCGCCCGCCTCTTCCGCCGCCGCCGCCGTCCGCCGCCCCTGGACCACGCGCCGCCCCGACTGCATCTCCGTCAAATCCGCGAAGTCGGCGTCGAACTCGATTTCCAGCCGCACCGGCTGTTCTTGCAGCGTGAAGTTGCGCAGATCGGCGGCCTGGAACAGGCCGTCGGAAACCAGCGTCGCGATCGTCAGCTCGATCGTCTCTTCCGTCGCGTCGCGCGCGTCGGCCACGCCGTTCTTCGCCCCCGAATACGCCTTCAGCGTGCGTCGCGGCCGCGCGATGTGATAGGCGAAATGCGAGAACTGCCGCACGTTGCTGCTCTCGACCGTGAAAAGCTGGCCGTTGATCCGCCAGCGGTAGCGCGACAGCAGCCGCGTTTCGTGGATGAATAATCCATGGTGGCCCGGGTCCGTGATCCAGCCCTCGCGCTCGGCGATCAGCACGGTCCGCGACTGCGAGCAAATGAGCTGATCGGCTCGCGTCGTCAGCCGCGTCAAATCGCATGCCGCCCAATCCCTGTCCTTCATCCTCTTACTGGATGCGCGCGCGCCCCCGTAAACCACCGTGGAAATGCCCGGCCTTCAGCCCGCCGCCCTCCCCGGCCTGCCTGGCTGACCTCGATGCGGAGCGCCCCTTCTGCACGAGGTAACTCCGCAATTCCCTGGGTTGCGCGTTCCTGAGGCCGGCATCGGTGATGGCACGCGCTTTCGCTTGAAACCCGGCCTAAGTCGAAAGCCGGCGCGCGGCAAGGGAACGGCCCAGGTTCGCCTGCAAGTGGGGGGAGGGAGAAGCGTACCTGCCCAGGGAAGAGCGCCTATGTTACAGGCGCCGGGGACGTTTCCGTCCTGCTTGCACCGCCCCCATGCGATACCCCCGACGATCACCTGTTGCCGGCCTCGCCAGCGTCCGGATGGATGCAACCGCAGGCGCCCAACCCGCAGGCGCCAACCCTAGGCCCCAATAGATTCTCTGGCGCACAGTCGGGGCGCTGGGCCTTCGCGACCGACCTATCCCGCTACCCTGTGGCGGAAACGGCGGTTCCAAGCGGAAGAAAGGCCCGCTTCGCCAGCGCCAAGGCGCCCGATAAGTCTTGAAGTTGGCTAGCGGGCAAGGCGAGCCCGCAGCCTACCGCGCGGCTTGACTCGCGCAAGTACCCACCGGCTGGCCACAATGAGCTAGTCCCGACCCAGAGACCAGTGCCGAAGTTTTCCGTTGACAAAGGTCGTCGCATCTGTGGTAAAACTCACGCCAGCAACTCGGCCGCGTTCTTGATGATTCAACTCGGCCAGGGAGGAAATGGCCATGAGGCTCGTCAATACTCGCGTGGCGCTGTTATCGTTTGCGCTTGGCGCTTCCCTGTGCGCCCAAAGCGTGGCCACCGGCGCTCCGCCGTTTGCGACCATGGCCTCGATTCCCGAAGGGCAGATCGACCTCGCGAACCTGAACGTGCACATCGTCATTCCGATCGTGCATAAGGCCGGTGTGGGAATCCCGTTCGATTGATCTGCTCCCCCAGATTCGCACGGAGCCGAGTATGATCTCGGTTTTGGCGAGCAGAGGAGGAGCGATGTCGACGACGAAGCACACGGTGGCACAGATGATTGCGGCGGTGAAGCAGATGGAAGCG
>Ga0209810_1000391_pt1 | contig 101323 bp, 87 predicted proteins | sample Coa_R1_7_FD_187159 | JGI IMG/M metagenome (GOLD analysis project Ga0209810, IMG submission 187159) | Surface soil microbial communities from Centralia Pennsylvania, which are recovering from an underground coalmine fire - Coalmine... | ecosystem: Environmental > Terrestrial > Soil >... | reverse complement strand
GGCCTTTCGGCTGTGGGTGAGTTGGATGTCCTGGGTACGTTCCTTCGAGTACACCCCCATCTAAGATGGGAATGTCATTCTAATTGTCGTGGCGCACTGCAGCATGGTAGATAACGCCGCCTTCATGGCCGGCGTGAGGCTATTTCCCTGTTCGACAAAGCGCTGCACCGGGCGCAGAACGCCGCTCCAGCGGTAGTCTCTGTGTCCACTGCACGCCAATAGCTGCTCCAATTCCTCCGCCGTCCAGGGCAGGCTGCGCGCGTACAAGGCATTCTGCAGGGGATCCAGGATCCATTCGTAACGCTCGTTAAGAGCGAGAAGCACGTGGATCTGAAGCCGTGGCTCGGCATCGAGGATGGCGCGACCGGAGGCGTAATCCTGCGGCTTGGCATCCCAGGCATACTTGCCGGCAATCTCCGCGCGAAAAGCGTCCAGCATCTGCTTTGCCATGACGTGCAGCATATTGTCGAGCATATCAGCTTTCCTATCCACCCACCAGCGGCACCAGCTTGACGAAGCTAACTTGCGTCGTAGGCGTGAGAGGGATCGTCTCATTCAGCGACTCCACCTGCCGGTCATCCACCAGAATAAAGAAGCCGTTGCGCTCGAACGCCTCCAGCGCGAGCCGGTATTGCGCTTCCCAGTCCACGTGCCGGCGCTCTCGCAGGCGATGCCCGTTCAGCGTCGCTTCCGCATCGGTCGGCTGTACGAGACCACGAAAATATTCCGGCTGTGCGGCATTATATTGGCGCACCTCTTCGTAAACCCGTTCGCGGATCAGCTCGCGCACGGTGATCGTCTCCGTCAGAAAGTCCAGCGTCAGCGCATTGTCTTTCGCGCCGAACAGCGTCTCATCGTGAATCATCAAGGAGATCGCCATGTTATTTCCCTCCTATAGAATCTACTCCGCTCGCATTCGCTAAAACGGAACCGGCCGCTATGTAGTGGAGTTCTCTTTCTCCTGCCGAAGGGTGCTGCCAGGAGGGATTATCCTTCCCTACAGTCTATTATAGCCTCAGAGGGCATAGCGGAAAACCAGTATACACTGAGGCACGCAGGCTTTTCCGTCTGAAGGACGGTTGTTTTGTCCAGACAGAGGTTTTCAACCTCTGGCTAACTGGCCGGGTGTTGAAAACATCCGGCAGGAAAGGGCAAGCGTCCTGCTGACGCCATCCTCCTCGCTTTTCCGCCCGCCAGGGCGGTTGTCCGAAGGACCCACAGACGGGTCTTTCAAGGCCCGGATAAAATGAAGATCACGCAGATTCAAACGATTCCCTTGCTGGGCGAGACGCCGGCGACCGGCTGGGTGCAAAAGACCGATCCGCGCGAGAACATGCACACGCTCATCAAAGTGCATACGGACGAGGGTCTCGTGGGGCTGGGCAGTTGCTTCACCAGTACGGCCCTGGTCGAGGCGGCGCTGGAGCTGCTGCGCCCTCTCGTGATCGGTGAATGCGCCATCGAGCCGGAGCGCGTCTCGGAAAAGCTGCACCAGATGACGTTCTGGCAGGGACGGGGCGGCGCCGTAACGCATGCGATCAGCGGCATCGATATCGCGCTCTGGGACCTGCTCGGCAAAGCGACCGGCCAGCCCGTCGCCAGGCTGCTGGGAGGCTATTACCGGACGCGGATCAAGCCCTATGGCTCGTTACTGTTCGAGGAGCCGCCGATCCTGCGCGAAAAGCTGCTGGCGGCCCTTGAGCGCGGTTTCCGCACGCTCAAGCTGGGCTGGAACGGCTTCGGGCGGGTGAGCCGCCAGTATGATGAGGCGCTGGTGAAGACCGCCCGCGAAACCGTCGGACCGGAGGTCGAGATCATGGTCGATGCAGGCGGCTCGGAACAGTTCTGGCCGCATGGGTTTAAATGGGCCATCGAGACGGCGCGGATGCTGCACGATTATGACGTGACCTGGTTTGAGGAGGCTCTCTCCCCGGACGATCTCGACGGATTTAAGCGGCTTCGGGACCAGGCGCCGCTGCCCATCACGACGGGCGAGGTCTTCACGCGCCGGCAGAGCTTTCGGCCCTTCCTGGAGCAGCAGGCCGTGGACATCATCCAGCCGGACACGACCAAGTGCGGCGGTTTATCGGAAGCGCGCCGGATCGCCTGGATGGCCTACGACCATAACGTGCTGATGGTCTCGCACGGCTGGAATACGGCCATCGGCCTCGCCGCCGACCTGCATCTCGCCGCCGCCATGCCGGTCGCGCGCTGGGTCGAGTACATCACCCCTTCCCCGTACATAGAAGACATTATCACGGCTCCCTTTGCGCTGGATTCGGACGGCATGCTCGCGATTCCGACGGCACCTGGCCTGGGTATCGAGCTAAACCCGGAAGGTGTCGAACGGCTCTCGCAACGCGCGGAGTGAAGCTTCGGAATGGAGGCGTTATGGACTCTCTGGATAAGATTCTATACGATGAGTTGACTTGGCCGGAGATCAACGAAGCCGTACAGGCGGGAAAGGTGATCCTGCTTCCCATCGGCAGCACCGAGCAGCACGGGCATCATCTTCCCCTGGATACCGACAACTTCCTCGCCCGCAGTGTCTGCCTCGCCACCGCGCGGCGGATACCCCGCGAGGTACTCGTCATGCCGACCATTCCCTACGGCTATAACGAGCACGCGCTGGACTTTCCGGGGACGATCCACGTGCATTATAACCATTTCATCGAATACTGCCTGGATGTTTGCAAGAGCGTGGCGTATGCCGGTTTCAATAGGATGGTCCTGGTGGATGGGCACGGCAGCAACGAGCATCTCTGCGAGTTTATCGCCCGCCGCGCGACGCTGGAGACGGATGCGCTCGTCGCCTCGACCATGTGGACCAATCTCGCCGTGGAGGCGTTCCAGGCCGTGCGCGAATCGGGGCCGGGCGGAGCGGCGCACGCCTGCGAGCTGGAGACGTCCGCCTATCTGTACTTGGACGCCTCGCGCGTGCAGATGGACAAGGCCCAGGACCATTATGGAGGAGCGGCGGGCAAGGAGGGGACCCGGCTGCTGGCGGTGGACCTCGCCACCGGATTGCCGCCTATCAAAGTGGTCCGCTGGACCAGCGCGGCGACCCCGACCGGCGTCTCGGGAGCGCCGACCCTGGCTACCAGGGAGAAGGGGCAGGCGGTTGTCGAGGGAGCCGCCGAAAACCTGGCGGTCTTCATCCGGGAATTCCGATCGATGGAGAAGGGCGCCAGGGTCGATCATCGTGTCGTCAAGCCGGAGCTTCCGGTCCTGCCGAGCCTGGATGGATAGACTGACCCTGCTTTCGATGCCTTCCACGCACAAATGAACGCCTCTTCGCCCTGCGGTATAATGGAAGCACAGGCGTACCAAGGAAGTTTGGTGATGCCTCACCCACGATTCAGTAGCGAGGAGATTGCCCGTCGCGGCAAGGAGCTCTACGAGCAGCAGGCGGCTAAGAAGACGGCGCAGAAGGAGTGACCTACATGGCAAAAGACGATCATGCACATGGGATAACACGGGAAGAACTCAAGGCCCGAACGGGACTCGATGACGACTTCCTGTTCGTCAATGTGACGCGTAATCCGCAGCCGGATGCCATACAACTGCCGCATGAGCGTATTGCGGAACTGGCGGAGAAACTATTGCCTGATAAGAATGCGCAGATCGTCGTGTATGAAGGCGGGTGAGGGTTTGGAACCAAGGCTGCCCGTGATCTGGTGGCAATGGGTTACATGCACGTTCGTACTTTCTTCGTTCCAGATGATGCTCTCCAGGAAGTCGAATAAATCCAGCCCGAAGGTTTCTCGCTTCCAGGCTGGATTCCGTTCCGGTATGCCTCCCCTCCGTAAGACACTCATATGGTCGGTGCCGAGGAGGTACGTTCAGGCGCCGGCCTCTTCGTCTTTTGGTCGGTCGGCATAGCGCCATTCTTGACCAAAGCGAACCGCGTTTTCGAAGTGGGGGTTGTTTGCACCGATCCCAACAAACCACCGCCAGCCTCGTTTGTTGAGCGCGCCTTTACCGACCTGTTCTGCAAGTCGCTCCTCGACCTCTTTAATCTTAATTTCCAGTTTTTCGACGCGCTCTTCCAGGCTTCTAGTCGGTATCCATACATCTCTCTTTACTATCTCACTATGCCCAGTGTACCATAGCCATGTTCCATCCCTCGGCTTGCGACTTGCTGCCATCCGGGAGGCAATATTACCGGCCTGCCCAGCTACAGTTGTGCTCAGGTGCTGCTTTCAGACTTGGGCCTTCCTGATCTCTAGATGCCGCACCGTTCGCGGAACCAATGTCGGGAGGCGTCACTTTACGCAGCCGGACGCCCTTTCGAGTTGCGGTATAATGGAACCACAGGTGTATCAAAGAGGTTTGGTGATGCCTCACCCTCGATTCAGTATGATGAGATTGCCCGTCGCGGCAAGGAGCTCTACGAGCAGCGTATCCGCGCCCTAGTCGAAACACAGGAAGAAAGTGAGGTGAAACCGTGATGCTCATGCTGGACCTGACACCGGCAGAAGAAGCCCGGCTGCAAGAGGAAGCCAGCCGGCAAGGCGTAGATCTGACGCAGTATGTTCGCCAGCGGCTCGGGCTCGGCTCCCCACCGGATGCGGAAAACCAGGCATTGCTTGACTTGCTGCACGAGTGGGAAGCCGAAGATGCAGCGATGACAGAGGAGGAGGCAGAAGCCGCAGAAGCTGACTGGCAAGAACTTAAGGCCAACTTGAACGCCAATCGAAAAACGACCGGGGAAAGGCCCCTGTTTCCATGACTTCTGTAAGAACGCCTACGCCCAAAATCCAGGCCGTCGTACTGGACACAGGGCCGCTCGGCGAGGTGACAAAACGGCGGGGACACTCTGCCGGCGCCGATGCCTGCCGGAAGTGGCTGGAAGGACTGCTTAGGGCTGGCATTAAGGTCTATGTACCGGAGATCGCCGACTATGAACTGCGCCGGGAACTACTGCGCACCAAGAAAACGGATAGCGTGCGTCGCCTGGATACCTTGAAGGCGCGGGCGAGGTATCTTTCGATCACAGAGGCGATCATGCTGAAAGCGGCCGATCTGTGGGCCACCGCACGGAACCGGGGCTTCTGGACCGCTGACCCGAAGGCTCTGGATGGGGACGTCATCCTGGCAGCTTCGGTGCTGTCTTTAGGCTTTGCCCCACGTCGGGTGATTTAGTCCTCAACTCACGGCTTTTTTCACGAGCTCGCTGATCCTTGCCTCTTCGGCGGGAGTCAACTCCCTCAGCGCGAAGGCGACAGGCCACAGGACGCCTTCGTCGAGATTCGCCTTGTCGCTGAAGCCGAACGTCGCATACCTCGTCTTGAACTTCTGCGCGCTTTGGAAGAAGCAGACGACGTTGCCGTCCCTGGCATACGCCGGCATCCCGTACCAAAGTTTCGGCGTGAGGCCTGGCGCGCTGGCTTTGATGATCGCATGGAGCCGCTCGCCCATAGCGCGATCCGGTTCCGGCATCTCGGCGATCTTCGCGAGCACTTCGCTTTCCCCGTCTGCCTTGTCCGCGCGCGTGCCGCGGCGCGCTTCCGCCTTTACCTCCTGGGCACGCTCCCTCATCGCGGCTCGTTCCTCGTTCGTGAATCCCTTGGACGCCTTGTCGCTCACGGTGGCGCTCCTGGCGCTTCGGATACTTTCCGTCATCGTTCGTTCCTTTTCGTTAGAGGCTTCTAGGGCCGCCGGGCGGCTCCTCTTGAAAGTCCCACATACTTACTAGCTCATCAGGCTCAAAAGAGGAAAGCTTAAACGCTCGGCGGAGCAGGCGCCGAGGGGGAGGAAACGGAGAAGATGACTTCGCAGCGCGCACCACCTTCCGGCCGGTTCGTGTAGCGCGTGGCGCCGCGCAGGTCCCAGCGGCTGAGGCTTTCTACCAGCGCCAGCCCGGTCGTGTCCGTGCTGGACGGCGTCAAGCCGTCGGGAAAGCCGGGGCCGTCGTCACTTACCGCCAGCGTCGCCGCGTCGTCCCGGACGGTGAAATGGACTTCGACCGGCCCGCGTCCATGCTTGATGGCATTGTGGACGATCTCATTGGTGACCAGGGCCAGGCTGGTGGCCTCGCGGATAGGGAGCAGAGTATCCTCCAGGCACGCCCGAATCTCGCGCTCCGGGGCTGTCTGCTGCAGCAAAGACAGCAGCTTCTCCAGAATTTCGCGGGCGGCGACTGCGTGCGCCTGCCCGCTCTCTTTCGCCTCGTGCGTGAGCAGTTCATGCACGATAGCAAGCGTCCTCACATGCGAGGCCAGCCGTTCGATCTCTTTGACGGGTAGTGTCTCTGTATCTTGCATGAGCTGCATGTCGATCATCGAGGCGATGATCTGCAGGTTGTTCTTGACCCGGTGGTGGGTCTCCAGCATGGCCCGCCGCAACTGCTCGTTCAGCGCCTCGATATGCGCCTGATAGCGTTTGATCTCGGTAATGTCCGTGGCCGTGCCGCTGATTCCCACGATAGCGCCGGTCTCGTCCCGCATCGGCTCGGCCACCAGATCGTAGAAGCTGGTGATGCCGCGAGTCGTCGCGCGCACCTCCTGGCGTTCTCCCACGCCGGTGGTCAGCACGCGCCGCTTGATCTCCGCGAGCGGCGCGGCGTCCTCTGTGGGAGCGAGGTCGGCATCCGTCTTGCCGAGGATCGTCTCGGGTGGGAAGCGGTGCTTGCCGTCGAAGATCCAGGTGTAGCGCAGGTCGCGGTCCTGGCTGTAGACGGTGGTGGCCGAGTTCTCCAGCGCCAGCATGAAGCGACGCTCGCTCTCTCCCAGCGCCTCTTCGACCTGCCGTCGCTCGGTGATGACGGCTGCCAGCAGCAGGCCGGCGGCCGAGACGATGCCCAGGAAGGTCTGCAGATAGTTCAGACTCTGTTCGGGGGTTGCCTTGATGAAAGGACCCAGTCCCTGCAGTGTGCCCCAGACGGCCAGGATGGAGATCGCCAGATTGGCGGTCGCAACGCCGCGCTGGCCGAAACGGACGGCCGCCCAGATCGCGAGGGGGAAGATCGCGTAGGGATAGTCCCGTCCGCTCGTAAAGATGAAGCAGCAGGCTAGGGGAAGCAACACCGCAAGGGTGGCGGCTTCTGCGATCCGTCCAGGACCCCAGGCGCGTTTCTGCAGGAATGGCTGCGGCGTGGCCCAGGTCAGGAGAAGTGGGGTCACTATCAGGATGCCCATGCCATCGCCCAGCCACCAGGTCCACCACGCGGGCGCCGCATCGCTCCAGCGGAGGACACCTCCGATCTCGAGGCTGACCACCCCGATCGTCGCGGCGGCCACGGTGCTGCCGATCGCCGCGAGAAACAGGAGCGCGAGCACATCCTGGAGCCTGCCGAGGGAGTTCTGAAAGCGGGCAAACCGGCGAAGCAGGTACGCTCCCAGGACGGCTTCCAGCGTATTACCCACTCCGATGCCGCACGCGGTCAGAAGCGGCAGGCCCGTCGTGAAGTTCGCCAGGAAAGCGCCCAGCGTAACGCCGGGCCAGAAGCGAGGTCCCAGGAGAAGGAGGCCGGCCAGCGCCACCCCGCTTGCCAGCCACACCGGCGAGACGTTGCGGTGTCCGAAGGCCATCAACAATCCGAGCCGCGCCGACCCGAAGTAGACCAGCGCAAACGCCAGGGTCTGCAGCCAGTAAGACGCATAGGTAAAGTTGAGGGACCGGGTCGGTCGGTGCATGACGGGTCTCCGAATAGGTGCAGCACTCTCCTACAACCATTTCGCCTTCTGCGTTCCAGTCTCCTCCAGATTTAGCCGGGCCGTGAACGACGCGTCCGGCAGGCGGCAGAGCCGCCACACGAAGCGAGCGGAGGGGTTGCGTGGACACGCCATCTCGTTTGCGCCTGCCTCGCGAAGAGCCGCCCTAGCGGGCGGACTCTTTTCGCGGCCCCGGAAGAGACTTTGGGCGTGGGGCAGGGGCTTCAGGGAGGTTCGAGGAGGGGCCGCAGTTTCAACGGCCCGCAAATAGAAGGGGTACAATAGACCCAACGACCTCTTGCCCGTCTGGCGGCGAGCGTTCCGGCCTGATGCGGGGAGGATGGAGGGAGCATGAGCCTCAAAGTTCTGTTTATCGGCGGCACCGGCATCATCAGCTCGGCCTGTTCCGCGCTGGCGGTCGAGAAGGGCTTCGACCTGTACCTGCTCAATCGGGGCAATACAGTGTCGCGCCCGGTTCCGGAAGGCGCGACGGTTTTGCGCGGCGACATCCGGGACCCTGCGTCCGCGCGCAACGCGCTGGAGGGCCGCCGCTTCGATGCGGTGGTCAACTGGATCGCGTTCACACCCGATCAGATAGAATCGGACCTGGAGCTATTTCGGAGCCGGACCGGACAATATGTCTTCATCAGCTCGGCCTCGGCGTATCAGACCCCGCCGGCCAGCCTGCCGGTGACCGAATCGACCGTGTTAGCCAATCCGGTCTGGGAATACTCGCGCAACAAGATCGCCTGTGAGGAGCGCCTGGTGCGGGCCTATCGGGAGGAGCGCTTTCCCGCCACCATCGTCCGCCCGTCGCATACCTACGATCGGACGCTGCTGCCGATGCATGGCGGCTACACCGTCATCGACCGGATGCGGCGCGGCAAGCCGGTCGTCGTGCATGGAGACGGGACCTCGCTGTGGACGATGACGCACCACCGCGACTTCGCGAAAGGCTTTGTCGGCCTGCTCGGCAACCATCATGCCATCGGGGAGGCGTTCCACATCACGTCGGACGAGGTATCTACCTGGGACCAGATCCACCGCATCTTCGCCGACGCCGCAGGCGCGCCGCCTCCGACCCTGGTCCATGTGCCTTCTGAAGTCATCGCGGCCTACGATTCGCGCTGGGGCGACAGCCTGCTGGGGGACAAGACGCACAGCATGGTCTTCGACAACCGTAAGATCAAGCGCTTCGTCCCGGACTTCGCGGCGACCATCCCGCTCTCCTGGGGCGCGAAAGAAGTGATGGCCTGGTACGACGCCGATCCCGCCCGCCAGGTCGTGGACCCGCGCATGGATGCGCTTATGGACACGCTTATCGAAGCCCAGAAGCGCGCCCTGCCTTCCACGGGAAACTGAGAGCGGACGAAAAGCGGCCTCTGCCGCCCCTGCTGCAGGGCGGCAGGCGCCTGCCGCCCTGGAAAGGAAATCATGCGTCTGCGCAGGGTATGGAGTTTGTGGCTGCCCCTGGCCATCAGCTTCGAGCTGATGATGCTGGAAGGACCGGCTGTACAGGCTGCGATCGGGCGTCTGCCCCAGGCGTCCCTGCATCTGGCGGCCTGGGGCCTGACCATGTCTCTGGCGCTGCTTGTCGAGAGCCCGGTCATCATGCTGCTGGCCACCACCATCGCGCTCGTCAAGGACGAATGCTCTTATCGGGCGCTGCGGCGGTTCATGCTGACGGTCGCCGCAGGATGTACGCTCGTATCCGGGCTCGTGTCCTTCACGCCTTTGTTTCATGGGGTGGCCGTCGTTTGGATGAAGCAGCCCCCCGAAATCGCCGCCGCGGCCCGACCGGCGCTACAGATCATGCTGTTCTGGGTCGCCGCGATCGCCTGGCGACGCTTCTATCAGGGCATTCTCATCCGTTACGGCTTCACGCGTAGAGTATCGTGGGGCACGCTGATCCGGCTGACGACGGCGATCTGTACGGCCGTTTTGCTGACCCGGTGGGGCGGGATGCCGGGGGTGCAGGTAGGCGCCTGCACGCTGATGGCGGCGGTCCTCATCGAAGCCCTGGCCACCACCGGCTTCTCCTGGTCTGTCGTGCGCCGGGAACTGCATGCCCGCATAGACGTTATCGAGCCGCCGCTCACCCAGCCGGCGATCCTGCGATTTCACGCGCCGCTGGCCGCTACGACGCTCATGACGCTATTGGCATCGCCTCTGACCGCCGCCGCGCTCGCCCGCCTGGCCGCCCCGGAGGCGACGCTGGCCGCGGCTCCGGTCGTGTTCATGCTGCTGCTGGTGATGCGCGGGTGGGGGATGGCGCTTCAGGAGATCACCGTCGCGGTTGCGCAAGACCCTGCCAGCAGGCCGACACTGCGTACGTTTACCTGGATCGTCGGCAGCGTGACTTCTGGCGCCACCGCGTTCATCGCCTTCACGCCCTTGCTCGACCTCTATCTAGGCCGCGTGATCCATCTCTCCCAAGGGCTGCGACCGTATGCCCATGTCGGGATCGCCCTGGGCATCCTGCTGCCCCTGATCACCGCGCTCAGCGCGCAGGCGCGGGGCTTGCTGATGGCGGGCCGGGCCACGAAAGCCATCTATCATGGCATGGGCGTCAATCTGCTCACGCATGTCGTCGTGCTCTGTCTGGGGGTCGGATTGGGTCTGCCGGGAATGTGGGTGGCGGCGGGAGCTTTTACCCTGGCGGCTCTGGCGGAGTATGTCTACCTTACGCGGTGCCTGGAACCACTACTTGCGATTGCAACATCGACGAGCGCAGTCGTAGTAGAATCATCGGCTTGCGTGCCGGTCGAGCCATAGCATACAGAACTGTATGTGCATTTCAGAGCAGCGCGTGGATGATATGCAGATTTCGAGTATGGCTGCGCATATCCAGCAGGAAATGGATTGAGATTGAGAAGGCAGGCCGGGGAGAGGCGTCGAGGCATGAGGCAAAGGATCTTATCGCTTCCGAGAGTGGACGTTTTCGTGGATACGGAAGCGGCGCTGGGACCTCTGGAAGGGTGGCGGCACACGCTGGGGCATGGCGGTATCAATGCCGTTCCCTTGCCGTCGCGCGTCGTGGAAGGCGTGCACAAACTGCAGCCTCGCCTCCTGCGCATCTTCCTGCAGGAGTTCTTTCAGGTCTATCCGGAGCACGGGCGCTTCGACTGGAGGCGGCTCGATCCCTACATGGACGCGCTTGCCCGCACCGGGGCAAAGATCGTCGCCGACATCTCCTTGAAGCCACGTGCCCTTTTCCCCGCAATCGATCAAGCCCTCTGGAAGCCCGCTGACGTTGCCGCCTGGCAGCGCCTGATCTTCGCGCTCGTCCGGCGCTACTCCGTCGAGAAACCGGTCGTTACGCACTGGGAGATCGGAAACGAGACGGACATCGGCGAGGACGGCGGCACCCCTTACCTCATTCCCGATCCGGAAGCGTACACCGAATTCTACCGCATGACGATCCAACCGATCCTGGAGGCATTTCCAGAGGCGAAAGTAGGAGGGCCTGCCGCCTGCTGGATAGACAACGAGCCGCTGCCCGGATTTGTCGCTCGCTGCCGCGAGGCGAACACGCCGCTGCACTTTCTCTCCTGGCATCTTTACAGCGACGATCCGGACCGGCACGCCGCCGGAGTCAGGAAGGCGAAGGCGCTTCTGGACGGCTTTCCTGGCCCGCGCCCGGAGATGATGGTGACCGAATGGAGCTGCGGCTTCGATCCGGTTTCCGTCGAAGAGCTGGCCTTCGATTCGCAGCGTGCTGCGATTACGGCCGCTTCGATTCTTGCCATGATGGAGGCCGGCCTGGACTGGTCGTTCTATTATCACATCTGGGACCAGGTCTGCTATCCAAATGATTTTGAGCCCTTCTTCTCTCCCCAAGGCATTGCCAACATGGTCACCCACTGGAATGAAGTGCCGCACCGCTTCGGGTTGTTCGGGGTGGGAGAAGAAGTCAGGCCGCAATACTTTGTCTATCAGATGCTGAGCCGGTTAGGGGAGGAGCGAATCGCCGCACAGTCCGACGCGCCGGGCTTGCGCCTGCTGGCGGCGCGAAGCGAGGGAAAACCATCTGTTTTTATTGTCAACCACAACCCGCAAGAACCACAGGACCGGATCGTGACCGTCCACTTCCTGCATCCTGGCACGGGCCGCAAGAGGCTGACCGTGTCCCGGATCGACGCCGAGCGCCGATGGGACCCTGAATCGCTGGAACTGCTGCCCACCGAGCGCCGGGAGGTTGCCACGTTAGACGCATTCCGCTGCCAGGTGTTCTGCCCTGCGGATAGCGTCGTCCTGTTAACGCTGGAAGACATGCGTTGATCTCAGGTCGGTTCATCGGCTCCGCTGTCCTCGGCTCCGTGTTCCCGAAAGGTTTTGAGCAGATCGGTATAGAGGCCGGGGACGCTGTCGGGAATAGGAGTCGCACCGACCGCCCCGGCATAAAACTCGGTCGGACCGGCGCCGCCGATGATCCCATAGACGTAACCCATTTCGCGCAGCCCGTGCATACAGGCCACCAGCAATGCCTTGCCGATATGCTTGCCCCGCTCTTTTTCGAGCACCCCGGTCGGTCCAAAAAAGTTACGGCAGACCGCTTCATAAGCTCCGAATCCAATCACTTCCCCGTCACGTATCGCGATAAAGAGGCTGATCGGCTGACGGCTGTAGCAGGGCAGCACCTCATCGGCCCATCGGGTCAGGAAATTCGACGCGATGAATTTGTAGATGGGCGCGATCTCGAAGGGATGGGCGCGGCGAATGACGACACCCTGCGCGCGCATCTCGGAGAGCAGCGGTTCCAGAGGGGGAAGTTTTAGCAGGGGCACCAGCATATCGGGCATAGAGTGCCCTCCTTAAGGTAGTGAGCGTACCGCCACTCCGAAGGGCAGGTCTGCGCCATTACCTCGATATTCTGCCTGATCGGTGACCATCGTGAAGGAGCGTATACGCCGCCTGGCCGGTTCCGCATCGATATACCCCACCACGCTCGCCTCCACATACCGATCGTCGTCTTTGTGATAGAAGGGATGCTTCATCTTGAGATGGCCTGTGAGCCGGGTACGCACCGATCCTGGATCGGCCGACACGACGGTCGCGGTAAGGGACTGCTCATCGAGGCGGTTCGTCGCCAGGTCCCAGTTCTCGGTGGGCGGATAGAAGTGCGTCAGCAGGGTAGACGTGAGTTGGCGATCGATCTCCCACGACTGGCCGACGCGCGTGCCCGGTGGGGGCAGCAGCCGGGACCACTCGGCACGGGAAAGCGTGATCCAATCCTCCGCGGGCAGATTGTTCCAGTCGCCGCTTCCCTCTGTCTGACCGGTTAGAACGAAGTCATCTCCTCTTCGCTCCAGGTAACGCGCGACCAGATGGACGAGGAGGGTATTAGGCAGGGGGCAGGGCGCGGGGAGCGGGGAAGGCTTGACAACGGGCTCGCCGGGCGATGTATGCAATCGCTGCACGCTCCGGTCCAGCATGGCAATCAGCGTCTCGGGCTTCCAGGCTTGCGCCACGTGCATGGAATCGATCAGGCGCCCGTCCGGCTTTAAGACATAGACGTGGACGGTGCCGACCGATAGATGCGCCGCATACCCTTCGCCGAAGATGCGCCGCAGCTCCGCCTTCTCTTCCGGCGTGGCCGCGCCGCCGTCCCGGTAGTCCTCATTGGAGAGGTAGACCGAAATGAAATAACGGTTCAAAAGGGAGATGACTCTGCTGTCGGAGAGCGACCCGGCTCTCATGGCGAAGGCGCCGCCTCAACAGCGTCCCACGTTCAAATGGCCGTCATGCGTGAACAGGAAGACGGGGCGCTGGTGCCTGCTGGCGAGACGCAGCGCCTCGCGCAGGCCTTGCGCCCAGCCGATATCTTCCCACCGCCGCTCTCGCGCGGTAGGCTGCCACTGCTGCACTCTCTGGCGGACCCAGGGGAGATCGCGTGTCACCCCCGCCCCGGCGACCGAGAGGACCCCACCCAGCAGGGCGAGACCGGTAAGATAGCGTTGCTGCATAGCGGCTCCTTTCTTGTCAAGCAACGGGAGGCTGCCCGAACTCCCTAATGGAGGGACGTGCTCTGGTACTTTCCTGATCTATGCGTGTCATTTCGTAACCCTGGTGGAAAGTTCCTCTAACGCCTTTCGGACGCTTTCGCTTTATGCGACGGGAACAGCTAGAGCGCGCTCTAGTCCAGACAGAGCTCGAGCGAAGCGGTATAGCCGCCGTCTACCTTGAGGATCGTGCCGGTGACATAGTCGGCATCCTCAGACGCCAGATAGGCAGCCGCCTTGCCGATGTCGCGCGGCGTGCCCATACGGCCCCACGGGAGTTTAGCCCCATATTCCTTGATCTGCGCATCGGTGGTCCAGCGCCGTTCGCCCGGCGTATCGATCCAGCCGGGCGCAATGGCATTCACGTTGATATGGTAGGGAGCCAGCTCGTTTGCCATCGAGCAGGCGAGGTGATTGATCCCGGCCTTGATCGTGTTGTAGGCGATGGCGTTGCCGAAAGGGACCTCGCCGTGAATCGAGCTGATGAAAATGATCTTCCCGCCACCGCCTCGCTCGACCATATGCCGCGCCGTGAGCTGGGCGAGACGGATCGCGCCGACAAGGCTCACATCGAGAGTACGCCGTATCTCCTCCAGCGGAGCGTCCAGGATGCTCATGCGGACTTCATAGGCCACATTGGAGACAAGAATGTCGATCCGGCCAAATTCGGCCAGAGCCGCAGTCACCAGAGCGTCCACCTCTTCGACGATACCGATGTCTCCGCGCGCCACCAGGGCTTTCCGACCTATCCTCTCGATCTCGGCAGCCGTGGCGCTGGCCTCTTCCAGATACTCGCGCTCGTTCACACAGATGTCGGCGCCCTCCTCGGCCAGGCATAAAGCGCAGCCTTTGCCGATTCCGCGGGCGGCTCCTGTCACCAGCGCGACACGCGCATCTAACTTACCCATCTTCCGTTTGCTCCCTGGATGCGATACTGAGGCGCGTCCTTCCCTTTTAATAATAGATTCCCTATTGGGCAGCCTGCCTCCTCTATCACAAGAGTAGATTGTCCGAAGGGGCGCAGCAAGCAGCGCCTCTCGGACAAAATCTCCCCCTTACGAAGGAGAGAAGAGTAGGGGGCGAGGTCAGCTTTTTCGAGAAGGAGGAGAGGTGTCCCTTTCAGAATTTATAGGTGAGACTTTTCAGGTCTGTCCGGACCGAGGTCAGGGATTTTAGGCTGCGGACCGTGCCGTCAGGCTACCCCTGGAAGAGTTAAAATGAATATCTTATGGGTGGGCGCGCACCAGGACGACGAGATGAAGGTCCTGGGAACGCTGCTGAAGTACCGAAGGCAGGGCGGGCATCGGTTCGCCTTTGTCTGCGCGACAAACGGCGATAAGGGGCTCAGCTTCGATCGGGGCACTTCCCTGGAAGAGGCAGCCCGGATTCGGGACCGGGAGATGCGACAGGTGGCGGCGGCTTTTGAAGCAGACTACATCTGCCTGGGCGTCCCGGATGAGTTTCTCTTCGACAGCGAGCCGAATCGGCTGGCGATGCTAGACGCAGTCCGGGCAGCCCGACCGGACCTGATTTTCACGCACTGGGAGAACGACTACAACCGCGATCACATCATCACCTCGCAGCTCGTCTTCCAGGCAGCGCTGCTGGCTCCCATTGCTTCCATCCGCACAGAACATGCGGCGATGGAGCATACGCCCAAAATCTACTATGTCCATCCGCTGGACGAAGGCTATGGATACGAGGCCACGCACTACGTGGAACTGGATCAGGAGATCGTCGAGGAGAAGATCCGCCTCGTGAACTGCCACGAGAGTCAGGTCGCCGTCTTCCGGCAGATCGGCGACGATTTCGAGGCCCGCCTCTGGATGGAGGCACGTCGTGAGGGCGCCAGGGCCAGCGTGGAATATGCCGAATCGTTTCGGCCCTGCCTGGCATCACGACGCATTCCTCTAGCCAACATGCTTCCCTGATCTAAGGATTTCTAAGCAGAGGGTACCACGTGGGCCAGGCTTACTTCGACAGTTCGGGACAGACTATTGCCTCCTCCCGGTGTAGCGATGGCGATGGTGTGTCGGGGGAGCGGAAGGGGGTAGGCACTGACCAGGGCGACCTCCTAGGAGAGCAATCGGGCCACACTGTAAAGGTTAGTGGTTTCACCATTTATGGCTTGTCTTTTCAGCGGCCTTATGTTCTTGCCGGCTCGCATATAGAAGTCATTGGTCGGCATGGCTGCGTAGCTCACTCCTTACCTTCAGGGCACCATGCGTATCTATTCGGCAGGAGGCTTTCTGTTTCCTTTCTGCCAGCTTGCTTACTGACTATCACATGACCTTTCATTTGTAAGTTCTGGAAAGCCGGCTTGTGTAATCAAATTCACGGTTAGGCTGTGACCCATTTCACTTGACACTAATCTGAATGCTTGCTACAATGGAACAGTTTGATTTGGCCTTAGATGGCCTAGTAGCTCTTTGTCTGTTCTCGCTGTCAGGCTAGAGGACGGCCTCTCCTGTGACCGCGCCCATCTGCGGAGGCTAGGCGCGCCGTCACTTCTTTGCCTCCGAACCGGCTCAGCACGCCAGATACTATCGCTCCGGAGGTACTTATTATGCCGTTGCCGCAGAATGATCCTATTTTTAACACGTTGGCGTCAGGATTTACTGTGTTTAATGTACAGCATTATGGAGCTACCGGTACCTATGATCCGGACAAGCCCAATCCCCCGGATGACACGGCCGCTTTCAATAAAGCCCTCGAAGATATTGCAAAGCTGTCCAAGGTGGCGCGACCTGGCGTGGCGACACCTGGGACAGAAGCCGGAGCTCCTCCAATCCCTGAATTTAGGGACATCACCGACCCACGTGGCGTCATCCTGTTTGTGCCGACGGGCAATTACCGCTTGACTTCGAGCCTCACGATCAATCGCTCGACCATTATCCAGGGCGCGGGCGGCTCGGGGGGCAGCTCGCGGCTGTTTTTCGAGGATGACATCGACGGCATCGTCATCGCAGACTCCCTCAATTGCCCGGATGAAACCGATGTGATTCCACTCGAATTGGACAACAAGAACAAGCCGATACCTGGACGGGGCACCGGGGGAAACAGCGTCATCCGCGACCTTCACATAGTGAATACGCCCTTTCGGGGCAAATCGGGCGTGCCCTTCCATCCACAGCCAGCCTTCAATGAGAATGACCCTCTGACTGCAGATCCTGTATTGCACAACGGTCATGAGGTGGCACACGGAAGCGGTGTCGTCCTGTATCAGACCGCGCTGATCGAAAACTGTCTGATTGAGCGGTTCAAGTACGATGGCATTCATATTGAAGCTATCGATCCTAACAAGAACGCCAATGGTTGGCAGGTACACAATTGCCAGATCAAGGAAAACGGGCGACATGGTATCTTTGTGGGCGGCGGCCTGACGGGCACCCAATCCGGTTTGATGGCCGGTACCCTCTGCCAGGGAAACTCAGGATGGGGTGTCTATGACCGCTCTCAGGCCGGCAACACATACGTCGCCTGCGATACGGAAGCAAACGGATATTTTGCCACAGTAATCCTCGCACTGGCACTCGATACAGAAAATCCAGCAGGTTATCAGACGGCACAGCCACTATACATAGTAGCAGCAAGCGTTGACGACCCACAGAAGCCCCTATTCTTGAACGACGGCGTCTTCAGGAGCATCGACTCGGCTCAAACCTGGACACCAATCAATCGCGGCCTGCAAGACCTCGAACGCAATGCCCCCATCACAGCTATAGTCGCGGATCATTCTACTAATAATCCCACCCTCTACGCTGGGGCCAAAAAGGCCAAGAGAATTCCTTTCAATTTGGTCCAAGACAAAAAGACACAGGAGATAGGTGTCTTTCGAAGCCGCGATGATGGCAACCTGTGGGAGCCAGTGGGCAGCAATAGCAACATCAACGGGTTGCAGGAAGTGCTCAGTCTCACTATAGACCGTAAGAATAAGATCCTCTATGCTGGCACCAACGGCAATGGGGTCTTCATGGGCCTCATAGACCCAGATCCAGCGAAGGGAATTCACTGGAAACTGATTGCAGCGACCAACAACTTGGTCGTTCAGGCGTTGGCTATTGATCCTGCAGACCCGCAGACTATCTTCGCCGGAACCACCACGGGAGTATGGACCGGCCAGAGCGGCAGCGCGAACTGGAACCAGTTCGTGCCGACCGCTCATGTTCTCTCGCTGGCGGTAGAACCGACTCCAGACCCAAACCCACTCAACAATCCATGGTTGCTAAACAACACGAAAGTTTACGCTGGAACGACAGATGGGGACGTATGGCGTAGCGACGATTCCGGACAGACTTGGCCGCCGACTAATAAGGCGCACCTCCCCGCTCTCGACGTTCATGCGCTCGCCGTAGATCTATTGGCGCCAGTGTTGTACGCGGGCACGCGGACTGCCGGGGTGTTCACAAGCACCAACCACGGCCCCTGGATGCCTAGTTCCAAAGGCTTGGCCCTCGCGCCCGGCATACCGGTCAACAATGTTCTTGCTCTAGCAACAGATCCCGGTGTCCAGGGCCTGGTATATGCTGGGACGGACGGGAACAACCAATTGAATGAGGTGCCACGGCTTTTCAAAAGCCTGAATGCCGGCGCGGACTGGACTCCAGTCGGTGTTCCCTATTACGGAGGCGGTTACATGACGACCGATGTGCTCGCCTCCAATGTTCTCGTCGGCTGCTACGCCGAACCTGGTGGTTATGGCAGCGAACTGAGTACATCGACACTGGTACTGGGCGGCTCTATGGGCGGTGGGTTCGATTCGGCCACGACCGCATCCATCGTCCGGCCCGCCGATGGCTTGGTGGGTCTGCCTGTGAAGAGTCCTGTCATTCGCGCCCTCAAAAAGGTAATCGTTGTGAACGTAGCGGATCCGGTTCCACCGATTCATCTCATCGGCGACAAGGAGGTTGTACTCAGGTTCGATCCAAAAGTGATACCTCCTCTGTACGCCATACCCGAGGATATCGAGGTAATTCTTATCGATGCAGGCACAGGATCGGTTTTATTGCAGTTGCCCCGCCTGGGTTCTCCGGGCATGGCCGGGAGGCAGTACACGCTTAAGAGAATCGATCAAAGCCAATGGCAGGTAAATTTCCGCTCTCCCGACTCCCCCATCGACAATATACAACAAAGCACGGACGTACCTATCGCTGGGTTCTCCGCTGTCAGCCTTCTAAGTGATGGAACAGCCTGGCATATTGTGTGCCGGGCCTAATGGACCGAGCGCAATGGGGTCCAGCATTCAGGGAGGGCAGGTCTTGCATCGTCATAGTTATGGCCCGTGGAAAGGTCTCACTCTATGCTTCCCAGGCCGCTCATCCCAATCAATTCGGTGGCAATTGGCTGCAAGGCAATCTGCCTGAGTACGTTCTGATGCGGGCTGATGTCCATCGTCTACTATGGATTATGTGGAGTGACCGCGGACGAATCTCTGTGAAGACTAGGTCTAAGACTAGGCGATTAAAACCGATGATGAAGAGGAGAAGATCATGTCCCCCCCACAAGACCTTAATACCTTGCTCAAAGCTGGCGGCGTAGTCCAACTTGAACCCACGACTTACCAAATCTCTAACGATCTTATTATTGGCGTTGACGGTACCTGCCTCCTAGGATGCGGAGGAGCTGTCATACAGAAGACGGCTGTGTGTCAAGTTTTGATAACAGCAAGCTGGTGTCATATCGAGTCCGTCAAGCTTGATGGTAATGGGTTTGACGGAGCAGGTTTCTTTATCACGGGATCGTTCAATTCGATCCTTAGGTGCCGGAGCGAAAGGAACAACGGGCATGGATTCGCCTTTGATGGCGGTCATCTCCTTCCAGGTGATGACCTGGCAAGTCATTGCAAATTCAATGAGATCAAGAGCTGTTTCTCCATAGGAAACGGCGGTATTGGCATCTCGGAATATCACCATTGGGACGGGCGAATCATCGACAATGCGTGTTTCGATAATGGCCTTGAGGGGATAACCGTCGATGTATGGAGCCTTCGAAATTTGATTATGGGCAATTCGCTTCAACACAACTGCAAGACCGGCGGGGTCGGTGCTATTGGAATGGATTACGCAGATCTGAACAGAGTGACGAACAATTTCATTGAGCAAGCAAGCGATGTTCCAGGGATTACGTTGCAGAATAACATTGGACAAAGCAATTACAACATCATCTCGAACAATGTGATTGTAAACCCTACTATCGGGATTCTGCTGAAGGCAAATACTGCCGGCCCGCCAGATCCTCGTGACAAACCTCTGCAGCTGTCGCCACGGACAAGCAACCACAATATGGTTGCCGACAATATTGTGCGCGGCGCCACAGGTCTAGAGGTCCAACAGGAAGGCGGCTGCATCGGTAACGATATTCGAGGAAATATGTTAACATTCTGAGGTAATTTCGACCCTAAATGCATCGCACCCTCCTCCTAGTAGAAAACTTTGTTGGCGTCGATCAGGATGATCAGGTTTATAGCCAAGCAGGAGATCTTAGTGGTTTCCAGGGCTTCTTCCGGGTTCAAGAGCGGCAAGAGGTAGGGCAGGCGGCGCGCCATCATCGTCTTGCCGCTTTCGGGAAGGACAAGGTCTACTCCTAACGAAGCGGGCCGGAGATGCGGAATTTTGCGATGGCTTTCTCGTCGATCTCGATACCCAGGCCGGGGCCATGCGGCACCCGCATGGTGCCGTCTTTCTCCAACGCAATCGGGTTGCGAATCACTTCGCGCAGCATCGGATTGCTGCTGACATTGTATTCTAAGAACAGGCTTCGGGGCAGGCAGGCATTGACGTGCAGACTCGCCGCCGTCAGCAGATCGGTCAGCCAGGCATGCGGCGCCAGGTCGATGCCGGCCCGTTCCACTTCCCAGAGGATCTTGCGTACCTGAGTCAGGCCGCCGCACCGGCTGAGATCGGGCTGCGCCACGTCGATCTTCCCCCGCGTGATCAGATCGTGGAATCCCCAGGCGGTCGCCTCCTGCTCTCCCGCGGCCAGCCGCGTCCGAAACCCCGCCTCTTTGACCTTCGCATAGCCCTCATAGCATTCCGGATGCAGAAAGTCTTCCAGCCAGAAAATCTCAAACGGCTCCAGGTCGCGCAACAATGCGATGGCGTCGAAGGCGCTGCGGTTCACCTGCCAGCCTGGATCGATCAACAGAGCGATGTCCGGACCTACCGCTTTCCGCGCCGCCTTCACCAGGGCGATATCGCGCTTGCGGTCCTGTCCGAAAATCCCCCAGCCGAACTTGATAGCCGTGAAACCGCGCTCCAGGTAGGTCTCGCAGGCGCGTTTCATGGCGTCCGGCGTGGAGCGGAATAGAGTGGACGCGTAGGCGCGGACGCGGTCCCGATACGCGCCGCCGAGGACCTTGCAGAGCGGCCTCTCGATCGCCTTGCCGATGATGTCGTGGCAGGCGATATCGAATCCGGACAGCGCCTGGATGGCAACGCCGCGCCTGCCGTAGTAGATGGTCCCGCGATAGATCTTATCCCACAGCCGCTCCACCTCGAAGGGGTCTTCCCCCACGGCCAGCGCGCGCAGTCCCGCGAACATCTCCATGTCGCCGGGCGCGTGGACCGCTGCCGCGCCCACGTGCGGCGCCGTTTCCACGTCAGACCAGCCGGTGATGCCCTCGTCCGTGGAGACTTTGATCAGCAGGCAGCGCTTGACGCCTGCGGCCTCTTCGCAGCCTTCCGGGTCCTTGCTGTCGCAGGGCGACTCCAGCACGATGGCTTCAACATCCGTGATTTTCACCGCCGCTCTCCCAATACCGGATCATTCCATTTTCACGCCCCCGGTTCGTTTACGGACCCGTCACTTCCCGCGTGCGCAGCAGTCTGCCGGGGTTGCCGGCGATCACGCTGTTCGGGGCGACATCCTTGACGATGACCGCGCCCATGCCGATCAGGCTGCCGCGTCCGATCCGCAGATATTGCCGGACCGCGCAGGCCTGTCCGAGATAGCAGTCCGCTTCGACATGGACTGAGCCTGCCAGGCTGACGCCGCTGGCGAGCACGACCCGATCCTCCAGAACGACGTCGTGGTTGATGCTGCTGCCACTCAGGCAGAAGACATCCTCGCCGATCCGGGCGTTCAAGCCGACAAAACAGTAGGGGTACAGCACGCAGCCGCGCCCGATGGCGGCCGTGCGGGAGACGAAAGTCGCCGGATCGATCAGCGCGATAAGCCGCGCCCGAGGGATCGATAGCGACTTCGGCCACTCGTTGTCGGCGATCAGGCCGGCCTGCGGATATTCCGCGAGCGCTGCCGGCGGCCCCAGGACCGGATAGCCGTTTCGTATCGTTTCCGAAGGCTCGGAATGGGGAACGATATAGCCCAGCAGATTCCACGTCGGCCGGACGTGATTGACCCGCTCGACGATCTCGGCCATCTCCGCGCTATGAACGCCCGCTCCTAAGATGATCAGGTCCTGCATCGCAATCTTAATCCAGTCCTCAGTGGGCAGATGCTCCCGACACCGCTTCTCTCTGCTTGAATGGCGGCTTATGCGTCCTGCTCTTTGGCGTAGATCCAGACATCCTGCCGCGCGCCATCCACGCGCAGGAACCGGCGCAAAGTCCCCTCGCGCTCGAAACCACAAGACTGCAGGGCTGCCGCCTTCTCCGCCGCCTGCGTGTCCACAAAGGCGATCAGCTTGCCAGGCGGCAGGGGCAACGCGTCCACAAGCTCGATGGTATGGGCTTCAAAGCCCGGATGGGTGAACACGTCCACGACCCACACCTCCGGCCAGGCTCCCAGCCCAAATTGTGACGGATAGACCGTCGCGCAGCCCACGACGGCGCCGGGAGCCGACTCCAGAACGACGCCGTCCACGCGGTCGCTTTCCTGCCGGGCCTGCATGAATTGGCAATAGGCCCCTTCCAGATTGCCGATCCCATAGAGGCGCCAGGCCGCGCTGCGCAGAAGCTCTTTGCCGGGCCGCGAGGCCAGCAGGGCTGCAAGCGGCCAGTGCTGCCAGGCCGGCGCCGCGATTTGCACGGGGCCGGGGACAAACCAGTCTCGCTCGAATGAATCCTCCGGCTCGGGGGAGTAGCGCATAAAACCATCCTGCAGGCTGCGGAACCCGAAGGAGTGGTAGATCCAGTAAGCCGGGCTCTCGAAGCCGGTGCCCAGCAGAAGAACCTTGCCACCGCGCTGCCGGAAGTGCTCCATTTGCTGACACATGATCGCACTACACACGCCCTTGCGCCGGTGTTCCGGGCGGGTGTAGACGTGGCCGAAAATTCCGATGCCCTGATGCTCCACCGTCATGATATTGCCGACGGGCTTGCCGTCCAGCAGCCCCAGATAGAAGCGCGTCTCCAGCGCGTCCGTCTCCCCGCGCAGGGCGGCCTGTAAATGAAACTGATAAGGATCGCGCTTATGAGCCAGCAGGGCATCCACTTCCGGTCCTAGAGAGGGATCCGGCGCGGTCACGACCACCACCTCCAACATCTCCCCGGACTTTAACGGCTGTGTTTCCAGGCGCTCGATCATGTATGCTCTCTTTCGTCGCCGTGTATCGTCATGAAAGCGGGCCGACGCGGTCCCAGCCGGTAAGATCGGGTCCTTCGGTCTCGGCAAGGGTGACGATGCCGAACGTCAGGATGCGGCAGCCTTCCTCCAGGTGCCCGCCCATCGCTTTTTCGGTATTGGAAAAAGTGATATGCGCGTGGACCCGACCGTCAAGAATCGCGCCTGTGAGCGTCAGGATGTCGAACGGCCCCTCGCCTTCAAAGAACGTATCTCCCGGCGGCATGTTGGTTGTCTTCACGACGTGGACGTGGTAGCGGTCCAGGGAGCCGAGACCGGCAAGAATCAGGCCGTGCGCGATCCCATGCGTCTGTACCGCCTCGCGCAGCGCTAGAAGGATGTCTTCTCCCGGATTCAGCCGCGCCACGATCACGCGGCGCAGGGAAGCTTCCTGAGAGATCATGGCCTCTCCCTTCTCTTCAGGGCTATCTCGGTTGACTATTCACCGCGCGGCGTCCTGTTCCTTCTTGGGAGATCGTTGAGGAATTCACTGCCAGCCTGTTGAAAGTCACCATCGAGCACGGACATGCCAACCTGCAAAATAAAGACTACAACTCGACGGCCCACTGGTAGCCGACGGAGCCGCGCGCCCCGTTCCCGCCGCTTCCTTCCGCGATCGCGCGGCGGCCCCGTCCCGATCGGTTTGGATCGGTCGCCACTGGCGAATAAGCGAGCCTGGATTCTGCTGGCCCTGTGGATGGCGTTATGCGTCCGGCTGCCCGCGCAAGGTTGGGCGCAGAGCGTGGAGAGCGGGCCGGGCGGGCCGGAGCATCGCTATGGGCTGCGCGTTGCCCGGTGGATGGATCCGCGGACCGTCCGGTTGATCCTGGGATCGAGCTTCGTCACGAGGGTCGGAACACAGCCGGCCGCCTACCGCATCGTGAGCGCTACCGATCCGAATTTCCGGCAGGGCCTGCGGGCGAGCGCCGTGCGGCACACGGCTGCACCGGACGATTCGCCGCCAGCGGGATGGCGCGGCAAATCGTATGAGCGGCACGTTGTCACCCTCACGCTGCCACGTCCCCTGCGCGCGGGCTGCCGGTACGCCGTCCAGGTTTTAGGCATTAACGGCCAGCCCGTCACCGGCGGACGCGCCGCCGCCTGGATCGAGCCGATGACGGACGCAACGGAGCAGCGTGCGGCGGCGCAGAACCGGCTGGGAATCCGCCGAATCGAGCTGCTGGCGCCTACCGTGATTCAGGTGACGGTGGGGGATAGTTTCGATGCGGCCGGGTTCGACGGCCATCCCGAATCCATCGTGCTCCAGTGCCGCGACGACCCGGACTTTCGCACCGGGCGCAGAGCGGTGCGCATCGGGCGGCGCTCGCGGGGCGATTGCTTCCAGACCGACGGCTGGCCCTACGGCTACTACCTCGTTCATGAGCTTTTTGCGGTCTTTGACGCGCCCCTCAAGCAAGGTCGTACCTACACCCTGGACCTGAATGCCGTCACGCCGCTTACCGGAGCCGGTTCGCGGGCCAGCCTCACCGTGGAGGATAAGCGCACGCTTAACCCGGCCATCAAGGTGAATCAGGTCGGCTATCTGCCGAACACGCCGCGCAAAAGGGCCTATGTGGGCGCGTGGATGGGGTCGCTTGGCGCGCTGGATTATGGTCCCTGGGCGACGCGCTTCGAGGTGCGGGATGCGGCGAGCCATGCCCTGGTGTTGAGCGGGCCGGTTCGACTGCGCCACCGCGTCGGGGATCGGACCGAAGGCTATTACCACGAGGACCTTTCTGGCGAGAATGTCTACGAGATGGATTTCAGCGCGCTCAAAACGGAAGGCCGATACTACGTGGTCGTTCCCGGCATGGGCCGCTCGTTTGCGTTCCGTATTGCCCGCGACGTCTACGTCCAGCCCTTCCGCGTGATGATGAACGGCGTGCTCCACCAGCGCTGCGGCATCGAGATGAAACCGCCCTATTCGATCCACTACCGTCCGGCCTGTCATCGGGACCGCACCGAACTCACCGACCTGTCGCGCGGCAGTGAATCGGAGGCGTTTCAGGAACTGCCGAAGCATGTCATCAGCCCGGTGAAGCACGATCTCTACGGTGGCCATCACGATGCCGGCGACTACAACCCGCGCTCGCATTTAGATGTGGCGGAGCTGGCCTTCCTGGCCTATGAGGTGAATCCGGCGGCTTTCTACGACGGCCAGTTGCGCATTCCCGAGGCCGGCAACGGCATCCCGGACATCCTGGATGAGGGACGCTGGGCGCTCGATCTCTGGGTGCGACTTCAGGACTCCGACGGCGGCGTACGCGACGGCACGGAATCAGACGGCGACCCGGACCAGATCACGCTGGCCGAGGAGGACACGAAACGCGACTTCGCGTTCGCAAAGGATGCCGGGGGCAGCCTCCGGTTTGCCGCGACCGCAGCCCAGGCCTCGCTGATCTGGAACGGGCTGGGCCGCCGCTCCGACGCCAGAGAATTGCTCGATCGGGCGGTCCGTGCGTGGAACTGGGCCGGGACGCATGGGGCCGAGGGAAAGCCGGACGCGCTGATCCTGGCGGCGATACAGCTCTACCGCGCGACGGGAGAGCCGAAGTACCGGACGGCGTTCGAGCGCCATACGGTCTTTAGTCGCAAGGCCGATGCGGATCTGGACGTATGGCAGCAGTACGACCAGCGCGACGCCAGCTTCTACTATGCCTTCTGCAGACGGCCCGTGGATGCCGTCCTCAAGCAGAGGATTCTGGACGCGTTCCGGCGCAGAATGGAGACGTGGATCCGTTGGGCGGAGACCGAAGCCTATCCCTACCTGCGCAATCCCCAGGCGCCCAATGTCTGGGGCACGGGCGCGCATCCGATCTGGCTGGTCGATGCCATCGAGGCCACGACGCTGCTGCACGACCCGAAGTACCGGACCTGGATCGTGCTGACCTGTGATTGGGCGCTAGGCTGCAACCCTATGGGCACGGTCTTCACCACGCGCTTAGGCCAGAGGCGCATCAGCAGCCCACTCCACATGTATAGCCGGTATTCGCCGGATGGCCCCATCGCCGGAATACAGTGCGAAGGCCCGAGTCCGCGGACCGGCGGCGAGAAGGCGGCTTCCAGCATGGGCACCTGGATCGGCGCAATGCTCTACCCGCTCGGACCCTGGCCGCCGCTGCAGACCTATTCCGACGTGGGAATGTGTCCGGAGATGAACGAGGATATGGTCTCGAACCAGATGAAGTCCGCAGTGGCTTACGCGTTTCTGCTGCCCCTGTCCCGATAGTCCTTAATGGAAGCCGTAAGCGACAAAACGTCTTTCCAGTCTATTCGACCGTGACGGTCTGGCCGTCCGCGGGCCAGAAGGTATTCGGGAAGAGTGCCTGTGCCGCCGCGACCGCGGCTTCTTGTTTTTCCGCAACACCATGCACCAACGCCAGACGGCCCACCCGGGCTTCCGAGGCGATGCGAGCCGCATCCGGAGCGCCGGAATGCAGATAGGCATCGTCTGCCGGAGCGGGCGCCGGCCCATAAGAGGCTTCATGGATCAGGAGAGGCAGGCCGCGAACGTGCTCTACGATTTTGGCAGAGGGCGCGGTATCGCCGGTGAACGCAAACGTTTTTCCGTTATGTCTATCGGTAAAGCGATAGCATAGCGCCGGAACGGTATGGATCGCCACGCAGGGTTCCAGTTGAACCGAATCGGTCTCGAAACGGTCTCCCGGACTTAACGGAAACAGTTCTACGGCCGGAGCGACGACGGGATACCGGTCGGACTGTAAGAACTGCAAGGCCAATCGGACCACGCGTTCCAAATCTTCCTGCGGCCCGATGATCTTCAAGGGCGGACCGTCCGGCCGCCTGGCGGCGCAGGTGCTTCGGTAAAACAGCAGCAGCGGCAAGCCCAGATAATGGTCGTGATGGCAGTGGGTCAGGATCAAGGTGTCCAGATCCATGGGGTCCAATCCGTAGTGGAGCATCTTGAGCGCGCCGTACCAGCCCGTATCGACCAAGTGCTTTCCATTGATGACAAAGCAGGTGCTATCCTGTCCCCGGCCGGGAACGACGGCCGCCGTTCCGAGAAACGTGATCTGCGTCCGGCTCGATTCCGCTATACCTGCTTGCCTGTCGTCGGTCACAGCCGGATCTCCATGCCATCCCAGGCCGCGAGAATAGCGTGAGGAAGCAGATACGCGCTCGTTTCTGCATGGGGAGGACAGTGATGGGGCGAGAAATGCGTTGCGACGATCTGCCCTTCCGCCTTCAGGAGACCTTCTTCTCGCAGCCACCGGACTTCGGCGATCAGCCGCTTGAAGTTGCGGTGGTTTCCTCCCTCGCCAAGCCCGAACGTGGCTTCCAGGATGACGAGGTCGAAGCGGAAAGCGCGGAGCCGCTCCCGCGTGGCCGGCAGGAAAGTATCTCCATCCAGACCATAGAGGATCGTCCTGTCTCCTGTCTGAAGAATATAGTGGACCGCCTCTTCGCGCCCGACGTCGTGATTGGCCGCCAGCGCGGTCACCGTAAAGCCGCCGGCAGGGAACGTGTCTTCAGGCCGAACCGGATGAAATGCGAGGGCGAACGGTTCCAGATCGTCCCCTAACTCCCTCTGTAAAACGGCCTCCACGTTAGCATTTCCCCAGATGTGGAGGATGGGAATCTCCGTGTGTCGCGGTCCGGTGGCGTCGTAAGGCGCTAGCTCGCCCGGCGGGCTCAGCGCGGACGGACGGTGACGCCAGCGCAACTGGTAGGGAAACCAGTGGTCGCCGTGAGAGTGGGTGACCAGCAGCGTGTGGAGGCCCGGCAGATCGATTCCATGCCGGTCCGCCTGGCTGACGATCTCCGAAGGAAAGTCGATGAGAATGCCGGAGGAATTCGGCGCGCTCTCCGCCTCCACATAGAGCGCGGCGCTCTGGCGGCGGCTCTTCGCTTCGCTTCGTGCTCTCTGGCAGTGCTGGCACCGGCACCAGATGCCCGGATAAAGCTCCCCGGCGGAGGTGCCCAGAAACCGTACGATCATCCTTCTTCGCTCCCTCTACGGAGTCTGCAGGCAGAATCGATCAAGAGGCTTCCCCGCCATCCAGCGCGGCATAATACGCTTCGACGGTCTCGTAGTCCACGGTCGCATCCGGCGGCATGCCCAGTCGCTCGTAGTGCTTGCGCCGCGCCCGCATATCGGCCAGGAGAATCGCGCGGGCATGCACAGCCACTTCTCGGGCGACCTCCAGGGGCACGACGACGATGCCGTCGTCATCACAGCCGACCATATCGCCCGGCCGCACCTGCACGCCGCCGCAGCCGATCCTCGTCTGCACTTCGACGACCTCGATCCGGCCGGGAATGATGGTCCGTCCTCGGGCACGAGCACAGACGGGCGTCTTCTGCAGGGCGATCTCCGCCGTGTCCCGGCAGTAGCCGTCTGTGACGATGCCGACCGCCCCGGCGCTGATGACGCCCAGCGAGTTCTCCGATCCCCACAGGCCGACTTCGCGCGCCCCGCCGGTATCGCTGACCAGCACGTGACCAGGCTGGATAAGATCGTTAAACCGAACGTGTCCGACTTCCTTGAACCAGGCCCCATGCGCGCCGACGATCTCCTCGGTGGTGTTTAGCTTCCACATCGGCCGGTTCGCGGGAACGCAGCGGACCGTCAGCGCCGCGCCCCAGAACTTTACCCCGAGCCAGAGCGGACGAATAGCCGGGTCCAGCAAGCCGATGTCGAAGTAGCCGATGCCGTCCAGTGCATCGCATACGTCGGCGACCCGCAGGTACTTGTAGAGCGGCCGCAGCGCGAACGGATCGATAGAGGTGTCTTGAGAGGGCATCGTTGTTCCTCACTTGCTTTCTGACGGGTGTAAGATGCCTTTAGATTCCCTCTTTGCTTCAAAAGACCTGCGCTTCCTCCGGCTTCCCTCTTCCAGAATAAGGCAAGCGCGCTTTTCAGGGAGATAAAATGGTAGGATCGCTCGAGGCAGGCTGCAGCGCATAGTCCAGGGCTTCATCCAACGACATGCTACGCCCTGAGGGGGTCACGGTCCTATAAAGGGATGGGCCTAGCAGCGCCTGTAGATCGGATCGCCTCTGGCTGAAATTCTCTTGCTCGTTCGGAGGGTCCTGGTAGTCCAACGTTTCCTTCAAGGCAGCGGAAGCGGCATCCAGCCTGGCCGCCCTTTCAGCTTGCTCCTGTTTGCAGGCCAGAGAGGCAAATCCATCCAGGACATGGATGAGTCCGGGCTTATCGCCCATATCTCGCCTTAGAACCAGGCTCTCAGTCAGATAAGTGCGGCTGGCCGCGTGATCCTCCTGTTGACAGGCCAGACTGCCTAAATTACTCAAAGAGGTCGCCTCGCCATGCCGGTCCCCTATTTCCCGGCTGATCGCCAGGCTCTCCTCGAAATAGGCGCGGGCCTGGGAGTAATCTCCCTGGTATCTTGTTACCAGGCCCAGATTATCCAGGCACATCGCCATGCCGGCCTTGTCGTCTAGGCCGCGATGGATCGCAAAAGCCTGCTCGTAGTAAGAGTGGGTGGTGGCATAGTCTCCCTGTTTATTCGCTATGATTCCCAGATTGTTGAATGCGATCGCTACGGCCCTATTCATGCCTAATTCCTGAAATATAAAGAGCGCTTCCTCGTAGAAGGCACGGGCAGCTACGTGGTCTCCCTTCTGTTCTGCGATAACGCCCAGATTGCCCAACGCCATGCCGGCGCCACGTTGATCCTGCAGCATGCGGTATAGATCCAGACTCTCTTGATAATATCCCTGCGCAGCGGGAAAATCGCCCTGCCTCCAGGCTAATGCACCTGCCCCAAGAAGCGCATCGGCGCGCAAGGCCGCCAGGGATTCCGAATCTGATTCCGACAGCACAGCGGTGAAATACTCCCGTCCCTCCGTCAAATATCCGCGCCTTTTCCAGTACTCCTGCAGGGCAGCCGTAAGACGCAGCGATTGTTCTCGCGCCTGTTCTCTAAGCGGGTCTGCCGGGTCGGAACCAACGGAACGCTCCAGGCAGAAGGCCAGAGCGGCGCGCAGGTTAGGGCGCTCAATATCGAGAAGATTCAGGGCTTCCGTCTGTGCTGGTCCATTCAATTTGGCGCGCGCTTCTTGCACCATGCGGAGAAAATACTCTGCGTGGCCCCGGTTCCAGAGATCGCCATCACCGAACTGAATCCGTTTCTCCGCCGCGTACTGCCGGATCGTCTCCAGCAACCGGTATCGCGCCTGCCCGTTTTCCTGTTCATACACCACGAGGGATTTGTCCACCAGCGCGATCAACAGATCCAACGCCTGGTCTACCCCAATGTCCGCATTCGTGCAAACAGCCTCTGCCGCCTCCAGGGTCCAGCCGCCGGCAAATACGGACAGGCGTCCCAGCAGCGCCTGCTCTGAGGCATTCAACAGCGCGTAGCTCCAATCGATTAGCGAGCGCAGTGTCTGATGGCGTGGCAGGCTCGTTTTGTTGCCGCCCGTCAGCAGGCGAAACCGGTCCTCCAGCCGCGCGGCGATCTGCTCGACCGGCATGGCGCGCACGCGCGCTGCCGCCAGCTCCAACGCCAGCGGGATTCCGTCCAGGCGAGAACAGATCGCTGCCACGGCGGCGGCATTATGGTCCGTCAGCCCAAATCCGGGCATATGCAGGCTGGCCCGCTCGACAAACAGGCGGCAGGCATCATATGGGGCGACCCGAGAGGCCAGTTCTTTTCCTTTTTTAGGAAGCCGGTCGAGATCCGGAAACGCGAGGGAGGGAACGCGATAGGTCTGCTCGCCGGTCAGTCCCAGCGCCTCGCGGCTTGTCGCCAGCAGGCGAAGGTGAGGGCACGTTTTGAGCCATTCATCCACCAGCGGCACACAGGCCGAGAGCAGATGCTCACAGTTATCCAGAAGGAGCAGGACGTTCCTCGGCTGCAGGAAGTCCACCAGGGTCTGGGAGAGAGAACGGCCTGGCTCTTCTCTTATTCCCAGCGCCGAGGTCACGGCTTGCGGGATCAGAGCCGGATCGGAGAGAGCGGCCAACTCCACCAGCCATACGCCATCCGTATACGCCTCCACCCGGTCGGCGGCGACCTGTAAGGCCAGCCGCGTCTTGCCACAGCCGCCACTGCCGGTCAGCGTGAGCAGGCGCGTCCTGTCCAGTAAGCCCTGGATCTCTGCCCTCTCCGGCTCCCTGCCGACAAAGGCGCTTAACTGGATCGGCAGGTTGTTGGCAAAGGCTTGCAGCGAGCGCAGCGGGGAAACTCCGCAGGCAGATCGGGATGCAGCAGTTGCCAGACGTGTTCCGGAAGTTCTAAATCCTTGAGCCGGTGCGTGCCACTATTCTGCAGGCTGCATCCAGGGGGAAGGTGGTCGCGCGCGTGCCGGCAGGCTGCCTGAGAGAGCAGCACCTGCTCCCCATGCCCGATAGACAGGAGGCGAGCCACGCGGTTAAGCGCAGGGCCGAAGTAGTCATTATCACGCTCCTCGGCGATGCCGGTATGTAACGCCATGCGCACCCGCAAACGGCCGATGCCTTGCCACTCTTCTTTCAGGAGAGCTTGCTGCGCGGTGAGGGCGGCCATCAGAGCTTCCGAGGCCGTTGAAAACGCGGCGCAGAAGGCATCGCCAACGGTCTTGAAGACATAGCCGTAGTAACTCTCGATCACTTCTTTAAGGAGGGCGTCATGGCGCGCAAGAGCCTGGCACATGGCTTCAGGGAACTGCTCCCAGAGCCGGGTGCTGCCCTCGATGTCGGTAAAGAGGAAGGTAATAGTGCCGCCTGGCAAACTCACGGAAAGTCTCCTGCACGTTACGATAGGGAGTGTCCCGTACTATTCCCCGCCCGTCTTTGGTTTCCTTCATAAAAGTAAAGCATAAGCCGCCCGATCGCTGAGATCGGGCGGCATCTGAGGGTCCTGTCATGCTGGCCTGCTAATTCTGCGGGCCAGCATGACAGGCTTTCTAATTCACCGTCAGCCTGGCGCTCTTGGTGGTAGTAACCGGCCCGGTCGAATAGGTAAGGGTGACCGAGGCGCTGATGGTGGCGATCCCGGTCACGCCCGCCGTCGTGCTTACCGGGAACGTTGCCGACTGCTGGCCTGCGGGCACGGTCACTGTTGCGGGGACGGAGGCCACCGTGCTGCTGCTCGAAAGCGTCACCGGCGTATCGACGGCGGTCACGCCATCCAGCGTCACGGTGGCTGAAGAACTGCTGCCGCTCGTCACCTTAGAAGGGTTGAGCTTCAGCGAAGACGGGACTGGAGGCCGCACAGTAAGCTGCGCGCTTTTCTGACCCCCATACCAGCTTGCGGTGATCTTTACGGTTTGCACGGAGGCTTGCGGCGTCGTGACAATGGGGAAGTGGGCGAAAGTGGTGCTCGTAGAGACATAGGTAGAACCGGGCACGGAGGCCATGGAGCTATTGCTGGAGAGTGTGACGGTAGCGCCTGCAGGCGGCGTCTGGCCCGCCAGGGTTACGGTGCCGACGCAGGGATTGCCGCCTGCCAGCTTGGCCGGTTTGAGGGTCAGAGAATGGAGGATGGTGGCCTGCCGGGCATACCAGAATGCCATGCCGAAGTTATAGCTCAGGTAGGTGTTGGGAATGAAGGTACCCAAATACTTTCCGGTCGATCCGTTGAAACGCTCGATGGGTCCGCCAGCTTGGCCAATGGCGACGTAGAGATTGCCATCCGGTCCCCAGCTAAAGGGCGCTGGCCCTCCATCGCCCCAGTTCATGCCGTCGGAAGCGAAGACATCCATGAAGGCTCCGGTTTGACCGTTAAAACGCACAATCTCGCCGTTTCCATTGTTTTGGCTTGTTGCATACAGATTGCCGTCCGGCCCGAAACCGAGGTCAGCCTGACCACCTACATTATTAAAATGGGAGTCTTGGGCAAAAACGTCGATGAATGCGCCGGTCGTGCTTTTATAGCGCAGCACCTGGCTGGTGCCGGAACTGAGCACATATAAGTTGCCATCTGGTCCGAAGGTCAGAGCAGTGGGTTCGTAAAGCCCGCCCGAACGTGCCGGTACAAAGTCGTCGATATAGGCTCCTGTGGTTCCGTTAAACCGGTTCACAAGATGGGTGAAACCGTTGGGAACGTAAAGGTTGCCATCGGCGCCGAAAGCGGAATTATTCGGGGCTGAGATGTGAAGCGAACCAGTGAAGTTGGTCAGGGTGCCGGTAGTCACGTCATAACAATAGACTCCGTCCTGGCCGGCGCCATACGAGTAGATGCTGATGTAGAGGTTGTTGTCCGGGCCGACAGTCAAACCTTCACAGATGTAGGATCCCAAAGTGACCCAATTGTCTATGAAAACCCCGGTGCTGGGGGAATATCGCTCGATATACCCGGATCTGGGATAGGTTCCTACCAGCAGATACTGAGCTGGATACTGGGCTTTAGCCGCTGGCGCCGCAGCTATCACTATACCTGCGAGCAAGGTCCCGGCAAGGGCGGCGAAGACACTTCGATGAAGGGTGCGCATGGTATTCTCCTTACCTCACCTCCGCCCCCTCCCTTGCGAAGGGAGGGGGACGCTCAACCCGCGAACAGGTTTCCCTTATGAAGGAAGGGACCAGAGGTGGGAATTGTAATAGGTTAGCTAGATCCTGCTACTTGCCAGCCGGATTGCGACTGCAGCGAGAAGGTGTTGCCGTCGATAGCCTGCCAGATGGGTCGTTCACGACCCGGTGACTGCTAATGCGGTCCCATCACCTGCCATCCAGATTGGGGCTGAGTAGAGAAGGCGTTGCCGTCGATGGCCTGGACGCCATTGAGCAGCCAGTAGACCAGCTTGCCGGTGCTCGTGTTCTGGAAGAGAAGGTCCGGGTGGCCGTCTGCATTGAGGTCGATGACCGATACGCACTTCCATCCTGCTTGCTGAGAGGGAGTTATGTAGGCGCCTCCGGTAGCCGTGGCATTATTGTTCATGTACCAGACCGCTAACTGACCGGTGGAGTAGTTTTGTAAGAGAATGTCTTGCTTGCCGTCTCCGTTAAAGTCCCCACTGCCGACGGCTGTCCAGCCAGAAGCGGGAGAAGGAGTGACATACGTGCCATCGGTGACTGTAGCTCCGCTCATGTACCAGATCGCCAACCTCCCGGTAGAGGAGTTCTGTAAGAGCAGATCCGGATGCCCGTCTGCATTGAAGTCGGCAAGGCTGACCACATTCCAGCCGGCAGGAGGAGTGGAAGAGAGAATCTGGCCTCCGGTAGCAGTGACGCCATTCATACTCCAGAGGGCAAGCTGGTTCGTGCTGGTGTTCTGGAAAAGAATGTCGGGCTTACCGTCTGTATTGAAGTCGGCATCGCCTACCGCTCTCCAGCCAGAGGATTGGGAAGGAGTGACGAAAGCTCCACCAATAGGCGTGATGCCGTTCATGTACCAGACGGCCAGTTGGCTGGTGGAAGTGTTCTGGAATAGAAGGTCCGGATGCCCGTCTCCATTGAAATCGGAAGGAGCGACCGCAGAGCCAGCAAACTGATAGCGGAATACCGTGCCGTCACTGTTGGCGCCGCCACTGTACGTCGTTCCATAGAGGTTGCCATCACTGGCCTGGAGAAGTTCCCGACTATCAGGAAGGCTGCCATCCGTTCCGTTGAAGGAGTGAAGCACGGTCAGGGTGCCGCCCAGAGTGAATTGAAAGAGCGTGCCATCGCCGTTGGCGCCACCATTCTGGCAGGTGCCGTAGAGATTGCCGTCGCTGGCCTGGATCAGACCGGCAAGCGGTTGGGCACCATCCGTATTTGTGCCGGTACTGGACGTGGCTGTGAAGGAGTAGAGGCTAGTGAAGGAACCTCCAGTCGTGATCTTAAAAACCGTACCTGCGTTATTGGCGCCGCCTCCGTGGGTAGTGCTGTAGAGATTGCCATCGGTGGCCTGGATCAACCCATCATCAGGTACGCTGCCATCGGTCCCATTGAAGGAATGCACTACTGTAAGAGTCCCGCCGGTGGTGATTTTGAAGATGGTTCCATCGTCATTGGTACCTCCGCTCATCGTTGTCCCATAGAGATTGCCATCAGAAGTCTGGAGAAGATAGGAATTTGAACCGCTTCCATCCGTTCCGTTGAAGGCGTGCAGGACGGTGAACGTACCTCCGAGCGTGATCTTAAAAACGGTGCCATCGTTGTTGGCGCCGCCAAAGTGAGTCGTTCCATACAGATTGCCGTCACTGGCCTGGAGAAGCCTGCCATTAGAAGTGGTCCCGTCGGTTGATTGGAAGGAATGGAGAGTCATCACCGTGCCACCGATGGTGATTTTGAAAATCGTGCCGTTGCCATTAGCGCCGCCGGCAGTAGTAGTCCCGTAAAGGTTGCCGTCACTGCCCAAGATCAGCCCGCCAACCGGGTTTGCGCCATCGGTATTGTCTCCATTTGTCAGGGCTGTGAAGGAATAGAGGACTGTCAGCGTGCCTCCAGTCGTGATCTTAAAGACGGTACCGTTGCTGTTGGTTCCCCCAAATTTGGTTACACCGTAAAGGTTTCCATCACTGGCTGGAACCAGACCGGCGTAGGTAGTCGATCCGTCCGAAGGCGGACCGGCGAAGTTGTGGAGAGTAGTAAACGTCTGAGCGTGTGCATGGAGCGTTGTCCCGAAAAGCAAACAGAAGCATAGCCTGAGCAGGAAGCGGGTCTTGCGAGGTAAAGTCATGGTAGGTTCTCCTCTTCTGTCGTAGCGGACGCACATCACACCTTGCGTTGAGAATACCAAATTTCCCTAACGGCATCTGTCCGAAGTTATTGATTGCGTGGATATAGAAACCAGAAGACCGACCCGCCACTCTCTAAAGAAGCGGTCGTGCGGCGGGCCAGCCAGCGGGATTTCGTTGAGCCATAGGAAAGGACAGTGAACCGGCAAGGTCAGGGGCGGACACAGGTCGCTTCTTCGTTGCTGTTCACGGTGAAGAGTTGAGTTGAGGAAATCAGATCGTTGGTGTAAGCGTATTGCTTGCCCCGGTTCGTGGAGGACCAGCGGTAGGCTCCCCAGTCTGTGGCAGAGACATAGTGGGTAATGTTGTGGGTAGCTGCCGTCTGCATTTCCATTAAGGTCGGCACCCGCCAGCCCCCGATGCCGTTTTCCACGAAGCTCGAACAAAAATCCGCCGCTCCCTTCCAGGTGGTGTGCCCGCCGGTAATGTCGGTATACGACTCTCCCCACGTCAGACCCGTCTGAAGGTCCTCGCAACCGGCGGCATTGGTCGTGAAGTTGGAATCGTTGGTCACGCAGGCGCCGCCCTGAACTGAGATCATCGGGGAGGGGCCGTGCGCGGAGGGAGGCCGAACGTTGGGGAATATGCCGTCGTGATCTTCGACAGCGATAAAAGCCGAAACGCCGAACTGGTGCAGAAGGCTCATGCCCGACCGGCCTGTGCGGCTTCTGGTCTGAGCGACCACGGGAAAGAAGGCGGCCGCAAGCACAGCGAGCACGCCTGCCACGATCAAAACCTCTACCAGGGAAACGGACTGCAAGCCATGCCGGCTCATTGCGCCTTTCGCTTGTTCGGGCATCCTGCGTTCGGGGTGAAGCTGCACACAGCCTTTCATTGCAATAGTCCTCCTCTTCTGAGATGGCGAGCTTAAACGGTTGTCGCGCCCAGCTAGTTAGTGAAGCGAAGCTCTGGCAGGCCTTCCTTTTTCATTGCAGCGAGCGAACGACACGTTTTGTGTCCAGGATACCGATCAGGTCCCAAAAATTCCCCAAAAACAGGGTCGTTAATAATAAGACCATAGAAAGGATGGGCTTTTTATGATGTCTCTTCGCATACTCTATTCAACCGGCGTTGCGGGGTCTAGTAACGCATAGGCGGCCGCCTGCTCCTGTGTCATTGCACGTCCTGCTTCCCAGGCGGCTGCAAACCTCTCCGCGCCCAATGCCTTCTGCGCAGCATCCAGCTTTTTGTCATACTTCTCACGTTCAAGGGGCGGCAAGGGAGTGCCCATGGCTTCACGCAGAGCCTCGGCCGCTCCCCATAGTTGTACCGCACGCTCCGGCTGCTCCTGAGCTACCGCCATATCTGCAAACCCTGCCAGAGAGTCGGCAATGCCGTATTTACCTAACTCCTGACATATCAACAGGCTTTCTCTCTGGTAAGCGCTCGCCTGAACATAGTCGCCCCAATTCCTAGCAATATCTCCCAGGGCGTTGAGCGCGCTGGCAATTTTCGGCTTATCCCCTATCTCTCTAAATAGCGCCAGGCTCTCCTCCAGGAGCATTTGCGCACGTGTATACGCCCCATGAAACAGAGCCGACCTTCCCAGGTTATTGAGTGTTATGCCGATTCCGAATTTATACCCGACTTCCCGCGCTATCGCCAGACCTTCTTCCCAGAACCTCTGTGCTTGAGAGGTTGCGCCTTGCTGTTCGGCTAGCAGACCCAAATTGGAAAGATTGTTTACCTGAGATACTCGTCCACCAATCTTCCGGTTAATTGTGAGTGCTTCTTCATAAAGAAATTGAGCCGCTACGTAGTCTCCCTGAAATCTATTAATATCCGCTAAATTGTGAAGTAACACAGCGATTCGTCCCGGATTCCCTATCTCACGCCACAATTCCAGACTCTCTTCATAGTAGGTACAAGCAACAGCAAAGTCACCTCGGTCACGGAACACATTACCCAGGATGTGAAGCGAACTGGTGATGCCAAGCCTGTCTCCCAGTTCCCGCGAGATCGCCAAACTCTCTTCAACGTATACTTGCGCAGCAACATAGTCGCCCTGATTCCAGAACGCGAAGCCCAGACTGTTGAGCACAGAGGCAATGCCCCGCTTATCTCCCAACTCCTGATAGATCGCCAGACTCTCTTCAAATAGCCCTTGAGCCGCAGCATACGTAGAGATATTATTAGCGATCAATCCTGCTCCTTGCAGCGCCTTTGCCCGCCCTTGCGTTCGTGCTTGCGCTCCCTCCCGCGATAAAGCCGCTGTCAGATGCGCCCACGCCATATGGCCGTAACCCCGCGTGTTCCAAAAATGGCATAAAGCGCCTGCCAGACGCAACTCTGCCTCCGCACTCTTTTTCTTGGCCTGGCACCAACCCAGAGCCGCCTGCAAGTTATCATGCTCCATATCCAGATAAGACAACCAGACAGCCTGTTCCGGTCCAACCAGTTGTTGTTCTGCCTCCTCTGCTATTTCAAGGAAGTAGTCGCGGTGTCTCTTCTGGTAGTAAGCTGCATTCCTGTTCACGGAATCCTTGTTATTCTCGGCTAACTGCTCACAGGCATATTCTCGGATTGTCTCCAGCATCCGAAAGCGCATTCCTGTCTCGCTCTCCTCTGCCAGTATTAGCGAGCATTCGCGCAGATGCTCCAGGAAATCGAGCACCATCGGCTCCTCGCAGACCACCTCGGCTGCTTCTAATGCCCACCCGCCCCTAAACACCGACAGCCGGGCCAGAAACCGCTGCAACTCGGCAGAGAGCAGCCGAAAGCTCCATTCAATGGCCGCCTGCAAGCTCCGGTGTCGGGCGGCCACGTCCTGCTGCTTGCTCACCAGAAACGCGAATCGCCGACGCATCTGAGCCAGCATCTGCTCTGGTGTCAGGACTTGTGTGCGCGCCGCCGCTAACTCCAGGGCCAGCGGAATGCCTTCCAGGTCCTGACATAAGGCTGCCACCGCAGGGGCATTCTTGTTGGTCACCTGGAAATCCGAACGCACGTTCTGCGCCCGATCAATAAACAGGCGCACGCTCTCATATAGGCTCAGGCGCTCGGGAAGCTCGGTCTGGTGTGGGACCGGCAGCGGCTGCAAGGCAAACTCCCGCTCGGAGGAAAGCCTGAGGAGCCGCCGAGAGGTGACCAGGCAGGTCAACGTGGGCACCTGTTCCAGGAGGCGTTGCACGATGTTGGCGCCTCCTTCCACCAACTGCTCGAAGTTATCCAGGACCAGCAAGGCAGAAGTGTTTCTCTCTTTCAGGAAGGCGGTCACCTGTTCCAGCAGTTCTTTTTCGTTGGCACGAGGAAGCGAAAGAGCCTCGACCAGGGCGCTGCCGATCCAGCTGGGATCGCTAATATCGGCCAACGACACGAACCAGATAGAGTCCGCGTAGGCTTGCTGCAACCGGCGAGCCACCTCCAGCGCCAGCCTTGTCTTGCCGATGCCGCCTGTTCCCGTGATGGTCACCAGGCGAGGTCTAGGCGAGAGGCTAGAGAGCGGCGAGAGCAACTCTTGCAGCCTGCCCAACTCCTCTTCTCGTCCGATAAAGCGGGTAAAAGTAGCGGGCAGAGACCCAGCGGGAAGCGATTCGGAGTCCGTTTCGAGAGGAGGCAGAGAGGAAGCGATGGTTTCTAAAGCGTTGGCTTGCCAGGCCTCTGCCGAAAGCAACTGTTGGGCTTGCTCAAAGAGATCGGCCAGATGGCGCTGGGCGGTAAGCGCCCAATCCTCATAAAAGCCGGGCAACAGCTCGCCCCGATAGAGATCGACCGCGCGCAGGAGATGATTTCTACGCTCGGATGGATTTTTTGAACGCGCTGCACAGTGGAAGACGGCCAGGAATTCGGCCACGTCGGTGGTGACTGCCGAGACGTTCAAGCCGACATCAAAATGAGAGGCTTGCAGCACCGTCCCTGCTGGGATGCCTGGTGGCTCCAGAATTCGGCGTAAGGCCCAGAGGGCCGTGCTCAGGCGGTTGCGTCCGGCATCCAGGTCGCAATCGGGCCAGAGCATCTCGATGAGCACTTCCCTGGGATGGCGCTGATGCCGAAAGTACGCCAGGTAGGCTAGCAGGCTGGCGGTCTTCTGGGTGGAAAAGCGGGTAATCACTCGATCTTGCTGGCGGAGGCAAAGACCTCCCAACAATTCAATCCGGCAAATGGTGGGCATTGCGGAGTCCCGAGGAAAGGTGATTTACATAGTCCCTTTCGCGAAGATAGCCCTGGATTCCTCCCGGCCGGGCCAATAAACGACCCGGCATGAAAAACAGGCATCCTCCGGAAGCAACCAGCTTCCAGTCTAGCCCCTCCCCTGTTCTTAGGGGAATGGGGCAAGGGGTGGTCTAGGCGATTGGAGGGGTAGGGGGTGTGGGCCTGAAGTGATCGGCCCGGTTAACGAGAAGGAAGATTGAAAGCGACTGTCGAATTGTTCGGGCGGATGGATCGCAAACCTTATTGCCTTGCAGGAAGCCGTTTAAGAGAGGAACCCTTCATGTCTCGACCTCATCGCGAGTGGACTATGACAACTATCGCGGGAGTGGCCGCCGCCCTGCTTATCCCCGGACGCGCTGTTCAAGCACAATCGATCAACGCTGCTTATGCCGGGCAGCTCACGCTGCAATCGACCGGCGCGACCGTGCCGGGGCATCCCGCACAGATGGCCTGGGGGCCGGACGGGCGGCTCTACGTGATGACGACCGACCAGGGGGTCTGGAGCTATGCCTACGATGCGGTGGCGGGAACCCTGGGCGGTTCCAAACAGGAAGTCAGCGGCATCAACGGCATCGGCATCGGATTTCATTACAATAGCAGTACCAACAAAGACGAGATGTTCCTGACCGCTTTCGGTTCCCCCGTAACGTGGCCGACACATACCGATTCCCTGTGGAAGCTCACCCGGACGCACGGGACGCTCAATGCCTGGGGTGGAACGGGAGAAGTCCGGGTCGCCATCGTCACCGGCGTCCCCACCGGCGATCACGACGTCGATCAGATTCAGATCGTGGGAGATACGCTCTATGTCGGGGTCGGGCGGCGCACGATCAACGGCTTTTCCGGATACTGGACATCCGGCTCCCTCAGCGACTTCCCGCCCAACACCGGCTTCTGGTCCGGCGGCACCGGCAAGACCTATGGCGATAGCGCCTACGGCGGCACGATCTGTACGATCCAGAACCTCGATCATGTCGTTGACACGCAAGGCTCCGCCGATACGCTCAATCCGGCAGACAAGCTCAAGGCCCTGATCCAAAGCGATAGCAGCCCCTATCAAGCGGCGGATAACAAGCTGATCGTCCACTCCGCCGGAACGCGCAATCCTTTCGGCCTCTGCCTGGACCAGAACAACAATCTCTACTTTACCAATAACTTCAACCGGGTGACGACCAAAGGCAATGGACAATCGGGCTTTGGGCTGGATGGGGATGTCTTCGACAGTAATGTCTACGATGACGTTCACGACCAGTTGTTCGCCGCTGTGGCCGGGGGCGACTATGGGTATCACTCCTCGAACTGGGTCAACAAGTCGCCTTTCCTGCTGCGCAGCCAGACGGGCCATGTGATCACGCGCTCGATCGCTTTCGACAACCTCTACAACAAAGGTCCCTATCCGCCCTACGACCCGGCCCATCCGGTCGGCCTCGGCCCCAGCGCCTCCGCCGACGGATGCAGCTTCTGGTACAACACGGGCCTGCCCTCAGAGCTCTACGGCAGGATATTCATCGCGCGCTATAATCACACCATCCCGACCCAGCCGGTGAACCTGACCTACGCCGACCTGATCGCCGTCGATGTGACGAATGGAAACGCCGTGCAGGTCGCCTACAACTTCCAGGACCCGCTGGCGGTACTGGCGGATCAAAACCAAAAATATCTGCTGGTCGCGGACTACGGCAACCAGACGATCTATGCCATCACCGCCCAATAGGGCGATGTGACCGCGTAATCTACGGCCAGCCAACCCGCATGAGAGAGCTTTAGGCTGCGTCTTCCAGCGCGTGGGTAAGGGCCTGGTCGAGGGTGAGCAGGCGTCCCTCCGCCCATGCGGATGGAAACACCTTCTCTCCCAACGCCGAGCGGATTGCGGTGATAGTCTCTTCCTGCTCGTGCTGCTGATTGGGAGGCAGCGGCTCTCCCCGATGGGCGCGCAACTGCTCCGCGGCTCCATACAGACGGGCCGCACGCTCGAACTGTCGCATCGCCGCGTACAGGGCGGCAAAGCCTTCCAGGATGATCGTCAATTCGCTCTTTTGCCCCAACTGCTGCCTTATCTGCAGCGCCTGCGTGTATAAAGACCGCGCGTGTGTCAGCTCTTCCTGCTTGCGCGCCAGGTTCCCCAGGCCCACCAGAACCAGAGCTTCTCCGTCCCGATTGCCGATCTCCTGATGGATCGCAATCGCCTGCTCGTAGTAAGCACGGGCGAGAGGGTAATCCTGCTGGTAATAGGCAGCCTCTCCCAGATTCCCCAGGGTACTGGCTTCTTCGGCCCGATTGCTGATCTCCCGATTGATCGTCAGCGCCTGATCGTAATGGGAGCGCGCCGTCTCGTAACTCTCCTGATGCAGGGCCAGATTACCCAGATTGGTGAGAATCCGCGCTTCCCAGGCTCGCTGGCCCCTTTCGCGGCTGATAACGAGAAACTGCTCGTAATAGGCTTGTGCCCGCGCGTAATCTCCCTGGTAGCTGGCTACATTCCCCAGGTTGCCGAGATTGATCGCCTCCCCTTTCTGGTTTCCTATGGCGCGATTGATCTCCAGCGCCTGCTCCAGGTACGCGCGCGCCTGTATATAGTCTCCCTGGCGATAGGCAAGAACGCCGATCCCATTGAGCGCCTCCGCGCGCAGTTGCGTGGTTTCCTGGGCATCGGTGCGCGCCAGATGCTCCCGCAGATGCTCTCGGCCCTCGGTCAGATAGCCGCGCATCTCCCAGAAGCGGAGGAGCGCCTTTGCCAGCCGCAGGCCAGCTTGCGGGTCCCCGGCGTCTTCCCGGCACCATGCCAGCGCCGTCCTCAGGTTATCATGCTCGGTCTCCAGGGTGTCCAGCCCGACCATCATCTCCGGGCCTTGCAGGTGAGGGGCCGTTTCCACAGCCAGCGCCAGATAATAGTCCCGATGCCGGCCCCGCAAAGGAGGCGCTTCCTCGCGCTCCGCCAGCCGGTCTCGGGCGTATTGTCGCACCGTCTCCAGGAGACGATACCGGGCCTTTGCCGTCGTCTGCTCGAAGGCCACCAGGCTCTTATCCACCAGGGACGCCATCAGATCCAGGACCTCCCAGCCCTCGACCTGTTCGTCCGCGCAGACCGCTTCGGCGGCTTCCAGAGTCCAGCCGCCGGCAAACACGGAGAGGCGAGAGAGCAGGATCTTCTCCGGCTCGGAGAGCAGGTCGTAACTCCAGTCGATCAGCGCCCGTAAGGTCTGCTGGCGGGGCAGGGCCGCCCGGCTTCCGCCGGTCAGCAGGCGGAACCGGTCGTCCAGGCGGGTAGCGATCTGCTCGGCAGGCAGGACGCGCACCCGCGCCGCCGCCAGCTCGATAGCCAGAGGAATGCCGTCCAGACGCCGGCATATCTGGGCGACGGCCGGCGCATTGGTATGAGTGACGGCAAAAGAGGGCAGGTAGGTGGTGGCCCGATCCGCAAAGAGACGCACGCTATCACACTGCATGAGCGTCTCCACCGGCGTCCGCAGCGCCCCATCCGGCAGCAAAAGGGAAGGGATTCGGTACGACCGCTCGCCGGTGATTCCCAGGGCTTCCCGGCTGCTGGCCAGGATCGTCAATTGCGAAGAGACTCGCATCAGAGCATCCGCCAACTGCGCGCAGGCATTGAGCAGGTGCTCGCAGTTATCCAGCAGCAATAGCAGCCGCTTCGGCTTGAGCGTGTCGGCGAGCGTTTGAAGCAGGGATCGGCCCGGCTCTTCTTGCACCCTCAGCGCCGTGGCGACCGCTTGCGGCACCAGAGCCGGGTCGGAAAGAGAAGCCAGCTCCACCAGCCAGACGCCATCGGGATACTGCTCGATCAGGTCCGCAGCCACCTGCAGGGCCAGCCGGGACTTGCCGCTGCCGCCGCTGCCGACCAGGGTCAGCAGCCGGGTCTTGGTGAGCAGCTCCTTGACCTCCTGTATCTCCCGCTCTCTGCCGATGAAGGAAGTCAACTGAACGGGCAGGTTGTTGGCGAAGGACTGCAGAGAGCGCAGGGGCGGAAAGTCGGCCGGCAGGTCCGCCGCAAGCAACTGAAAAACCTGTTCGGGGTCTTGCAGGTCTTTCAGCCGATGGCTGCCCATGTCTTTGAGATCGCATTCCGCCGGCAGGCTTTCGCGGACCAGTGCCTGGGTGACTTTGGAAAGGAGCACCTGGCCTCCATGTCCGATCGCCAGCAGACGGGCCACCCGATTCAAGGATGGGCCAAAGTAGTCATGGTCCCGCTGCTCCGCCACCCCGGTATGCAAGGCCATCCGGACCCGCAACGCGCCGATCTCTTCATAGCTTTCCGACAGTAGCGCACGCTGGGCCGCAATCGTGGCCGAAAGCGCGGCGGGGGCCATCGTGAACGCGGCGCAGAAGGCATCGCCGACGGTCTTGAAAACATGTCCCCCATATCTCTGGATCGTTTCTTTCAGGAGCTTGTCGTGGCAGGCCAAAGCAGTACGCATGACTTCGGGATGCTTTTCCCAGAGCTTGGTACTGCCTTCGATGTCGGTAAAGAGGAAAGTGACCGTTCCACCCGGCAGATCAGACACAGCCGTTACCTCATTCCAAAAGGGAAGGATCCCACCGAGGTTTTTCTATTCTACCGCAGCGACCAGGCGATTGACAAGAGGAAACGTGGGCGCTGCCCATAAAAGGCAGCGCCCACGCGCACAAGAGAGAGTGGCGTTCTTTAGTCCGTGTTTTGTAGGCTACGCCTGCGCGCTTTTGCGACGCTTTTTCAGCCGGCGATAGGCCGATCCCAGACCGCCCAAGGCCAGCAGGCCGCCCAACTGGAAGTAGGCCGGCTCCGGAACCGGTGGTGGAGCGAGGATCAGGAACGCGGTATTGCCGAAGGCGTCTCGGGCATGCATTCCAAAGAAGACCTCTCCGGTAGCAGAGGCGCTCTGCGCAATGTTCTGGTACGTGTACATGCCAACCTCCGGATTCGATCCCGGAGAAGCCGCATTCCAATTCGGGTCCTGGTTCATGCGCAGGTAGTTGCTGGAACCGAAGTTCGTGGCGGTGTACGAAGGGAAGTTGGCGCCGGGCGCCAGCCCTCCTTTCCAGGTGTGCGCATCGTTGCTGCCGTTATAATCCTTGATCGGAGCGCCATTGGCATTGAGTGTTGCCGTGACGCTGTTCTTGCCGTCGTTGGGGCCATTAGAAAGCAGGTAGACTCCATCAATACCGGTGATTTTGTCGGTCCCGTTTCCACCAAAGGGATCCGTGCCGGTAAAGACGACGTTCATCGCAGAGTTCGGATTCGAGAAACCGAACTGAAAGATCCCATTCGTCGCATTGACGGCAGACAGGTTCAAGCCGCCGCTCGAATCCATGAAATTGGTGATCGGCTGACCCCCGATGGTAAAAGTGTAGCCGGACAAAAATACAGGGTCGATGAAACTGCTGTAAGCCGGATCGATCTCATCTTGAGATCGAGCCTTCGCGGTTCCCAGTCCCAACCCCAGCGCTATGATTGCCAGAACAAGCAGCGGACGAACGCGCGCTCTGTTCTTCATTAGTTTGCGATTTCCCTTTCTTTTGACAGGTCTCCGCCAGGCTCTTTGTGAAGACCCGGCGATCTACCAAATGTTTCCTGCAAGATTCATGCCAAACGGGCATACGCGCTGGTTATCGAGCGATTTTGTCGAAATCTGTGATGGTACCGGTAGGGCCAGCAGCCTGGTAGAAGGGAAAAAGACAAGCAGGAATTTATCGGGGAGCGGCGGAATTTGGGCGAAGTGAGCTGATCTGTACGCAAAGGAGCCCCCACGTTGAAATGTCCCTACCGCCGCCTTCTTTGGGCCTTCGGGCCTGGCCTCTTCCTGCTTGCCGGTCTGGGCGTCGCGCCGCGCGCCCTGGCACAGGGCCAGAATAGCAATCCTTTCAAGCCGCCGCAGGCCACCATCCACCATCCCCGGCATAGGGATTACCACGTCCGCCATCTGCGGCTGGTTCTGACCGTCGATGCGCCCAACCACTCCGCCAGCGGCTCGGTCACGCACTATCTCTCGCCGCTGCACGATGGACTGACGGCGATCGTGATGGACGCCGGCGCTAACCTCAAGATCGACGGCTGCCGCCTCAACGGTCGGGACGTGCAGTTCACGCACCAGGGCGAGAAGCTGACCCTCACGCCGCCCGCGCCGCTGGCGCGCGGCAAGGAGGTCGCCGTCGAAATCCGCTACCGCATGCCTGGCGGCCTGACGGCCGGCGGCGCCAACGGCCTGGGCGGCTGGCACTGGGTCGATCCGGAAGCCCGCTCCCCGGAGCGCAAAGCCAGCTTCTGGACCCAGGGCGAGACGGAGGCCAACCACCACTGGGTCCCCTGCTACGACTTCCCCAACGACAAATGCACCAGCGAGACCATCACCACCGTGCCGGAGAACTGGGTCGTCATCGGCAACGGCGCGCAGGAGCCGACGACCCACGATGCTGTCCACCACACCCGCACCTACCGCTGGCGGATGTTCAAGCCGCACTCCACCTATCTGCTCTCGCTGGTGGGCGGCGAGCTGGACGTGCGCATGAGCAAGTGGGAAGACGTTCCGCTCTACTACGTGGTGCCACGCGGCATGGGCAACCTGGCTCCCGTCAGCTTCGCGCACACGCCGGACATGCTCTCCTTTTTCTCCGGCCTCACCGGCGTCAAGTACGCCTGGCCCAAGTATGCCCAGGATTGCATGTTCGATTTCGGCGGCGGCATGGAGAACGTGAGCGCGACAACGCTGGGCATCTATGCCGTGATCGACCGGCGCTCGGAGAAATGGGGCGTCTACAGCCTGACCTCCCATGAGCTGGCTCACCAGTGGTTCGGCGATCTGGTCACCTGCGAAGACTGGGGCGACATCTGGCTCAACGAGAGCTTCGCTACCTTCTTCCAGATGCTCTACACCGAGCATAAGGGCGGGGCCGAGCGCTACGACGAGGATAAAGAAGGTAACCGGCAGAGCTATCTGGCCGAAGCGCGGGAGTACAAGCGGCCGGTCTCCACGAACCTCTATCCCAATGGCGACCGGATGTTCGACCGGCACACCTATCCCAAAGGCGGGTTGATCCTGCACATGCTGCGCCGCTCTCTGGGCGATGCCGCTCTGTTCAAAGGGCTGGGCCACTACCTGCGCGTCTACGGTTATAAGCCCGTGAATACCCACGACCTGATCAAAGCGCTCAATGAGTCCACCGGGCGCAACGTCGAGCCGTTCTTCGACCAGTGGATCTTCAAGCCCGGCCATCCGGTGCTGCAGACGAGCTGGACCTATCATCCGGCCGACCACACGGTGATTCTGCATGTCAAGCAGACGCAGGACACCTCCGACGGCACGCCCATCTACGACACGCCGCTCGGCGTGGCCCTCCTGCGCGAAGCGTCCGCCAACCCGGTCCAGCGGTTCCGGGTCCGGCTGGATAAAGCCGATCAGACCTTCCGCCTCCCGGCGGCCTTTAAGCCGGACGCGCTGCTGGTAGATCCGGACCACGATCTGCTCAAGGATATGCCCGACCTTCACTGGGCCGACAGCGAGCTGCCGGCGATCTTGCTCCATGCGCCCAGCGTTCTGGACCGCGACCAGGCGGCAGACCAGATCGCTTCCTCTAACCTGGACGACCGGAAGATCCAGCTCCTGGTCACCGCGCTCCATCTGGAGACCGGGGAGGTCGGCGGCGCGCACCTGATGCGCCTGCTGGGCAATGCCAAAAAAGATTCGCTGCGCTCGGTGTTCCGGGCGGAGGCCCATTCCGGTCAGGTGGAGCGTCGCGCTGCCGCGCTGGAGGCGCTCGGCAAGCTGCCTGCCGAGGAGGGAGACGCCTATCTGCTGGAGAACGCCGCCATGAGTGATACCGAGCCGTATGTCGTCGTTCAGGCGGCTCTGGGAGGACTGAACGCCCAGGGCGTCGCCGGGCATCTGGCGGTCTTCCGTCATCTCGTCGAAGAGCCCTCGCTGCACGACCAACTGGCCGGCGCCGCCGTCAACGACCTCGCCGAATCCAAGCTGGATGCCGCCGCGCCGGCTCTGGTAGAGGCGACCGGTTCCAGCCATGCCTACGGCGTGCGCCTGGCGGCTATCGGCGCGCTGGGTCAGATCGCTCCAGACAATGCGGATGTTCACACGACGCTGATGACGATCCTGCAGGACAATGCCGAGCCTCGGATGCAGGAGGCAGCCATCCAGGCGCTGAAGGACCGCAAGGACAAGGAGGCCGTCCCGGCGCTGCGGCAGTTGGCTACCACTTCTAAAGACCAGGATGTCCAGTCCGCCGCCAAATCCGCCGCCGACGATCTGGGCGGAACGCAGTAAAAACCTCACCCCCTAACCCCCTCTCCTTCGTAAGGAGAGGGGGAGACTTCAATTCCAAATCTCCCCTTCCCTAGAATTGAGGAGGGGGTGGGGCATTAGCCCGCTTTGGCGGGCTTTGTTTTTAGCACCTGGCTTTAACCCGGTGAAAAGGGTTTTAAGCCAGGTGAAAAGGCATTGCATCGCGATAGGAATAAAACTTGCGAGAAATAAATTTTTCTGTTATGATAAACGAACTTTTGGGAATACTCCGTATGTTCTGGTAACAGACGGCAACCGTTTTTGCTCCGGCTCTTCACGATGATAGCCTCGGTATGCGTTTTCCTGCTCTGTTTTCTTCCGACGGAGGCATTTCATAGGGTCAGAGGGAGGATCATCCATGCGATATGGATGGAGTGTCCTGATATTGGCAGCCGGCATTGTCCTGGTGGGCTGTGGCAAGACGCAGGAGCATATCAAAGGGGTCGCGCCGGCCGCCGAAGTGACTGCGACGGTACATGAGCTGGCGAAAGCGCCGGCCGCAAAACCGGTCGTGGTGCGCGGCGAGATGATCGAAAAGTGCCCGATAGCGGGCTGCTGGTTCATGCTGCGCGATAAGACCGGGGTGGTCCGCGTCGATACGAAGGCCGCCGGCTTTGTGGTCAGCGACGTGCCGCTGCACACGGTCATGACGGTCGCCGGCAAGGTGACTCCCGGCACGCAGCCGGGGATCGCCGCCACCGGGCTGCGGTACTAATGAGGACCCGCTCTCTCTTTCTCCTGGGATTGGTGGGGCTTCTGGCCGCTGCCGGGATCGGATGGGCGCTTTTGCGCCCGCATTCCGGCGAGGACCTGCCCACCGTGGATGTCTCGGCCAGCGAATTCACGCAAAAGGACGAACAGGCCGGTCTCTGTCCCTGGCGCGACCCGGAGGGGGATCGGAAGCGTTTCTTTCCCGCCTCCAGCGGCTATGAGGACGAGCTGGCGGCGCTGAGCAGTCAGCGACCGGAGCTGCAGCGCCGCCTGGGACGCCCGCTGACCGGCGAGGACAACGCCGTCCGTATCCATCGGATTCTTGCCGGGCAGACGCCGGTCGGCGCGATCGTCACGCGGCGCGTGCGCGGCGAGTCGGGTGTCATCGAGATGGTGCTGGCCGTCGGGCTGGATGGCAGAGTCGTGGGCGCCCGGCTGCAGCGGCTGCGCGAGCCGGATTCCGTCGCCGCCGCCTTACAGTCTCCCGCCTGGCTGGGCGCGTTTCGGGGCAAGACCGCCGATTCCGCCTGGCGATCAGGGCAGGATATTCCCAATGTGCCGGCAGCCGCCCACTCTTCGGCGGAGGCGATCCTGGACGGCGCGCACAGCATTCTGGTCATGCTCGCGCTCGGCCATCCCGCGCCGATCGCCGATCTGCCGCATACCCATTAACGAGGGAAAAGATAGAAGGGAAAAGGGAAAAGAAGAGAACGGTCTTTACTTTTCCCTGTTCCCTGTTCCCTTCCATCTTATGTTCATTCTGGCCTATCACAACCTGGTCCGCCGCCGGCTGCGCACCGGCCTGACCCTGCTGGGCGTGGCCGCTGCCGTGGGCGTGCTGGCCTGCCTGCTGGCGTTTGGGCAGGGCTACCAGCGCGGGCTGGGCCAGGAGCTGAACGGCATGGGTATCCAGATGATGCTCGTGCCGCTGGGCTGTCCCTACGATGCCGCCGCTCGCGTGCTCAAGGGCCGAACACTGGATGCCTCCCTGCCGGAATCGGCGGTGAATCTCGCCCGTCGCGATTCGGCGGTCGCCTGCGCGGCGCCGATGCTCATGGCCGCGCTCCCGCGTCCCTCGGAGGGCCGCACCGACCTGTGGGTCGGTATCGACGAGGCGATCCGGCCTCTCAAGCCCTGGTGGCGGCTGAAGGCCGGCTCGCAGTGGTTCTCAGACGCGAATTCCGTCATCCTCGGCGCGGAGGCCGCGGCGACGGAGATGCGCCAGGTCGGCGATACGCTCTACAGCCCGGAGACCGGGAGACGCTTCCGAGTCTGCGGTATTCTGGAGCGCAGTGGCACCAGCGATGACAGTCTCTTCTTCGTCCCGCTGGCGACGGCCCAGGCGATGTTTCACCAACCGGGCCGCCTCACGGCTGTAGCGATTCGCCTGAAGGACCCGACGCTCGGCGAGGAGGCGGCCACGCGCCTGCAGCAGACGCCCGGCGCGCAGGTGGTGACCCTGGCGGAGATGCTGGGCACGTTTCTCAACCTGGTCGGCGCGGTACGCACGCTGGTGCTGGCCATCGCCATCCTGGCGCTGGCTATCAGCGCCCTGTCGGTCTTCAATACCATGCTCTCGTCGGTGCTGGAGCGGACCGGCGAGCTCGGCATCCTGCGCGCGATCGGCGCCTCACGCGGCCAGGTGTTCCGTCTGCTCGCCGTCGAGAGCATGGCGCTGACGACGCTCGGCAGCGCCGCCGGATTGGCGCTGGCCGTCGTCGCCGGTCGCCTTGTCGAGCAGGCGATCAAGGCGTATGTACCGCTGGCGCCCACCGAATCGATGCTGACGCTCACGGGCGGCGTGGCGCTGCAGTGCTTTATCGTGGGGATCGGCGTCGGCCTGGTGGCCGGCTTCTATCCGGCCTGGCAGGCCAGCCGTCTGCCGCCGGCACAAGCATTACGCGCGGAATAGTTGCCGGGCCGTGAACGACCCGGACCTTACCCCTCTCCTTCGTAAGGAGAGGGGAACGTAAGGAGTCAGGCCAACCGCTCTCGCGGGCGGATTTTAAGCGGATGAGAGTTTGGCTCATTCGCAAGGGCGATAATAACAGCTTTGGACAGATTCTCCCCTCCTCTGTTATTGGGAGGGGACGGGGGTGGAGGCCTTGACCTGGCTTCGGCTGGCGCTCAAAAATAGCGGGCGGCGTAAACTGCGTACTCTCGTCACAACGGCGGGGGTGGCTATCGCCGTCGCGGCCCTGTTCAGCCTGCTCTCGTTCCAGCGCGGCTATCAGATGGGTCTGCAGGGCGAACTGGACCGGCTGGGCGCGCACGTGCTGGTCGTGCCGAAGGGCTGTCCCTACGATGCCGCGTCCATCGCGCTGCACGGGGCGAGCTGGCCCTGCTACCTCAAGGCCAGTTACCTGGAGCAGGTAAAGCGGACGGAAGGGGTGGCCGTCGCCGCGCCGCTCTTGATGAACGCCGTCTACGATCAGACGACCGGCGCGCAGTCGGTCTATCTGGGGGCCGAGCCGGGACTGCTGGCGATCAAGCGCGGCTGGCACATCGAGGGCGTTTTCCCGACCCACGGCAACGACTGCCTGGTCGGCTCGCAGCTCGCGCAGACGCTGCATCTCAAGCTGGGTCAAGAGTTCACGCTGCCGGGGCTGGACGGGCCGCGGGGACGCGTGGCGGGACTCCTGGCGCCCACCCAGGGCGCTGATGATACCTTCATCTATATGTCCCTGGCGGAGGCGCAGCGGCTTTTCAAGCGCCCGAACCAGCTCACGCATATCCTCGTGCGCCTGACCGATCCCAACATGCTGGACCGGGTGGTCGGCGGGCTGCGCGCCTGTGAGGCGGGCATGGACATGAATATCGTCCCGCTGACACACCTGTTCCGCTCCATTCAGGATCTGGTGAATGCGACGCGGACGCTGCTGGCCTGCATCGCGCTCGTGGCGCTGCTGGTGGCGGGGGCAGGCGTTAGCAATACGGTCCTGATGGCCGTGGCCGAGCGTACGCGCGAGATCGGGGTGATGCGCGCGGTCGGCGCTTCGCCCCTGGACATCTTCCGGCTCATCTGGCTGGAGACGGTCCAGATTTGCGCCGTCGGCGGGCTGGCCGGTATCCTCTTCGCGTCTCTGGGGGCGCGCAGTATCGAAGACTGGCTGCGGGCGCGGCTGCCCTTTTCCCCGACGGACCCGCTGGTCCGCCCGGAGCTGTGGGTCATGGCGGCGTGCCTGCTCGGCGCGGTCCTGCTGGGCAGCCTGGCCGGGCTGCTGCCCGCCTGGCGCGCGTCCCGGCTCTCGCCGGTGGAGGCTATCCGCGCCGGCGCCGCCTTCTGATCTGTTTGCCGGGCCGATAAACGACCCGGCATGAAAGACACACCGTCCTCACAGACGGAACGGCCTCCACGCCCAAGAACAGGGGAGGGAGAAATCACTGCAAGGGAGGCGTCCGGAGGACGCCGGTACTTATTGCCGGGTCGTTTATCGGCCCGGTATCGTGAGGTGAAAGCGTTGGTCCAAAGCGCCATGAAGGCTGATAGCGTCCAGAAAGCCCGACCTATAGAAAAGGCCGGAGCCGCGCCCCTGATCTCAGCGGAGGGACTGACCAAAGTGTACCGGCGCGGGAACGAGCTGGTGCGGGCTCTGGACGGCGTCTCCTTCGACCTGCAGGCCGGGGAGTTTGCCGCCATTGTCGGGCCGTCCGGCGCGGGCAAGACCACCCTGCTTCACCTGCTGGGCTGCATGGACACGCCGACCTCCGGCGAGCTGACACTGGCCGGGGCGGTGACGCGCGGCCTTTCCGACGCGGCGCTGACCCGCCTGCGCCGCGAGCAGGTCGGTTTTGTCTTCCAGCATTTCGGCCTGCTGCCGACCCTGACGGTGGCCGAGAACGTGGCGCTGCCGACCCTGTTCTCCCGCCGGAAGGCCGCGGCCCGCTGCGCCGAGCTGCTGGAGAAAGTCGGTCTGGCCCACCGGCGCGACCATCGCCCGCACGAGCTGTCCGGCGGCGAGATGCAGCGGGCCGCTATCGCCCGCGCCCTCATCAACGCGCCCCAGCTTCTGCTGGCCGATGAGCCGACCGGCAACCTGGACAGCGCCAATGGAGAGGCGATCATTGAGCTGTTCCATCAACTCAATGCGGAGGGCCTGACGGTCGTGGTCGTCACGCACAACGCCGCGCTCGCCGAGGCCGCGCGCCGCCAACTCTGCCTCCAGGACGGCAAGCTCCTTTCGGACAGCGCGCTATAGACCGGGCCAGGCCCAGAAAAGGAGGAAGACCATTCTAACCAACAAGAAAAGCCCGGCACATAGAGGCTTCACCCTGATCGAGCTGCTCGTGGTCATCGCCATTATCGCGGTCCTGGCCGCCATTCTCTTCCCGGTCTTCTCGCAGGCCCGCGAGAAAGCCCGCGCCATAAGCTGCCTGTCGAACTGCCGTCAGATCGGGCTGGCGATCCAGATGTACGCCGACGATCACGACGAGGGCTTTCCCTGCACCTGCATGCAGGGGATGATGATGACGACCGACCCGCAGGACTGGGTGACGACCGTGCAGCCCTACACGAAAAGCAGCGGCCTCTTCCGCTGCCCTTCCGACAATAGTCCGCTCTGGACGAACACGATGATGCCGCGTACCAGCTCGTACGGCTTCAACGCCTATTTCATGCCTGTCTATCCGCCCTATTATGGAGCTCACATGGCCCAGATCAATCATCCCGCAGAGTGCGTGCTGGTGACGGAGCTGGCGGACAACTGGACCCTGGACTACTATATGCCCATGTACTGGGGCAATCCGCCGCGCGTCACGGACGCGAGCATGCAGATGATGGAATGGGATATGATGGCTCAGCAACCGTTGAGCACGGCGATAACCCGCCATCAGCAGGGCGCAAACTATGTCTTCGCGGAGGGGCATGCCAAGTGGCAGCGCTTTCCTCAGACGTGGCAGCAGGCGCAAGGCAGCCCGCCTGGGATAGACTGGTATGACCCGGAGAAACCATAACCTGAGATAACCGCCACCATGTCCGCGCACGGACATCCGGCTTTATCCAGTCATATAACGTGCGTTTACTCTAAAACTAGGAGGAATACCCATCATGCACTACAACCCATGTTCCACACGCCGAGGCTTCACCTTGATCGAGCTGCTCGTGGTCATCGCCATTATCGCCGTCCTGGCAGCCATTCTCTTTCCCGTCTTCGCCAAAGCCAGGGAGAAAGCCCGGCAGACCGCCTGTGTCTCCAACGTCCGCCAGATCGGCCTGGCCTGGATGATGTACGTCCAGGACAACGACGAGAGCTTCCCACCCAACAACTCGCCGAACCAGCCCAACTCCGTCTGGACGCAGCCGCCCGGCCCCTTCCCCTGCCGCGCCTGCCGCCCGCACCGCATGGACGGCGTGCCCACCGCCGACCCGGTCCAGTTCCCCAAGACCGATCAGACGGTCTTCGACGTGCGTCCGTATGCGGTGCCTTACGTCAAGAACCTGGACCTGTTCAAGTGCCCCAGCGATACCGGCATCGATCCCGCGCTGGTTCCTCTGGATCCCACCAAGGGCCAGCAGGTCTGGAAGGTAGAGGGTTCCAGCTACTGTCTCAACACGGTCATGTGCCGGCTGCACTCGCTGGCGGCCATCCCGCTTCCGGCGGATACCTACATGGGCGCGGAAGTTCTGTCGTGGCACGCAGGCAAAGAAGATAGTGTCAAGGACTGGATGGCGGTCTCGACCGGACCGGTAAATACGCGGCGGGACATCAGCGGGCCGGTGCGCGTGGCCTACTTCGTGGACAGCCATGTCAAGCTGGCGACCGAGAAGACGATCGCCAGCCAGTGCTCGCCGCCTGCGGCTCCCGGCATCGAGGGAACGATTCCTTAGTGGATCATGCGCTAGCCCCTGGCAGAGACCGACCGATCTGCCAGGGCAGGATAGACTAAGGAATCGCGCCTGGCCTACAAAAGCCCCTTTGCCTATGGTTTAAGAGATCCATAGGCAAAGGGGCTTTTTGATGCATCTACGGGCGCCGCGAACGCCAGGGAGCGCCTGCCGTAGCGCATTGGGGCTTCATGGGAACGTGCCGCTAGTTCGCTAAGCCGTAAATCGACGTTTGGGGAAAATAGGCGACCCAGCCGTACCATTCACTCATGTAACTATCCAGGCGGCGCAACTCTTTGCCGGCAAGAGGGCCTTTTTCCGCCTTCCCTTCGATAGTCCACTGCGTGCCGGTCTCTTTATCATAAAAGGCAACGCGGCCGTGAGGCTCCTGGCGAGCCTCCAGGGTCAGCGTCCGCCCATCGACCACGCGACTGACGGCGGTCATTGTCGCCGAGCCGGCCTTGAAGATGACCCCGACAGGCAGCGTCCCGAGGGTATCGTTGACGACACCGCTCTTTCCGTGGAAGACCTTGACCGGATAGACGCGGTAGAGCGTGCGGGCATTGGAGAGGGGATCGGAGGACGCCGGAACGACCTGATCCGTTTCGGTGGGAGGCAGGCTTACGGCCAGGACCATATCGAACATGGGAAGCCGGTGGTCTCGATGCGTGAGACTGCGCCGGAAGTAGGGAGCAGGAAACTGAGTGAAGCCGCGCTCGACGAGCGTGCCGTTGGGCTCATAACAGTCGCGATAGCGCGCTTCGGGTGCCATGACGAGGGTATCCGGGTGCAGCTTCTTCCACTCGCCCCAGGTCGTGTCCAGTAAGGGGCCGCGTTTGAGCACGGCGCCGAGCCGCGGGCCTTTGACGGCGCGCCCGTCGACCTGGAGCCAGACGCTGCCGGTGTCCCGATCGATCATCGTCAGGACCCCATTGTAGAGGCCATAAAAGTCGAACCGCACGGGGTGATTGTTGAGGATGGGAGGATCAAACCTGATCCCCGTATTGCAGACGATTCAATAGGTGACGGTGATAAACGCCTCTCCGCCGCGATCCTTTTTCCCGATCTTATCGTTGATGATGTGATGCCAGGACGCAAAGCGGGTCGGATAGGCGCGGCTCTCGCCGTTGACCGTCAAACCCAGAACGTATTCGTCATCGATCAGGAAGTCGGCTTGCGCGGCCGGGACCATCTTCGGAAAGTCGATGGCATGGAAATCGACGCTGCGCCGTCCATCCCACAGAGCCGCCGGCTTGATGTCGGGAGCGACCAGGATTTTTTTACTGGCTTTGCCGGCATGGCGGGCGGCAAGCGGCGTGGGCGCGGGCAGCGTGTTGTTCCAGAACAGCGCCGCCAGGGTGAGCCACACTGCGCTTTTTATGCCGAACGCCTCCATCCAGGCTCCTTGACCAACCGGGTAACACGTGTTAAAAACGAGGTTGCTCCATTCTAACACGAATGCTATCAAAAAGCAACACTATTTTGTGTAAAATGGGGATGTCCCTTTTTCGGCGGCCGGCGCGGTTACGACGAAGGAAGCGAGAGAAAACGGGAACAACAGCAGCGCAAACAGCGTCAAGCCCAGCAATAGCGCTTGTTCGTCAGCAAGGCTGGCCGACGAAGAAGTGGCAGCATCCTCACCGCTGGAGCCTATCGTGCAGGCTCGGGAACGGCGGTAATTCCCCGCAGAGGAGACGAGAGACCATGAGGTTCAAAACAAGCTGGATCGCCCTGGCACTATTGATGAGCCTGATCGCCGGCACGTTGCTGATGGCGCAGGGTCATGCAGCCGCTTTCCAGACGCACAGACACAGCGCCGCGTGGTACCGGACCCACCAGCGGCATAATGCGGCCTGGTATCGAAGACATCGGCGATACAGTGAAGAGTGGTACGAGACTCATCAACGGCATAGCGCGGCCTGGTACCGAGCACACAGGCGACATAGCGGCGCCTGGTATCGAAGACATCACCGGCATCGGCGGCATCGTCGCTAAGCACAATAGCGACCTCTCCTACCGTAGCACGAACAGGGTGGGGTCCTTTCCATCTTCTTTTTCGGGCGACTGAAGTCGCAGCCCCTGGGGCCCCCACCCCCTGTCCCCCTCCCCCAATTTTAGGGGAGGGGAGACTGTATTGGAAGCCAGTCGCCGAAGGGCGACTTTGGGCATGGGGTAGGGGCCCCAGGGGCTGCGACTTCAGTCGCCCGAAAAACTCGCCTCACTTAACTTCAGAATGATCGCGTCCATTTACTCATCGCGTTGGCTTCCTATCCTGGTGGCAGGCGCACTCGCGCTGTTCTTTGTCTTCGGGTGCGGACAGAAGGTATCCCGCCACCATCAGCATCCTCTTGTAAACCTGACCGCCCTTAGCTCATCCTCCGATCCCGGATTTCCTTCGTTTCGAGAAGTCGGACCCTCTGCCGGTCTCCACTACCGGTGGGAGATTCCTGGCAAGCGTCCTCTCAATATCTTGCAGACGATCGGCAACGGCTGCGCCTTCCTGGACTATAACAACGACGGCAACCTCGATATTCTGCTCGTTGGTCCGAAGCTGGCTCTCTATAGAGGCGATGGACAGGGCCATTTTACCGATGTGACCCAGGAGACCGGGCTGGACCGATTTCACGGCCACTTCTTAGGCTGCGCCGTGGGTGACTACGACAATGACGGCTATGACGACCTCTACATCAGCGGGTACCGGACCGGGTTATTGCTGCATAACGAAGGAGGCCGCTCTTTCCGAGATGTGGCGCGGCAGATGGGTTTGAAACCGCAGCCCTGGGGCGCTTCGTGCGGTTTTGCCGATCTGGATGGCGACGGCTATCTGGACTTCTACGTTACCGACTACGTGCGTTTCGATCCTACAAAGGACCTGGTTCTCTGCCCTTTCCATGGCGTGCTTACCGGCTGTGGCCCGAATGACTACGATCCTCTCCAGGGGGTGCTGTTTCATAACGAGCAGGGGAAGCGGTTTCGCGAGGTGACACGCATGTGGCACGCCGATTCGGCGCATGGAAAGGGGCTTGGGGTGGCTTTCGCCGATTTCGAAAATACGGGGCATGTCGGCTTCGCCGTCGCCAACGATCTGGTCGCGGGCGATCTGTTTGAAAATACCGGCCGGAAGCGGCTGAAAAACATCGGGATGGCCTCCGGAACGGCGGTCGATCCGGTGGGAGACAAACATGCCGGCATGGGGGTCGATTGGGGCGACTATGATAACGATGGAAAACTGGACCTGTTCGTGACGACCTTCGGCCACGAGACCAAATGTCTGTACCACAATGAAGGCGGCGGTGTCTTCACCTATCAGAGCGAGCAGGCGAAACTGGATACACCGACCCTGCCTTATGTCGCCTGGGGCTGCAAGTTCTTCGATGCGGACAATGACGGCTGGCTCGACCTGATGATCACCAACGGGCACGTGCAGGATAATATTCGCCGCTTCGAGAAGACTACCTATCGAGAGCCGACCCTCTTTCTGCACAATCGCGGTGGGAAGCATCCGACTTTTGAAGATGCGACCCGCCGCTCAGGGCTGGGCCGGCTGCAGCCGATCGTCGGTCGGGGTCTGGCCGTCGGCGATTATGACAACGACGGTCGGGTAGACGCGCTGGTGGTCGACAGCGAAGGCCGGCCGCTCTTGCTGCACAACGAGACGCAAGTCACGGACAATAGCTGGATCGGGTTCCGGCTGATCGGGACGGGACGCAGCAATCGGGATGCCTATGGCGCGATCGTTACCGTGGTGGCCGGAGGCATTACGCTGGTGCGCCAGTGCCAGCCCAGCGGGTCTTATCTGTCTTCCTCGGACCCACGGGTCCATTTCGGGCTGGGCGTCGCTGCCATTCAGAGCGTCACGATTCGATGGCCCGATGGCCAAATCCAGAAGCTTCCCTCGGTGACGCCTGGGCGCTATAGGACCGTAATAGAAGGACAGCCGCCGAAATAACACTGATCACAGCCAGGCTTCTCCCTTCCTGATTCGGGCGGTTTCAGCCACCGGAATCAGGAAGGGAAGTCCCGTCTGCGTGATGGCAAAGAGGGAATTTAGCCCTGAATGGCGAATAAATCCTCGCGAAACTGTTCGTGCCAGATGCAACAGGTGTGCCAGGAAAAAGTATCATGAACGAACCCAACTCTTCTTCTACTTCAGCGCCTGCGGCAGAAAGCGCGTCCGCGCGCTTTGGCCGATTCCAACGGGTCTTCCTGCTGACGCTGCTGCTGGTGGATTCGGCTTATCTGTTCATCGCCAATCGCGCCTCCGGCCCACCGCGCATCGAGCTGGCCGCGTTTACTTATGAAGGCGTGCTGCTCGCGCATCTGCTGCTCGGCCTGCTCGCTATCGGATATCTGATCAGCCACGTCCGCAGTCTGGCACGAACCCTGCGCGAGGGCAGCAGGGCGGTCGTTACCCTGCGGGTATTGACGCGCGTCTCGCTGGCCGTGTGCCTGCTGAGCGGGCTGGCGTTCCTGCCGGTCGGCCTGTCCGCGCTGCCCATCGGCGCGCGCTATATCCTGCTGCCGATCCACGACGCCGGCACGGCCGGGTTTCTCGTGTTCGGCCTGCTGTATCTGATCGTGCGGGCGCGGCAGAGCGCGGCGAACTCGCCGGAGCGATGGCACCTGCTTACCGCCGTCCGGTTCGGCCTCGTGTTCGGAATACCGCTCGTCGCCCTCTTGCTCTATACGATTCTGGCCTCCGGCGCCGACCGCAATATTACCAATCCATCGCTGCCGCCTATGACCGCCTTCGACGAGGGAGACGGCTCGAACGGCAAGTTCTTCCCCTCTTCGGCTCAGTCCGTCGGCGGCCAGTTCTTCCCCTCGGCCTACTTTATGGATTCGGCCTCCTGCGGCGTCAAGGGCTGCCATCCGGACATCTACCAGCAGTGGCTCTCTTCCGCCCACCACCGCGCCTCGTTCAACAACCAGTGGTACCGTAAGTCGATCGAGTACATGCAGGAGGTCATCGGCACCAAGTCCTCGAAGTGGTGCGGCGGCTGTCACGACATGGCGGTCCTGCTGACGGAGGCCCCTTATAACCGCGGTCATTCCCGAATGGATAAGCCCATCCGGGAACAGGACTGGCCGCCCCAGGATTTCCCGGAGGCCCATGCGGGCATCGGCTGCGCGGTCTGCCACTCCATCGTCCATGTCAAGAGCACGATGGGGCAGGGGGACTATCTGGCGGACTATCCGCCGATGCACAAATACATTACCACCGACAATCCGTTCATCAAGGACGTGCATAACTTCCTGACCCGGCTGGCGCCGGAGCCGCACGCCAAGACGTTCCTGCGCCCGTTCCACGTGGATGCGACCGCCAAATTCTGCTCGACCTGCCACAAAGTCCATCTGGATGTGCCGGTCAACGGTTACCGCTGGTTCAGAGGCTTCGACGACTACGACGCCTGGCAGGTCAGTGGCGTCTCCGGACAGGGCGCGGCCTCATTCTACTATCCGGCGGACGACAAGACCGGCCAGCCCGCCTTCAAGAAGTGCGCGGACTGCCACATGCCCGAAGTCGCCTCGCGCGATGCCGGCAACTTCGGCGGCCTCGTCCATTCGCACCGGTTCCCCGCCGCCAACACCGCGCTGCCCATCGCCTATCACGACCAGAAGCAGTTGGAGACCGTCGTCAAGTTCCTGCAGGACAAGGCTCTCTCCATCGACATCTTTGCACTGCGCCGCCAGAAGGGAACGCCGAAGGCCGCCGGAACGGGGCATGGCGCAACCGGAAGCGCGCCGGGCGAGACGCCCCGCGCGGCCAGTCTGACCGGGGAGATCAACACGGCCAATCTGCCTGCTGCCGCTGCCGGTGTCCCGATGGCCCAGGAAACGCTGACGGCCCCGCTAAATCGAGGTGGCGCGGGCGCGGCCCTGCGCCGGGGCGAGAGCGTCCTGCTCGACGTGGTCGTGCGCACGCTCAAGCTCGGCCACGCCTTCCCGGCCGGCACGACCGATGCCAATGAGGTCTGGGTAGAGCTGGAGGCGAAGGACGATAAAGGCCGAGTCTTCTTCCATAGCGGCTGCCTGCAGTGGCCCAATGGCCCCGTGGAGGACGATGCGGAGCGCTACCGCGCCCTGCTGGTAGACGGCCACAGCAATCCGATCAACAAGCGCAACGCCTGGGCGGCTCGCGCCGTCGTCTATGCGCACGTGATCCCGCCCGGCGCGGCCGACACGGTGCATTATCGCATCCAGGTGCCCAAAGACTGCGGCGATCACGTCACCCTGACGGCCAAGCTCAACTACCGCAAGTTCAACTGGTGGAACACGCAGTTCGCTTACGCGGGCAGCCTGGCCGACCCGGCATCCCAGAGGCGCGGGCAGAAACGCCTCACGCGGGTGGTCGCGATGGCTCCTGGGGGTGAACGCGTGCCGGTCGGCATCGGTCTTGGGAAGAAAAGCGGCCTGGTCACGCGCAGTTGGGACGATCGCCCGATGCGCTTCAACGCGGATCCCAACATCAATTCCGGCGAGGTCAAGAATATTCCGAACCTGCCCATTATCGTGCTGGCGCAGAATTCGGTCACTCTGCCTGTGGTCAACGCCAATGCAAAACCGAACGCGCCGGCCACTCCTGGCGAGGCGATGAAGGACCGCATCCGCTGGAACGACTACGGCATCGGCCTGCTCCTCCAGGGCGATTTCCTGCACGCCACCAATGCCTTCGAGCATGTCACCCAACTGTCGCCGCAGTGGCCGGAGGGCTACGTCAACATCGGGCGCGTGCGCCAGGCCGAGCGCGACAGCATCGCCGCTGCCGCGGCCTTCCAGAAGGCCTTTGCCCTCTACGCGGCTCATCCCACGCCGATGACGCCCTACCAGAAGGCGCGCACTCAGTTCTTCTATGCGCAGACGCTGTTCGACGAAGGCGAGCTGCCGGAGTCGCTGGCAACGCTGAACGAAGTGATGCATGTCTTCCCGGACGACAAAAACGTCCGCGACCTGGCCGGCTCGATTCTGTTCCGTCTGGGGCGTTACGACGAGGCGATCGAGCAGCTCAAGCACACGCTCTCTATCGATCCCGAGGATGTGGCGGCCCACTACAACCTGATGAAGTGCTATCGGGCGGGAGGCAATCAGCAGCAAGCCGCCATCTACGAGGCGCTCTACAAGCGGTTCAAGGTGGATGAGACGACCACCAACCTTACCGGGCCGTACCTGCGGAAGCACCCGGCGGACAATCTGCTGTCCCAGCCCATCCACGAGCACGGCAATGCCGTCATTCATCCCATGCCGACCTGGCTGCGCCAGCGGCTGGCACATATGGGCCAGATTGCCAGGCGGCCCGCTACAAAGGTAGGGACGAGGGGCTAGACCCCTAACCGGTCGTTTACGGACCGGCTGCTTTGGGGGTGAGGGGTGACCCGGCAACCTCCAGCGCGATGTCGGCATTACGCAGGGCGCGCTGCTCCAGATCGGCGGCTTGGGCTGCCAGACAGCGGCTGCGCGAGTCGCGTTCGGACAGGATGGCGGCCACACGCCCCGCGACCTCTTCGGGATCGAAATCGGGCCAGCGCGCCAGCGAATCGGAGAGACCGAGACGATCCATCAGGTTGTCGACTTTTGGGTCGTAGGAGAGGGCGAAAGGCGGGACCGCCATGCGGGCCGCGAAGATAAGCGCGTGCAGGCGCATCGCTACGATTCCCTGTAGCCGCCCGACCAGCCCTAAGAGCGTGGCCGGGGAATAGGCGTTGCGCATGATGGGAAAAGCGTCCGGGCTGCCGGTCTGCCGCGCAATCGATTCCGCAAAGGCCACGTCCCCAGGGACCTGCATCGGCAGCAGCACGATCTGCGCACTGCACTGCCGCTGCAGTTCCTTCAGAAGGCGCGCACCCGCCTCGTTACTGACCTCGCCTGCTGAACCCCAGGGCCGCAGCGCCACGCCGAGCAGCGGAGCGTCGTCAGGCAATCCCTCCCTCTGAAAAAGTGATTCAATCTCCTCGGATGAGGACGGCGAGAGTGCGAAGGCGGGATCGGCGGTCACTTCGATGGGCGGACGCTTCACGCCGATGGCGGCGAGCAGTCGCGCCGAGGGTTCATCCCGAACGGTGATAGCGGCAGCCCGGTCGGCCGCCATCCGCACCAACGCCCGCGAGAGGCGACGCTTCAATGGCCCTAATCCCTGCGCGTAAAACATGACCGGCACGCCTTGCCGGTACGCCATGCGGATCACCCATAGATAGTAGAGCAGGGAGCGCATGCTGGTCGTGTCCTGAAGCAGGCTGCCGCCGCCGGAGAGCAGCAGATCGCTCTCTCGCAGCGTGCGGCGTACCGTCGCCATGCGCATCCGGTCCACGGCGGCCAGGCCATGCTCTCGCGTGGTCCTCTCCGGGTCCTGAGACAGGACCACCAGGCGAACTTTGTCCCCGGCCCGCCGCAGAAACGCTTCGCGTATTCCCGCTAAGACCGCCTCATCGCCCGCATTGCCGCAGCCGTAATATCCGGAAACCGTGAACTGCATATAAGATTCACCACCCGTTCGCTGCGCTCACTGGAGGCACAGAGGAAAAGCCAATGCGAGAAAGAAGAGGGGCGTTCCAGGAAGCCTCTACGCCTGATTTCCGTAGAGGGAGAAGACAGAGAGAAACCAGCGAATCAGAGAGCCTGGGCGCCAGGTTAACGCCTTCTCTTCTGTTTTTCTCGGTGTCTCGGTGTCTCTAGCGTAGCGGGTGGTGAAATCATCCGGGGTAGGCAGGACGGCCTCCAGGAGGAAGAAGGCGCCGATGCCGATCAGGACGCCCAGGATCAGGCCGAGGCCGACGTGCCAGGCGGAGATGATGAGCGGGGTATGGATGTGGCAGAAGGTATTCAGGATCGAGACCTGGCCGACGCTGCCGACGATAAAGGCGGGAATAGCCAGCTTTCTCCGTCCGCGCCACCACCAGGCCAGCGCCAGAATAAAGGCCGGATGGCCGACCAGGAACTCCTTGGTGCGGGGCCGCGCCGGCATAAGCTGATCGAGCAGATTGCGGAAGCGCAGCTCAAAGCCGGAGACGCCGACACCCGCATCATTGCCGGTCCGCGCCACCATGAAGAAGAGAGCGGCCAGGGCAACGATTCCCAGCAGCAGCAGCCCGAAACGGGCGGGCTCGTCATAGACCGCGCGCAACTGTTGGCGGGCGCGGGATTTGAAGCGCGTCCACGATTCACCCGGTATCGCCACCCCGCCGACCACCGCCGCCAGCGCCACGAGGAAAATCGGAACGGCGTGCTGTGCCTTGATGCCCAGGAACTGTTCCGTCTCCAGCATGAACGGCCGGGTCGCCAGCAGACCGGCCACGTGTATGATCCCCACGGCGGTGATGGCGCAGGCGAATGCGAGGCTGCGTACCGCTTGCACCACACAGGTCCGCTTGTCCGCGCCGACCGGCTCCAGGCCCGCCTCCAGCGATTCGCGGACCGAGCGCGGGCGGGGATAGGTCAACAGACAGGCGACGGTAGGGAAGGCGATACCGGCCAGTAGCGCCAGGACCTTGCGGCCGGTATCGCCTCGCGTTGCCAGGCCCAGGCAGACGATGCAGAGGACGGCTAATAGGAGGGTCTCCGTGGCGCGTGGGAGCGGGCAGAAGGCCCGGACCATCCACACCAGGCCCGCCGCCGTGCCGAGCGCCAGCAGGAAAAACAGCGCGGTCGGTACGCGCGTCTCCAGGAAGCGATGCGCCGCGCCGAAGGAGAGGCCGCCGCCCGTCCAGAGATCGCCGCGCTCCATGCTCCGCGTCACCTCGTCCAGAAAGGCGACGTTGGCTCCCAGCGGATCGGGACCGACCTGGAAGGGCAGGCGCACGAAACAGAAGCGGATGTTGCGCTCCCGCACGGCGCGCACGAACCGCTCTACCATCTCCTCCGGGTCCATCTGGCTCATCTCGGCGACCTGAATGGCGTGGACGCGCACGTAGTCGCCCTGCAGCGCCGAGGTCAGCGTCTGATCGCCGCGCTGCTTGCTGAACTCTACAGCGCCGTAGATCAAGCCGGTCTCCGAAGGCGCGGCTTCCGCCGCCTGCTCGTTTTGGGGCGGCGGGACGGGTCCACGCAGCATGTCGGCCACATCTTTTTCCAGCGATTTGTAGCCCAGGACCTCGTCGCCATTAAAAATGACCAGATGCGCGTCCTGGCGGCGCAGGTTGTCCAGAACGGCCTTCGCGCTGGCGTCGGTGACGCCGGGGAAGTTGGCGATGCGGCCCACGATATATAGGTGCGCGCTGCGGGCGGCGGCGACGGCATCGGGTGGAAGGCCCAATCCCAGCAGCCGGAGGTTGGCATAGTCCATCGGGACGCGTACCGGCGTAGCGCCTCCGGCGGTGAACTCGGTCGAGCCTGCCGGCGGGGGCGATCCGGCAGCGGAGGGAAGCTCTGGAATACCCCGTGCGGCCAGAGCCGCGCGGATGCGCTGCAGGGTGATCGGGCTATCGACCTGCACGCTCGTGCTGAACCGCCCGTCCGGCCAGGTGACCCGCTGGGGATGAATGGCGCCGGCCTCTTCGAGCGCCAGGGCCGTGTCCTCGGCAATGATGAGCGAGGTGACGTGCTCCGCCTTCAGGCGCGCCAGCACGACGCCGACCGGCTGCCGGCTGATCTGCGCCAGCGTGGAGACTTCCGGCCACTCCAGGCCGATCTCGATACTGCGATTGCGCACCTCGACGTGCCACCGTCGATAGGTAGCCGCCACACCCGCGAGGGTGCCCAGGACGATCAAGGCCGCTACGATCCGCGTGAGAAGGGGCCGGCTGAGGTTTAGCATACGGTCATACTTTCTGTTATTCTTCCCCGTCGTAAGCGCCGGGGAGGGGTGGGGGAGACGAAGCGATCAGCCGCCGTCCGCCCAGCAGGACGATCAGGATCAATCCGGTAAAAAAGCCGCCGACGTGCGCCAGGTAGGCTACGCCGCCGCCCTGCGCCAGCGCGCCGTTGCGGAGCAGGTTCGCGTCGATGACCTGCAGCACGATCCAGAAACCGATGACGATGAGGGCAGGAAGCTCGCGGAAGAAGACGATGAAACCCAGAAAGATCAGATTGAGGATCTGAGCGCGCGGAAAGAGATAGATATAGGCGCCCATCACCCCGGCGATGGCGCCGCTGGCGCCCAGAGTAGGAATTGTCGCGGTCGGATCGCCGGCGATAAACACCACCGCCGCGCCGGCCCCGCACGCCAGATAGAACAGCAAGAACCGCACCGAGCCGAGCGCGTCCTCGATGTTGTTGCCGAAGATCCAGAGATAGAGCATGTTGCCGCCGATGTGCAGCCAGTTGGCGTGCAGGAACATGGCGGTGAAGATGGTCAGCCAGGCCGGCTGCAGGGTCAGCGGCAGGTGCAGTTGATGGGCGGTGGCGTGGCCGGTAACGTAGGCGGGGATCATCGCATAGTGGAGGGAAAGGCCGCCCATCGCCTCCTGTCCGACCGGCACGCCGTACTGATTGACCACAGGAACATTGACGCTGGTGGCCTGGTCCAAAAGGAAGACCAGCACGTTCGCCACGATGAGGAGAATACAGACGATGGGGAAGCGCCGGGTCGGGAGATTGTCATGCAGCGGGATCACAGAGGCCGCCTTTTTGTTCCAGGGTTGCTTACGATGATCGATGGAACGCGGCATAGAACGCGCGCCGCATACCCCGGCATTGTATCACGAAAATCGCCCCTATTTCAACTGCGCGAGCGGAAGCAAAGCAGACCTCCCCAACATGGAGGAGGCCTGCGGGTGCAAACAAAGAAGCGATGCGGAGGCGTCTACGCTGGAGGCGGGCAGGTGCAAGTGCCCCCACCGCAGGAGAGGATGGTGCAGGTGTAGCGCGTGCCCGCGAACGCTCCCCACTTCTCTTCCTCGGCGCGCGTGCTGACGAGATTGCGGACCGTCTCCTTATTGAGAGAGAGGCGGCGCTGACTCTTGTCGGTTTCTGTCTGCCGAATTGCCATCGATTTCCTCCTCGGGGTTTATTCCCGCCAGGGTGGCGGGGAAGATGCTCCATTATAGCGACTGGGCCAAGTCTGTCAAGTCGTTATTTGTCTGTCAGTGTCGGTATGCTTGAAAAATCATCGGCATGGATTTCCGGAATGCGTTTGTGCTCGTCAGTTACAAGAAAACGAAAGGAAGGGGAATGATGCGAGATCAAGCACTGGAAATTCTGCGCGCACAGGACTCCTGCGCAGCCATCGAATACCTGGGTCGCCAGCCGGAGCCGCTTGAGGCTGCCAAAGCTTATGCCGATCTGGTGAACACTCTCTACTGGAAGGAGAAGGACCTTTATTGTGTGATCGTCATGGCGCGGGCCGGAATTCAGCATAGCCTCCTGGCTGCGGCTGCCACTGACATAGAGGATGCGCAATCAGCCTATCAACTGCGAAGCGTTGCCAAAGGGCTGGCTTACGATCTGGGTTCTTTTACCTGGCCCGGCTGGGACGAGCCTGGAATCCCCATCGCACCAGCGCATCTGGCGTTCGGGATGGAAGCGGCGAATGTCAATTTACGACTGGCACAGGAGCTGAAGAAAGGCGACTTGCCGATGTCGCGCGCTCACTGGCTGCTGGGAGCGCATCATCTGGCAGCGGATGATTGGCAGGCCGCGCGCCACCATTTTACGGAAGCGATCGACTATGCGCAGGCTGCAGGCGCCGAGGAGGAGAAATTGCTGTGCGCCGGCTATGAGGCTCTGGCAACCATCCTCGCCTCTCCGCATGATTCTGCAGGGCCGGACGTACTGGCTTCGATTCTAGCAAAGCTTACAGGCACCGAACAGGGAAAGGGCTTTGCCGCGCAGTTGGAGACGGCGAGGAGGGTCTTTACGCGTGCTTCTGGGGAAAGCGCGATGGAATGATTACCGGCCCAAAGGTACAGGATTTTGTCGCGAGGAAATGACGCGATGGAATGGTTTGCGATGGAATGCATTCCGTTCGCGTTGGCGATGGATTAAAGCGAGGCAGGCGCAAGCGCCGCTCGCTCGTGTCGCGCCGGGCCGACGGAATGCCTGTACGACGGACTAAAGTCCTTCGCTGTGAGGCGCTTCGCGCCGGGCGTGCTTCGCACATGCTTTCCCGGAGTGCGGGACAGAAACAACATTTTTGCCGGGAAGCAGCAAAACGCCCGGCGATAGGATGGGCTCACATCGCCGGGCGGTATAGAAAGCATGGCAGAAAGACCTAGCGACCCCTCTGCACGATGCCACTCAATTGTTGGCCTGATACCGCGCTATCTTCAGTCGTGGGCCGATAAATTATGAGCAGGAACTTCAAGGCAGGTGCAAATTCGGTCTCCGGGAACTATCGGATGATCAATAAGACAAGACCAGTCCTGGATTTGAAGCACGCGCGGTCTATACAGCCGCAGACCGTGTAAGCAATTCCTCGCACGCGGAGACGAATCCTGCCTTATCGCTCGAGGTTTGACGGGACAAGAAGCCTGGAAAATAAAATGGAGGGGTTGTGTCCTGGGACACAACCCCTCTGGCATTCAAGGAGATGTAGAGCTATTCTACCGTGACGCTCTTGGCGAGGTTGCGGGGCTGGTCGATCTCGCAGTGGCGCGCCTTCGCGACGTAGTAGGCCAGCAACTGCATGGGCACCATCGCGACGATAGGCATGAGCGCGTCCAGCGTGGTCGGGACCTCGATGACGGCGTCCGCGCAGTCCGGTATGACGTCGCCTTCCCGTACGACCGCTACGACCGTGCCTTCTCGCGCCTTGACCTCTTTGAGATTCGAAAGCATCTTCTCGTGGGTGCCGGGCTGGGTGCAGAAGCCAACGATCGCCACGCCCGGCTCGACGAGCGCCAGCGGTCCGTGCTTCATCTCGCCGGCAGGATAGGCCTCCGCGTGGATATAGGAGATCTCCTTGAGCTTCAGGGCAGCCTCCAGCGCGGCGGCGTAGTCGTAGCCGCGTCCCAGGTAGAAGAAGCAGCTATGCCGCGATAGCGCGTCCGCCAGGGCGGCGACTTCCGTCTCCCGCTGCAGGCACCGCTCGATCAGTTCAGGGAGTTGCCGCAGAGCCTCCGGGTAGCCATCCGGCACGGAAATGTCGCCGATGCGAGCCAGGTAGAGACCGAGCAGGGAGAGCGCCGTCAACTGCGCCAGATACGCCTTCGTGGAGGCGACGCCGATCTCCGGGCCGGCCTGGGTGAGCAGGACCGCGTCGGCATCTCGGGCCAGGGTGCTGCCGACCACGTTGACGATCGCCAGCGTGGTCGCGCCGCGCGCCTTCGCCTCCCGCATTGCCGCCAGCGTATCGGCCGTCTCGCCGGACTGGGAGATAAGAATGACCAGCGTCTCTTCGTCCACGAGGGGGTCGCTGTAGCGGAACTCGCTGGCGACGCTCACCTCGACGGGCCGGCGCAGCAACTGCTCGAACAGCCTCTTTCCGACCACGCCCGCATGATAGGCGGTGCCGCACGCGACGATGGCGATGCGGCGGAACTTCGCCCAGTCCTCAGAAGTCAGCCGCACGTCCGGCAGGCTGACCGTGCCGTCGGCGGCGAGACGCCCACGCAGGGTGTCGCGCACGGTGCGCGGTCCCTCGTGGATCTCCTTGAGCATGAAGTGGGGGAAACCGCCCTTCTCCGCCGCCGCGTCGTCCCAGGTCACCTCGACCGGAGTTCGCTCAATGGGCCGGCCGTGCAGGTCGGTCAGGGTGACGCTGTTCGGCTTGAGGACTGCGAAATCGCCATCCTTTAAGAGAACCACCTGGCGGGTGTAGCGCATCACGGCGGGAATATCGGAGGCCAGGAAGTTCTCGCCCTCGCCCAGGCCGATGACCAGCGGCGAATCCTTGCGCGCGGCAAACACGGTCTGCGGCGCATCCTGGGAGAGAACGGCAATGGCGTAGGCGCCGGTCACGTGCTGGAGCGCCGAGCGGATCGCCGTAGCGACCATCTCCTCGCCGGAGTGTCCGTCCTGCCGGGCCGCCTCGATCGAATCCTCGATCAAGTGCGCGAGCACTTCCGTATCGGTCTCCGACGTGAACTCGTGGCCTCTGGCGATCAGCGCGTGTCGCAGCTCCGCGTAGTTCTCGATGATGCCGTTATGCACGACCGCCAGACGGCCCGTGCAGTCGCGATGCGGATGGGCGTTGGCTTCACTCGGACGGCCATGCGTCGCCCAGCGGGTATGCGCGATGGCGACCTCGGCCTCGACCGGCAGCCCATCGAGCGCACGCTCCAGGTTAGCGATCTTACCGGTGGCCCGCACGACTTCGATCTGCGTGCAGTTCGGAAAGGCGACGCCCGCCGAATCGTAGCCGCGATACTCCAGCCGCTTCAGGTTGTTCAGCGCGGTCTGCACCGCCGGTCGATCTCCGATATAGCCCGTGATCCCACACATGCTTGCTTTCTCCTATGTGATCTGGGTCAGGTTGTGGATTCAAAACGGAATGTGATTCCCGCGCGGCCCAGACGGGCCGCCAACTGCCCCAACTCCTCTTGCTGCGGCTCGGTCAGGGTATCGGTGACGAGCCGCACGGTCTTGCCGGCCAGGATTGGACCCCCGAAGCTCCAGGGATGGCGGCGGCCCAACTTGGTCTGATCGGCGGCGATAATGATCTCCGGTACGCGACCGAGCAACTGCTTGAGAAAAGCGGCTTCCTCGGCGCGGTGTGAGAACAGGTCGAGCGCTCCCTGATGAATATCGAACAGGACGCCGCTGGCGCCGACGATGGCGACACTCGGCTGGAAGGCGCTCCGAAACTCCGGGATGTGGAAGGCGCAGTCTTCCGGTGTGTATATCTCTCCCAGGACCCCCGTGGAAATCCCCCCGGCAATCAGCTCCAGAAGCGCGGGAACGCTGTTCGTGAAGACGATCGGGTTGCGGGGCGGCGCATCCTCGACGGCGGCGCGGCGCAGCTCACGGGACACTGCGAAAGTGCTCGTGCCCGCCGTCAGGGCGATCGCCAGGTTATCCGAAAGCGACGCGACGATCGTCCGGGCGATGGCCTCCTTGGCAGAGCTGTTTCGAGAGAGCTGGTCGGTGAAATAGCCGGGGCTGTAGCCATCGCGCGCTGCCAGGACCTTGCCGCGACGCACCTCCAGACCCTGAACGCGCTGTAAGAGTTGCTGCAGTTGGTCGAGGTCACGCCGGATGGTGCGGGTATCGCAATGCAGCGCGGCTGCCAGTGTCTCCAACTCTTGCGGCTCTGTGCTCCCGGCCAGCCGCTCCAGCAGCTGCATTCGGCGGGTATCCGCCTGTTCCGCCATTCTTCTCCCCAAAAGTGACCGTAGAAGGCTGCTTACACTCTTAAGTATACACAGCTACGGACAAAAGTGCAACGGATTCGTGACTCTTTTCTAAATATATTGGACAGAAATTTTCTCCATTCGTGACAGAATCGAGGAGTGAATACAAAAAATCTCGATAGAACTCCTTCCATCGAGATGGGTCGATAGAGCCGGACAAAACCCTTTATCCGTCTTCGGCGCCGTAAACGGACCCGCAACAGAAACAATACCGAACGCCCGGATAGGCTCTTATTGCAGGCGGAAGGTTTGATAGCCGGACCGGCGGTCGCCGCGGGGGCTGTTGGGGTCTTCGCCGAGATAGAAGTCGATCTCTACGCTTTTCTCATGGATGTCATACATCGCATGCCAGAGCGTCCGGTTCGGCTTTCCCTCCTGCTCCGGCAACGTCTGTTTGGTCACGGCGACCGTGCAGTTGGTCGCCTTGATAAACTCTTTGGAGTACCTCTCCTGTTTGCGGAGCGCTTCGGTGAGCGTGCGGTAGCGTGTGTAAGAGCTGGCCTTCACGTCGTCTTCATGGGGCAGCTCGGAGAGCGCGTGGTATTTGTACAGGGGATGGTTGGTAATCATCTGCGGCTTGCCGCCGCCTTCCGTGATATATTCCCGATTGTGCGTGTGCGAATACTCCCAGACGAAGGACTGGCCGTGCCGGTCGCCGATGATGTAGTGGCAGAGAAGGAAGCTGTAATACTGCTTGGTCATTAAGAGGGCCTGCTTGGCATCTTCGACACACGCGCAGGTATCCAGCAACAGGCGCGGCACCTGAATCTCGTTCAATCCCACCGCCAGGTTCATAGTCGGCTCCATCGGATAGGCCTCCATCGACTCGTTGTCGGCGAGGATGGCGACGGTCAGCCCCTCGGAGTTGACCCCGTCGATGCAGCCGCCCAGCAAGTCGTAAGCGCACATATAGAGCGAGGGATAGCCCCGATCCGGATGGACCTCCATCAGATAGGGGTTAGCGGTCATGGCGGGCTCGCCGGGGTGGGCCGGCATGCCGATCATCTCGGAGAAGGTCCTGGTCGGAAAATCGTAGTTGCGGCTCAGCATGCCGTGGCCGTTCTCCGTAGATTGCGGAGGATAATAGACGACCGAGCAGCCGGGAGGTCCACTCATATCGTAGTCCAGATCCAGAACGTCCTGCGTCTCGTTGGGAAACGGCAGGCCGAACGCCTCCGCTGCGCCGCGTGCGCGCTCGTAGTGGACGGGATAGTTATTCCGGTAGTAGTGGCTGCGGCAACGCGTGACGATGGGATCGTGGGAAGGGGTCGGGACGACCTTATGTCGTTGCCGGGCGATCTCGCCCAGCTTCCTGCCGATCTCGACGTTGGAGCCTTTCAAGACCAGATGGCGCACGGTGGCAAAGTCCTGCGGGCCACCGGCGATGACCTTCTCCGAAAATGCGAGCGACATATTGCCTCCCTCCTTGCTTCTTGACGGATCCCAATTAAGGGCGTTTCATTCGTTGGGCAGGACCAGGGCGACGGCGGCCAGGTCTTGCGCGCGGTCGCCGAGCGCCGCCGGGAGGATTTCGCACACCTGGCGGCTGCGCTGCCAGGCATAGTCGGCGACGGCCTTGCGGACCGGTTCCAGGAGCAGGTCGCCGGCGTGGACGGCGATGGTGCCCAGGATCACCCGCTCCGGATTGAGGATCTGGATGAGATTGGCGATACCGACGCCCAGATAGGTCCCGGCATCTTCCAGGATCTGACGCGCGAACGAGTCGCCTTCCTTCGCCGCCTGCACCACGTGTTCCGCCGTGATGCTGGCGGGTTTGCCGCCCGCCAGCGCAAGGACCCGCTTGTGGCGCCCATACATCAGGCTCTCGCGTGCCAGCCGGGCGATGGCCGGCCCGGAAGCCAGTGCCTCCAGGCAGCCGCGCTTGCCGCAGCCGCAGAGGGGACCGTCCATCAGGATCGTCTGGTGGCCGACCTCACCCGCCAGGTCGTTCGTGCCCCGATAGAGACGCCCGTCCAGGATCAGGCCGCCGCCGATGCCCGTGCCGACGGTCATGAAAATCAGGTTACGCGCGCCCTGGCCGGCTCCGAATCGCCACTCCGCCAGGGCCGTCGCGTTCGCATCATTCTCCACGATGACGGGCAGCCCCAGAGCCTCTTCCAGAATCTGCTTCACCGGGACGGCCTCCCAGCCGGGCAGGTTCGGCGGCGCGTAGACGACGCCCGTGCGGGTATCGAGCGGACCGCCGCACGAGACGCCGACGCCGCGCACCTCGTCGGCCATGACCCCGCCGGCCGCCATCACCTCACGGACCTTCGCCGCCAGCCGCTCCAGCACCGCTTCCGGTCCGCGAAGGTCCGGGCGAGTCGGCTCGCTCAGGCGCTGCAAAATCTCTCCGTCCGTGCGCGCCAGCACGACCGCCGACTTCGTTCCTCCTATATCGATTCCGATGATTACCTGTGCCATGACTTCCCTCGCTTATTTCCCACACTTTCCTACTCAATTTAGGGAACGCAGACGCTATCTCCTCCGCCCTCTATCAGGAAGGGAGTTCAGGAATGATGTTCAGCAAGAAAAGCGGCGTTTTGGTCTCCCTGGCGGTGGGCAGTCTGGGCGGGGCAGTCTTAGCGCAGCATGGGATCCTCATCCGGCCTCAGGACCTGCCGCCGCCGTATACCACGCGCTCGGTGAACAATCCGCCGGTCATCGTGCCGCAGCCGGCAGGTGCGGCGCTGCGCGTTCCACCCGGTTTTCATGTATCGGTTTTCGCGAGTGGCCTGAACAACCCCCGCCAGTTGACCGTGGCTCCGAACGGCGACATTTTCTGCGTGGAGTCGGTGGCGGGCCGGGTGACCGTCTTTCGGCCCGGTCGCAACGGCAAGGTCGCTCTGCGCCGCACGTTCGCCAGCGGCCTGGAGCTGCCGTTCGGCATCGCTTTCTGGAAACACTACCTCTACGTCGCCAACACGAACTCCGTCGTCCGCTTTCCCTATCGGTCCGGCCAGACTCATGCCTCCGGACGGCCGGAAGTGATTGTGCGCGGCCTGCCCGGCTATGGGTACCGTCAGCACTGGACGCGCGATCTGGCCTTCAGCCCGAAGGGCCGGAAGATGTTCGTGTCGGTAGGTTCTCGCTCGAACGTGGGCATTGAGGCGCCGCCCCGCGCCTGCATCGTGGAGTACGATCCGGACGGCTCCGGCGCGCATCTCTACGCAACCGGCCTGCGCAACGCGGTCGCCATGGCCTTCAATCCGGTCGATGGCCGGCTCTGGGCGACCGTGAACGAGCGCGACGGCCTCGGCGACAATGTGCCGCCGGACTATATTACGTCTGTCCGCGAGGGTGGCTTTTACGGCTGGCCCTACACCTATATCGGCGCCCACCACGATCCGCGCATGCCGCCGCGGCCGGACCTGGCGCGCCGGGCAATCGTGCCGGACGTGCTGATTCAAGCCCACAGCGCCGCGCTCGGCCTCGCCTTCTATACCAGCACGCAGTTCCCGCAAGCTTACCGTAACGACGCCTTTGTTGCGCTGCACGGCTCCTGGAACCGCCGGGACCGCACCGGCTACGAAGACTTCCTCACTGGTTGGATGCTCGGCCCGCGCGACCGGCGCGTCTGGGGCCGGCCGGTGGGCGTGGCCGTCGCCCACGACGGCTCCCTGCTGGTCACCGACGACGGCGGCAACAAGATCTGGCGCGTCACCTACCCCTAGCCTGACTGCAAGTACACGCTTAGGGTAGAGCGTAGCGAGCGGAGGGTTTATTTTAAGGGCGAGCTAACTCCCTTACCTATTCGGCCCGTCAGAATCTTTGGAGGACGGGCAATGGTAGGCGGAATCGCCGGCAAACTTGTCGATGCCGTACAGGAAATGCTGCCGGAAGACCGGGAGGAGGCGCGCTGGATCGCCAGGGCGCAAGCGGGCGACGCGGCGGCCATCGACCGGCTCATCACCCGCTATCGGCAGCAGGTGGTCCGGCTGGCAGCGCATATTCTGCGCCGTCCCGAAGAGGCGGAGGACGTAGCCCAGGAGGCGTTCGTCCGCGCCTTCCGTAATCTGCGCTCGTTTCGCGGCGAATGCCGCTTCTACACCTGGCTCTATGCCATTGTGGTACGGATCTGCCTGGATCGGCGGCGGCTGGCGCGCTGGGACGCCGAAACGCCTGTAGAGACGCTTTTAGAGCCGATCGAGGAGCAGAGCCCGCCGGTCGAAGGCATAGAGACGCGCCTGCTGGTCGAGACGCTGCTGGACCGGCTCAGCCCGCCGATGCGCGCTATGCTGGTGCTGCGCGAGCTGGAGGGCCTGGAGTACGAGGAGATCGCGCGAGTTCTGGCGATTCCGGTGGGACGCGTGCGCTGGCGGCTGCACGCGGCGCGGGCGCAGTTCCGCGCGTTGTGGCAGTCTGTGATGCAGGAGATCGAGCATGTCTGACCTACCCGAAGAGACGCGAGTCGAGATGGCCCTGCGCGAGGGACTGCGCGGCCTGCCGGCGCCAACGGTATCCCCTGAATTCAATGCGCGCGTCCACGCTGCCTTGCGTCGCCCGGTCCCCTGGTGGCAATCGCTCTGGGCCTCGGCGCGGCCGGTCCTCTGCGCGGGCGCCTGTTCGCTGGTGGGTATGCTGGCGCTGTTGAGCTGGGTCATACGTGCGCCCTTACCGGCAAGTCCCCATCCGGCTTTCAGCGCGCCAGCGGCCAGCGCGATGGATCTGGATCGCGCGATGGAGCGCCTGGACCGTGCCGGTGTTTCTCTGCACGATCTTTCTTCCCTGCGTCTACTCTCCAAACTGAACGTGCCGGAAACGACTGCACCCCCGGAAGGGCTGCAGAATCCCATTCGGAACCATCATTCGCTGCTTTCGCCTGAGGAAAAACAGCCATGGAAACACGAAAACGCTATCGCCTCTGGTTGGTGGGGACCACTCTCGGAATCCTGATCGCTCTCCTGCTCGCGCCGGCGACGCGCTGGCTGGTCTGGGCGCAGTTAAATCTGGCTTTGCCCCGACAGTCCAGTCTCGCCCCGCTCCGCTACCTGTTTACAAAACCCTCGGATGCGGATAATGCGTACGTGGAGCGGCGGCTAAGTCAGGCGGCCGAGCGTCATCCGGACGATCTTCAGGTTCAGATAGCGGCGATCCTGATGACGCCCATGAAAGAACGAACTCCCTCCATGTTTACGGATAGGCCACTCCAGGAACCTGGCTCCCTTACCCTGGTGTCTCGACTGCGCGCGCTGGAGGCGCGCTTCCCGGACAGTCCCGCCCTGCGCGCGGCCATTCTCCGCATGGCAACGCAAGCCGCTATAAGGATCCACCGAGATGAAGAAGAGGCGCAAGCAATGGGCGAAGCGTACTCTCATTCCAACGCGCGTCTGGCTCCCTATGCCGACACGCAGGAGCAGTTGGCGGCGTTCGATGCCGATGCCGCCCAGGGCGAACAACTGGATCCCGGCAATGCCTACTTCCCGTTGATGCGAGTGGTAGGACTGTTCGCAGCCCACCGCGACGCGGAGGCGCTGGCCACCCTGCAGCGCGCGGCGGAAAAGCCGCGCTGGGAAGAGTATATCGCAGACGAAGAGGAGGGTCGGTGGCGGCTGCAGGAGGAAGCGTTCGGAGACTATGGAACGACCGCGCGGGTGGTGGCCTATGCGGCCATCCTATTCCCACACTATGCGCAGTTCCGGGCGGAAGCCCGCATGGCGCTCTCCAAGGCCATTGAGGCGGAGAAGGCCGGTCGCGTCGAAGAAGGACTGGCGATTCGGGATGCCGTGCTGGAGTGCGGCAGCCGGATGCGCGTACAATCCCGATCTGTAATCGGCTCGCTCGTCGGTATCGCCATCGAAAGCATCGCTGTCGTCCGCCCGGGTGGCGCGCCGTCTATGAAGTTTAAGAATTCGGTTCCTGGGGAGCAGAGGCGTAAGTTACGCCTTCAGGCCTACGAAAACTGGCTGCGCCAGATCGGCCATCCTGAAGAGAGCGAGCGGGTAGATGCCGAGGTGGAGGCAGGACAGCAAGCCAGCCAGATAATCAGGACCGCCATCAACTCAAACGCCTATGTCTTTGGCGCGCCGCTCGGGCGGCTGGCCGGCTGGTGGGTCGCCGGCCTGCTCACGCTCGCGAATGCGCTGTGGATGCTCGCTCTTGGCGGGGTGGCCGCGCTATGGGCGCGCAGCCGCCGCCTGCGCTCCGGCCAACCTTTGCCTCGCTTTGCACGCTGGAGCGTCGTGCTCGGTCTGATCGCCGGGGCCATCCTGACGATGGGACTTCTCTTTTCCGATCAGGTGGTCGCCGGCTCCATCGCGGCCGGTTTCCTTTTCCCCGGCATCCCCTGGCCTAATTTCGGCCTGGCCGTTCTCGTGCTGGGAATAGGCGCGCTGGTATTCTCGGGTCCTTCATGGAAACAGCGGCTGTTCGGCCTGGGTGTTTTTGCTTCGAGCGCCCTGGGAGTGTTCCTGCTGATCCGTCTCACCATCTGGCAGGCGGAAGGAGCCAGGGTATTCCTCTCCTTCTTCCGGATGTTCTATGGTATGTCTGAAGGCACATCGCCGCTGCCGCCCGCCCTGACCTGGGTCTCCGGGCTTGCTCTCGCCATTCCTCTGCTGACGGTGTCGATCTTTGGGCTTCTCAGCCGGATCTATCGTGTGCCGCTCTCGGTGGGGTTGGTACGTGGCCTTCGCGGTATCGCCGTTCCGGTCGCCTGCATACTCTTCCTGGCTTACAGCGGCCTGGTCGTAGGGACCCTACGCCAGGAAGCCATGCTCCAGAAGGCTCTGGACCGGCAAGTCCAGCATGAAGGCCGTTACCTGGCGGAGATCGCGGGCCGAACGTGGCCGCCGGAGACGCATTAGAGAGGTTGTGGAAAGCCGTGGTGTTAATAGCCCGCGAAGGCGGGCTATGTTGTTTCAGCACGGCGTTTTCACGCCGTGAAAAGGGATTTTAATCCGGTGAAAAGGTCCGTCATTCCTATGAAGCAAAAAGAGAGCCCGACTTCGACATTGAAGTCGGGCTTGACCTCAAGCGGCCAAAGCGCTTGGGGACAGGATATAAACGAGGACGAGAAAGAAGGATATCTTCGCTGGCAGTATAACACGTTTCGCACAGGCTGTCAATAGATTACGCCACAAAATGCAAAATTTTTTGTTATCTGGCGATTTAACCGGGATTACGGCGGGATCGACCTGGGTATAGCGCCGAAAGGAACACATAAACCTACGCTGCGCTTCAAAACGTTGCCTTCCGATGCGTTTTCTGGCATCAAAACGCACCCTCATGCAATTTAACTTATTGAATGCATTGTTTTCACGCTTTGCATGCGCTATAATATCTTCAGATCCTACAAGCATATTCGCTATCGAAAGGGCAGGTTGCAGCATGGTCACCGGAGACAAGCGCCGCGGCCGGCGCCCCGCGCTCGATCCCAACGAGCGCCGAAGGCTGGCGGCCCGCATTGCCAAGATGGTCTTGATCGACCGTCTGGAGCAGAAAGAGATTCTGCAGCAGTTGAACAAATCGGATCCCGGTTTGGCGCACCTGGACGCCAGTACCGTCTCCCGGCTCTATCGCTTCGCGCTGGATACCGGCATCGTGCGGGTCCATATCGACGAGAACGCCCCGTTCAAGCCGCCGCGCGTCGATAGCCTGGAGCGCGAGCTGATCGCCGCCTTCGAGCTGCAATCGGCTATCGTCGCCGACGCGCCCGGCCATGAGGAGACGCTGGATAGCCCCCTGGCCGACGACCGCCTGCACCAGGCCCTCGGCCAGCTCTCCGCCGACTACCTGGACACGATCGTGCGCCAGAACGAGGTCGTGGCGCTATCCTCCGGACGCGCCGTCTTCTATGCCTGCGAGAGCCTGTTCAACAAGCACATCTTCGATAAGCGCAACGTGCGCGGGGTCAAAGTCGTTTCCCTGAACGGCAACATCGCCGCCGAGGTCTGGAGCATGGAAAGCCCGGACGCGCGCCGCGCCATGGACGCCGACATCAGCGGCGCCTGGCTGGCCCGCGCCTTCCCGGACGCGCAGTTGATCCGCCTGAGCCTGCCGGTGGCCGTCAAATCGGATGAGATGGTCCACCAGTGGCTCTCCGAAGGGCCGGGCCGCTGGATCTCGCCGGGAGTCTGGGAGGAGAAGGCGCAGCAGGGCAATCCGCCGCCCGCCGGACCGGTCTCGGAGGATGAGGTCCTGGTGCCAACGCTGGCATTGGTGGGCATCGGCGGCGTGCGCGCCAAGTCCGGCCACCGCTTTATCGTGGGCCTGCACGAGCCGATGCTGGGCAACCTGCAGCCGGAGTTAGGAAAGATGATCGAGCTGATCGATCGCATCTCCGATAACGGCAACCGGCACTTCTCCTGCGCCGTCGGCGACCTGTGCAACCGGCTGTTCGTCACCCTGGCTGCCCGCCGGCACCTGTCGGCGGATACGCTCCGGGAGCTGGAGGGCTACGTCGAGGCCATCAACGCGCGCCTGCTCTCCATCCATTTCGAGCAGCTCTATCTGGTGCCGAAGGTGATCGTGGTGGCGGGTGGGGCCAGCAAAGTGGATGCTATTCAGTCGGTGCTGGAGTGGCGAGAGATGGGGTTCGCGCAGCCGATCGTCCATGATCTCTGTACCGACCGTGAGACCGCCTTGCGGCTACTGGCGGCCAAGCGCAACAGCGCCCGGCGGGGTTAAATCTCGCTTCCTGAGACTTCCATCAGAAGGCCGGCATAGTCGTGTGGAACGGCCTGCACGAACATCTGGCTTTGCGCCATGCCGTTGGGGCGGGCGACGACGCAGACGGGGTGGGGGAGTTTGATCCCGGCGAGATGGTCGGTCGTCTCCATTACGGACCGGCACGACCGGATCGCCTCCAGCAGCATGCCATCGGCTTCCAAAATCCGGCCCGTCGCCGGAAAGCCGGCCGCCAGCGCCTCCATCTCCGGCCATTGTTCTCCCGGCCTGCCATACACCCGGCTGAGACTCTTGCGCCACACCTGGGCCTGTACGCTCTCGTTCGTGAAGCAGAGACGGGTCTGCTCCGGCGTGGGGGGACGAAAGTTGAGATGCGCCTGGAAATAGGGCGCCGGCAGGCGCAGGGTGCGCGTCAGCGCGAAGAAACAGGCGCCCGGCGTGGTCAGGAAGCAGGTGGCCAGCGTCCAGGGATTCAGCCCGTGCGTCAGGGCGGCCTCACCAAATTGCTTCGGCGGCAGCACGACGGCATACGCAAACCGGCTCGCCAGCCGATTTGCCGACGCGGTCTGGCCGGCGGCGAGCCAATCGCTCCACCAGGAGACGCTCTCATACGCCTGTCGGGACAGGATTTTGAACACCTCCCGCAGGACGCATAGCCCCTCCCGCAGTCCCACGTCGGAGCGGACGTAGATCTCCCACCGCTGCGTTTCCCCATCGAAATCGGAGCAGGCATCGATCCCGGCGATGTTTTCGTGCCGGAGGAAAGCCACGCCCATCTTCCGGCACAGTTCCTCGAGGTACGGCCCTACCGGAACCGGCACACGCCAGAACTGCCGAAAGGCATGGACAACATCCTCCACCGAGGGAGCACGTTCCCGGCGGGCCGGATGGAGCGCTTCCGCCAGGTAATCGCAGAACTCCAAAAGAGAGCGTTCCGCTGCCGGGCGGCGCTGCATATGCTTGCCTATCAACTCCTCTACCGATCGCATCCGATGCCTGACCTGCCTTGCGAACAGAGACAAAAACTGTTGCCAGCTCGCCTGTTAAGTGGATTTATGTCTACGTATCATTTAGTGTACCACGCCAGGCGCTATTCAGCAAGCGGACAGACATTATAAGGGCGGAAGGGGTTTACAAAAATGCGGAGCTGGAAGGCGTAAGGAATTGATGGGAAAGCAGGAAGGAAGAAAAGCAAAAGGCTTGCTTATTGAGGAGGTTCCCAAAAAGCAGCCGGCTGCAGAGAGGATCTGCAGCCGGCCTGTTCTTACGGTGATTTAATCGCCATCATCCCAATGGTGGCGGGGCGGGTTAGGGCGATGCCAATGCCGGTTGCCGTTCCAGCGGGGATGGTCGTCGCGGTCCCGATAATCGTCCCCATCGCCATTCCAGCGGCGGTTACCGTTCCAGCGGGGATAATTATCGTCCCCGTTTCTGTCGCGGTTGGCTTGCCTGCGATCCTGGCGGACATCCTGGCGATCTCGGTCGACGTGCCAGCGCAGTTGATCGATCTGCCGGTCCAGAGAGCGCGCCTCACGCCAATCGCCCTCTCTATCCTCTTCCCGGCGCTGGCGTTCCAGGTCGCGCAGCCGCGCCTGGTCCCGCCGAATGTCCTGCTGGTCTCGACGGATATGCTGATGCCAGTTGCCGTCGTCCCAATCCTGGGCTTTTGCGGCGGACAGGCCGACCACGCTGCCGCAGGCGGCTATCAGACTCAGCGTCAAAGCCCATCGATACACACGGTTCATGTTACCTCGCACTCCTTTCGAAAAGGGTTTCTGTTCTGGATGGGCGCTGAGAGTTCTCTCTGCATTTACTTACGCGCAAGGGTAGGCGCTGTGACAGACGCGAAATCTCTATCGATGGCTTGTCGGGAAAGAGGTAGAAGAGAGGAGAACGAAGAGGTTAAAATGCACCCAGGCCGCAGAACAAAGCTCTGCGGCCTGGTTTTGCCTTCGCGGTTAGTCTCGATCATGATCGCGGTCACGATTCTGGTGATGTTTCTTTTGACGGTGCCAGCGCTGGCTGCCGTTCCATTGGCGCTGGTCGTCGCGGTCCCGATAATCATCCCAGTCGCGATTTTGGTTCCGGTTGTTCCAGCGGCGATGGTAGCGGGTATCCTGGCGCATATCGCGGTGAAGCTGGGAAATCTGCCCATTATAGTAGCGCGCGCCGTTCCGGTCGTGCTCCCGGATCTCTCCCTTGCGCTGATTCCGCAGGTTCTGCAGTTGCCGCCGGTCCTGGCGCAGATCCTGGCGCTTATTCTGATAATTGTCGTCTCGATCCTGCGCTTTGACAGGGGACAGGCCGACCACGCCCGCGCAGGAGGCGATCAGGCTCAAAGAGAGAATCCAGCGGTAGATAAGCTTCATTGTTACCTTCCACTCCTTTCAAAGGATTTTGTCGTATCTCTGGGCGCTGAGAGTCCACGCTTGGTATTGTGTTAAGCGCTCATTCCGCGCAACGGAGCGGAATTCGCTCCATAGACTGAGCGCGCCTCCGGTTTTGTTCCCACAACTCTGCTAAGGAAGGAGAGCACGGAAGTGAGGGCCGGCTAGACTTCCCAGCCCTGGCGGTACCGGCGACGGACGTAGCGGTTGATCTCAGGCACGTTGGCGCAGCGCATGCCTTCAACATCCCATTCGAGCTTCTGACCGATTCCAGCAAGCTGCGCCAGATGGCCCAGCAGCGCGAAGGCGGTCAACGGACCGGCCGAGGCGTCGAAGCTGGAGCAAGGCGTCCCCCCATGCTTACAGGCCCAGAACAGATCCTCGATAGGCTCTCCATGCGCGCGTGGAAGCGTCGGTTTCGGAACCGGGACCTCTTTATTCCGCTTGAGCGGCAGCAGTTTCACGTCGCTCGCCGTGCTGGCGGTCCAGAGAAGCCCCTTATCGCCGACGAACAGCGTGCCCTCACCGAAGTCGATGCCGTGTTCCCGCTCCGCCTCTATGACGATCTCGGGCCGGAGCTTCGAATGGTCGTAGACGGTGCAGGTGAGCGCGGGCATGTCCCCGCGTGCCGGGACCTGGTATCGGACGATGTTGTTCTGCGGGAACAACTGGTCGCTGCCGCCCGTGGTGCCCAGGCACTCGACTGCTAAATGCCTGGCATCGGCGACGTGCAGCGCCCAGAACAGGGCGTCGAGGTTATGACAGGCCATGTCGCCGATGGTGCCGGTTCCAAACTGCCGGTACGAGCGCCAGCCGAAGGGATGCAGCCCCTCGTGGTAATGGCGATAGGGCGCCGGGCCGATCCATTCGTCCCAGTGGACGCCATTCGGAACGGGCCTGGTCGCGCGGCGCCCGCCCACGCCGCCGAAGTTGCGCCCCAGAACCGTATAGGTTTCCGTCACCTTGCCGATGGCGCCCGCCCAGATCAGCTCGCACGCCCGCCGGACGGGCTCGCCGCAGTGGCCCTGGTTGCCCATCTGCGTGAGCACTTTTTTCTCGCGGGCAGCCTTTGCCAGCGCATAGCACTCATAGATGTTGTGGGCGAGCGGCTTCTGGCAGAACGTCGCCTTTCCCAGATCGATGGCGCGGATGGCAGCGGGAGCGTGGTGGTGGTCGGGCGTGCCGATGAGCACGACATCAATCTCATGGGCGCACGCTTCGAGCAGTTGGCGATAATCGGTATAGACTTTCGGCGCGGCTGTCTGCTTCTTGCCGATCCGCTTGAGGGCTTTTGCGATCTCCTTGTCGTCGACGTCGCAGATGGCGGTGATCTGCTCCTTAAGCCCGGCATCGACGCTATACTCGCCCATGCCTCCCACGCCGATGACCGCCACGCGCAGCTTATTGCTGGGGGTTCTCTGCTTCAACACGCCCGGCGCTCCTGCGGCCTTACTGCCATTGCGCATAACCGTTGTTTATCCCTTCCTGTCTGGAGGATCGATCCGAGCGATCAGAATCGTGCTGAACCATTCCGCACTCGACCGGACATATCCTGCTCTTTCTCGACCGGCGCTGGAGAAATCGCGGCGTGTAAAGAATACCTTTGCGGCAATGCCCAAACCGGCGCAAGACCGCCGCGCTACTTCCAGGAAGAGAGGATGTAGACCTATGAGCGACTTTTCCCCCAAAAGAGCGATAAATCATTCTTGACAGATTGCTCGCAGCCTGAAAGGGGAGAAGGTGGTTTCTCCCCTTTCTTATGCCTGTAAGATGAGAGAGCCGGATGGCAGATGTCAAGGAGAGTCCGAACGCGACACATACCGATATTTTCGGGGGCAGGCCACAAATTGGCCTGAATTTGCCGCGCTCAACAAATACGTCACCAACTATTTCCTCCTTTGACGGTAAGGCCATAGTAAACAGTGCATATACCCTTCAGGAGAAGAACAATCACTACAACGACACCTCTCACGCCAAAAGATCTCATCATCGCTCGCTTAGCGAACGTAAGACGCTGGCTGGATACCGTTCTAAGACGGCTCACGCCGGAACTGTTGGAATGGTCTCCATCTCCCGGTATGCGAACCATTGCCGGTCAGCTTGTGGAGATCATCGCCGTTGAAGCGCCCCTGGTGCCTTATCTCAAAACGGGATACCTACTCACCGAGGCCGAAGTCGATGGGATTGTCGGTGACTCACACAACTTGAATCATCTGTTACACGTCTTGACCGAAGTTCGGCAAAGCACTCTCGACTATTTGAATTCTCTCACCGGTCCAGAACTTTCCGAAATCGTGCCGTCCGGCCACCCCTGGTTTGGGACGCTCTGGCTCCCCGCCATGCCGCGAGCGGAACACTTCTTGAACATCGCGGAACACGAATACTATCACGTTGGACAACTCATTTCCTACCTTTGGTGCAAAGGGGAAGAATGGGAGCCGAGTTGGTTCCAGCTTACGGCAAGTTAATCCTCAATGTGCCACCTCTGAATGAGAAAGCGTATTTGGAAGGAGAAGTGAGACAATGCATCCAGCAAAGAACACGATCTGTCTGTGGTACAACGGAGACGCCGAGGCGGCAGCGCGTTTTTACGCCGAGACCTTTCCCGACTCAGCCGTTCGCGCGGTGCATCGCGCCCCAGGGGACTTTCCGTCCGGGAAGCAAGGTGACGTGTTGACGGTCGAGTTTACTGTGATGGGGATTCCCTGCCTCGGGCTCAATGGCGGACCTGCGTTCAAGCACAGCGAAGCCTTCTCGTTTCAAGTCGCAACCGCAGACCAGGCGGAAACAGATCGTTACTGGAACGCCATCGTCGGTAATGGCGGCGAAGAGAGTGCGTGCGGTTGGTGCAAGGATAAGTGGGGATTGTCCTGGCAGATCACGCCGGTGGCTTTGACGGAAGCGATAACCGACCCCGATCCCGCTGCCGCCAAACGCGCATTCGAGGCGATGATGCAGATGACAAAGATCGACATCGCGACCATTGAGGCGGCTCGTCGCGGTTGAACGTGCCTCCTCGATGCGCCAGGGGAATAGGGTAGGTGGACCCGCATCCACTCGGACCTGAGCCTACGGACAATTCGGAACATCGGTTCAACGGTGCGGCTCACGCCTTTGAACCGATGTCCATCTCGCAGAAACCAGAGTATAGAACTATGAGAAAAATCATCGTCCTCTCCTTTATTACGTTAGACGGGGTCATGCAAGCACCTGGCGGACCTGAGGAAGATGCGTCGAATGGATTCAAATATGGTGGCTGGGTTGCACCGTATTTTGCCGAAGCGGACGAAGCGGCTGGTGAGATCATGCAAAAACAGATGAAGTCCGCAGACCTTCTTTTGGGCAGGAAAACATTCGAGATTTTCGCTTCCTACTGGCCTGAACACGCAGACTATTGGCCGGGCATCAATGAGGTCACGAAATATGTCCTCAGTAGCACCCTGGAAAAGTCCGATTGGAACAACTCGGTCTTCCTGAAAAGCGTCGAGGATATCCAAAATCTCAAGAATTCACAAGGTTCTGACATCCAAGTCCACGGTAGCGGCCACTTGGCCCAGACGCTGTTCAGGCATGATCTAGTTGATGAGCTTTGGCTCAAAACTTTCCCAGTCACGCTCGGTAGGGGGAAACGCTTGTTCGGTGAGGGCACGATTGCTGCGGCCTTTACGCTAACGGAGAGTCTGGTAACACCAGGCGGTGTGATCTTCGCGAACTACAAGCGAGCCGGAGAAGTCAAGACAGGGACTATTGGAGCTTAACATGCTATCTCAAAAGGAGGAAGTGGCTCGCCGATAATGTCCGCATTCCTGTTGCATGGAGTTGCTTATGTCGGCTGCCAGCCCAAAAACCAAGCCTTTGCACACCATCTGGAACGTGCCGGTCGCCCTATAGGAGGTCTTTGCCGAACTGATCCACACCTATGATCCGCCCAAAAAGACCGGACGCAAACGCATCGATGCCCTATCGAAAGGAATGAGCTGCGTGACCATCAAGGTCGAGGAATCTGAGCTAAGTCGGCAGGCTCGCCAAAGCATAGCGTCTGAAAGGGCTTCCCTCTACTCCCGTTGATTCTCAGCGTTACGGGCGGATTCAAACACGCGTATCCGCTCGACATACTCTGCGGCTTCCACGCTTTTTCCCTGTCCCTCTAACACGCGCACCAAGTTTCGCCAGATAGCAGGGTGATCCGCATATCCTGTTTCTTGTTCTCGCATCTGTAAGGAGCGACAGTATAACGGCTCGGCCTCAGCGAAGCGCCCTTGATTACGATAAGCATTCGCGAGGTTGTTGACGCTCAAGCGTAAGTCGGATGCATCTGGCGACAGAACGGCCTCGCGAATAGCCAGTGCTCGCTCGAATAACTCGCCTGCTGCGCGGTCGTCCTTTTGTTGGTAATACACATTGGCTAGACGGTTCAGCGCGACGGCAACACTCTCATGCTGCTCACCTAATGCGGCCTGGCGCAAGGCGAGGGCCTCGCTATAGAAGGGTTGTGCGTCCAGGAATGCCTGCGTGTCGAAGTGCCGGTCTCCTTCGGCAATTAATCTGTCCGATTCGCCAAGCCATCTGTGGTGAATTTCCTGTTCTTGCTGGGTCATGAGATTAACCTCCGATTAGACTTTCGCTCTCCAGACTCAGAGTCTACCTTATTTGTCTACTACACGTGGCGGCTGGTGACAGCGATGCTCGTACTGGGCCAACTTAGCAGAAGGCGGAACAGATAGCCCAATGGCTAGTCAGCGTGAAGACGGCCCTAACCAATCCTAATTTAGAAGCAGGGAGGAAAAACGCGGCCTTGTTTACGATTATAGACCATATCCAGCCGGGACTAGGAGAACGGGGCCGGGTTATCGAGGTAGAAGTCACGCTGCGCTATCTTCCGGCCATTCAACAGGGATTACGGTTGGTCATCCATCGGAAAGAGGGAGGCGGCTTTCATGTCACCTGTAAGCCAAGCACACAATGACCTGCTCGACAGGGTAGAGCGGGCTATGCAATCTGTCAAGGAGAATAAATTCACCTTCGGCCTATGGACGGTCGGCAACCGGGGCCGCGATCCCTTCGGCGAATTTGTGCGCCCGCCGTTATCCCCGGTACGCAGCGTCGAGAAGCTCGCCGAGCTTGGCGCGTATGGCGTCAACCTGCACGACAACGACCTGGTGCCTATCGACGCCTCGCCCGACAAGCGCAATCAGATCGTCGCGGAGTTCAAGCGCGCCCTGCAGGACAACGGCATGAAGGTGCCGATGGCGACCACGAACCTGTTCTACGATCCGATCTTCAAAGATGGCGCCTTCACCTCCAACGATCCGAAGGTGCGCGCTTACGCCGTGCAGAAGACCATGCGCGCTATGGACCTGGGCAAGGAATTGGGCGCGGAGGTGTACGTCTTTTGGGGAGGGCGGGAAGGCACGGAGACCGACGCCAGCAAAGACCCGCGCGACGCCTTGAAGCGCTACCGCGAGTGCCTGAACTTCCTGGCCCAATACGACGAGGCGCAGGGCTACCATTTCAAATTCGCCCTGGAGCCCAAGCCCAACGAGCCGCGCGGCGACATCTACCTGCCGGTCGTCGGCTCGATGCTGGCCTTCATCCATACCCTCGACAAGCCGGAGAAGTTCGGCCTGAATCCGGAGTTCGCCCACGACACCATGGCGGGCTTGAACTTCGTCCACGCCGTCGGGCAGGCCATCGACGCCGGCAAGCTGTTCCACATCGACCTCAACGGCCAGAAGCCGGGCCGCTACGATCAGGACTATCGCTTCGGCACGGAGGACATCAAGGCGAACTTCTTCCTGGTCAAGCTGCTGGAAGACAGCGGCTACCAGGGAATGCGCCATTTCGACGCGCACGCCTTCCGCACGGAGGACGAGGAAGGGGTCTGGGATTTCGCGCGCGGGTGCATGCGTACGTACCTGATTCTCAAGGAGAAGGGGCGGCAGTTCAACGCGGACCAGGAGATCCAGGGTCTGATTCGCGAGGCCAACGCCGATCCGGACGGCATCGCGCCGCTGCTTTCCCGCTACTCGAAGGAGAACGCGGACAAGATCGGCGGGCTGAATATCGACCGGGCCGCCCTGGGCCGGCGCGGCTACAACTACGAGAAGCTCGATCAGTTGACGACCGAGCTTCTTCTGGGACTGCGCTAGCAGCATCGGGGAAAACCCCGCGCTGAAACACAAAGCCCGCCAAAGCGGGCTTTAATTTTGGCCGGGCCGTTACCGGTCCGGCCAAAAGCATCAATGAGGCAGACGGATGACCGAGCGGATGACGTTGCCGGTCTCCATCTCGTGGAAGGCGTCTTCCACGTCGTCGATGCTGATGGTGCGGGTCACCATGCGGTCGAGGTCCAGCTTGCCCTGCAGGTAGAGCTGAGCCAGCAGCGGAAAATCGTCGCTGGGCAGCGTATCGCCGGCATGGCAGACGCGAAGCTGGGCTTTGTTCCAGTAGACGCCGGTGTCCCTGTCCCCCAGGTCGAGCGTGACCGAGTCTTTGGCATCGGGCAGGCCGATGTGCGTGGCCGTTCCCGCGTAGGCGAGCATCCGCACCGCCTGCTCGATGGTCGCCGGCAGGCCGACGGCCTCGTAAGCGAACTCGACGCCGCCTCCCCAGCCGTCGTCGGTCAGATCACGAACGGCCTTGACCGGATCGCCCTCGCGGGCATTGACGACATGCGTCGCGCCGAAGTCTTTGGCCCACTGCAGCTTGGTCGGATTGACGTCCACGCCGATGATCTGGCGGGCATGGGCGAGCTTTGCGCCCTGAATCACGCTCAGCCCGACGCCGCCGCAGCCGATGACGGCCACGCGCGCTCCACGCCAGACTGGCGCGGTGTTGAAGGTGGCGCCCACGCCCGTTACGACCCCGCAGGCGATAAGACAGGCCTTGTCCAGCGGCATTTCTTTGGGCATTTTGATGGCCGCCTTGCTGTGGACGACGGTATGGGTGCTGAACGTGCCGCAGCGCAGTACTTGCGAGCAGACGGCGTTATCGCGCTTGCGGTGGATGCGCGGCTTGGGCCGCAGCGCGACGTAGCACCGGCGCAGATCGCCGCGCCGGCAGGCCGGGCACTGGCCGCAGGGTGCCCGGTAGGCAAGCACGACTGGATCGCCCGGCTGCAGGTGCTCCACGCCCTCGCCGACCTGCTCGATGGTGCCGGCGCCCTCATGGCCCAGGACGATGGGGAAACTCATGCCCATTCCCTGCATGTTTTTGACGTGCAGGTCGGTGTGGCAAACACCGCTGGCTACCAGGCGCACCATCACCTCGCCCGGTCCCGGCGGCTCCACGATGATGTCTTCGACAGAGACCGGCGTCCCCGCCTCATTCAGCAGGGCTGCGCGGCCCTCCACGGTCGGCATGGCGACTGTTCCTCCTTCAGGAATGTTGCGCATATAAAACTGGCTGCTATTTCGGGACCTTCTTTCCATTCTCCTCCTGCCGATACCCATTATCCCACCAGTTATCCCACCAAGCAGGGTCCTTCGGGCGACTGAAGTTGCAGCAACAAAGGCACAAAGTCCGCCTGCTTATAGGCCCCCACCCCCGGCCCCCCAATCGCCGACGCGCTCCCCATTCCCCCAATGCTAGGGGAGGGGAGACTATGCCGGTAGCCAGTCGCCGAAGGGCGACTTCGCGCTCTGGTGGCTGCGACTTCCGTCGCCCGAACGAAAGGACAACGGCCGATTCTCCCACAGGGCAGGAAGATGCGTCCCTCTTGGCGAACCAACCGGCAACACACTCTCCTCCCAAAAGAGTAAAGGAAAATCCGCATGCATAAGCCTATCGTTCTGCTGCTGCTCTGTCTGCTGGCGTTGTGCGCTCTGGTGGGACAGGCCGGCGCCGACCTCGCCGCCTATCTCCACAAGCCGGAGCCGGCTTACCGGTGGGAAAAGACCGGAGAGCAGCAGGTGTCTGGCGGCACGGTCTACGATCTGCATCTGGTCTCGCAGACCTGGCAGGGAATCGTCTGGCAGCACCACCTGCAGATATTCCGACCGGACCGTCTCCTCCATCCGCACTTCTGCACCTTGCTCAACACGGGCGGCAGCGGCAGCCAGGCAGAGACCCAGCAGGGAATCACAGCGGCGCAGGCGTCCGGGGCGGTGTTCGCCATCTTGTTCGACATTCCCAACCAGCCGCTCTACGGCGGCCTGACCGAGGACGCCCTAGTGGTCTATACCTGGGAGAAGTTCCTGGAGACCGGCGACGAGTCCTGGCCGCTGCATTTCCCGATGGCCAAGGCCGTCTTGAAAGCCATGGACGCCATCCAGGCGTTTACAAAATCCGAAAAACAGCCGGCGATCACGGATTTCCTCATCACCGGCGCGTCTAAACGCGGCTGGACGACCTGGCTGGTCGGGGCGAGCCAGGATAAGCGCGTTAAGGCGATCGCGCCCATGGTCATCGACACCCTTAACATTCCGGCGCAGGGTCCGCATCAGTTGGCAGCTTATGGGAATTTCAGCGAGCAGATCGACGACTATACACGCGCCGGCATCCCGCAGAAGCTGCAGACCCCGCAGGGCCAGCGGCTGCTGCAGTTGGAGGACCCCTACAGCTACCGGAAGATTCTGACCCTGCCCAAGCTCATCATTCTCGGCACTAACGACCGCTATTGGTCGCAGGACGCGCTCAATCTCTATTGGGATGGACTGCAAGGCCCGAAATGGGTTCTCTACGATCCCAACAGCGGGCACGGCCTGGAAGACCGCCTGCGCGTTTACGGCACGCTGCTAGCTTTTGCCGACGCGATCGCCACCCACACGCCCTGGCCGAAGATGCACTGGACCTACCTGGAATCCAATAGCGGCGTGGACCTCTCTGTCGGCAGCGACATTCCCGGCCAGTCGGCGCGACTGTGGCGCGCGCACTCCGCCACGCAGGATTTCCGCGATTCCAAATGGACCTCTGAGCCGATGGTCGCCGTGCATGACGGCTTCACGGGCCATCTGGACTATCCGGCGGAGGGTTATACCGCCATCTTCGGTGAAGTGACCTACGAGATCGACGGGAAGACCTTCAATCTCTCGACGCAGATACACATCCTCGGCCAGAAAAATCCGGCAACGAAGTAAACTCACCTCCTTGATCCCCTCTCCTCCGCAAGGACAGGGGGAAATCAAGCTTTGAGTAGCAAGCTCCCCTCTCCTTCGTAAGGAGAGGGGCTGGGGGTGAGGTAAAAAACGGCCCCGGCGAGTTTCTCGTCGGGGCCGCTTCCTGACTGTGCCGGAATCACGCTGCTGTCTCTACTATGGGCCAGCACTCTGGGCACCATGCCGGTGTTGAGCCATTACGTTGCCGGCATGCTGCTCCTGGCTGCGTAGTTGATTGACGAGTTGCTCGTGGGCTGGATTTTGCGGTCGGCCCTCCGGCGACCGCAGCTTGACCGCTTCCGGAGACGTCCAATCATGAGCGATTCTCGCATAGTTCATCTCCGGACGTATCCAGAAGACATACGCGAGAACGGCCACGATCACCACCGCCACGATGCCGATAATAAGCGGATTGACTGCCGTGTCCCGCATCTTATCGAGGAAGCCGGAATCGGATGTTGGACGTGTAGGCATGGTGCAAGCTCCTTGTCGAGAACAAGCGAGGCTTCCGAAGGTCTATTCGACCGGCTGCGGAATCTGCTCGACGTTCCACCACTCACCCTTGATGGATGACGGCTTCATATACTTGGCATGGCCGTCGCACCAGGTAAAGTTCACGCCTTGCGAATGCCGCGAGGGATCCTGAACGGGCATCTTCGGATCGTAGTTGGCCAGGGCGCCGCCAGTGATGTAGAGCTGCGCGATGGTCTCGCTGCCGTCGATCTGCAGCGTCGGATCGCCTCCACTGTTTGCATCTATTTCCTGATTTTTCCAGGTGTTGATACCATCCTGGAAATAACCGGGGACGGAGTCGTTAAACCAGATCGTGGTCGAGGGAGCGACAAGCTGGGCCAGTGCCACCGACGACTGTCCTGGCACCGGCTGGCAGCTCCCGTTTCCATCGAACCAGTTGCCGGGCGGCGTAGGGGAACCTGGATAGTCGTCATTGGAGGAGTTGACGTTGATGCTGTAGCCGAAGTAGGGCTGATCGCGCCGGTCCGGGCAGGTGAAGATGTCCACGTTCTTGATGTAAGGCTCCAGCATCTCCGGCCAGGTCACCCAGCGCGCGCCCCACCACAAGTTGGAATACTGGCTTGCCGGCCGCTGGCCGCACCCGTCGCTCTTGACGGCCGGGCCGTTGAGCGTCTCGTCATAGTCCTGCAGATACATCAGGGCGCCCAGTGTGATCTGCTTCATGTTGGACAGGCAGGAGATGGCGCGGGCTTTTTCCCGGGCCTGTGCGAAGACGGGGAAGAGAATGGCCGCCAGGATGGCGATAATGGCGATGACGACGAGCAGCTCGATGAGCGTGAAGGCAGATCGCCTACGAAGTGAAGAGTGAGAATGCATTGTCTTCTCCTTTGCCGAAGTGTGTGACGGTATGGATGCTGTGTTCAGAGGTTCTTAAATGCTAACACGGCTCTCGATTACTGTCAAGACCCAATGAGAATAAATCCTGCCGGATTGTTACAAAAAATTTTAATTCTTTCGTTCTGGGCACTACGATATGCCAAAAGCAGGCATTTATAGTGGGAATCTGCCGGGCAATTCAGGAGGCTTCGCGCGTTGACAGCCGGAAGTGACGCGGGGTATACTCCGCGAGATCGTGAAAAAAGCAACGAAGTCGGCAGGCCGGGCTTTCTTACGCGCAAGGCGCAAGGGAATCGGCGGAGCCGGCGCGGAATCAGGTCGTATCGAACGGGCGTGGAACAGAAGCTGTGTGACAAGCAGGAGTCGGTCGACCGACCGGACAGCGCGGAGGACGGGGAGACCCGGCCGCTCCTTTCGGCAGACAAAGAGCGCTACGTGCGCGCCATGTTCGCCGGAATTGCGCCGCGCTACGACCTGCTCAACACCCTCCTCAGCTTCAACCAACACAAAGCCTGGCGGCGCCTGGCCGTCCGCATGGCGCAGGTACGTCCCGGCAACTGCTGCCTGGACATCTGCACCGGCACGGGAGACTTCGCGGTGGATCTGGCGCGGGCCGTCGGTCCAGCCGGGCGCGTGATCGGCGCGGATTTCTGTGAGCCGATGATCCGAACCGGCCTGGATAAAACCGAACGGGCCGGCGGCGGGCGCATCGCCATGATGGTCGCCAATGCCGAAGCCCTGCCCTACGCTTCCGATCGCTTCGACGCCGCCACGGTCGGGTTCGGCATCCGCAATGTCGCCCACATCGAGCGGGCGGTCGGCGAGATGGCCCGCGTGGTCCGTCCCGGCGGGCGCGTCGTCATCCTGGAGTTCACCCGGCCCCGGCCTTCCTGGTTCCGGCCGCTGGTGGATCTCTACCTGTTTTCCATCCTGCCCCGCATCGGAGGGCTGCTCAGCCGCCGGGAGGCCTATTCCTATCTTCCCGAATCGATGCGCGCTTTCGTATCCCGCGAGGAACTGGCGGCCGTTATGGAGCGCGCCGGCCTACGCGACATTCGGATGCGCGATCTCAACCTCGGCACGGTCTGCATCCATCTGGGGACCAAACCGGCGGAAAGCCCACCAGACAACGCATGAGCTCTCCCACCTACATCATCGCTCCGCCCCCCGTCGCGCCGGTCTCCGCCGCTGCGTTCCTCGACTACGTCCGTCCCGACCTGGAAGCCGTGGAGGCGCGGATGAACGACGATCTCGGCTCCGACGTCAAGACCATCTCCAATCTGACCTCTCACCTGCTTCAGGCCGGCGGGAAGCGGCTGCGACCGGCCATGGTGGCGCTCTCCGCGCGGGCGGTCTGTCCCGACGTATCCCGCGAGCGAATCGCGATGGTGGGCGCCGGGGTCGAGTTCGTCCACATGGCGACCCTGGTCCACGACGACGTGGTGGATAACACGGCCACGCGCCGGGGCAAGCCGACCGCCAACGCCGTCTTCGGAAACGGCATCGCCGTTCTCAGCGGCGACTACGTCCTGGCGCGGGCTATGCGCATGCTGACTCTGGACGGCGACATTCGCATCATTCGCACCGTCTCCGAGATCACCATCCAGATGAGCGAGGGAGAGGTGATGGAGATCACGGCTACCGGCAAAGCCGACCTGCCCCTGAGCGACTATCTGAAGATCCTGCACAAAAAGACGGCGGCGTTCGTGGAAGGCTGCTGCCGCTGTGGCGCCATTGTCGCTGGAGCCGCCGCGCCGATCGAACAGGCACTGTCTGACTACGGCTATCAGCTCGGCATGGCGTTTCAGATCGCCGACGACCTGCTTGACTACACGGGCGATCCGGAGATCACCGGCAAGCCGCGCGGCAGCGATCTGCGGGACGGCCGCGCGACCCTCCCCTTCCTTCTGGCATTAACGGAAGCCTCCCCCTCCGAGCGGAAGAGGCTGCTGGCCGCCTTCGGCAACCCGGCCCTGGACGATGCGGGGGTCCTGGATGTCTGCGCCCTTCTCACCGCCCACAACGCCTTCGAGCGTACCCGCGCCGCCGCCCGCAGCCATGTCGAGCAGGCGGATGCCGCCCTCGCGACGCTGGCCCCCTCCACCGCCCGCGACTGCTTCGCCGCCCTCACCGAGTTTGTCGTCCACCGCGATCGATAAGATTCGTTTTTATTCTGGTTTAGAGGCGATGGCGAGGATGGTGACGCCGAAGGGGAAGTTGAGGCGGCGGGCCAGCGCGTTCTCGGAAGAGAGCAGGAAGGTGAGCGCGGCATTGAGGGGAGCGGGAAGCATCGGCATGGCGGCCTGCGGGGGATCGTGGGGAGGCTTTTTGGCATTGAGGCGCCGCTGCAGCGCCACGAGCGGATAGAGCGCCGTCATGGTGTGCGACAGCTTTTCCACGTGAAAGCCACAGGCGCCGAACCGCTCCGCCAATTCAGGCCGCCGGTAGCGGCGGAAGTGCATCAGCGCCAGGTCGTGCTCGCTCCAGAGATGCGGGTAGGCGGGGACCGTGGCGAACACGCGCCCGCCCGGCTTGAGCACGCGGTAGAACTCGCAGAGCGCGGCCCGGTCGTCCGGCAGGTGCTCCAGCACATCCATGGTAACGATCGCGTCGAAGCGTTCTGAGGCAAACGGCAAATGCATGGCATCCGCGCCGACCAGATGGTCTAGGCCGCGCCGCCGCGAAAACTGCAGCGCCAGTGGCGAAAAGTCCGCCGAGACCACCTGACCCCACGCTTTCAATCGCTGGGACATCGCTCCTGTGCCGCAGCCGATGTCCAGAATCGTTAACGGCGTCGTGCGAGCTCCCGGCGCGCCATAGGTAGCCCGCAGCAGCGCCTCCATCAGCCGATGCCGCCCGACAAACCACCAGTAGGTGTCTTCCAGACGGTACATCCGCTCGTATTCGGCGACATTCATCGGAGGGGTTGTTCGGCCGGGGTGGCGCGCACGGCATAGCGGGTCATGCGGATCTTAAATAGTGTTTTGAGCATGCGCCAAGCGTCCCGCAGGAATCGCACCTTCGAGCCTTCTTGATGCGCCCAGCGGACCGGGACCTCGGCCACACGGTAGCCGCAGAGGCGGATCGCCAGATAGAGCGCCTCCACGTCAAAGGCGAAATGGTCCACCTGGCAGCGGCTGAAGACCGCCCGCGCGGCCGTCTGCGTGAAGAGCTTGAATCCGCACTGCGTATCGTGGATGCCGGGCACGGCCAGCAGTTGGACCATCTTGTTGAAGAGGCGTCCTCCCGTCTCCCGCAGGATCGACTGCCGCTTGAGCAGTTGGGATCCGGGCACATCACGAGAGCCGATAGCGATGTCATAGCCTTCGTCGAGCCTGGCAGAAAGCTTCTCAACCTCCTCGATGGGCGTGGCAAGGTCGGCGTCGCTGAACAGAATCCGGGTTCCCTGCGCACGCAGCATGCCGTAGCGCACGGCGTAGCCTTTGCCGCGATTCGCCGCATAGGAGAGCAGGCGCACCTGCGGCCGGTGAGCGGCGATCTGCTCGACTACGCGGGCAGTGCCGTCCGTACTGCCGTCGTCCACGACGAGGATTTCAAAAGGATAGCCCTGCGCATCGAAGTAGGCCAGCATTCGCTTCAAAGACGCGCCCAGACGCGTCTCCTCATTGTAGGCGGGGACGACGATGGACAGGTAAGGATGGCTTGTCTCCTGCGTATCGGCAGCGGTGGGACGAGGATCTTGATTTCGGCTCAACAGGTTCTCCCAGGTCGACAGGCGCCCTCGCGGACCGGCACAAGAGCGCACGGCGCGCTCCGCAACGGGACCGGCGCATTCGATTCGATTATATCCCGCCGATGCGTCCCTGTCAACTGGAGCCGGAAGCAGGCAGCTCCGCCGACAGCTCGGCACGCAAAAACGAGACAAAAAGTGGTTAAAATCTTGTGCGACCTCTTGACAGATCGGCATGAAGAGGTGTAAAGTGTAGACGTGAGTGCGCCGTCAAGTATACGCACAAGGAGGGTTGCTAGTTATGACGAGGGGATTGACCGATAAACAGGAGCGCATCCTGAGCTTCATCGTGGACTATGTCAACGACAAAGGCTATCCGCCGAGCATCCGCGAAATCGGCAACGCCTTCAACATCTCCAGTCTGCGCGGGGTGACCGTACACCTGGACGCGCTGGAGCGCAAAGGCTACATCAAGCGCGCCAGCACCTCGCGCTCGATCACTGTGATCGGCAAGACGGGCGCAACCTCTCCGGTGCGCAACGTCGCGTTTATTCCGCTGGTCGGCGCCATCGCCGCCGGCGTGCCCATTACGGCCACCCAGAATATCGAGGGGCAGGTCCCCGTGCCGCAAGAGATGGTGCATCATATCAACGGCGCGTTCGCGCTGCAGGTCAAAGGCGATTCGATGATCGAGGCGCATATCATGCCGCAGGACCTGGTCGTCATCAAGCCGCAGGCGAGCGCCGATACAGGCGATCTGGTCGCCGTCCTGCTGGGCGATGAGGCGACGGTCAAGCACATCGAATTCACCTCCGACGGTGTTCGCCTCCTGCCCGCCAATGCGGCCTACGATCCGATCGAAGTCCGGCGTGAAGATAGCCGCATCATCGGCAAGGTGATCGGCCTCATCCGCAATTACGAGGGCGCCCTCGGTCTCTAGGCAAACATTAGGGATTAGGGATTGGGGACTGGCAAGAGCCTAATGCGAAGGCGTGTGCTTCCAACCCAGGCTTTTCCCTAGTCCCTAGCCCCCAGTCCCCAACCTGCGAAGCGGGCTACGCCGCAGGCTTGACATCCACTTTGGCGCCCTCGGCCTCGAACTTGGCCTTGAGCGCCTCGGCATCTTCCTTGTTGATCCCCTGCTTGATGGGCGCGGGCGCGGACTCGACTAGGTCCTTGGCTTCTTTGAGGCCCAGGCTGGTCACTTCGCGCACGACCTTGATGACGTTGATCTTCTTGTCGCCCACCGAGGTCAGAATCGCATCGAAACTGGTGGGCTCTTCGGCGGCAGCCGCCGCCTCGCCGCCCGCGGCGGGAGCGCCGGGCATTGCGACGCCAGGCATCGCCATCATCGGCGCGGCGGCGGAGACGCCGAACACTTCCTGCAGCTCCTTGGACAGCTCAGAAAGCTCCAGCACCGACATATTCTTGATGGCTTCGACGATATCATCTTTGGATAGGGTAGCAGGCATCTTATCTCTCCTCATCTGGGGTCATGGCCGTCCCCGGCTCTCGCGAGCTGGAGAACGGCGCGAATACACGGTCAAGGCTCACTCTCGCGAGCCGGTCACTCCTCCTCGGCCGCCGGCTCGGAAGGCGGCACAGGCGTTTCCGGGGCGACTTCCACGGGCGGCGTGACGGCGTCCTCCGCGGGAGCTTCTTCCGAAGGCGTTGCCGCGGCCGCTTCCTCGCCGGGAGCCGATTCCGCTTCCGGCGCCGCTGGAGCTTCCTCGGCCACAGGCTGCGCAGGCGCTTCGGCAGCGGCAACCGGCTCGGCAGCCGGGGCTTCTGCCGTCTCTTCTGCCGGTGCGGCCGCTTCCTCAGGAGCCGGCGGCGCTGCCGCTTCTTCCGTCGTCGGGGCAGCGGCTACCGGGGCGGGCGCCTCTGCAGTTGCCGCGACGGACTCTCCGCCTTCCTTGCGCTTGTCCGCCACCGCCTGTAGAGTCCGTACGAACTCGCCGATGATGTTGTCGAGCGTGCCGACCAACTGGCTGACCGGCCCGTTGAGCGTGCCGACCAGTTGCGCCACGATCTGCTCGCGCGGCGGCAGCTTAGAGAGGGCCGTCATCTGGTCGGGCGAGTAGATCCGCCCTTCCACCCAGCCGCCCTTGACCTTGATCTCCGGCTTGCGCAGATCGCGCAGGAAATCGAGCAGCGCTTTCGTCGGCGCGACGATGTCTTCATGGACGAAGGCGATGGCGGTCGGCCCGGCCAGCAGGTTCTCCATGTCCGGGGTAAGGCTGTCGCCCACGGCGATCTTGAACAGCGTGTTCTTGACGATGTGGTACTCGGCATCCACGTCGCGCAGCTTGCGGCGCAGGCTGGTGACCTCAGCGACCGTCAATCCCCGGTAGTCCGTCAGGATCGCCCCTTTGCTCTGCGCGACGATGTCGCGCAGCTCAGAGACGATGCGTTGTTTTTCGGCATTGGGCATGACGCTTTCCCTTATGCGTATTCGCCGGGCAAAATAAAACCCGGACTTCACCTGGTCGCGCTCGACGGCGCAGACGGCGGCGAATCCCGGGGCGGGGCAGGGCGATCGGCCCTGACTGGCCTCTTGTGAACGGAACTCGACTCGACCTCGGCAGGCTCCCAGATAAGGATTTCAGTCCGGCCCCAAGGCGCGGAACACCGGCTGTCTGCGGTGAGCGAAGACCTGATTTTTACAGATCAGACACTTACGAGGAAGGAGTATGCCACATTCGGACCGCTTTTGTCAAGACCTGGATCAAAGCACATCATTTGCTGGTGGCATGGGAGAAGCCATAAACTCTCCCACCTTGTGTCAGGGTAAGATTCAACACTGCTACAGAGATGTAGCGAGTCATGACGAGGTTGAATATGGAGGGCGCGTCCTTTAAACGGCGGGCAGCGTGTAGCGGCGGATGATCTCCTGAGCGACCCCGCACGGCTCCCAGCCGTGCAGCTCGACTTCCTTATGCTCCAACTGCTTGTAGACGGCGAAGAAGTGGTGGATCTCCTCCAGCAGATGCTCGGCCACGTCCTCCAGCTTCCGGACCTGCCAGAAACGCGGATCGTGAGCGGAGACGCCCAGAATCTTATCGTCCGGCCCTTTGTCATCGCTCATTTTCAAGAGGCCGACGGGGCGCGCCGCCAGCATGCAGCCGGTAAAGGTCGGCTGCGTCGCCAGCACCAGGATGTCTAAGGGATCGCCGTCCTCGAAGAGGGTCTGGGCGATGAACCCGTACTCGCAGGGGTAGTAGAGCGGCGAGTAGAGCACGCGGTCCAGCCGGAAAACGCCGAGCTCCATGTCGTACTCGATCTTATTGCTGGTGCCGCGCGGTATCTCGACGATCACATTAATGACTTCGGGCGCCTCCGGCCCGATCGGGACCTTCCGAAAATCCACTCCGATGCTTCCTCCTATCGACGTGGGGCTGCCCAAAGGAATTCGCCGCACGGCGCCCCGCTTCCTGCCGCGCCCGAAAACACGCGCTACCGTCCGCTCCTTTGCCATCCAATGACTTTCAAGAACACAAATCAAGTAACATTACCGGCAGAATGGACTTTTTTGCTCGCAGTGGTTGACAGGCCGCTCGCCAAGTGTTATACTTTCCCCGCTGAGTACTCCCTCAGCCTGTACATCTCGTAAGGAGGATGTTTGGTCATGCCGTCAGGAAAAGTGAAGTGGTTCAATGACGCCAAAGGGTACGGCTTCATTGAGACTACCGAAGGTAAGGACATTTTCGTCCATTATTCGGCGATCATGAAAGAGGGCTTTAAGACGCTCGCGGAAGGTCAAGAGGTGACCTTCGATATCGTCGAGGGCGCCAAGGGTCCGCAAGCGGCCAACGTCACGGCCGCCGCCTGAGAAAGTCCCCACAGAGGAGACCTTTCCCCATTCACTATGCGCGGGCCTACCCCCATAGAAACCCGGCGCGTAAGTGACGCCCGGCTATCGAGCCAGGTGAGGATTAACATCTAGCCGCAGTCTGTGCGGCCTGCAAGGTAAGCATGAAACCGGCCTCGTCCCGTCCCGGCGATACGAGCCGGTTTTTTGTCGGCAAGCCTCCCCATCTCTCCAGGAACTTCCTCTCTCATCGGTTCGTAGCAACAACGAATCCCAAAAAGCGAATGAAGAATTCCGGATTCGGAGGTTAGAAACAATGAGCAATGCCGCAGCGGTGACTTCCAGCGACTTCGATGAGCAGGTTCTGCAGTCATCGGTCCCTGTGCTGGTGGACTTCTGGGCCGTCTGGTGCGGTCCCTGTAAAATGATCGCCCCCCACGTCGACGCGCTGGCAGAAGAGTATGCGGGCCGCGTCAAAGTTTTGAAAGTGAACGTGGACGAAGAACCGGAACTGGCCAACCGATACGGGATCATGTCTATTCCGAGGCTGCTGTTTTTCAAAGACGGCCAGCGCGTGGATGAGGTGGTCGGCGCCGTTCCCAAGACCGTCATCGCCGACAGGCTCGAAAAGCTGCTCTAGGCGGCGTCCGGGCTGCCATTTCGCCTTCGCAGGCAGGGCTTGATGAGGTCTCTGCTTGCCGGGTGGGGGTGGGGGCATAAAATTCTGGAACATTTCTTTCTCTCCGCCCGTATGTTTGGCATCTCAATCTGTTCGCGATAGCGCAGTGACACGGAGGGCGAAGCGGTGGCAGGGTTTCTGTCCGCTTCGCAAGCAAGCAGGAAGCTTTCCCTATCGTTGGTCGCAGCCAGGACCAAGGAAGGGAAGGCTTTTCCGGCCTCTGGGCCGGATAACAGGTCGCGGAAGCGCAAGCCTCTGCTCTTTCTCCTTGCCGAAAAGAGCGCCGGGAGCGGTTCCAGGGCCCAAGAGCGCCCAACCATCCAAAAGGCCATGAAGCCGCTCGTGGAAAAAGAGATTCAGCCGCTGTGATGCCCTTCGGAGAGGCAGTATCGAATGATAAACAGGGCACTGCGCGTGGCGGCAGGCGAGATTACCTGTCGGGCGAAATTGCGGTTCTACGCAACGCCTGAATACGAAGGAAAGGAAGGCGATCATGAAGTTGCATGTCCTAACCTGCATGATTCGTCGCGCTCTGCCCCTGGCAGGAGGCGCCCTGCTGCTGTTTAGTGGGGACCTGGCCCGCGCCGACATCATTCCCAACTTGAGCACGGTCACTCCCAATGGCTCCAACTTCACCTGGACCTATACCGCCTCGTTGACCAACGA